>Ga0182015_10007061_pt1 | contig 11054 bp, 7 predicted proteins | sample 712P3MmetaG_FD_120478 | JGI IMG/M metagenome (GOLD analysis project Ga0182015, IMG submission 120478) | Permafrost microbial communities from Stordalen Mire, Sweden - 712P3M metaG | ecosystem: Environmental > Terrestrial > Soil > Wetlands > Permafrost | place: Sweden: Stordalen | collected...
CGCGCCTTCTTCATAGCTGTACACCCAGGCGGCGCCGACGCGGTCGGCGGCTCCCGGAGCGCCGACCACGGCGGTGTGCCCGTCGCCCGAGAGCGCGACGCTGCGGCCGAGGTCGATCGAGCCGCTTTCGGGCGGGGTGAGCTTGGCCTGTTCGCTCCAGCTCGTCCCCGAGCGCGTGAACACCCAGGCCGCGCCGGCATAGCCGGCGTTGCCGGGTCCGCCGATCAGCGCGGTGCCGCCGTCGCTCGCGAGCGCCACGCTGCGGCCGAAGTGCCCCTTCAGGCGCTCTTCGCCGCCCGTGAGCACGGGGCCCTGTTGCGACCAGGTCGAGTCGGCGCGGACGAACACCCACACCGCGCCGAGGTTGCCGTCGGCGCCGGGCCCGCCCACAAGCGCCGTGTCACCGTCGGCGGACAGCGCGACGCTCTTGCCGAAGCCGCATTCGCCCGGTTCTTCTTCGCCAGGTTCTTCGACTTCGCATTCCGAGCCGCCCGCCACACCAACCTGCCCCCCGGTCAGCTTCGGACCCTGCTGGGTCCAGGTCGCACCGGAGCGCGTGAACACCCACGCCGCGCCCATGCCGGCGTCATCCTCGGGCGCGCCGATCAGCGCGGTGTCGCCGTCGGCGGACAGCGCGACGCTCGCCGCGAAGCGACCTTGGCCGGCCGCTTCCTCGCCGCCGGCGAGCTTGGCCTGCTGCACGAGCGGGTCGATGCGCAGCGGATAGCGCGCCCCGCGCGTGTCGACGCGCACGAGGATCCGCCCGTCGCTGACCGCGAGCCAGCTGTGCAGCGGGCGGCCGCGGGCGTCGCTCGCCGACAGGTCGCCGTAGCGCAGCTCCGGTCCCCCGGCGCTCGAGATCAGGACGCTGCCGCCGCCCGTGGCGAGCGCGAGGTGCGCCATGCCTGTGAGCGCGAGCGAGAGCGTCAGGGTGCTGGAGGTGTGCTCGGCCGGTGCGCGCTCGACGGTGAAGCCCTGCTCGAGGCCGAGCGGCCCGTTGGCGAACCACTCGCTCAGCCCCGACCCCGTGTAGAGGACGCGATTGGACTCGGCGTGCGCGAGGACCGCCGCGGGCGCCTGCGAGCTGCCGCCGTAGCCGAGGCCCTGCAGGCTGATGCCCAGCGACGCGGCGCCCGCGTCGAGCATCACGTCCGCGTGCTCGAAGCGCACGCGCAGCCGCTGTCGCGGGTTGAGCGCCTGAAAGCCGCCGCTGACGGCGCTGACGCGGTAACGGGCATCGGCGCTGCCCAGCGCGCTCGACACGGGCGCCTGCGCCGCGGCCGGCAGCAGCGAGAGCTGTTGAGCCGACGCGCGCGCCGAGCGCGACAGCGGCGCGGTCGATGCGCGGCCCGCGCCGAGGACATGAGCGAGCGCGCCGACGAGCAGGACCAGCGCGAGCGTCGCGGCCGCCGAGGCCAGCGCCGAGGCGGTCGTGCGTCGCGACACACGCACTACAGCGACAGGCGCAGCTCGCCCCGCTATCGCGTGTTCGATCCTATTGTCCGTGAGAGAGCGGATCGGGCTCGGCATCTTGCAACCCTCCATAGTCGCGCCTCAATCTGCTGATCCGCATGCGCCCGCAGTCTGAGCCAGGCGAGATAGACGCAGGAACGAGGTCAATCAGCGAGATGGTACAGGCATTCATCGCCCTATGCGAGGAATGCAGGCGTCTCCCGCTGTCAATCCAGCGTCTCGTCCGCGCGCCACTCGGGGCGCTTGGCGCGGGCCGGCCGCGGGAGCATCGGCGCCTTGCGCAGACGCCGCATGATTTTCGCCCGTAGCGGCAGCTCCGGGGGCCACGTCCGCGGCAGCCGCCGGCTGTTGAGCTGCGCCGCGAGCGCCTCGTAGTCGGGGTGCTCGCCGTGGATCACGCGCACCCGCTCGACGACCGTCGTCGGGAAGCCGAGGCGGAGGTTGTACTCGGGCGCGAGCACGAACAGCCGCAGCCCGTGCTGCCACGCGCAGCGGCGAAACGCCGGCTGGTCCGCACGCCGGCTGCGGCTGGCCTTGCCAGCGCCCGCGAACGGCTCGTCCGCCAGCCACGCGACATACGTCTCCTCCCAGCTGCGCAGGAACGCGCTCACCCGCTCGCTCGCCCGCCACGCGAGCACGCCCGTGTTGAACTCGTAGAAGGCCTGCGGCACCTGCGGGTCGGCAAGCCCACGGTACGCGGGCGCGAAGGCGACCGCGAGGTCGTAGTGGTCGAGCACGCGCAGCACGTGCGCGATCTCATCCGCGACGAACGTGTCGGTATCGAGGTAGAGCGTGCGCTCGAACGGCGAGCGCCGCATGTTGGCGATCTTGTCCACATATGGGTTGCCCGAGGGCTCGAAGCGCGCGACCGACAGGCCCTCGACGCGCTCCACGGCGGCGGAGGCGAACAGCAGGTGGGGCACGGCGTTGTGGCGCAGCGAGGAGCGCGCCGAGCGCAGCGCCTCGGCAACGTAGGTCTCGCCGGTGCAGGAGTAGATGACGCCCTCCGGCGCCGCGGCCGGGGCGGGCTCAGCCAATGCGATCGTAGCCCCAGACGCTGAGCAGATCCCTGCCCAGGTATTCGCTGAGCGCCTCGACCTCCGGCTTGAAGCGTCGGCGAAGCTCGAGCATGAACTCCTCGGATGGCTCCGCGCGAGGGCGGTAGATCAGCCGCCGCCAGTGCGAGCCGAGCTTCTCGCGCGCGGCGCCGGGGATGATCGCGTCGAGCGCGCGCAACGCGGGGTTGACGGCGGCGGGGTTGCGACGGGCTTCCTGCAGCGCGCCCGTGAGCTGGTGCAGCCGCCGGACGCGCACGTCCTTCAACGGCTTCGTGTCGAGCGGCTCGACCGCAACGGTGTCGTCGATCTCGAGGAAGCGCAGCACCTCGCGCACGACCGCCTCGTTCGCGCGCCGGTACTCCTCGTAGATGAGCACCAGCACCCGCTCCTCGCCGAACACCTCGTGAAAGCGCCGCAGCTGCTCGACGTAGCGCACATGGTCGGAGTACAGCAGCCACGACTGCCGGCGGCAACCGCGCGGCAGGCGCTCGCCGCGGCGGCGCGCGTCCTCGAGCGACATCGCCCGCTGGAAGTCCTTCTCGGACTCGACGCGGTTGTGCAGCATCTGCCCGTGGAAGGAGCGCAGGAAGTCCGCGGGCTCGCGCAGCAGCGCGATGATGCGCGCGTTCGGCTGCACCTGCGCGATCGCCGCCGGCACGTCCTCGTATCTGAGGTACTGCGGCGAGGCCTCGCCCGCGAGCTGCCCCGGCGCGGCGCCGTCGAACAGCGCGAGATAGGCGTCGAGCGTCGCCGGCCGCTTGGGCATCTTGCCCTTCACCGGCAGCGGCCGCAGCTCCGGGATGAAGAAGCGCGGCTCCTTTTCCTCGGGCATGTAGATCTGCGGGTGGCTCTGGAGCATCAGGTACAGAGCCGTCGTGCCGCACTTCTGATGGCCGACGATGAAGAAGTCGGGGATGCGCCGCGCGGCGGGAGCGTCGGGCGCGTGCGCCGTGCCGGGCGTCACGGCGGGAGCGTCGAGCGCGTGCGCCGTGCCGGGCGCCGCGTGCGGGCTCGGCGCCGTCACCGTCCCCTCCTCGGACGTCGATCCGTCGACGGCGCCGGCCATCTGCCCATTGTAAACGCGCGCAGCCTGCGTTCCCGTAGGTCGACGGCCTCGAAGCGCCCGTCGCAGCTGTATGTGTGCGTGGCGCGCGCGGCGCCGAGATCGCCGGGCTCCAGGCGCGCGATCTCGTGCTCGGCGTAGCGCTCGAGGCTGAGCTCGTCGATCTCGCGAAAGGAGACGGCGCCTCCGTAGCGGCGAGAGCCGTCCTGGCCGGGGCGCACGAGCCGCGAGCCCCAAAGCTGGATCGCGCCCGCCGGCCGCGCGCAGCGCACGTCGGAGACGACGGGGTTTGCCGGGTGCGGATGCCAGGGCCCCTCGAGCGCATCAGCGGTGAACAGGTGCAGCTCGTCGAGCATCGTCGCGTTCGGGGCGGCGACGCCGACGAACAGCCACAGCCGGCCCTCGTACGCCAGGAGCGTCGCATCGCTGGCGGCGAGCCCGTCGAGCAGGGTGCGCTCGCGACTCCACGCCCGCGGGAAGTCGCTCGCCCTGTAGAGCTCCACGCGACCCTGCGCGGAGGTCTCCGGGATCATGAATACCTCCTCGCCGTGCGCGAACACGAACGGATAGGAGAGGTGGTAGGGCGCCTCGAGCACCGGCCGCGGAGGGGCGGCGACGGTCCCGTCGAGGCGCAGCTCGGTGTGCGAGATCACCGCCCGCCTGCTGCCGGGGAGCATCTCCTCGCAGAACAGGTGGTGGCGCCCGTCGTGCGCGAACAGGAACGGATCGGCATACAGATGTCCAGGCTGCCAGCGCACGAGCGAGCGCGCCTCGAGCCAGCCCCGGGTCGGCTCCGGCTCGCGCTCGCGCACGCGCACCTGCCACAGGCGGGTATAGAGAAGCCGCGCGGAGACGATCCGCAGCCACGCCCACGGCGCGCGCACGAGGAGCTCCGCCGTCGACGGCGCGGGACCGCTGGCGGCGGCTGCCGGCGCGGGCAGCGCGAGGCCCGGAGAGCGCTCGGCAGCGCGACGGACGAGCGCGGCGATCTTCCACAGCGCCTTGTCACGACTCAGGGTCGCTGAGAACGGCCGCGCGCCGGAGACCGTCCGCGCGACGAGCAGAGCATCCTCGCCGCGGCGCAGCAGCACCTCGGTCTCGACGCACTGCCGGCCGCGGAGCGCGGCGCGCCGGAACGCGTCCTCGGCCGGCTCGCGCACCCCACCATGGCGCAGGTACAGCACGTCGCGATGCTCGGCGACCGGCAGCGGCCGCTCCGAGAGCCACACGACGAGCTCGGCCCTCTCCGCGCCGGCGCGGAGACCGACGCTCGCATGCTCCAGCGCCACACCCGCGAGCGCGTCGGGCCCGAGCGCGAACAGGCGGCGCTCGATCGCGGCGTGCGCGCGGCGGGCCCAGCCACGGCGAGCGCGGCCGGCAAGCCGCACCGCGACGACGTCCAGCTCGGAGGAGTCCTCGAGGCCGGCCAGGGCGCGCTGCTGCCAGCGCGGCGTCGGCGGCCCGTCGAGCACGACCTCGATCCGGCGAGGCGGAGCGCTCATGCCGCGCGGCGCGAGGCTCGCGGCCGCGAGTGCCGGCGCTCGGGCTCGGACTGGCCGGCGCACTCGTGCACGCGCCGAACACTAGGGTGCGCGCGTGCGCTTTTCAAGATCCGCAGACGCCGCCGCGAACGCGCTCTCGCCCGCGGATCCCGCGGTGCGCCCGCGCGTTCTGATGCTGGGGATGGGCTGGTTTCCATCGTCGCTCGGCGGGCTCGATCGCTACTACCGCTCCCTGTTCGAGGAGCTTCCAGAGGCCGTCGGCGTGGTCATCGGCCCGGCCGCGGGGGCGCCCGCGCGCATCGAGGTCGCGGGCCTTCACGAGCTCGCGCTCCCGCGACGGCTGCTGGGCTTCTGGATGGCGGCGAACCGCGCGGCCGCACATGGCGTCGAGGTCGTCGACGCCCATTTCGCGCTGTACGCGGCGGCGCCACTGCTGTTGGGGCGCCTGCGCAGTCGTCCCACGGTCTTCCACTTCCAGGGCCCGTGGGCCGAGGAGAACGTCGCGGCGCACGACAGCTCGCGCGTCCGCTTCGCGCTGCGCAAGGCGCTGGAGCGCCGGGTGCTGAGCAGGGCCGACGCCTACGTCGTGCTCTCGAGCGCGTTTCGGCGCGTGCTTCTGGAGCGATATCGGATGCTCCCGTGGGACATACACGTGTGGCCGCCCGCGGTCGCGCTCGACGTGTTCACCCCCGGCGAGCGAGCGAGCGCGCGGGCACGCCTCGCGCTCGAGCCGCAGGCGTTCGTGGCCGCGTGCGTGCGCCGCCTGGTGCCGCGCATGGGCTTCGAGGTGCTGCTCGACGCGTGGGCTCGGATCGAGCCCGAGTTGCCACCCGGCTCGACGCTGCTGCTCGTCGGCGACGGGCCGCTCGCCGGCGAGCTCGGCGAGCGCGCCGCGCAGCCGCCGCTCGCCGGCCGCGTGCGCATGCTCGGGCGCGTCAGCGACGAGGAGCTGGTCGACGTCTACCGCGCGGCCGACGTCGCCGTCGTGCCGACGCTCGCGTTCGAGGGCTTCGGGCTGGTGGTGCTCGAGGCCGCGGCCTGCGGCACCCCGAGCATCGTCAGCGATGTCGGCGGCCTGCCCGATGCGGCGGCGCCGCTGGACGCCTCGCTGGTGGTGCCCGCCGCCGACAGCGCCGCGCTCGCAGCGCGCCTGCGGGCAGCCGCCGGCGGCGAGCTGCCGAGCCGCGAGGCGACGCGCGGCCACGCCGAGCGCTACTCCTGGCCGAAGCTCGCCGAGCGCCACCGCAAGCTCTACCTGGGCCTTGTCGCGGGCGCGCGCGACGCGCGCATGCGGGTCGTCTACCTCGACCACGTCGCAAGGCTCTCCGGCGGTGAGATCGCGATCCTGCGGCTGCTCCCCCACCTGCGTGGCGTGCACGCCCACGTGATCCTCGGCGAGGACGGGGTCCTCGCCGATCGCCTGCAGCAGGCGGGGATCTCAGTCGAGGTGCTGGCGTTCCCCAGCGCCGCACGCGATGTGCGCCGCGACGCGCTGCGCCTTGGCGGCGCCTCGCCGAGCGCGGCTCTGCACACGCTGTCCCACGCGGCGCGCCTGTCCCGGCGCCTGCGGCGGCTGCGGCCTGACATCGTGCACACGAACTCCTTGAAGTCCGGCGTCTACGGGAGCCTCGCGGCGAAGGGCGCGGGCGTGCCGCTCGTGTGGCACCTGCGCGACCGGATCGCCGCGGACTACCTGCCGAAGCCCGCGGTGGGCCTCGTGCGCGGCTTCATCGCGCGCGCCGCCGACGGCGTGATCGCCAACTCGAGCGCCACGCTCGCGACGCTGCCCGGGCGCACGGCCGAGCACGGCTGGGTGATCCCGGACTCCGTCGAGATCTCATCGCTGCCGCGCAAGCCGGCGGGCGGCGTGACCACGTTCGGCATGCTCGGACGGATCGCGCCGTGGAAGGGGCAGGACCTGTTCCTGCGCGCGTTCGCCGCGGCCTTCCCGGGGGGACCCGAGCGCGCGGTGCTGGTCGGTACGCCGATGTTCGGCGAGGAGCCTTACGAGCGCGAGCTGCACGATCTCGTCACGGAGCTGGAGCTGGCCAGCAGGGTCGAGTTTCGCGGCTTTCGCGAGGACGTCTGGAGCGAGCTCGCATGCTTCGACGTGCTCGTGCACGCGTCGAGGATCCCCGAGCCCTTCGGCCAGGTCGTGCTCGAGGGGATGGCGGCGGGGCTCGCGGTGCTCGCGCCCGACGAGGGCGGTCCCGCCGAGGTGATCGACGACGGGCGCACCGGGCGACTGTTTCACAGCCGCGACGCCGACTCGCTGGCAGCCGCGATGGTCGCGCTCCGCGCGGACCCCGCGGAGCGCGGGCGCCTCGGGGATGCCGCTCGGCTCGCGGTCGATGACTACCGCCCGCAGGTGCTCGCCGAGCGCCTCGAACGTGCGTATGAGCACGTGCTGCAAGATCGCTCTCAAGCATCGTCCGCCGTGCGCCGATAGACGGGCGACGCCACTTACCACCTGTCTCCAGGAGTCCAGCGTGAACCTGCAGCTCAAGCCTCGCCGTTCCCTCGTGCGGTTCGCTCTGCCGAGCGCCGCGGGCCTCAGCCTGATCCTCTGCCTGCTGCTTCCCGCCTACTCGGCGGCTCAGAGTCCGACCCGTAGCGAAGAACACGCCGCACGGGCCGAAGAACGGGCCGCGTCGGCCGAACAGCGGGCGAGCGCGCGCGAAGCCGAAAAGGCCGCGCGCGCGGCCGAACGGGAAGCGGCGAAGCTCGAACACGACTGCCGCGTCGGCATCGAAGCGAGCTCCGCACATGTGGCCACCGGGGCGACGGTGACGCTCTCGGGGACGCTCACCTGCCCGCTCAGCGCGAGCGCCGCCGGCCAGCAGGTCGACATCTACGAGCGTCAGGACGGCGGCGCTCTCAGCCCCGTCGCGGAAACGACCACGGAAGCCGACGGCTCCTACACGCTGACGCCGCCGGCCCTCGCGACGAACACCGTGTTTCAGGCGCGTGTGGGTCGCCACCGCGCACGCGTAGCCGTCAAGGTCGCGCCCACGGTCACACTTGCGATCGTGCCCGCCGGCGCACAGGCGTCGGCCGCCGGCGCGACATCGCAGACCCGGATCCGCACCCGCACGACGTTCACGGGCGCGGTCAGCCCGGCCGTCGACGGCGCGCTCGTCGCGCTGCAGGTCGCCGACGCCACCGCCGACGGACGCTGGCAGTCGGTCGCCTACAGCCATGTCAACGCCGCGGGCGAATACGCGATCGTGCACGCCTTCAAGGCACCGGGCCAAGCCAGCGTGCGCACGATCGTGCATCTCGGCAGGCACTACGCGCCCGCGATCTCCGAAGCGCTCGTGTATGAAGTCCCCCAGCCCCAGAGCCCGCAGCTGAGCATCGAGGCCTCGGCCGATCCGCTCCTCTACGGGCAGTCGGTCACGATCAGCGGCGTGGCGGCCGGCGCCGCGAGCCAGACGGTCACGCTGTTCGCGCGCAGCGGCGCGGGCGCCTTCGCGGAAGTCACGAAAGCGACGACGGGCGCCGGCGGCGAATACACGTTCAGCGAGGCGCCGCTGCAGAGCACGTATTACCGTGTCAGCGACGCCACCGCGCAGTCCACCACCCTGTTCGACGGCGTCGGCTTCGCGCTGACGAGCGAACCGGCGCCGAGCAGCGTCCACGCCGGGCAGCCGCTCGCCCTCAGCGGGACGCTGAGCCCGGCGACGGCCGGACAGGTCGTGTACCTCGAATCCGAGTACCCCTCGGGGGTCGGCTTTCACGTGATCGCGAGCGGCACGGTGGGCTCGGCCTCTGAGTACACGATCGAACACGCCTTCGCGAACCCCGGAACGGTCGTGCTCCGAGTCAGGGCACCCGGCGCCGACCAGCTTCAGGAAGGCGCCGGAGCGCCGTTCACGATCAGCGTCACCGCCTAGCGCCTGGCCCGCGAGACGCCGGTGCGAGCCCGGCGCCAGCAACGCATGGCTCAAGCTCGGCTTGGCGCGTCCCGGGGCCGCGCCAGCCAATTCACCACCGTCGTGTTGGCGGCGAACGCCTGACGTGTGAACGGCCCCTCGCCTGTGATCGAGAGCGTCTCGTAGCCCAACTCGCCCAGCAGGTCCCAGACGGCTCCCGGCTCAGCCCCGTACAGCGCGGAGGCGCTCGCGACGTGCTCGAACACCACTATCGGCTTCGCCCGCGTCAGCAGCGTACGGCCTCCCTCGATCACGTCGAGCTCCGCGCCCTCGACGTCGATCTTGACGACGCACGGCGTGCGCTCGCCGAGCTGCTCGTCGAGCGTCGAGACGCTGACGGTTATGTACTCGGGGTCGCCGCGCTCGTCGCTGACCCGTGGACTGCGCCGCAGGCCGCTCCAGCCCTCGAGCTTCTTGAAGTGACAGAACTGCGCCTGCTCGTCTCGCGCGCCGAGCGCGAGCTGACGGCACTCCACGCTCGGGTAGGCGCGCGCGAGCTCGGCGGCGACGGCGGGGATCGGCTCGAACGCGAGGTGTCGCCCGCGCGGCGCCAGGCGCAGCGCCTCGCGCAGGACCTGGCCTTTGTTGGCTCCCACGTCCACGTAGGACCCGTCGCTGCGCAACGCGCTGGCGAGGATCGCCGTCAGCGCAAGCTCTTCGCGCAGCGCCTGGCGGGCGTCCGGATAGAAGGCGGCGAGCAGCTCCGGTCGTCCCCAGCGCCTTGACACGGCGGCGAGCGTTCGTCTCGTCGAGGACATCGGCGCATCCTCTCAGACGGGCACCGCGCGCCCGGCGCCGGCCCTACACTCACCGCGTGAGCTCGGTCCTGCTGGTAACGCCGCGGTGGACACGAGACGGCGGCGTAGCGGCGCACGTGATCGCGAGCGCCGCGGCGCTCGCGCGCAGCGGCGTCGAGGTGAGCGTGCTGGCAGCGCGCATCGACGCGAGCGAGTCCGTTCCCGGTGTGAGCCTGATTCACAGTCCCCAGCTGTTCGACGAGCGGGCTCCACACGCGACGCGCTTCGGCGAGGCGATCTCGCGCGGGCCGAGCGTGATCCACCTGCATCAGTTCGAGGATCCCGTCGCGGTCGCGGCGATGCGCGCGAGCGCACCGGTGCTGCTCAGCGCACACGGCTACCTCGCGTGCACCTCGGGCGTTCACTACTTCCGCCCCGGGCACGAGTGCCAGCGCGGGCACGGGTTGGGATGCATACCCAACCTGATCGCATGCGCGCACACGAGCGATCCACGCCGGCTGCCCGGCGCCTACGTACAGGCTGGCCGCTCCCTGGCGACGCTCAGAAGCGTCGATCTCGCGCTGTCGTACTCGAGCGCCATCGACCGGCATCTGGCGATCAACGAGGTCGCTCCCCGCCGCGTGATCCCGCTGTTCACGACGATGAGCCCGGTGACGAGGTCGGGGCATGCGACGCGCCGGCGCGTCGTGTTCGCCGGGAGGATCGTGCTGCCGAAGGGCATCGGCGTGCTCGTGCGCGCAGCCCAGGCGGTGGACGCCGAGTTCGTAGTCTGCGGAGACGGCTGGCGGCTCGAGCAGATGCGCAAGCTCGCAAGGCGCCTCGGGGTCCATGAGCGGATCGAGTTCAAGGGCTGGCTCGCGAGCGCGGCGCTCGCCTCCGAGCTCGCCGAAGCGTCGATCGTGGCGGTGCCCTCGATCTGGCCTGAGCCCTTCGGTCTCGTCGGCGTCGAGGCGTTCGCGGCGGGAAGACCGGTGGTCGCCAGTGGCACCGGAGGGATGCGCGACTGGCTCGAGGACGGCGTCAACGGGCTCGCGGCGAAGCCCGGCGACCCGCGCGCGCTCGCGCGCGCCCTCGGCGAGCTGCTCGACGACCCGGCCAGACAGCAGGCGATGGGCGCCGCCGGCAGGGAGCTGGCGCACGAGCGCTTCTCCGAGGAGCGCCACGTGGCGTCCCTGCTCGACGCCTACGCGAGCGCCCGCGCGAGCTGGGAGTCAACCCACGACCACGGCTCGCGCCTGTCTTATTGTCAATAACCGCATTGTGTA
>Ga0182015_10007062_pt1 | contig 11051 bp, 9 predicted proteins | sample 712P3MmetaG_FD_120478 | JGI IMG/M metagenome (GOLD analysis project Ga0182015, IMG submission 120478) | Permafrost microbial communities from Stordalen Mire, Sweden - 712P3M metaG | ecosystem: Environmental > Terrestrial > Soil > Wetlands > Permafrost | place: Sweden: Stordalen | collected...
AGCCGAAAGTGTTCTTCGCTATACTGCGCAGGAGGCTCATCAAACAACCGCTCAATTTGCGACGGCAGCATGCACTCTCTCCGACATCCCCATTGACGCCAGCACGCTCTGCACTCGCGCCAGACTCTCCGCCTTGGGTGCCACCAGCGGCAACCGCCACACCGCCTCCAGCAAACCCATTTCCGCCATCGCCGCCTTCACCGGAATCGGATTCGACTCCACGAAATTCACTTCCATCAACGCATGATATCGCCGGTGAATCTCGCGCGCGCCCGAAATGTCGCCTTGCGCAGCCAGCCGCGCCAGCCGCGTCATCTCCGCAGGAACCTCGTTCGACACTACGGAAATCACGCCGCGACCGCCCAGCGCAATCAACGGCAACGCGATCGCGTCGTCTCCCGAGAGGACGATGAACTCCTCCGGCACGCTATTCAAAATCGCCGCCATTTGCGCAATGCTTCCCGACGCTTCCTTGATGCCCACAATATTTGAAATCCCAGCCAACCGTTTCACCATAGTGGGTTCGATGTTTACGCCCGTCCGCCCCTGCACGCTATACAAAATAATCGGCAGCGCTACCGCCTCGGCAATCGCCCGATAATGCTGATACAAGCCTTCCTGCGTAGGCTTGTTGTAATACGGCGTCACCGACAAAATTCCATCCACGCCGAGCTCCGCCAACTCGCGCCCCAGCGCAATCACTTCCGCCGTGTTGTAGCCGCCCGCACCAGCCAGCACCGGCACTCTTCCCTTGGCAAGCTCGACGGTAATCCTCACGACGCGCAAATGCTCCTCGTGCGTAAGCGTAGGACTCTCCCCCGTAGTGCCGCAAGGCACCAGAAAATCAATCCCCGCGTCAATCTGCCGTAGAATCAAACTCCGCAGCGTCTCTTCGTCAAGCGATCCATCAAGACGAAAAGGTGTAACCATTGCCGTACCGCATCCAGTAAACATTTCTTTCTCCTTCCAATTCAAATACTCACAAACGCAAGTGTCACGTGTAGCCGCCTTCTTTTCAGAGCGCGGGGTTTAGGTGAAACGCCACCACGCTCAGCGCCACGCAGCGAATTGTTCCATTCATCCAGCGCATGTCTCCAACACCTTGCAACCTCGGCCCGGCCGAATCTAGACCCCGCGGTCTGGAAGACCGCGGCTACAGGGACACCACAAAAATTCCTCACCCGCCCAACTCTCCCAAAATCTCCCGAAACTCAAACAATCCCTTCTTCCCCGCCACCCATCGCGCCGCCCGCAACGCTCCCCGCGCAAATCCCTCGCGACTCCGAGCCGTATGCCGCAAAGTAATCGTGTCCGCAAGCGAATCAAATCCAATCTCGTGCGTCCCGGGATGGGCCCCAGCCCGATTCGAACTCAATTCAATCGCTCGCTCATACCCGCCATCGCGCATCGCTTCCGCCAATTTACGCAAAGTTCCCGAAGGCGCATCTTTTTTCGCCGCATGATGAATTTCCCAGCCCCAGGCATCGTAGTCCCGCTGCTTAGCAAACAATTCCGCCGTATACGCAACCGCCTGAAGAAACAAATTCACGCCCACCGAAAAATTCGCCGCCCACACCAACCCGGTCCCGCTCTCCGCCACCGCCCGCTGCGCAGCCGGAAGCTCCTCCATCCATCCAGTAGTGCCCACCGCCGTATCTACTCCCGCGGCAGCAAGTCGCTGAATGTTCAGCGCCGCAACCTGCGGCGTTGAAAACTCTACCGCGACGTCCACTCCCTTCAACGCCTCTCGCGTCAATCCTTCGCCGCGCAAATTATTCCGACTGTCAAACTTCGCCCGCACACCAAACCCATACTCCGGCGCCAGCGTCTCAATCAGCCGCCCCATCTTCCCGTACCCCACAATCGCCAATCCCACACTCATCTTCCCCCGCCCGCTTTTCTCCGTGTCTCTGTGTCTCCGTGGCCAATCCCTTCCTTGCTTCCAGCCCTACCCATCCGCCAAAAGTCGCGTAACCATCCGCGCATAAATCTCCACCGCCTCCACTAGCTCCTTCTTCGCTATCCGCTCCTCCGCCGTATGCGCCACGTGAATACTCCCCGGCCCGATGAGAAACGGCTTTCCCCACGCTCCACTCAACGAAGGAATATCCGTTGTGAACGCCACCGTGGTATTAGGCAATCCCTCAAATCCCGTCAATCGGATCGCCGGCGTATGCAAAACTTCCCGCGCCTCCGCGCGGCCCGCAACAACGGTAGCGACGCCTTCTCGCAACGAGTCTGGATCTCCCACCGTGCGAAACATGATTTCCGCCCGCGCCTCGTCCGCTACCACGTTCGGCGCACGCCCGCCGGAAATCGTGCCCACATTCAGCGTGCTGGAACCCAGCATCTCGTCGTGCGGCAAAGGAATCCGCCGAATGTCTTGCAGCACATCCAGCAAAGTGTGAATCGCGGAATGCCCAAGCTCGGGATAAGCCGAGTGCGCCAGGTTTCCCCGTGCCGTAACCTCAAACCGCAGCGCGCCCTTGGAACCTAGCGCAATGCGATTGTCGGTAGGCTCGCCGTTAATCAGAAACCGTGCTCCGCGAGGTGTAGCAGCTGCAGCCTTCGCGCCCGCCGAATTCCTTTCTTCGCCCACAACAAACAGCAACCCAAAATTCCGCGTTCCGGCAACCAGCAGTTTCTCCGCAGCCGCAATCATGGCGGCGATGATTCCCTTCGCATCGCACGATCCCCGCCCCCACAGAAATTCGTCGTCTTCGCGTGAAGTGAAGAACGGCGGCACCGTGTCCATATGCGTGGACAGCGTCACAATCGGCTCGCCCCAGCACACCAGAACATTGTCACGCCCCGGCTCAACTGCCATGCGCTCCAGCCGCCCGTCGTAACCCGACGCCAGCGCGGACAAATGCGCAAACAGAAAGTCGCCAACCTGTTTCTCGTTGTTGGTGACCGACTCGATGTCCACCAGCGCACGCGTTAGTTCAAAGAGATTCATTGTCTCTAGAATTCCTGCCTGTCAAAATTTGTGGGAAGAAGCGAAAAAAGAAAGGAAGGAACCGCGAGAGGGAAAAAACTCGGGCCGCTGCCTCTCGATAGCGCTTCATCCCAATTACAGGATGACAGTGATCAGGCGTTAAACCTGACCCCCAACCGTCGCAGTATCAGCCACCGCAAACGATTTCGGCGGAGAGAACAACAACCCCTTTCGCTAGGGTTTCCGAAGCGAATCGGAACAACAACCCAAGCTACTAATGGCCTCCGCACCTCTACCAAGAACAATGTGAGTCTAGAAGACCGCCACGCAAGGTGTCAACAAAAGTGTTTGCCTCAGTTGAAGTCGTTTTCTGTGGCGGGCGCTTTCGAGTTGTGGGTTGAACTACAGCTGCAGCGTTTTGAGCGGAGCTTCCTGCGTGGCAATCATCAATTCCCCGCGAAACGCAGTTTCCGCCGGGCGGCGGTTCAGCGCCTCTTCTGCAGACAGTCGCGCCAGATCCGGATTGTTATTCTCCTGCGAAATATGTCCAAGGATCAGATGTCGCGCAAACGCATCGAAACCATCAGGGTCGGCCAAATACTCACTCACCGCATGATTCGAAAGATGCCCGGTGCGGCTCAACACGCGCTGCTTAACCACCCACGGGTACGGACCAACCTTCAGCATGTCGAGATCGTGATTCGACTCCAGCATCAAACAATCCGCATCCCGCAAATGTACTTTCACCAGTTCCGGCATATACCCAAGATCGGTAACCAGCGCCATCTTCACGCCGCCGGTGCGAAACGTAAACCCAATCGGATCAGCAGCATCGTGCGGAATCGCAAACGCGTGCACTTCAATATCGCCAATACAAAACCGCTGCCCCGCATGAATGGTTTCCACGCCGCGCAGCCGCTTCTCCAGCCGCTCCGGCAGCGCGCGATGCAGACCTTCCATCGTCCCCTCGGTAACATACAGCGGCGCTTTCCAAAGCCCCAGCATCTGCGGCAACCCGCCGCAGTGATCGCTATGTTCGTGGGTAATCAGGATGCCGTCGAGGTTTTCGACGTCTTTGCCAATGGCCGCAAGGCGGGCCAGGGTCTCGCGCTTGCCAAGTCCAGCGTCGATGAGGAGTCGGGTCCGCTCCGTCTCGAGTAACGTGATGTTCCCCGAGCTGCCGGACGCCAGAATGGTAACCTGCAAGCCGATCGCTTCCCCCTCAAGTGAAGCAGCGCTGCAGCCCAATGCTACAACGAATTTCTTGCATCATCGCAGAGCGCAAACAGAGCGTCAATGCAGAATGTGAAAAGTTGTCAGAATCTGAGTCCGGCGCTATCGCTAAACTAGCAGGCCAGGCGCGCTCGGTCGAGGGTGAAGCCGTTCAGTGGGCCAAGTGCGGTCACCGCGATTTGTTCCGGGCGGAAAAATTCGCGCGCGATCGACTGAATTTCTTCGCGCGTTACGGCTTGAATGCCCGCCAAGATTTCGTCCAGCGAATAGAATCGCCGGAAGTAGAGTTCCTGCCGCGCCAGGTTCGACATCCGCGCGCTGGTGGACTCGAGCGAAAGCATCAGCGACCCTTTTAGATGATTCTTGGCGCGCAGCAACTCTTCTTCGGAAACCAGCGACTCTTTCAAATCACGAAATTCCTTGAGCACCAGGTCGATGACCTGCCCCACGGTCTCTTTTGCGGTGCCAGCGTAGACGGTCATCATCCCGGCGTCGGAATAGGGCGTCAGCTCGCTGAACACGGCGTAAGCAAGACCCTGTTTTTCGCGAATGTTCTGGAACAGGCGCGAAGACATTCCGCCGCCGAGTAGATTATTCATCACCGCCACAGCGAACCGCCGTTCGTGCGCCAGCGGCACGGACGGAACCCCGATACAAACATGAACCTGTTCGAGATCTCGCTTCGATTCGATGTGAATGGGCGCTTGTGTCGCCGGCGCGTCGTGTTCGTCCGGCTGGCCGCACGGCTTCAGGCCGCCGAATTCGCGTTCGACCAGCTCTAGCACCTGCTCGTGCTTGACGTTGCCAGCCGCCGAAATGACTAGGCGATCTGGCGCAAACCAGTGCTCAAAACGGTGCCGCAGGGCATCGCGGTTGAATTGCTTCACCGTTTCCGGGGTGCCGAGGATCGGGCGGCCCAGCGGATGCTCCGGCCAGAATCCGCGGGTAAAAATCTCGTGGAGCAAATATTCCGGATTGTCCAGGTCCATTTTGATTTCTTCCAGCACGACCTGGCGTTCTTTTTTGACGTCTTCGGAATCGAATTTCGGGCGCAACACCAGATCGGCGATCACATCGAACGCAATCGGCAGATGTTCGTCGAGAACCTTGGCGTTGAAGCAGATTTGCTCTTTGGAGGTAAAGGCATCGAGCATCCCGCCGACGGAATCCATTTCGCGGGCAATGGCTTCCGCGGAACGCCGCTCGGTGCCCTTGAAAACCATGTGCTCCATGAAGTGCGCCAGGCCGTTCTCTTCTTGCACTTCGCGGCGCGACCCGTTACGAATCCAGACACCCACGGAAACCGAGCGCACGTGCGACATCGTTTCGGTAAGCACCACGAGACCGTTAGGCAGCACGCGCTTCTGAATGTCGCGTATTTCGGTCGTCATACGACGATTGTGACACAGGCCGCCGCAAAGGCGAAATGCAGCGCCCCAGGTAGCACCGACACTCCTGTCTGTCCCCGATGAATCCGCACCCGGCTCGCGCCCATTGCAACCGGCTGTTCCGTTTGCTGTTTCCTCAGCTCTTCGTTCCTGATTCCCGAACCGCGCTATAATTTTCTTGCATCCTTTGCTTTTCGGATTGCCCTTGGAGGCGCGATGGAAAAACAAACCGCTACGGTTCCTCTGGATATCGCCGACTGGGTGAAAGGCCTCGCCGCCATCCCGGAGCGCGAGTTCAAGCTACAAACCGTGCAGGACTATATCCTGGCTCATGCCGTGCGCCCCGAATCGCTCGACAAATATCTTTTCTTCTCCAAGGGCAACTACACCCGTAACCTCATTTTCAAGAACAACGTCTTCGAATGCATGACCATCTGCTGGGAAATCGGCCAGGCCAGCCGCGTCCACAATCATCGCGACCAGAATTGTTGGATGTCCGCGCCCATCGGGAAGCTGCGCGTGCAAAATTTTCGCGTAAACGAACGCGACTCGGCATTAGGCACCTGCCACATTCTGCCGACCGACATTTACGACATGGATGCCATGCACCCGGTCTACGTCGATCCGCTGGAGCCCGTGCATCAGGTCCTGAATCTTCTCGAATTTAACCAGCGCGCCGTCAGCATTCACGTCTACTCCAAGCCGTTTGATATTTGCGAAGTGTACCAGCGGGAAAAAGGAACCTACGCCGACGTGCCGCTGCACTACACCAGCGAATTCGGCAAGCTGCATCCCGACGAAAAGCTCATTTAAGGCTAAAAGCTGACGTGAAGATGTAACGACGTAACGGAACGACACAACCTAACGACCCAACGAAAGTGCGCGCGGGACAGTCCGTCGTTTCGAGCGTGCTATCATTGAAGCTTGGCGCGGCTTTTCTGACGCCAAAATCCTCATGGCCATTGAACTTCTCGGCAAATCAAAAGACGAATTGACCGCACTGTGCGTCCAGTTCGGCGAGCCTGCGTATCGCGGGGCGCAGCTTTACCACGCGCTCTACGTGGAGCGAATCTTCGACATCGCCCAGATGTCCACTTTGCCCTCAGGACTTCGTGAGCGATTGGCGAACGAGGCCCGCGTGACCTTGCCGGTCGTGCGGCAGCGCTATGTTTCTCAGGATGGATCAGTGCGCTATCTCCTCGCGCTGTCCAGCTCCGACGCGCTGAAAAATTCGGAATCAACCACAGAGGGCACAGAGTCCACAGAGAAGACACGAATCGTGCGGCCTGCTTCGGTAGAAGCCGTCTTTATGCCGAGCGAGGGGCGGCAAACGATCTGTGTTTCGACGCAGGCAGGTTGCGCGGTGGATTGCCAGTTTTGCCTGACAGCCCAACTCGGACTGATTCACAATCTGACGGCGGGTGAAATCATCGCGCAGGTACTGCTACCGCTCGAAGAACACAAAGAGGTGTTGACTCCAAACACAAACATCGTGTTGATGGGCCAAGGCGAGCCCTTGCTGAATTTTGAGGCGGTAATGGCGGCCCTGCGGATTTTGCTCGATCCCAAAGGCGTGGCGATCTCTTCCAAACACGCGACATTATCGACCAGCGGCATCGTCCCGGTTATCGAGCGCCTGGCCAAGGAAGCGGTTCGCCCGCACCTGGCGATTTCGTTGAACGCATCGAATGACGAGCAGCGCAACACGCTCATGCCGATCAACAAAAAATATCCGCTGGATATGCTGATGAAAGCCTGCCGGGAATATCCGCTGCGTTCCTGGGAATACCTGATGTTTGAGTACGTGATGCTTGGCGGCATAAACGATTCGCTGGCCGATGCCCGCCGGGTAGTGAAGCTGCTAGCGCCGTTGAAAGCGGCGAAGGTGAACCTTATCCCCTGGAACCCCGGCGCACTGCCGTACCACGAGTCCTCAGTCGAAGATATCGACGTGTTCCAGAAGTTGTTGATTGAGCGAGGGATCCCGACGTTCGTGCGCCATTCGCGCGGCCGCGACGTAATGGCCGCCTGCGGCCAACTCGCCCTAAACGAAGCCGCAACCTCGCCTTTGTCGGTTCTCGGCTAGCCCCGTCGCGAGATTCTGTAGGTTTTAGCAGCGCTGAACCCCAAACGCCCGGGCCATCCGACGAAGCGGCCATCTCTACCTCTTGGACTTGGTTTGCGGGCGGATGGCGATCACCGACATCAGCCGTCCACTTCTACCGGCTTCCTTGCGGTAACTGAACAGCCGATCAACGTTGCAGGAAGTGCAAACCTCGGTGACGAAAATGTTTTCGTCACGCAGGCCGGCTTCGAGGAGTTGGGCGCGATTGGCCTTTTTCAGATCGAGCAAGACTTTGTTGGGCGGCGGCTGGTGGCCCGGCGGCATCATGTTCAACCATTGCAAGGGGTTAGGTTCGTCGCCAGTCCGCAATTCGTCGAAAAAATTTGCAGCGTTGGAGAACTTGGCCGCGAAAACCGAAGCCACTTCGGTGCCGACTTCGTAGCAGCAGCCGCCAATCGTTGGGCCGATGGCGGCGAGCAAATCTTGAGGCCGGCTGCCGAATACCATCTGCATCTGACCGACGGTTTTTGTGACGATGCGAGCGAGAGTCCCACGCCAACCTGCGTGGATGGCAGCAACCGCGCGCTTCTTCGGATCGACGACCAGGACTGGGGCGCAGTCGGCCGTGCGGACTCCCAGCAGAAATCCCGGCTTGTTTGTGGCGCTGGCGTCGCCTTTCAACTGCTTTGACGGAGCGCTATCGAAGGTGCGGACTACGTCGGAGTGGATTTGATGGAGGGAGACTAGCGGCAGATCGGTCGCGTCCAGTGCATCCTGGAAGCGGCGTTTGTTCTCCTCGACATTTTCGCGCGTGTCCCACTCGACGGCGCCTAGATTGAGTACGTTCCCCCCGTTTACGCCGCTTACGCCGCCAGGACGGGTGCTGAAACCGTGGATCAGCCAGGGGATTTTGGTCAGGGCGGGGACTTGGAGGACGGTTACGCCTTTGTGTTTGCGTTCTGTCCACGACGTTTCGAGTCGGCGCGTGTTCCCGTGTTTGCGCTTGGTGCGCTTGCTGGGTGATGTTTTCGCGGTGGCCACGGCCTTATCAGTATAATCGCAGTTTGAATGGGATAGGTCCGGGTGGCGCTGCAAAGGCGCCGCCTCGGAAGGCGGCCGCTACAACGGTCGGACACGGCTTCGCGGGAGAGGATTGCTCGGAGTTTGCGCCGGGCGGAGCAAGCCCCGCCCCTACGACGGATGGGCTTCGCGTGGTCTTGGGAGGGTCGCTTGATTGTTGGACTGGGTGTGGATATTGCTGAGGTGGGGCGGGTGAAGGCAGCGATTGAGCGGTATGGAGAGACTTTTCTGCGGCGGCTTTATACGTCAGCGGAACGGGAGTATTGCGAGCGGTTCAAGAATAAATACGAGCGGTATGCGGGGCGGTTTGCGGCCAAAGAGGCTGCGATGAAGGCTTTGGGGACGGGTTGGAGCCGCGGTGTGCGTTGGGTGGACGTCGAGGTGGTGCGTGAAAAGGGGGGACGACCGACAATCAGGCTTGCTGGCGAGGCAGGGAATGTTGCGGAGCGGATGGGCGTCAAGAATATTGCTTTGAGTATTACGCATACGGCGGAGCAGGCGTTTGCGCAGGTGATTTTCGAGGGTTGAAAAGATAGAAATTAACGCAGAGGGCACAGAGACCGCGCAGAGTTGGCGGAGAGTTTGGTGGCAAGGCGGCGCGGCGCGGGGGGGGGCTGAACGAGCGAGCCGGCGGGGATGCCCTTCGTGGCTCAGGACAAGCTGGCGCTGACGGTTATCTCGCACAAAGCTACTTCACTACCAGGAATGAGCCGAGGGCCAGGGCGTCTATGCCGGAGGTGTAGAAGCTGCGGACGGCTTCGCGGGGGTCGGAGACCAACGGCTCACCGAATAGGTTAAAGGATGTGTTCACCAGGATTGGGGCTGGGGAGGTTTCGCCGAACTTTTGTAGCAAGCGCCAGAAGCTCGGATTGGAGTCTTTGTCTACGGTGTGGACGCGAACTTCGCGGTTGTTGAAGGCGAATTGCTCGAGGCCGGGAACTTGATTTTTCAGCTTGCCCAGCGAGGCCATGAAGCGGCAGTTGGGGGAGCAGTCGAAAAACTCGGAGGCGCGTTCGGCGGGAACGGAGAGCGCGAAGGGGTGGAAGTCGGCGCGGTGCTTGATGTACTGATTTACGTTGTCGATTACGTATTCGGAGAACGGCGAAGCCAGGATGCTGCGGTTGCCTAACGCGCGATGGCCGAATTCGGTGCGACCCTGGCACCAGGCTACGATTTTGTCGCGCTGCAGAAGTTTTACGCTTTCGGCGATCAGTTGTTCTTCGCCAGAAAGATATTTGTAGATGATTTTGCAATTGTCCAGAACGGCTTTGATTTCCTGGGAGCCTAGTCCCGGACCTAGAGCAAGCGTGGGCATGGGACCGCGGACCGATTTTCCGGTTATTTTTTTTCGGGCCAGGAACGCTGCGCCCAATGCAGTGCCAGCGTTGCCGGCAATCGGTTGCACGTGGACGTGGTCGAAGGTGCTGCGAGTTTCCAGAGCGCGCACCAGCAAAACATTCTGAAAAACACCGCCTGCGATGCACAGCGAATCTGCCCCAGTTTGCGCCTGGAAGCGATGCGCGATTTCCAAAACTATTTCTTCGAGAAAAAGTTGCGCGCTACGAGCTATCGCCGCGCAGATGGCGGTGTCTTCGCGGAATTTTTCTTTGCGGATTTTCAGCTCGCGATAAAACTGTGGCGAAAAAGTGCCGCGCTCGTCGGGACCGGCGGCGAAATAGCGGCGATCGAGCACCGGCAGGCCGTGCGCATCGCTGCGGAACAGTTTGCGAAACGCGGGAAGATACTCGGATTGTCCCTGGCGGCCCAGCCATTGGATCTTGTGCTCGTCGCAGTGCGGACGAAGGCCTAGGAGCGCGGTAATCCGCGAATAAAACCAGCCGAGAGAGTCCGGAAACTGCATGGTGCGCAGCGGGCGAATTTCGTCCTTTTCGCCGAGCGAAATCTGGCCGCAGCGGGCGGCGGCCCCGCCGTCGAGCGTGAGGATCAACGCGCGATCAAAGTCGGAAGTGTAGAACGTGCTGGCGGCGTGAGCGAGGTGGTGCTCGTACTGGAGAAACTTTACGCCGCGATCGAGGTGTTCGCGAAGGCGCGGAATCGATGTGGATTTGCGCAGGTCGCGGGCCGAACGGCGTTTGCTGGCAGAAAATTTCGAGCCCAGGCCGGATTCGCGGAGGCGCGCTTGCTGTGGTGTGTCGGCTAACGCGGCGGCGTCCAGATCGGCGGGGCGGACGCCGTGTTGTTCGAGAACTTTCGCCATCGCGCGCGCGGGAATGGTATCTGCGGCCAGCGACCGGTTAAGTTTCTCTTCCTCGATGGCGCCCAGGATGGATTTATCGTCGAGCAGGGCGACGGCGGAATCCTGGTCGAGGCTGGCGATCCCAAGAAC
>Ga0182015_10007063_pt1 | contig 11050 bp, 4 predicted proteins | sample 712P3MmetaG_FD_120478 | JGI IMG/M metagenome (GOLD analysis project Ga0182015, IMG submission 120478) | Permafrost microbial communities from Stordalen Mire, Sweden - 712P3M metaG | ecosystem: Environmental > Terrestrial > Soil > Wetlands > Permafrost | place: Sweden: Stordalen | collected...
AGTGGTGTGGCAGCGCATTACCGATCTGCAGTCGCAGACCAGCTGGCGCAGCGGCTTGAGCGCCGTGGAGATGTTGCCCGCGCAGGACGGCCACCCGTGCTGGCAGGAGACATCGAGCTTTGGCAAGATGCCGCTGTGCGAAGTTCTCGCAGCCGCGCCGACAACGCGGATCGTGCGGATCGCGGACCCGAACCTGCCTTACGGAGGGTTTTGGACCTACGAGCTTTCGCCCGGCCTTTCGCCGACCGATCCCAACTCTACCATTCTGAAGATCACGGAGAACGGCTTTACCGGACCGTGGTTCTATCGGTTCGTGGGACATTACGTGATGCACGAGGATTATCAGATTCGCAAATACGAAGCGGACCTGCAGAAGAGCATTGGGAAGTAAGCTACGGCTTGACGTGTTCGAGCCAGGTGACGACTTCGCCGCGCTCGTCGGCTTCCTGCACAGCGAGGTGGACCATGGGGCGATTGGGCGCTGCGCCGTGCCAGTGCTTCTCGTTGGGCGCGAACCACACAGCATCGCCGGCGGTGACGTGCTGGATTTCGCCGCCCTCTTTTTGCGCGAGGCAGATGCCGCTGACGATGTAGATCATTTGCCCGCGCGGATGCGTGTGCCACGCCGTGCCTGCGCCCGCGGCGAATGAGACGACTGCGCTACGCTGGCTGGGCGAGGCATCAGGTCCGAGAAGCGGTTGCACCCACACTTCGCCGGAGAACCAATCCGCGGGACCACGATTGGCCGCGCTTTCTGTGCCTCGAAAGACCTGCATGATTTTCCCTCTGCTTGTGAGTTTATCCTCCGCAGCAGTGGGCGAACAAAGCACGAATCTGGGTCTACAATGAGCCATGAACCTCGTGTCCAACACGATGGATGCACCGTCTGTGAATGAAGCGATGGAGTGGGCGCATCCGCTGGTGCAGGAGTGGTTCCTCGGCAAGTTCGGCTCGCCGACGGAGCCGCAGATTGCAGGCTGGCCGGCGATTATGCGCGGCGAACCGACACTGATCTCCGCGCCGACTGGCTCAGGCAAAACGCTAGCGGCATTCCTGGTGTGCATCGACCAGCTGCTGCGCGCGTCGCTCGAGGGGCGGCTGACTCCGCATACGCACGTGGTTTACGTTTCGCCGCTGAAGGCGCTCTCGAACGACGTGCAGAAGAACCTGGAAGGGCCGCTCGCGGAGATTCAGCAGCTGGCGATGGCGCGCGGATATCTGTGTCCCCAGATTCGCACTGCTGTGCGCACCGGCGATACGCTGCAGAAGGAACGTACGGCGATGCTGAAGACGCCGCCGCATATCCTGGTGACGACGCCGGAGTCACTGTACATTCTGCTGACGGCGGCCAAGCCTCGGCAGAACCTAACGCGCGTGCAGACCGTGATCGTCGACGAGATTCACGCGATTGCAGACGACAAACGCGGCGCGCATCTGGCGCTGAGTTTGGAGCGGCTGGACGCGCTGGTGTGCGGAGAGAACCGGCTTTCGCCGGGCGCGATGCTGGCAGGGATGGCGAGGGCGCCGCAGCGGATTGGGCTATCTGCCACGCAAAACCCGATTGAGTTGGTGGCGAATTTTCTTGTGGGGGTTGTGAGCGATTGTGCGACTGCGGAAGAGAAGCAGGTCCTTCGTCGCGATGCTCCTCAGGATGACAAGTTCAAAAAGGGGGAGGTTTCAGGACGGCGGCCGGCGACGATTGTGCAGGTGGGACAGCGGCGCGTGCTAGACCTGGCGATTGAAGTTCCTTCCGCGGAGCTGAGCTCGATCACGAGCATCGCGATGTGGACGGAGATCTTCGACAAACTGGCAACGCTGGCGCAGCAGCATCGGTCGACGCTGGTGTTTGTGAACACGCGCAAGCTGGTGGAGAGGATCAGCTTTGAGCTTGCCGAGCGGCTGGGCGCGGATGCGGTTGCGGCGCACCATGGATCGCTGAGCCGCACGCTGCGGTTTGATGCAGAGCAGCGACTGAAGAGCGGAGAGATCAAGATCCTGGTGGCGACGGCTTCGCTGGAGTTGGGCATCGATATTGGGACTGTCGATCTCGTCTGCCAGATTGCGACGACGCGCGCGGTTGCAGTCGCGATGCAGCGCGTGGGGCGAGCGGGACACTGGCGCGGTGCGATTCCCAAGGGGAGATTCTTCGCGACGACGCGCGACGATCTGCTGGAGCAGGCGGCGCTGCTGCGAAAGATGACTGCGGGTGAGCTTGATAGGCTCGAAGTGCCGGAGCAACCCACCGATGTGCTGCTACAGCAGATTGTGGCGATGGTCGGCGCGGAGAGCTGGGACGAGCGCGCACTCTACAACGTAGTGCGGCGGGCGTGGCCGTATCGCAATTTGTCGCCGGCGCAATATGAGGAACTGATTGCGCTGCTGCACAACGGCATTGAGAGCTCACGCGGGCGCTATGGATCGTACCTGCTGCGCGACCGCGTGCAGGGGCATCTGCATGCGCGGCGAGGATCGCGCATGATTGCGATTTCGAACGGCGGAGCGATTCCGGATACGAGCTTGTTTGCTGTGATGCTGCAGCCGGAGAACGTGCAGATTGCGACACTCGACGAGCACTTTGCCGTCGACAGCTCTCCCGGTGACGTGGTGCTTCTGGGCAACACGAGCTGGCGCATTCAGCGCGTGGACCCGGCGGGGAAGGTGCTGGTGGAAGATGCGCATGGGGCTCCGCCGAGTATTCCGTTCTGGGAGGGTGAAGCGCTGCAGCGAACGGCGGTGCTGTGCGATGGTGTGAGCGATTTGCGCGCGGAGATCGATGAGCGGACAAGGAATGTTTCGCCGAGCGCGCTGCACGCGGCGAATCCGGAAGTGATGAGTTGCGTTGCGTGGCTGAAGAGCGAGTGTTACGTTTGCGATTCGGCGGCGCTGCAGATGGTGACGTACATTGTCTCCGGGCGCGCGGCGCTGGGCGCGGTGCCGACCAAGACGACGATCGTTGCGGAACGGTTCTTTGATGAAGGCGGAGGACAGCAACTCATCCTGCATGCGCCGTTCGGCGGGCGCGTGAACAAGGCGTGGGGGCTGGCGCTGAGAAAAAGATTTTGCCGCGGCTTCAACTTTGAGCTGCAGGCGGCGGCGACGGACAACGGCATCAACATCTCGCTGGCCGAGCAGCATAGCTTTCCGCTCGCGGAGGTCTTCCACTTTCTGACCGTGAATACGGCGAAGGACCTGCTGGAGCAGGCGTCGATTCCGTCGCCGCTGTTCAAGAACCGATGGCGCTGGGCCGCGGGGCGCAGCCTGCAACTGCTGCGTATGCAGAAGGGCAAGCGGGTTCCGCCGCAGATACAGAGGACGCGGTCGGAGGATTTGCTGGCGAGTGTGTTTCCGCACGCCTCGGCGTGCCCGGAGACGATGACCGGCGACATTGTGATTCCCGACCACCCGCTGGTGCGCGAGGTGATGAAGGATACGCTGCACGAGGCGATGGACCTGGACGGCATGCTCGACATTTTGCGCGGGATTGAATCCGGCGCGATCCGATGCGTTGCGGTGGATACGCCGGTGCCTTCGCAATTTGCGCACGAGCTAATTAATGCGATGCCGTATGCGTATCTCGACGAAGCCGGAGCGGAGGAGCGGCGGGCGCGCGCGGTGTCTCTGCGACGGGCGTTGCCGGATGCGGTGGCGGATGGTGCAGGGAAGCTCGACCATGCGGCGATCGATACGGTGCGCGCACAGCTGTGGCCAGATGTGCGCGATGAACATGAGCTGCACGATTTGTTGCTTGCGCTGGTGGTGTTGCCGACGGCGTTTGTGGAAGCAGGGAAGTCGCACTGGCCGATTTATTTTGAGCGGCTGGTGGAGAGCGGGCGCGCGCGTGAAGTGGAGATAAGTGGAGTACCGACGTGGATTGCGACGGAGCGGCTTGGTGAAGTGAAGCTGCTGTGGCCGGAAGATGCGAGCGTTTGTGTGGCTGCGAGCGAGAAGCAGAAGCAGGTCCTTCCCCTTCGGCAAGCTCAGGGTCAGGATGACAAGTTCAAAATAAATGATGACAAGTCCCTGGGGATTGTGATCAACGGCACAGAAGACCGGCCGGCGCAGACGCTCTCTGCGCGCGATACTGCGGCGCAGCAGTTGACTCAAGGATGGCTGCAACTGCTGGGGCCGGCGACGGCGGCGAGGCTGGGTGCGCTGGTACAGCTTGAGCCGTGCAGCATTCTGCAGGCGCTGCTGGCGATGGAGATGCAGGGGCTGGCGATGCGCGGCGTGTTTGAGCATGCGAAGCCGGCGGATGATCGGCTGGAAGAGATGGAGTGGTGTGAGCGCCGCATTCTACAGAGGATTCACCGGTTGACGCTTGGCACGCTACGGAAGTCTGTTGAGCCGGTGACGGCAGCGGTGTTTATGCGCTGGCTGCTGGACTGGCAGCATGTGGCTCCGCAGACGCAGCTAGCTGGAGAAGAAGGCTTGCTGGCGGCGATTGAGCAGATGGAAGGTTTTGAGGCTCCGGCCGCGGAGTGGGAGCGCGTGCTGCTGCCGGCGCGTGTGGCAGGATACGATCCGCACTGGCTGGACGAGCTGACGCTGGCCGGTGTGATTGGCTGGGGACGCATCTCGCCGCATCCGGCGTGGCTGGCGGAGAATGCCGCGGCGCCGCGGCGTGTGATTCCAACGAGCTCTGCGCCGATTACGTTTTTCCTGCGCGAATCGGCTGAATGGTTGCATCATGCGCTGGCTGAGAAATCGGTGAACGACACCGTGCTGGCACAATGTCTTTCGCCGGAGGCGCAGCAGATACGCTCGCTGCTGGCGGAACGCGGTGCTGCGTTTACCGCTGACCTACAGCGGTTCTCCGGCCTGACGAAGCTGCAGACGGCGACTGCCCTGTGGGAGCTGGCGACGGCAGGGCTTGCGTCGTCGGATGGTTTCGATCAGCTGCGCGCGATGATGGACCCGCGGCGCAAGTCGGTGGCTGTTGCGCAGACCGCGGTGACGAGTCTGCGCAAGCGTGCGGCGGCGAGAACGACGGCGGGAAGGTGGTCGTTGTTTGGTGTTGGTGAGACAACGGAAGTAGTGGAAACCCATGTCTCAGAATCGAGACCCTTCGACTTCGCTCAGGGCAGGCTACGGGCACCCGGTTCAGTGGCGATTGAGAAGGCGAAACGCAGGGACGCGGCGCTCGATGCGCATGCGCGGATTCTGCTGGGCCGTTATGGTGTCCTCTTCCGCGACCTGCTGGCGCGTGAATCGAATGCACCGAAGTGGCGCGACCTGCTGCCAATCCTGCGGCGGTTGGAGGCGCGCGGAGAGATTCGCGGTGGCCGCTTCGTCAGCGGGGCGTTCGGCGAGCAGTTTGCGATGCCGGAGGCCATGGAGTCGCTGCGGCTGGCGCGACGGCAGGCTGAATCGCGCGCCGGCGAAGCGGCGATTGCGGTCGCGGCGGCCGATCCGCTGAACCTGGTGGGGATCCTGGTCCCCGGCGAACGCGTCGCCGCGGTGCCGGGGCGCGAAGTTCCATTCCAGAATGGAGTGGTGGTGGAGGAGGCGGCTGTTGCAGAGGATGCGGTGCTGCCTGCGGTGTCGCCTGCGCCAATTCGGCGGCGCACGCGGACGGTTGCGGAGATGCTGCGCGCGGAGGCCGGCACTACGCGTGCTCCTCAGGCGACAACGCAGACTGGGTTGTTCCGATGAGCGAAGAGAAGACTGAGCCTGATTTGCTTCCCGGTGATTTTTATTACGAAGGACCGTACCTGGTGTTTACGGAGCAGTATCATTTGCGGCGCGGGAGTTGTTGCCACTCGGGATGCAGGCATTGTCCGTATGGAGAGGCGGAGTCTGGCGATACGAAGGCCGATTGATCGACTGGGTAGAAAGGTGCGAGCGGGCGCGCGGGTGTGAGCGGAGCAGCAGGTCCTTCGCTTCGCTCAGGATGACAAGTTCAAAAATGGGGATGAACACCAGCATTGCAAAAGCACCCCACCCTTTGCGGTGAAGCTGCGAAAGGATGGGCCCCCGATCATCCAGAATTAGGTCCGGGAAAATTTGCGCTAGTTGAGGAGCATGGGCTGGCCAGTGGCCGGGGCCGGCGTGGGCACTGCCTTACCCAAACCCGGCGCGGAGGCAACAGAACGCTTGCGCATCTGCACTGCGTTGTTGAGCATCATCACCACTTCAGGGTCCTTGGCGTAGGGGCGAAACACGATGTCATCCGACATGCCGACGCGCACATCGTATCCGGCTTCACTGGCCTTTGCCAGCCACAGCCGGGTTGTTTGCACGTCGTGGCTGTGGGCATACAGCCTGGCCATCTCAAAGCACATTTCGGGGTAGTTCTGCGAGCCGACTATGTGCGCCGTCACACCGCCGCCATCGCGCGCCTGCATGATCCTGGGATCGAGCTGGATGGCCAGAGCAAATTGCTGCCGCGCGTCCGGCATGTCCTTATCCTCGAAATACGCCATGGCCAGGTTCGAGTGATAGACGGCCGACTTGCGGTCAAGCTTGGTCGCCCGCTTGTAGTCAGAAATCGCAGCATGGTAGTTGTGGTCCGCGTATTCAGTGACGCCGAGATTGTTCCAGGCCTGCGAATCATTCTTCTTGGCGCGCACAGTGCGGAGAAACATTTGCCGCGCAAGATCATTCTGGCGCAGCTCCAGGCGGGTGATGCCCATCTTGTTGAGCAGCTCGCTGACATCGCCGCCGCGCGCCATGGCGTAGCCGTAGTAATCCAGCGCATCTTCAGGGAAGCGGCGCGCGCGCAGCACGTCAGCGGCGGTTTCGAGCTGAGACGCGCTTGCGGTTTGCGGGTTGGGAAGGTGCGGCTCGAGCAGCTGCCAGTCCGAGCTGTTATGCAGGGCCGCTCGTTCGACATCCGAGGTGAGGCGCGCGGGCTCGGGCTTTGATGTTTGGGCAAAAAGACAGGCCGCCGAACCGGCAGCCAACGACAGAATCACAATGACAGAGCGCACTCGCATGACGGGCCCTCCTAAGACTGATGGCAATAATCTTCTGCCTGTGAGGAAGCATTCGTCAAGGAGAGCCTGGATAGGTCGGGCTTTCAGCCCTCTGTTTCTTTCAATTGGCACCTAACCCAGGCCTACGGCCTGGGCTGAGATACGGCGGGCGTTCGGCCCTCAAAGCAAAAGCAGCTAGTGGCCGGAGTGTGGCGAGTGAGTTCGGCTAGTGGCCGGGAGTTGGAGTGGTCGGAGCTGGCGTAGCCGCGGGTGCGGCAGGAGCTGGAGTTGCGGGCGTGGCGGCGGCAGGCTGTACGCGCAGCGCCATGCGCGGGAAGCTGAAGCTTCCGCCCGCATCGTCAATCACGTTCACCTGGCAGATGTAGGTCCCCGGCTTCAAACCGGAGAGCGGCACATCGAACTGGAAGGCGACGGCGCCGCGTTGCGGCACGTTGACTACGTCCGCGGTGACGAGCGGCGTTTCGTAGACCTTGGTGCCGCCGTTGAGGAACTCAATGCTGGTGAGAACACGGACGGGGTCGCCGGTGCGGCGCTCGAGGCCAGGGGCAGGTGCCGGAGCGGGCGCGCTCTTTTCCTTCGACGGGTCATAGACCTCATAGAGGAAGTAGAGGTGCTGGTCCTGGCGAAAGACGTGCGCCACATTGGGCACGTACTCCAGGCCATCGCGCACCATCAGGTTGGGAGAATTTTTGTTCACGTTGGGCGTGCGCTGGCTGGCGACGAGGACGCTGGAAAGTTTAATCGGCGCTTTCTTGAGTTCTGGGACGATGAAATCATTCTCATTTTTGTCGTCGCCGATTTCGAAGGCGCCCATGGCCCCAGTCTGGTTTTCGCGCACGACAAACTTCATGCGGTACTTGCCTGGCGCAAGTGTGAAGCCGGTGGAGTACTGGATGTTGCGCCGCTGCACCTGCTGTGACTGGTCGAGCGCGAGCTTGACGGTCTCGCGCACGGTGCCGACGGTGATGCCCTGCGCATTCTGCACGCGGCCGAGGATGTCGATCGATGCTTTGTCGCGGTCGCCGTTCTTGATGAACGGGATGGCAGAGCCCGGCACGATGAGGCTGACGGGGACGTAGTAGAGGTTCTCGCTCTGGCGGAAATACATGGCCTGCAAGTAGACGGCGACGTCCGTGGCGGGGATGTCGCTGCGCATCTGCTCGGTGAGGGCGAGCTCGCGGTCTTCCGTCTTCTGGTGCTGGAAGTCCGCGGGAGCATAGTAGCCGGGGCGGTACTCGAGCTTCGCGTCGTTGCGGTTGAGCTTGACGATGAGGTGGCGGAACGCGCCATCGTGCGCCGGGTCGGTGGAGCGGAAGCCGAGAATGTAGTACGCCTCGGTATCGTGCTGCACCTGCTGGAAGGCGGGACCGAAGTCATTGGAGTCGCCGAAGAATTTTCCGCCGGTATCGGCGGCGAGCGTTCCGAGGGTTTCCTGCGAGCCGTAGTTGGCGGCAAGTTGTGCGGTGGCAGCGGAGCCGCTGTAAGCGGAGTTGCCGCGAAGGCTGCCCTTGCTGGCGTCGCCGACGGGCGGCAGTGCCTGCAGGCCGCGCGAATCCACGGTGTATATTGCCATGTTGGCCTTGGCGGCTTCATTGGTGGCGGCGCGCAGGCTGGCCTGGTTTTCGATGCCGTTGCGGGTGAGGCCGCCGGAAAAATAGATCATCGATTTGCGCTGTTCGACGCGCTCCAGCGATTTGGCGATGGCGCGGATGGCAAGCAGTTCGCGGTCGGTGTTGAGGCTGTTGTACTCGGTGTCGTCGGCGGCAAACTGAGTGGTGTCATCGCTAGTACCGTCCGTGGAGCCGGTCAATCCGTTGGCGAGGCCGGTAGTGTCAGACCCGTTGTAGGCGCCGATGGCGTGCAACAGTGCGGTCTTGTCGCTGGTGAAGTCCTGGTCCATAGAGAGGCCGGTGGACATGCTGACGAGAGCGACGAGATCGGCGGGCTGCATTTCGGTGTTGACGTACTTGGTGGCGGCGTCGACGGCGCGATCGATATCTTCATCCTGCATGGAGCTGAGATCGAAGAAGATAACGATGAGGCGATGGTCGCGGAGTTGAGCAGGGCTGGAGGCGAAGTTGCGCTCGAGGAGATCGGCGACGGAAGCTTTGCCGGTGGTGGTTTTTTCGTTGAGCGCCGCGGCTTCGTCGATGTTTTCGTAATCGAAGCTCGCGATCTTCTGCGGCTTGTTGTTTTCGAGGATGGTGAAGTCGCTCGCCTTCAGGTCCTTGATCAGCGCACCGGTCCTTTTGTCGCGCACAACGACGTTGGTGAGCACGATGTTGGCGTTTACGTTCAGGGTGTAGGTGCCTTGGCCGGTTTGCTGCGGAGAATTTTGCGGGGCGGTGGGATTTTGTGCAGACGCAGCCACCATCCCAAACCACATGACGCCAGCCGTGATTGCCGCAACCGCTTTTCGTGTCCGCTTCATGTCCCTCTGCTCCTGAATCGTTGCTGCTAGAACCGGTATCGCATGAGCACTGTTAGCGCGCGCATGCCTGCTGCTCCGGTGACCTGGCCGAAGCCGGCGCTGTTCTGCGTGGTGTTGATGCCGCTGTATTGCACGGTGTTGAAGACGTTGGTGGCTGTGACGCGGGCTTCGAGCGAATTCGTGCCGCCCATCTGCACGGTGCGCGAGAGCGATGCATCCGTGGAGACGGTTCCGGGGCCTTCGATGGAGCCCTGCGAAGATGTGCCGTAGGTGCCAACCGGCGCGGCGAAGGCGGCGGTGTTGAACCATTGCGACAGGCTGCCTGCGCCCTTGAGAGGTTGCGTCGTTACGCGGTCCGGGCGCTGGATGAAGACGCCGCCGGAGGCTGCTTCCGACTCGCTGCCGGAATACTGCGGTGTGTAATAGGTGCCGCTGGCGAAGGTGAAGTCTCCGCTCAGAGAGAAGCCATCCAAAATGCGCGACATGACGCCGCCCTTGTTGAGGAACGCGCGGTTGGGGCCGAAGGGAAGCTCCAGGATCCAGTTGCCGGAAAGTTTGTGGCGCTGGTCGAAGCTGGAGTTTCCGGCTTCGCCGGCGAGGTTGTAGAAGTTCTGGATTTTCGCACTCACGGCCCCGCCTACGCTGGAGGCGTTGTCAATGGAGTGCGAGTACACGTAAGTAGCGCCCAGAGCGATGCCCTTCTGCTGGCGCTTCTGCAGGCTGACAACCAGTTGATTGGAGTGCGAGGATGCGAGGGCCTCTTCGAAGTCGAAGGGAGCGATGTTCGCTGTGGTAACACCCGTGGGCGTCGCGTTGGGCGATCCCACCACGTCAAGATTGCCGGCCTTGGACCCGTTGTAGCCGAGGTTGAAGACCATCTGCAGAGGCAGTGTGCGTTGCAGGTTGAGGTTATAGACCTGCACAACGCCGAGGCGATAGTTGGGGTCCACGGCCCAGTTGTTGGTCAGCGAGAGCTGCGTGGAGCAACCGAAGCCGCTGGAGGGATTGTTCAGCGAAAGGTTTGCCGTGGTGGCGGGGCGCGTGACGGTCTGGCCCTGGCGGTTGGTGTAGCTGTACTGCGACTGTGTTGTGGAGCAGCCCGTGGCGGTCGGAGTGGTTGTGGTGTTCACGGAGTACAGCGGAAAATCGTTCGTCTGCGTGACGGAGAAGGGCTCCTGGTGGGAGAGGTTACGCGCGAAGGTCGCGTACTGGCCGGTGTTGTAGTTGACGCCGTAACCGCCGCGAATCAACCAGCCATCGAGCGGCTTCCACTTAGACTTTGGCTTGTAGGCAAAGCCAAAGCGCGGAGCGAACATGTCGCGGTCCGGGCTGACGAGCGAGTGCAGCGTGGTGCTTGGCGCGCAGGTGACGGTCCCTGTGCCCGCTGTGTAGCTGATGCCCCCCGGCGTGACGCAGCCGATGTTGGCATATCCATCAGAATTGATACCGGTGAGGTTGACGAGGCGGCCGTTCTTTTCCGTGTAGGGACCGAAGTACTCGTAGCGCAGGCCGTAGTTGAGCGTGAGATTGCCGCGTGCTCGCCAGTCGTCCGTGATGTAGCCGTCGTAGACGTTTTCGCGCAGGTAAATTTTGTAGAGGCCGGCCTGGATACCGGTGCTTTCCGGCAAGCCGAGGAGAAAGTCGGCGAAGCCGTTGCCGCTGGTCGAACCGGCTGTGCCCGCGA
>Ga0182015_10007064_pt1 | contig 11048 bp, 10 predicted proteins | sample 712P3MmetaG_FD_120478 | JGI IMG/M metagenome (GOLD analysis project Ga0182015, IMG submission 120478) | Permafrost microbial communities from Stordalen Mire, Sweden - 712P3M metaG | ecosystem: Environmental > Terrestrial > Soil > Wetlands > Permafrost | place: Sweden: Stordalen | collected...
CGGAGGATACGGACGTTTCTGAAAATTTATCGTTGCCGGATGTTTGGGACAGACGATTACATGCCAGTGGTGGAACCGCGCATATTGCCTTTCCCACGTCCGAGGAAGTCGATAAGATATTCAAAACAATCTCCAAAGAAAGACGGAAACAATCTGGCGGCATTCGAGAATGGGGCGTCGGGGTACAAAACCCCACTTCCACACTAGGCCTTCCACGTAATCTGTCCCTCTTGACAGCACTGATAATAGGCTACCTAACCCACCACAAACTCCAATATCCTCCGAAACAAGAACTACAGTCCCTCGTTGACACCGCATTAACTCGCTTCAACGCCACTGAATCCGCTCGAATGTTATCCCTCAAGAGACTACGCTCGGAACCAGATGAGGAGGGATTCATTACTGTTACGAGACGGGAGAAGGATGATTTTGTGCCGGTGGTGGAGAAGAAGAACAAAGCGGTGGGGTTGGAAGATTTCTACAAGTTTCAGAAGAGGGAGAAGAGGGACCAGAAGATGGAGGAGTTGAGGAGGAAGTTTGAGGAGGACAAGATTAAAGTTGAGCGGGCGAAACAGGGAAGGAAGTTCAAGCCATTTTGACATGTAACTGGATTGTTGGAAGCTACATAGGCGAGACAACGTGTAGAAAACCAATCCCTTCCTTGTGCAGTGGGTGGTAAACTACACCACAGAACACTTGCAATACCCCAATTTCTTATCTTTGAGAGAAACCTTCTTGACAGAGGCTAGGTGGTTTCCCTCGGAACCGGTCGTATTCAAGTCAAGGTCTCCCCCCCAAGAATGCCCGGAATTGGGGCTTTCCATTACGAGAATAGATATGCATTACGAGAATAGATATATTCTCTCATGGTCTCCGTTTTCAGTGACTCAATAATATTGGCATTGTTCAATCGTCGATTCTGTAATCCAACGGCAGTAAAGAATGCCCAATAATTTGGTTTATCTCAGGCTATTCGACAACACAAAACCCAAGATAAGCGCCTCGTTGTCAACAGCTTTGCCAAATCTGCAATTCGGTAGATACGATTGCGCGGGCTCTTCGCTCGAGCTTCGTATATTGCCACTTTGAGTTCGGAGTATCCTAAGCTCTGCCAAAATCTTTGGGCAGGAATCCCCTCTTTTGTTAACATCTTGGCAAGAATCGCGGTTGGAGACCGGCTGAAACTTTCTTGTGTCTAGTGGGCAAAACTTCCGAAGGTTGTTCGACCGGTGATGCCACCTACCAGAATGGCGCTGTTCTGTGCTTTGTCCAAACCAATCCATTGTCTTGCGTGATAACATCAGATCGGCTCTGTACAGAGATGAAGTGTTAACTCGTACCGTCGTAGGGAATTAATGATGTGTCTATCTCCGCGAATAGACGATTGTGAGTGATTGTGATTTGAAGGAACCACAACTCATCCATGAACCGTCAAGGCGGTTGCCAATTCCTCCGATAAGATTAAGAGACCTCATACGATGTGATAGGCGATGGCAAATATCTTCAAAGTGACCAAATCCTCCTGTCTCTCAGCGCACACCGAACCGATTTTCCTGTCGGGGAGCGAACGACACAGAATAAACTGTTATGACTTTCATCACATCTAAACCTTTATGCTAGCAGCCGGCATCAGGTAAAATATCAGTATCGAAACGTGATCTCAAGCCTGGAGACGTTGAATAGTTTCTGTCAATAGTAACTACCGTCCTTGGACATTGGTTGACTCCTCAGGTTCAGAGCCTTCCGTCCAAGTGCGTATTTCATGGTCTGCATTTTTGCTCCCGATAACTCGCAAACTTGTTTAGACCGGCCCAAACAATAATTTCTTCCTTTGAATTGTAATAAATATACAATTTTGTCGCAGATACAGTATTACATTTTAATTTGAATCTTGAATGCACACAGCGAATAAACCAATGGTTTCAACCACGGCAACTGGTTGAGACCGATAAAGCGAAGTTTTGGCAGGACACCCTGTCATGGTTCTCGACACAATCGACTGGTAGCGACGACGCTATAATCCTGCTTTGAATCGTCGTTTGAATACCGTGACCGTCCTAAGACGGACTTCTCAAACCACTTTTCAGACAACAATTTCTGATCTCATTTTCCGTGAGAGGGTTTCTTCGGTTATATTCGTTCGACTGAACATCCGCGCGAATGTACGTGTTTTAATTAAGATCTCCCCGACTGTGTGTCTCTGTGCATAGTCTCATTCATTCAACAGCATGGCTAAGAATGAATCGAGACAGAAAAAGCTACTGGGCACATTGCGCAAAATTTGTCCAGGGGTTTCGACATTCCAAGAATGCACATTCAATGCTGAGGGCCGGAGGGGTGGCAAGAGGAAATCTGTGTAACTGTCGATCTGCGGACAGCTGACTGGCTGCAGTACTGAGAAGAAGCAATATATATGACCGATTAGCTTACAACTCGTCGGATCTGTTTAATAACACTCGCTCGAATATCGGTTGTCGGTTGAGCCCTCGAGGCGGATCACACAATCGTGCAAGACTTCGTGAATATCTACCGCGAAGACATAAACTGGGCCTAAGACCTCGACATAAAATCGAATCAAACCAAATGCGAACACCCTGTGCGGAGAATAGATTGCCTCACCACATTCGTACGTTCGTTGCCAAGGGCCCACTGGCCCAGATCCGAGCCAGCTAGCAATTTCGAACCCGCGATAGATCACTAGAGAATGAGGATATACTGCTCTAGATTCTTTCATTGTCTAAAGCGGTAGACGAGTGATTCAGATCTCAAGGAATAAACTGTGTCGGCTCAGTGCTGAGCCCTTTCTGAGATTCTCCGAAGCGAGCGCTTGGTCGAACGCAAATAGGGGCTTCTGGTCTATCGTTTGTGACAAGACTGCGTTGTGAAATTAAGACGCATCTGGTGGCCTGTCGGATTCCAGCTGGTTAAATAGCGTATCTTTTCGGTATCGTCTCCACAATCCTCTCGAGCCGACTGGATGAATGATATAAGGTTTGAGCGATTCCGATGTTGACAAATCTATTGAGGATTCGAAATGGTGGGATTATTGAGCTCCAAAGAAACAGACCACAGAGAATAGGGTACCTTTGTCTTACGATATTGAGTCTTTCCCAATGCGGTCGCCTTGTGGGGTGAAGTTGTCCCTGACACCGTTTATAAGTAGCGCCACTAGCCCGACTTGCCTGCTGTTTCACAATGGGACCTCAACAACCCAGCAACGACTCGAGGAAATAATTTGAAATTTGGAAATCTTCGCTTAGCCCGGAATGGGGTCGGCATCCTTTTCGTGAAATCGATCATCATGGATATCAATTTTGTCAGATGAGCAAAAGTTCAATTTTTCTGGAACCCTACGTGCCCTACTCTTTTTATGACATCACGTAATTCCGGAATCCGGATCCCTCTGCCATCGAATTCCTCTCCTTCGACCCACCACCTCCACGCACTCTCATCCTCATCAACCCATTTCAATTCTCTGTCTATCCAATGTTGCGAAGTCAATTAATCCGCACGACTCGCATCCCCATCAGAGCAGTCATGGCATCACGCTCAGTCGCAGACAACGCTGGTAACCCCCCCCTCCACTTCCTCATCCCGGTCGATCGACCGCACGCACTCGAGTCTGATGCTGATTGATAGGAGCTGTTGGAGGAACCAGATCCGGAGGAGTAGCATCCAGTGACTCTTTCAACAAGAGAGAGAAAGCCGCTGAAGACATGGTACCCCACCCATCCCCTTCCCCGCCACCCAACAAGCTATGTCACACCTCGTACGTGCTGTCGTGGGGGCGTCGTTACAATGGTGGTGGCTAATGGTTAGTATATGAAACAACGTGAGCAGGAGAAATTGGCTGCTCTTCGTACAAGTCTTGCGAAACAACGTCAGAATCTTGATGAAATTGAAAAACATATCGATCAAATTGAGTCGGAGGTGAAATCGGACGGAAAGGAGGAGAAGTAAAAGCGGGATGAGTAGGGTGGATTTGGGCATCTGAGTCTTTGCTGTGTAGGTTGTTGGATAGTGGTTTTCACTAGGAAATGGATTACGTTCCCACTCATCAAAAAGTTGGATTCGAAGTGGTTTTGCCATGTGAGAGTGACTATGTGGGAAAGTGTGAAATGTGTTTATATGTCGGGGTTGATTATCGTATCTCTTTCACACTTTTCTCCGCGTATATATATGGGCTCCGAGTTCGCCAAGGCATCACATTCGCCTTTCTTTGCTAGTTCGTTGGAGCGTCTCGTTGACAATACCGTCCACTGTCCGTCCGTTCATGATGATCTCCTTCAAATCCAAAATCTCATCTCCCTCAAGGTTTGGTCTCTCAACCAAAAAGCAATCCCAAAACCCCTCCAAGCTCCCCTCTCCACGGTCTCCCAATCCTCAAGATTGTTCCCTCCCACCCACCTATCCTTTTAACAATAGTTGAACTTCGACACACGGAGGTTTGGACACGAGATCATCTCGACTGGTTCAATGTCGATTTCGATCCTTTTCGCTTTCACACTATCCCCATTGCATTTACCGCGGCAAATCCGCCGGCGCAGGGTAGTCCCATGACGCTATCTTATATTCACGATTTAGGTACGGAGGAGTTGATTCGGAAAGTAGCCACTTTAATTGAGGAATATAAAGGGTATCATATTATCGTCTGTTTTTCGTTGACAGCAGGATGATTCAGACAAAAGTGGAGTGGGATTGTACTACCGGACCAGAAAAGGGGAAAGACAATTGGATTGAAGTGAGTGCTCGACCGGCTCGGATTCTACAACTCTTTGTCAGTTCGCTGATCAATCTTCTCCTCGACCATCTCTCGAACGGGAAATCCTTACTGGTCAAAGCCCAGAGGTATGGTCCAAGGAGGCACGGACACCAGACTAAAATCTTAGAAATGAAATGTTGAGAATTGTTTATGCTGGACATGGTATCTTCAAAGACAAATATTTCGGGGTGTATCGACGAGATGGGAAACCACTTTTGAGTCTCGAGGTGCTCCCGACTAGTAAGAGGAAGAAGCTAATCATCGAGACGGATATCAAATATATGTACGGAAGAACACAATCTGCAAGTGAGGAAATGGAGTTCATCAATGCGGCACACGTCCTCTCCGATATCTTAGCTATGTCCGAAGAATCTCAACTGTCGATCTCAACAGACGGCAATGTGCCCTTACAACCATCACCACGAGAGGTCATTCAACTCAAGACAACGCTGAGAATAGACTTTCGTAGTGAATGTTCTGCATGGACAGATCCGTCTATTCTGGTGCAGTCTTCCACAGGACTACACGACACATATCAGTAAATCGGGTCGTCCACCCAAATCCCAAAGAATAACTCTCTATCACACTCGAAAATACGATATCTTCACCGGTATACAAGGCTTCATAACGGACTTTGCACGCGCATACCCCCGTCTCATGTCATAGGGGTAATAAAAGTAATTTCTCAAATAGCAATGCATATAAAACAACATAACCCGCAATTCCAAATAGCAATGCAATATCAACACAAATAACCACAGTCAAGAGACAAAGAGCAATTCCACACTCAACACAGTCCAAAGTGTACAGAGGGAGACTATGCTCCCAAATCAGCGATTCCTCCTTCTGTGATTTGATAGCTCGCTTCCTTTTCCGGACGGTCTGGACTATCCTGTAACTTTGCAACACGTTCCTCTGCTCGTCCTTTACGCAAGTAAATCCTCGTTGCAGAACTACTTATCAGTACCCAGTCAACTACCTAACCCAGATGGTAGTGAGTTGCGTAGGTGTGCTGAATTCGTCGCACGGGGAACAAGGGGGAGTACGCGTGAGCCAAGATATGTCCGCCGACAGGTTTCTTGTCATTTCCAGCAAACATCATCGACGCACCAGGATCAGATTGAACCTACACCTGTCAAATCCCCGCGTGACCACCGACGGGGAACGGGTGGGTCGGGGGTACCTGATTAGTGAGGAATACGGCAACGTTGAATTCTTCGCTGAGACCGGCGAGACGTTTGAGCATTTGATTCAATTTTTGTTGTCGTTCAGAAAGTTCTCCACGACCAGAATAGTCGACTCGAAATAACGCCATAATCGAGTCGACGATCTACAGTCAGCACCCCTGCCACACGAGGAGCGTAGGGACCAAGAGACGGTAGACTCCCTTTTCTTCTGCGAATGTTCGGCCGAGATTGTCGATGAGGGTTTGTTGGTGTCTACCATCAGTAACCTCTAAGGGGGAATGGTAAGGATCTGAGACATGGGGGAGGGACTCGCTGTTCAAAGCTTTTCCGACGAGGATGTTTTCGAGGGCTTGTTTTCCATCGACACCGTATCGTGTAGCAATACTTTCAATTCGTTCTGGACGAAAAGTTCCTATGTCAATCCACAAACATGAACCCCAACAAACGTACCCTCAGTATCAACGTACGCAACCTACGTTTAGCTCCCCTTTGGTCAGAGTAGTACTTTCCCCTCTGCCCCGCCCTGATCGCGTGGTAATTGAGCAGTCACACACATCGTATGACACAACTGGGTCTTCCCACATCGAAACTCCCCATAAACCTCCGTAATAGACATACTCCTAATTCCCCCTTCCCATCAAATCTCTTTTTGGGGGATGTACTTACCGCCAAGGATAGAATCAAGTGCTCTGGATCCAGTGGAAATACTAAACACCCCCTTTCTCTGAACCGAAACTTCCACTCCCGTCAAGAAATTCGCAGGCTACACTCAAGTCAGCCAGACTCCAAATGAACGAGATAATGGTGTCGGGGGTTTGGGACAAAGATTTTGCAGACTGCTTCTTTGATTTTGTCTACTTTTGCGTCGCTGAGACCCTTGATTTTGGAGAGGTTGCGTTTTGTGGTTGCTTGGACAGCGTAGACGGTGCAGATGCCAGAGGACTTGAGTTTGGCAATGTCTGCTGCGCCGATGCCTGTAATCAGCAAATCTGCGAAGATGGGAGTGACCAAAGTTTTGGAGCTCGTCGACGTCTTCGAAGCCCTGTCTATTAGAGAGATGGAGAAGGGGGATACTTCATCTGAGGTAGTCATGTTCTGCTGCGTGGCCGGTGGTGATGATGACGATGTGATAGTTGCTTGGTGGTGAGTGCGACGCGTAAGGGTTGATTGTGAATCAGCGATATGAGCCAATTTTGGAGTGTCGATCCTTCAGTTTTGGGCCCCTGAAATTGACAGGTCTGATTCCGCTTTAATTAATTAATTCATCTTTCAACTCTAAAACCAGCACTGATTTATATGTCTCTAATGACGTCTTTACTACATTATAGGCTCCAAGGACTTTGAACAGATCCTAGATGCCGAAACTTTTACAAATTGCATCTTCCTTGTCCGAAATTGTCGACTTGCAAGCGTGTTCACACGCTCAAATTACTCTATCCGGAAAAGGAGGCAATATTACCGTCCTTAAAGTTGTGGAAATTGCGCAAAGTAAAAACCCCAACTTCAACACCCAACAGAAACCTTTTGCCAAGACCGCCAAAGCGGAACGCTCTTATCAATGTTGATGAAGGCACGGCCCCCCACGTAGATGTGCATCATGCATGAAGATCGTTTCCAATTTTCCAAATACCCCGGCCCTCCGACACATGCCGGGGTGATCCTACTTTAAACTTTTTTTCCTTTTTTAAACTTTTCGCATTGATGACCTTTCTTAGAATGCGATCAATTTGGACTCATCCCGGATCCGGTCTCCTAAGCGAGGGTATCGAAGAAGGTCTTTACGGCCTTTCGTAGAGGGAGGTAGGAATTGTGTGAGATTGAGTTTATTTTCAGGGGGTGGCATCGCGTGTCTGAGTTAGCGGTCGTCCAAGGTGATACTGCTTGAACAGCGTCTTAATAAGGTAAAAGGGGATGTTGGACGCCAATACGAATGCGGCGAGCGAGATGAAATGCTCTTGCTAGACGAAAAGGGATATCCGAAGCGTGAATGTGGTTATCGCCGTGTGATAAGAGTCAGGCGACGAATAGTTTAGTTTTACACGCTCAGGGCCCTGAAGCACACGCGTCTAGCTAGGATCGTGTTTCCAGGATGCCGGACATAAAACACGACTCTCCTTTTCGGACATTCATAACCAAAGCAAAACCTGACCTCGGATAGCTAGTTTCAGCGACCATTAAACTCAAAAACTCACCGAACAGGCAATTTCCCGCTACCCGCACAGTCCTTCATCGAGTATGCTATACATATAGCAAGATATGAAAGGGGCATGGCTGAAAGGGCATAGCTATATTTAAGCTTCACAAGAATTATTGAAATGTTATAATTACTGGATCCGCAACTAGAATTTAATAATTAAAAATTTCCGCGGCTCGAACGACACGCAAGAGGAAGGTTAATCGGAAACCGATTATCCGGTGAGTTGGAGTTCTGCAGCTGCATGCTCGGTCCGAGGTGCACAGAAAATACGGAGTGACTTTACATTTGTCTTTTTTGGACTGTCGATGGCGCGAAGGAACACGAGGAGAGCGGCTTTACCTTTTTTGCACCAATGAGATTGCAGCCGGAGGCTCGTCTCGCGTGGTAAAATGTCAAAATTACGTGGCGTAAAAGCCACCGGACAAGGGAGAGGAACTCTCGCCGATCCAGTCCAAGCCAACACCCGCAATTTCAGCAAATCAGAAAGGAGATTTAAGGAGTAAAAGCTTTCGGCCCCACGCGTGCAAACTTTATTCTCTGGGGGTCTAGGCCCGAGCTCCTTTTGGTCGGGAATGTCGGAATGTGGCACCCATGGAAACTTCCGGTGCCCGACGCATGCCCCCTCACCCCTGCTTTGGTATGACTTGGGATGGGGTTTCGCATTTTTTACGGGAAGGATGAAGCATATGAGCAAGCCATCGTTTTGATCTTGCCACTCGGATGCCTGGGTTCATCTAACCCAGAAAAGATTTGAGGGGCCAAGACGGAAAATTGTGGCGAAATTAAATTAGAGTGAACACCCACGTGTAAGCGAAGGCGAACGATTCGGTCAGAAACGTGCAGACGGGGTACCCGCGTCGATCATTGAGCTAGTGTGGTAAGGGAACAATCTTTGGAGACGTGTTCTCCATGGAGATCGACCGTCAAGCAAATCTTAAGTCTGGGTGGCAACTGCATGCTCCAATGGATTGTGTTGAATGTAGATGGTGGAATCTGATTGGATTCCGATCGAGAGATAGAGACTGGATGAATGATGTACACTTCGCTGCATACTGACCTACATCTACCCCTCCCTGTGCTGGGCGTGGTTTGGCAAATTGAAATAACGAGACTCCCCCACGTAAAGAACAGACAATTACGCAAAAAGACAAATCGACAGACTAAGAATATCCCAGTTTCGCGACCCATAGTTCCGACGCTAGAAAAACATGACTGAAGAGGGTGATTAAAGTGTGTAAAAGTATTTTTGAAAGAACCGCTATTTTGTTGATGGGCGGGATATAGTGAACCGAGGGAGGAGCGAAAAACAACGAGATGGTTATGGATCAAGAGATCCTGGAGGAACCGCGGAAGCGGGTAGACCATCCGGTGATCCTTGTGCGGCATACGGACATTCCCGGGACTAGCATTAGCTCGCAAAAAAACCACGTAGACGTACGATATGTCCTTCGAATTTCCCACATGCATAACATTTTACACTTTTGGCATGACAGTCCCGTGCAAAGTGATTCGGACCTCCGCATTTGTAGCATGTTTGCACTCTTCCCTCCTCTTCGCCGTTTGGAAATCCCCCTCGACCCATTCCGGGACCTCCAGCGAATCCTCCTCGAGGCGGTCCACCACGACCGTATCCTCCCCTTCCAGTTGCATACATTCGATGCTACTCATCAGAACATTCCAAAGGATGAAGTTTGTACCTGCCGTGCTATACGCAAGGAGGGACAGTCTGACTGCACATGTCCAATCCCCTGGCAATGATAACACTGTTTCGCTTCTAAACGGCGTGCGTTAGACGAGTTTGGAAGAAGAAGCGTACCTGACGTGCGAGGCTGGGGACAGGCATTTGACTCATGACCCGGTTGTTTGCAGTTGTAACATAACCTAAATGGAGTGAGACAAGGTGAAGAGAAACGAAAAAACGACGGCGGCGGTACCTTTCATCCGAAGTGCATGTTTCAGCAAAATGGCCCAGATTGCCGCACCTTGAGGTGTATTAGAGAGGAAAAAGCAAAAGGAGGCTTACTTGTAGCACGCACGCTTCCCAAGAGACATGGCTCAAGCAGTTTGTGTTTCAAGAGTGAAAAGGTTTGTATACCTGCATATCAGCCAGTGACTCGGATGATCTGTGCAAATCACAAATTCTCCTCGGCGATCCTTTGCCCGGGGTTTTTACGTACCTGATGTAAAAATGCTACCAAAGATGCTCTGCCTTGTCGTCTCCTGGATGTCCTTTCTTGACGGTATCTGCGCTGGCAAGCCAAGACTTGATCGATTATCACACTTTTTGTTGCGGTTCGCTTCAACGCACCCGGTCGCCGTCCGAAATGAAGTGCCGTTCACCGCCCAAACGTCCAAGCCGAAAAGTCAACAACTATTTCTGTCGATCCCCTGTTTCAGGATTCGAAATTCTCCCCTTCGCACACTTCTCCTACCTCTTGGTCCGAAGAGCTGTCTGTGTTGTCGTCCGTCCAGGCTAACTTTTTTTTATATTTTAGTCCTGCAATGGAAACTTGCCTCCGAAAATATTAGAGCGCCAGAATATATAATAATAATGGCTCCGCTCCACTACCACACCTTAACGTAAATACTTCCCACGAGGGGCCAAATGAGGGTAAATTTTTCTAGAAGCCGTGAAATGTCGCTAGTGCCCCCTTCTCCCGACCAATCATTGCCCACACATATTATGGCTCGGGTTCCACCAGTTTGGAGAACTTTCTAAATCGCCCGTGTAAATTAGGTAACTCATCGCGCCCCTTTTTACACTCCTAAACGTCGGACGCCCGCAACCCCCGTTAAGCGCCAAAAAAATGCTATCCGCGGAATCGCCATCTCCAATATGCGAATAATTACATGGAACTCCGAAAGACGAGCGATGGCGAAACGCCCACGTTGCCACTTAAAA
>Ga0182015_10007065_pt1 | contig 11048 bp, 11 predicted proteins | sample 712P3MmetaG_FD_120478 | JGI IMG/M metagenome (GOLD analysis project Ga0182015, IMG submission 120478) | Permafrost microbial communities from Stordalen Mire, Sweden - 712P3M metaG | ecosystem: Environmental > Terrestrial > Soil > Wetlands > Permafrost | place: Sweden: Stordalen | collected...
CACCGCGGCCGCCGCCGGCGTGACGCTGATCGCCGTCGTGCTGCTGCTGCGTTTTCTGATGCGCCCGCTCGGGTCGGTCGTCGCTGCGGGAACGTCGGTTCCGATCCCGCTCTTCGAGTTGTTGGGTACTCTGGGTAAATCGAGTGCCTACCCCGCCTCGGCGCGCGACGCGGCGCGCTGCCGGAGGTGGTCCGGCGCCTACTCCGCCTATCTTGACGGAGATTGGGCGCGGGCAGGTTGCGGGTTTCGAGCGTTCCGCGAAGCCTACGGCGCCGACGCCGCGTGCCGCATGTTGCTGGCCAAATGCGATACCTTTCTCGACGAGCCACCGCTCGTTGACTGGGATAGCGCTCTCGTTTTCGACGAAAAATAGGCCTGTTGCGGCCCTAGGAGAAAGCCGATGACAAGCTCGCGCAATTCCCGCAAAAAGGCACACCCGGAACCCGACATGCGTATTGAGCGCGCAGGTACAGCTGCCGAGCCCATCCGCCGGGTGCGCAGTTTCCTTTTAAAAGAACTCCGAGAGATGGCGCCTCCGACCATCTTTTTCTTTATCGGTTTTAACATAATCATTCTTACAACAAACCTTGTTCTTGCAGAGTACCTGGCAAGTGTCGGTAATTTTATGCTCGCTACGGCGTCGGCGCTCATCGTCGGTAAGGCCGTGCTGATCGCTAACGCGATGCCGTTCTTGCGCCGCTACGATCAGCGCCCGCTGATCCAGCCGATCTTGTTCAAGAGTATCTTTTATTGGGCGATCGTGGCCCTGGTTCGTGTGCTGGAACATTTCATCGAGTTTTCGCTCGTCGACCATAATCCGGTAAACGACTTCCCGGCCCATATGATCACGACCTTTTCCTGGCACCGCTTCACCGCGATCCAGATTTGGATCTTGGTTTTGTTCCTCATCTACGTCTCGGCATCCGAGCTCAACGACCTGCTCGGCAAGGGCGAGATGTGGCGCGCACTGTTCGGCCGCGAACCCTCGAAGCTGCAGCTGATGCGGCACCGAACCTAGGGTCAGGACGGGAATTGCTCTTGAACGAGCAGCTTCGCATTTTGGACCAGCTCTTTCCCGTGAGTCCCTGGATTTCCTACGGACTCAGTATGGCAGTCGTCTTGGCCGCCGCCGAGTTCGGCCACCTAGTCGGCAAATTGTGGCGCCGCCGGCACTCGCAGGCGATCGCGCCTGAAATCCTTACCTTGGAAGGAGCTGCACTCGGCCTTCTCGCGCTGATGATCGGATTTACCTTTTCGATGGCTCTCGCTCGCTTTGACACCCGACTGAACGCGGTCGTCAACGAGGCCAACGCCATCGGCGCGACCGCACTTCGCGCACGCCTGCTGCCCGAGCCCCAGCGGGCGAAGTGAAGGCTCTGTTGCGAGAATACGTCCAGCTGCGCCTCGACCTGAGCGCGGCGCCGTCGAGCCCCGCTTCAATTGAGCAGGCGATCCGCAGCAGTAACAGCCTCCAGGCAAGCCTGTGGGGGCACGCCGTCGCCGTTAGCGCTGCCGACTCTCGGGCGATACCGCCGCAGTTATTTGTTGAGGCGCTGAACCGCATGATCGATCTACAGGAAACGCGGCTAGCGGCACGCGACCGCGTGCCGCCCATCGTATTCGTTCTCCTCTATGGCATAGCCGTCGTGGTGATCGGCTTTAGCGGCTATGTCAGTGGTGCGGGCGAAAGGCAGGGTCGGATACCGGTCGCGATCATGGCTGTGCTGATTGCAAGCGTCATCGGAATGATCGAGGACATTGACCTCTCGCAGGGGGGTTTCGTCACCGTCAGTCAGCAGGCGATGCAGGACGTGCAAAAGCGCATGGACTGGTAGGACTTCGCGCGATCAGGCGCCGCAGGAGGTTGATTTGAGCTCGATGGCGATCGGTGTAATTGTGTTCGCCTGCGTTTTGTCCGGCGCCTTCTTCGGCATGTTTATTCGCGCCGCCCTTCCCGAGCATCATTTGAGTGCGGATACGAAGGATGTCGTGAAGATCGCGATCGCGTTGATCGCCACGATGGCGGCACTGGTTGTCAGCCTCCTCATTTCCTCGGCAAAGACCGCCTATGATACGCGGGGCAGCGAGCTCGTGCAGATGTCGGTCGATATCGTCCTGCTCGACCGCGTTCTGGCCCATTACGGGCCGGAAACGGCAGATGCCCGTTCTCTGCTCCGGCAATCGGTAACCGCGGCAATCGACCGATTCTGGCCCACAGACGGTCGGCAACCCGCAGGCTTTGACCAAGCAGCATCCCCTGCTGAAACGCTTTACGACAAAATTCAGGAATTGTCGCCACGGACTGATTCACAACGCTCATTGCAAGCCCAAGCTCTACAGGCAGCTATGGAATTAGGGCGGATAAGATTTCTATTGATCGAGCAGTCGGGACACTCCATTCCCATGGCATTCTTGGTGATCCTGATATTCTGGTTAACGATAATCTTCGCTAGTTTTGGGTTATTTGCGCCGGCTAACGCCACCGTGAGGAGTGTCTTCGTGGTCTGCTCATTATCGATCTCCGGGGCGATTTTTCTGATCCTGGAACTCGATCGATCATTTGAGGGCCTGATCCAGATATCGAGCGTGCCCCTGCGTCAAGCTTTGGCTCAACTCGGCAAATAGTTTTGCATGATGACCGTGGCACCAGCCCAGCGTCACCCGATGCGGTTCCGCCCCGGGCTGCTAGCCGATAGGGCTACGACGAGGCGGCGCTTCGCAGCGAGCCAGCCCGGCAAGCGAGCGTGGCTGCGGATCGCCGGCGGTGTCGAATTGGTCAAAGGCGATCCCTCATTCTCAAGCATATTTCTGCCGAAACTGCATAGCGCGCCATGTCACCTCTCGCGCACACTGAGCGTCGGCATGGGAAAGGTGATGGCGACTGCCGAAGTGGCGACCGCGTGCCGCTCCCCCAAGAGCACGGCCTACCGACGGGTCGAGCGACGCTTGGAAGAACTAGACGATGACCGAGTCTGACGCCGTTGCGCCGATGCGGCCGCGAACCGCGGCTCCGGAAACGTCATGCCACACCGAGATCGTCTGGATTTCCGGCGGCACGTTCCGCATGGGGCCGGATAAGGACTACCCGGAGGAGGCGCCGGCCCATAACGTGACGGTCGACGGCTTTTGGATCGATCGCACCCCCGTCACAAATCGCGAGTTCCGCGATTTCGTCAATGCGACCGGCTACGTCACCGTCGCCGAAGTTGCACCGGATCCGAAAGACTATCCGGGCGCTCTGCCGAACATGCTCAGGGCGGGGTCGTTGGTTTTCAATCCCCCGAAGCAGCCGGTCGATCTGCGCGATTGGAGTCAGTGGTGGACCTTCAAGTTTGGCGCCAACTGGAAACGGCCATACGGACGCCAGAGTTCGCTCGCCGGGTTCAACGATCATCCCGTCGTTCACGTTGCCTATAGAGACGCGCTAGCCTACGCGAAATGGGCCGGCAAGGATCTGCCGACCGAGGCAGAGTGGGAGTTTGCCGCGCGCGGCGGGCTGGACGGCGCCGAGTTCGCCTGGGGCGATGAGTTCACGCCTGGCGGAAAGCCCGCAGCAAACACCTGGCAGGGCGCATTCCCGTACCAGAACCTAAAGCTCGACGGGTATGAACGCACCTCTCCGGTGATGGCATTTCCGCCAAACGGCTACGGCATTTACGACATGATCGGAAATGTCTGGGAGTGGACGAGTGACTGGTTCGCAACCCGGCACAATGGCGATGCTCAGAAGTCTTGCTGCATTCCCGAGAACCCCCGCGGCGGCCGCGAGGACGCAAGCTATGACCCCCTCCTGCCGACAGTGAGGATTCCTCGCAAGGTGCTCAAGGGCGGGTCGCATCTGTGCGCGCCGAATTACTGCCGCCGCTATCGCCCGGCCGCGCGTCATGCGGAGCCGGTGGATTCGTCGATGAGCCATGTCGGTTTCCGCTGCGTCGCGCGCCAATCAGAAGCGTCGTGATGACCGGCGCGAACGCCCAGGAACTTGGCGTTCTGCCCAAGCTGGTCATTGCGATCGCGATCTTGTTGATTGCAGCGGGCGTGCTCTGGCATGGCGTCACATTGGAAGCTGTGCAGCGGCTCTGGGGCAACCTTGTCGATCGCCCGAGCGGTCCAATGAAGTTCCGCTTCGTTCTGCAGCCGGCAATGGCCGGGATCGCCGCGATCCGCGCTGGCGTCAAGGACGCACGGACCGGCCGCTCCCCGTATTTCTGGACAATCTTGCACAGACCACAAGAGCGCTTCGCGCGCCTGAGCGAAGGACTGAACGCGGCGGCGAGGATTATCCTTCTCGGGCTCGCGATAGACGTGATTTACCAGGTCACCGAACTAAAGATGTTCTATCCGGTCGAAGCGCTGATCATCGCTCTCCTCCTCGCCTTTGTTCCCTACCTGCTGATCAGGGGTCCAGCTGCGCGGATTGCACGTCGGTGGCGCGCCCACGCGTCTGCCGGGGAAATCCGTTGAGACCACCGATACATGCAAGGGAGCAACTCGAGTTCCGACCTGAGCGCGTTGCGCAAGGGCGGCGTCGAGTGATGACGGAATGATAGACCCACACACCGTCCCCACCCCGGAGCGGTTCGAAGTCAGGGTGACGGCAGACACGCACTTCGGCTGGCTGCGCACGCGCATGAGCGTCGAACGCACTCTTATGTCATGGGTTCGCACGGCGGTCTCGTTGATCGGGTTCGGCTTCACGATCGTTCAGTTTTTCGATCGCATGCGCGAGATGCCCGGGGGCAACTCCGCGCGTTTTCCCGAGGCGCCATACTACCTGGGACTTTCGCTGATCTTCTGTGGCGTCCTCGCACTTATCGTGTCGATTTGGCAGTACAAGTGGACTCTCCGTTATTTGTGGAGCGGAAGCTTTGCCGCCGTGGCCGGAATGGCAGAGGAAAGACAGCAAACACCGCTTATCGCGGTTTCTATCGCCCTCATCTTCATCGGTACCTTCGCTTTCTTCGCCGTTCTACTACATTTCGTGTAGCCACCCACAGTAGAAGAATGCAAATTCGTCCAGGGACTCCGGTAGCCGAGGCTAATTCTTTATACTTCTCCGATGACGGGGATCGCTGGCCGTGAGGTACGACAATTGGAAGCTGATCTTCGCCGAGCAGCGCACACCCGGTGCGATGCAGAGCTGGGTCGAGCCCTTTGTGCGGCTGCGCGTTTCGTACATATTTAATATGCGGACGGACCCGCTCGAACGCGCGACGATCAGATCCAATACCTACTGGGACTGGGTGATCGATCACCTGTTAGTGCCATCACAAAAGGTGGTGGGAGACTTCCGGACGACCTTCCGCGATTACCCGCCGCGCCGGAAAGCGGCCAGCTTCACTGTCGACCAGGTTCTGGTCAAGCTGGAGGAAGGGATCGGCAGGCACTGACAAAGTCCCGAGAGGGATCCCGCGAGATGGGCCTTGCGCCCATCTCGCGGCTCATTGGGTTACGCGTGGTGCCAAAGTGACCGCCCGGATTTGACGAGACGGCGAAGCCCCAAAACCAGCGGCTCAGGTCACCTGGGGCATGGGGACCAACCAACGACGGTGCCGGACCTCGCCGTCCGTTCCCCATTATCTTCTCGGGATGCTGCAGATGGCAGCCCCCTTGCTTGCACGCGAGCCCGCTGGTCAGCGGGCTCGCGCTCGTCTGGCGCGACGCTACTTGATCGTCACCACGACCACGCGATTGGCGCGAAGGCGTTGGCCTTGGGTCGTCGATACCTGTTGGTTGTTTTCGCCAGCCGCGAGCGCCGGGAGGCGCGTTGGAAAGACCCCGGCGCCCAGCAGATAGTTCCGAACCGCGGTCGCTCGGTTGATCGAGAGCTGAAGGTTCACGTCTTCTTTCCCGACGGCATCGGTGTGACCGACCACCTCGATCGTGCCGAACCGGCATTTCCAGGCGGCCAGCACCTCGTCCAGCTTCGCGCTGTTCGCTTTGTTCAGCCAATCCTTGTTGTATCCGAACTCCAGCACGTAAACGCGCGGGGCGGTCACCGGCGCCACGGGCATGCTGATGGTCATGCCCTGCCCGGCGATGCCGATGTTGAGGCCCGCGGTCTGCGACGTGAGAGCCATGGACACGTTGGTGGCGTTGTTTTTCATCGTTGTGCCGCCGGTGCCGGCGATCACGGTGGCCTCGCCCTGAGTGGCGCTGTAGTTGCCGGAGAAATCCTCAAGCTTTGTCAGGTTCTTGACGGGGCCGGCCGCGGATGCCCGGGAAACGCCGACCTGAATGCCGGCGCCGAACCCGGAAACCTTGAACGGGTAGATGCAATTCGAGCCGAGGTTCGGCAGGGTTAGCTGGCCTTCGCCAGACGAACCGCCGAGGCCGACTATGGCCGAAGACGTTTCCATTTGAGCCCAAGGTTCGTTGGCGCCGTTCTGCGCCATCGCCGGCCCCGACGTCGCCAGAGACAAAACAAGCGCGGTAGTGAGCGGGGCGTATTTTGCACAATTCATGGCGGTGAGCCTCTTATGATATGAAGGGCGGCCCGCTCTCGGGTTTGCCCACGCACTTTTGCAACCCCAAGGTGCGCGTAGTGGGAGCGGCGCGCTATGCAGTTTCGGCAGAAAATTCTGAACCGTTGGCTGGGCGTCCAACCGGTATTCGAACGCCTCGACCCTGCCGCTCGCGCGGAACGACAGGGTGAAGGCGTCGCGCTGATTACGCTTTCTCGTCGGCGATGACCTGGCATCGCGCTGGTCGGCGAAGGCGCAGAGGCTGCTCCATGAGTTCTAATCGTGTTCCGAGTGATCACCTGCTTTGGAAGATCGACCGGTTTCTCGACCTTAGCGCATTGCGGCAGGAGTGAGCGCCATTCGAAGGCACGATCGGCCGCCCTCGATCGAAGGCCGCACCGACGGCTTTGGTCAGTTATCGGTCACGTCGACGCGCGCCCAGCTGATGTCGGGGTCGAACAGGGTGACAGCAGCGGCCAGGGCAGGCGTCTGCTCACCGAGATCCTTCTGGAACACGACGCCGTCCTGGTCGACGACGAACGTCATGATCCCCGAGACGCCGTATGTCGCAGGCCATGCGATGAGGGCGAATCCGCCACTCATCTTTCCGCCGGTCAGGTAGTCCCTGGCGCCGCCGGGCGCCTTGGCGCCCTGCCCCCTAAGCACGTGGAAATGGTAGCCCTGATAGGGAGTCCGGTTCCCCGACACGGGCTCGCTGGGATAGCCTTCGTCAACTGCCTGATTGATGAGCGGCGCGAGTGGGCTCTCGAGCTCGCCGTCCCCGGCCGGCCAATAGAGCCCATCGTGTTTATTCGGTGTGCTGAGCAGGCGCTGTGCATATTCGCCGCTACCGGTCGCCTGCTTAATCCGCTCGAAATAATCCTTCTGAGCATCGGTGTAGAACAGCGCGACGCGGATCGCCGCGATCTCGTTGCGGCCAATGCGGCGGTCGATGACCTCTTGCGCTCCCGCCGCGGTGTCGAAGCGCCAAAGCGCGCCATCCTTGACCACCGGAATCGGCATCGGCCAGTCGCTTTTGCCAACATTGAGCAGAATGCGGTCGTCGCTCACCGGCACGAGCTTGTGCTGCTCGTTGTAGGCGGCGAGAAACATCTCCCGACGGTGTTTGTCGTCGAGAGCGTCGCCGGAGCTGATCAGGCCGTCGCTGCCGGGACCGAAAATGCGGTGCAACGCAGCCGTGTCATCAGCGGTCAGTGCGGCGATCAGGGCGGCGACCGCGTCGTCGGCGGTGGCGTAAGTGGTTTGAGCGGCGGTTGGTTCGGCCCACGCCCCAACAACGTTGAGGGCCGTGACGAATATAGCGAACGATATCCCCAGCAGCCCGCGCTGAAGGGGCGCGGCAAAACGGATCGCGATGAACATCGATGCCACCCCTCTCTATCGCGGTCCGCTACCGCGCGCGGCGCCACCACTCCCACGCGCGGCACCGGCGCCACCGGCACGCGACGCACCGCCGCCGGGCGCACTGACCGGCTGGCGCGATTGAATGCTCTGACCGCCGCGGGCGCCATACTGGCCGGCGCGAGCCCCATCGGCTACCCCGCCGAAGGCATTGCCTCGGGTCTGAGCTTGCCCCTGCCGGACTGTCGGCATCGGTCGAGCCGAAGGCGTGTCAACCCGAGCCGGCAATTGCGCCGGGCGTTCGGCTGGACCGGGCCGAGCGACCGGCGTGCTCGGTCGCGCCGGCAATTGCGCTGGACGCTGGGTCGGGCGATTGACCGCTGCGCTCGGAACCTTCACGGCGGGGCGCCCCACCGCATTCGCCGGCAAGCCAGTGGGGCCGCCCGGCCTGCCCACTGGTCCGGTGACACGCGCCGGCAGTTGCGTGGCGGGCGGCCGCCAAGCCGGCGAATTGATCGGAGGACGGTTGATGTTGACGGTGTTCCAGCGGTTGATGTTGATGTTGACGTGACCGTAACGCCAGTTCGGGTAGCCGACATTCCACAACCCGCGCGCAATCGCGATGCCGGCGCCGAAAGCTAGCGCGGTTCCGACGGCGTAGCCGGGCGGCGGCGGAAAATATGCGGGCGGGTAGCTTGGATAGGGCCAGCTGCCGTAGACCGCCGATGGGTCGTAGACTGGCACGTAGACCGTATCCGGTTCGGCCGGTTGGATGATCACCATGGCCCCATCGCTGGTGACGGTCTGTTGCGGGGTCGACTGCAGGCTTCCGGCGCTTTGCGCCTGGCGACGCAATCGCTGCACCGACTCCATCACATCGCTGTCCTGGGTCGCCACGGCGTAGCCGAGTTGTGCCGTCCAATCCAGCTGGGTGTTCATCATCGACACGATCTGCGGAAACGGCACCAGCGACTTGACGCTCGGATCCCAATTCTCCGCTTGTAGGGCCCTTTCGAGGGCATCGCCCGAGAGCGACTTATGGGCTGAATCGTCGAGCCAGCGCTGCGCCTGAACAATCTGCAACGGATAGGCTGCGGCCATCAGAATCTGGGCGAGCAACGGATCGGGGTAGAGTGCGATCGGTGCCAGCAACGCATCGAGTTGCTCGGCGCTGAACGTCTCCGCCGCCGCCGGGGCAGTGGGCGCCGCCAGCGCCGAAACCGGTGGGGGCATCGTTCCGACAACTACGAGCGCCGCGGCAAGCCCCCGCAATAGGGCCGTCGTGGCCAAAATTTTTCCGCCCATACTTTTGTCATCCCCCTGATTTCTGGGGCCGCTGAATCTCTGGAATCCGGCCACGAAAGATCGATCTTCGTCGCACTCTGCGCTATTCACTTTCGGCCAAAGCGCCATGCCGCCGCACTGCTCGCCGGTTTCGGGGTGATCCCGTGGCGCTTGGCCTTCCAAGAAGCCAGGAGGTCATCGAGACCGGCCTCGCCGCATTGTGACCCTTGCATCCTATCCTCTCATTTCACCGCAAGCGTCCTCTACGATCTCCAAAGGGCATCAGCGCGGAAACAGAAACTGCACTTGGAAGCGGACCGCCCAGCGCGGGGCAAGGCTAGGATGCGCGACGTAGTCGAAGGCTTGGAAAGAGGCGTTGATTGGCTGGGTGCCGATTTTGAAAATCTTGCCGCCGCCTCCGCCGATCGGAACGGTCCACCGCTGCGAAGAGTCAGCGCTCCAATTCGCAGTAATGACTGGCGAACTGCTCAAGTACCAGCCATCTGGCAGGTTGTAGTTGACGAAAGGCTGTAGCAGGGTCTGGTTGACGTCTGTGCGTCCATTCGGCCCCGCGATCGAGAAGAGCTGGCGGGACAAGAGGCCGATAACCCAGGGTTTGGGCATCACCAGCCCGACCGCCGCAGGCCCGACGCTGAGCTTGCCGGAGCCGATGACGTTCGAGGTTGCCGTCGGCAGGTTGATCGATGGTCCCACCCCCCAGATCAACTCGCTCGGGGCGACGGGCGAGAAATAAAAGGTTTGGTTGATGTCGCCGAGGCCGAAGGTCTCCGGAATGCCACCCGGCCCGGCATTCGCCGACGTCGTGTCTTCGCCGAAGGCGGCAGCACCGAGGCTGCTGGTGCGCACGTTCGGCACGTAAATCAGGGGCATGATCGTGCGGCTGATGATGTTCCAGTCACCATACGTGAATGGTAATACCGGCTGAATATTCAGCACATTGGCGGTCTTGTCGTGATTGGGACCTGCGCCGAAATAGGTGTTGTTTTGAAACGGCAGGCTGTACATTGCCGCGACCGGGTTTTGCGCGGCGGCCGCTAATGCCTCCGTGGATTCTTGGGCCTGCGTACCTCGCCCGATCAATAAAACGAAGGCGAACGCCATCAGGACCGGCAACCGCCTCCATGGCCAGCGACGGGCTTGCACGTCTCACACATCCCTCAAGTTGGCTCTGCCAGAAGGTGGGGCATTGTGCTCGTGACCCGAACTGCCTTGCTATGCAATTCCGGCAGAAATACCGAGACTTCTCTGGCGTATAAGCGCCAAAAACTGGTCGACTCCGCCGCTTTCCTGGCTGTCGATCCGTCACGCGCAACGACCGGATTTTTGAGCGTTGCACTGTAACGCCGTCTAACGTTCCGCATTTCTGCCGAAATCGCATAGTGCGCCGAGCCACTTTTGTGCGACGACACTCATCCGGTCCGGCGCTTAGCGGCATGTGATTCGGTTTCGGAGCGCCGGCAGACCAACCTGACGATGCAGAAAGGTCGATCCGATGCGTTTGGAAGACAAGGTTCAGCGAAGCATTCTTCCTATCCCGGATCGGTCCTATGTGGGTCTGACGACCTACGACGCGAAGGACCCGGACACCAAGTTTCCGCCTATCGAACCGCTGCGCCCGCCCAAAGGTGCACCTAACGTGCTGATCGTGCTTCTGGACGACGTTGGCTTCGCAGCATCCAGCGCCTTCGGCGGGGTCATCAACACACCCACGGCGGAGCGGCTGGCTAAGGGTGGCTTGAAGTTTAACCGCTTTCATACAACGGCGCTGTGCTCACCCACGCGCCAGGCGTTGCTGACCGGACGCAATCACCATACGGTCAACATGGGCGCCATCTGCGAGCTTGCGACCTCGGCGCCCGGCTACAGTTCAATCCTGCCGAAGAGCACGGCGCCGCTCCCGATGACGCTCAAGCTGAA
>Ga0182015_10007066_pt1 | contig 11047 bp, 5 predicted proteins | sample 712P3MmetaG_FD_120478 | JGI IMG/M metagenome (GOLD analysis project Ga0182015, IMG submission 120478) | Permafrost microbial communities from Stordalen Mire, Sweden - 712P3M metaG | ecosystem: Environmental > Terrestrial > Soil > Wetlands > Permafrost | place: Sweden: Stordalen | collected...
ATTCCATCGCGCTTTTCCGCCAGCGAACGCAACATTTCCGCCGCTTCGTGCGCGCGCATGCGTCCCAACGCTTCGATCGCCTTGATTCGGACAAATATATCGCGCAATGTCTCGTGTTCCGCCGCGGCGATTTCCATTAGCTGCGGCACCGACGTTGTTTCCTGTGCCAGCCCGATCTGGTCGATCATCATCGGCACCACCAGGGGATGCGCGTCCGCCAACACCGCCGAGAAAACAAACGCCGCGCTCTGCGCCGAAGCCGAATTCGCCGGCCGCGACAGCTCGCTTACCGCCAGGTCTTGCAGAGTCCATTCCCAGCTCGCCAGCGCCCGCGTCAGTCCGCGCAGCAAACGATCCGCATCCGTAGCCGCCAACAGCTTGATCGCCGCACTCACTCGCTGCTTCCGCGAATCGTACAATCGCGTTTCCAGCAGGTTCAGCACCGGCACGCCGATCGTGCGCAACAGCCGCGACATCGATGGCAGCAATTCCGCGCTCTGTGGCTCGTTCAAAATCAGCGTCATGCGATCCAGCAAGCGTTCCGGATCGCGCTGCAACAACCGCGGCAGCACTGGATCGAGTGCACGATTCGCGAACGCTGCGTCCACCAGCAGCAGCCACCGGTCCTGCGCTACCAATCGCCGCGCCAGCGCCGCCATGTGATCGTGTGCGTTGTCCTTCGGCGCCTTTTCCAGCCCAGTAAGAATTCCCTCGAATCCCGTGTAGTCGCCGCGGTTCACCGCGATGCGCCCTAAGGTTTCCAGGAAAGCAGCCAACAACGCAGCTGTCTCCGGAGTTTTTTCCTTCTCCAGCGCGCTCATCGTGCCGTGGCTCAAATCCTCCGGCACCTGGTTTGGCCACAGCGATTCGATCACCGCCGTCAGTTCATTCAATCCGGCCGCCACCGATCGCCGTGCACTCGCGTCCTCGGTCTCAATCCGCCGCGCATAGTTCAGCAAAATGCTTCGCGCTTCGCGTCGCGGCGCATCCGCTCCGGCGTCCGCCAACTGCGCCAGCGTCTGCCGCAACGCCACGATCGGCACGCACCACACATCCGGCCCGCGCAGCACCGCCGACTTTTCACGCGGCGGCATTTCCAGCCAGAACTTCTCCACCAGTTTTTCGCGGTATGTTTCCGTCGACCAGGTGGTCGCAAACGACGACAGATGTGCTGAAGCGTGGGGCCCGGCATATTTCCCCGCGTTCACCAGCACGCCGCCCATCTTGTGCAGCATCGGCCGCACGCCGATCGGCGTCAGCGTCCCCGAAGAAAACTCCGGCCCAAGAAACTCGAAGATCAAGCTTTCCGACAATCGCAACAAGTACGGCTGCGGTTGCTCGCCTTCCCTCGGCGCATACTGCGAAACGCTGCTCAACAGCAATCGCACCGTGTCGCGGCTCGCCTCTTCCATCGCGCCGTGTATGGCTCGAGCCGCTTCTTCGGCTGAAATTCCGCGCGCTGCCTCCAGTGGCGGCGTCAACCGCGCCAGCAAGCTCAACGCTGCTACCAGGTCGTCAATCTCGGGCGACTGAATCGGTGAGCTGCTCGTGTCCCGCGACGAGTGTCCGCCATAGGCCACCAGCGCTGCGATCAAACTCGCCAGCACCGAATCCACTTTTCGTTCCGATTGCGTGTTGACCGTAATGCCTTCCACTCGGTTTTCCGACAGCAGCGCAGGCCACCGCGTCGCGGCTCCGCGATTCGCGCTCTCTTCCGATGTTAGCAACGTTGTCTTCACAAGTTGCGCCAGCGTGTCGAGTTCGCCTACATGAAACTCCCGCGCGAACGCCAGCGCCTGGATTCCGACGCGCTGCAATTCCTTGCCAAGCGCCTGCAAATCGCCCTTGGCATCCGGCAACGGCGAATCACTGATTTTCGGCGCCACCAGCCCGTTGCGATCCACGCGAATTTCCAGCCCTTTCAAACGCGATGCCACCCGCAGCACCGCTTCGTAAGCGTCGTCCAGGCTCTGCAATGTGTGGGGATGATGCCGTTCGTAAAGCCGCGCAGACCGCAGCAGCAACTGCAACTTCCGCAGCGCTTGTTCTGTCTCCACAGCCACGGGATCGACGGGCTCTCGACGTGGTCGCGCCGCTGTAGCTACACCCGGCAGGCGACCGGCCACCGTCGGATCGGCTTGAGATTCCGATCCGTCCGCCTGCTTCCCGAAAGAAAATGGAACTCGAAGCGCCAAATCATTCCTCATTTGCCAGCCATCTGGAAGTGATGACTGGGCCTGCCAGGTCGCAAGGCCCTCACTCGGACCACAACATTAGAATAAGCAAAGGAGACCTACCATTACCGCAAGCACGCCGCCCACCCAGAAAGCAGGTAGTTAACTGCTTTGTTTTCAATGGAAATGTAAGATGGTTCTAGAACTACGAAAATTCCACCGTTTCAAAATGTAACATCCCAAGTAGCCATTTGCTGGCGACCTGTAGGGCAAAGCGTAGTCCGAGGAGCCCTCTGGCCGGTGCAACGAACCCGAATTGCAGTTTGCGCGCCGCATCACCGTCAGCTAACCAAATTAGAACCAATACTTACGAAATATGGGCGGGGGGGTTGGAGCGCAAGTATCGCGGTCGGTCGACTGAAACGCTACCCGGAGCCAGCAGATTCCATTAACTGCTTTATTTACTGTCGTTTAAGCGACGCCGCCACCGTAACCGTTCCACCGTCGCTCACTTCCACTGCCCGAAGTACAGCCTTATAACCGTTCAATTTCAGCGTAATGGTGTGAACTCCAACGGGCAGTTCAACGCGCGAAGGTGTCGTGTCTCCAGTCGGATTTCCGTCGACCAGGATCTCTGCTCCGGCAGGACTCGTCACCACTTCCGCCCACGCCACCCGGCCGTTCGAGGGAACGTTCGAGACAGTTTGCGTTTGCGGATTATCTTTTCCAGCCAGCGGTTCCAGGTTTATTTTCTGATCGGAGACGTCGTTCGCCTTCAACTGTACGCTCGCCTCAAATGTACGATAGCCGTCCTGCTTAACGTCCAGACTGTACTTCGCGGGGAAAAGATTGTTGAAGCTGCACGGCGTTTGGCACTGGTTCAACACTCGCCCGAGGGGACCGTGCAGCACCGCCGTTGCGCCGATCACGTCGGTCACAATGTGAATCGCTCCGCGGCCCGCATTCGGCACCGGGTGCGAACCCTCGTCCGCACTCTCTGTCGGCGACGCAGGCGCGTCATCGTATTCGATGTGGTCCACAACGCGAACCTCGGCCGGTGCGTCGCGCAATAATTTCAACAGCGCGCCGTGTTCGCTGGGCCGCAGTTTGCCCTCAATGATCAGCGTGTTCCCTACCTCCTGCACTTTTGCTCGGCCAGCCAATCCGCGTTCCGCGATGGCCCCTTCGATTTGCTGTTCGAATTGCGCAGCCTTCGGGTTCACTACCGGTTCGACAGTTTTCGGTGGCGCCTTCTTTGCCACCGCAACGTCAGCAGTCGCTTCGGTTGGAAGAGCCGGAGCAGGAACTGGCGCCGCTACGGGTTGATCGACTGATTTCGCGCCCGCGGAATCTAGCGTCAAAGTCGCCGCACCGCTTGGCTGCGCCACGACCGGCCCCGGAGCCGGTTGCGCGGGCACGGCCGGCGCGTCGTTCGACGAAGTCGCCAGCGCGTCGTGATTCTGCCGCGCGTCCGTGAAAATCGGCCTCAATTTGTATGCGCCGAACGCGATCACGCCCATCAGCAACGCCGCAGCAAGAATGCTGACGACGATGCTCTTTTTCTTTGGTTCCTCGTAAACCGGAATCGGACTCGTGCGCCGCACTGGCGGCGTTTGCGTCGGATTGCCCTCCCCGATTGCCGTGGCGCGCCCCGCCGGCGTGACGTGCGGATTCTCGTTGTGCACGCCGCGCACACCCGCGTGCATCGCTACCGTCGCATTAGCCGACGCTTGCTGCCCGCCCATGACCATCGTCGATCGTGGATTGCCGTCGCTACTCGAAATGGCGCGATAATTCCGCAGATCTTCCAGCATTTCGCGGCAAGTCTGGTAGCGGTCTTCCGGTTCTTTCGCCAGCGCCTTCATCACCGCAGCGCTAATCCCTGGATGAATCGAAGGATTGATCTGCCGCGGCGGCACCGGCTCTTCGTTCACAATTTTGTAAATCACCGTCGTGATGCTTTGGCCGGGAAACGGTTTTTCACCGGTGATCATTTCGTAGAGCATCACGCCCAACGAGAAAATATCACTGCGTCCATCGACCGCGCGACCCTTTATCTGCTCGGGCGACATATAGCTCGGCGTGCCCATCACGTGCGCCGTTTGCTGCACCGTTCCGAACTGCAGAATTTTCGCGGTGCCGAAGTCCGTGACCTTCACGGTGTCATCGCCGGTCAGCATAATATTCGCCGGCTTGATGTCGCGGTGTACCACGTTGCGTTCGTGCGCGAAATGCAGCGCGCTGCACGTCTGCTCCATGATTCGCAGCACGCGCGGCAACGGAAACGCATGCCCGGCATCCAGTAGCGCCTGCACGCTCTTGCCTTCCACCAATTCCATCGTGATGTAGTACAGACCCTCTTCTTCGCCCGCGTCGAACACCACCACGATGTTGGGATGCGTCAGCAATCCCGCCGCGCGCGCCTCGGTCTGAAACCTCGACAGCATCTCCGGCCGCGAGAGTCCCGTGCCTTCTTCGCTCAATTTGATCGTCTTCACCGCTACCGCGCGCCCGATCACCGGATCGGTCGCCTTATAGACGACACCCATGGCGCCCCGGCCAAGTTCGCCGACAATTTCGTAACGCCCAGCTTTCATGATCGCCGTCATAGCTACATCGGGCGGAAGGAGGCTCCCACCCGCTATTCCTTCAGGATCAGAAACGTGGCCTAACGGAGCGGTTCGGAGAAAGCACGGCCCGCAGATGCCCATTCGCCCTAGTGGCACAGTACCTATCCGGATTTCAGCGGGTCAACGTAACTGGGGTACTAGTGTTGCGGAATCGCCATCAGCCCGTCGGCACACGCGAGAGCCTGGCCAGAATATCCGTAAGTTGCTGATTGTAAACGTATTAACGCAGCCGCTGATGGCCCTGACTCGGTATAGTCCGCGCTTCGCTATTTTAAGGACGCGGCATCATTTCGCTCCGGGGCGTGGCCCGATCTGGCACTGGCACGTTTGTTTCCCGAATTGGGCGGTCAACCTCACTGGGCCGCGCAGGCGCTTCCAGCCCGTCGGTGAGCAGGTAGCCCTGCAATGCGATGCCGTTGGTCCACACGCTTTCGAGCGCAGCGATGTACTCGATTTGCAGTTCGTACAATTTGCGCTGGCTTTCGACCACCCGCGGGTGCGACGCCAGCATTAGCCCATATTTCTCGCTCATCAGTCCGTACGATTTTTTCGCGCGCGGCAGAAGCTCATCGCGAAATTCGACGGCCATGAGCCGCGCGTTCGCGTATTGATCGACCGCAGACGCGGCTCGGTGACGCAGCGTCAGGGCGATGCGTTTTTTTTCCTGTTCGGCGCGATCGATGTCCGCGCGCGCGGCCGTCACATCGCCCTGGCTGCGATTGAAAATCGGAATTTGCATGCTCACTTCCGCCGTCTCCTCCCAGCCCTTTGCAAACGGAACGGTGTCGAGCAGTTCGTTGTTGTACTCCATTCCAGCGCGGATCTGAAGATCGGGAATCGGCTCGCGCCGCGCTCTGGCCAGGCGAGACTGCGCGTGGGTAGCGGCCGCGTCGGCGATCTGCACCGCGGGGCTATCTTTCGTGATGGCCGTGATGGTTTCTCCTTCGTTTAATTCTGGCCAGCCGTGCTCGAGGTCGCCGGAGACTGTCGCCATGGGCATGTCGGGCTGACCGATCATCGCAGACAGCGCGGTCCATTCCTCGCGCAGCGCATTTTCTTGCATTCGCGAGGCCATGCGCATGCGTTCCGCTTCCACTTCCGCGTCGAGTGCTTCGGTTTCGTCGGCTTGGCCGGTATTCACGAGGCGCCGCTGCGTTTCGGCGGCATCTTGCGAAATGTTTGCCAGGTCGCGTCGCGCATCCAGCATTTCTTGCGCAGCCAATACTCGGAGAAACGCCATCTTTACGGAATTTTCCACGCGCATGCGTTGCTCGTCGGCTTCAATGGTGGCGATTTTCGCTTCCTTGCCCAGAACGTTGCGGCTCAAGCCGAGTTTTCCTCCGGTCACGATCGTTTGCTGGACGAAGAATCCCTCTTTTCCTCCGCCGACCGAGCCGCCACGAATTTCGTCCCCGGCGTAACCGATGGTGGGGTTTGGATACAGGCCGGCTTGCTGCTGGCGTGCTTTCGCGGCACGGATTTCCGCTTCGGCCTGGCGCAGTGTTGGGTTCGACTGGCGAGCGATGTTTTGCACTTGCTCGAGTGTTACCAACGGGCCTTGAGCGGAGGCTTGCGCGCGGCCCATTTGCGGGTAATGAGCTTCGACGGGCTTCATGTCGCCGTGATGGTGTTGTTCACCATGGTCTTGCGGCGACGTCATGGGCATTTGCATTTGTTGGGCGCGAAGATTTGCAGCGAGAAGGAAAAGAGGAAATGCGAGGGCTGTGAATCTCAGTCGAACCCATTGGACATGGTAAGTCGGAACGGTCGTGCTTAAGCGTGCCCCTAAATTAGCGCTTGAGGCTGCCAACGTGCCGAGATGGGGCGCAGCTTGCTGCGCCCCTACAAGGGACAGCGTTCCGTCAGGAATTGCGATGATGTTCATGTTTTTCCTCGGGGGTTCCGGAGTTTTTTCTGCGCATGATTTCGTCGTACTGGTCGTCGGGTAGGACGCGGATCAGCGTCATCATGCCCATCATTTCGGCGCTCCAATTTGCGGGCAGGCCGTGGGTTTCGGGCTTTTCTACGACGGAATCCATGCCCATTTCCATGAAGGCGTCTTGTGGAAAGCCTTTTACTGAGCCGGCATCGTCCGCGACCGGCGAGTGGTGGACGTGCTCGAAGCCGACCGCGTTAGCCAGCGTTTGCATCTGGCTCATCGCCTGCTGATCGGTTGGTCCAGCCGTTTCGATCTGCCGATCGCGCAACAAGTCCGACATGCTGTTCATCATGTGATGCGGAAGATGGCAGTGCACCATCCACGATCCGGGATATTTCGCGTCAAATTCGATCACGCGCGCTTGGGCCACGCCGACGAGCACGGTGTTCATCGGATACCAGCTGGATTCCGGCGCTCGGCCGCCTTCGGTTCCGGTCTGCACGAATTGGTTTCCGTGCAAGTGAATCGGGTGATGATCCATGCCGAGATTCACGATCCGCAGCCGCACCCGGCTGCCGAGTCGCGCAATCATCGGCGTGATGGCCGGCGCGGAGACGCCGTTGAACGTCAGCCAGTTGTATTCCATGGACGCGCTGTTCGGCACGGTATTGCTGGGCAGCACCGCCCACTCTTGCAGAACCATTGCGAAATCGTGATCGGCGCGCGGCTTGTAAGGCTTTTCCGGATGCGCGATGAACAATCCGATTTGCCCCATCATTTCCTGCATGGCGCTGTGCGCGTGATAGAAAAACGTGCCTTCCTGATGCACGGTGAATTCGTAAGTGTATTTTTCACCGGGCGGAATGGGCTTCTGGCTGATCCACGGCACGCCGTCTTGCGCGATGGGAATTTCCAGTCCGTGCCAGTGCACGGTGGTCGATTCCGGCAGACGATTTTCGAAGATAACCCGCACGCGATCGCCCTGCCGAATTTGAATCGTTGGGCCGGGGCAGCTTCCGTTGTAGCCCCACGCGGCGATGGTCTTGAATGGCGCGATTTTGCGTGTTACGACTTCCGACGTGAGTTTGAAAACTTTTACGTCGCCGTCCATCTCGTAAGCAATATCTGGTACGTCGGGTGTAATCACCGCGGGACCTGTCTCGGCGTCTTCGTGCAGGCGATGGGAATGACTGGCGGTGCCTTGCGCGTGGCCTGGCTGCGTTGGCGATTCCTGTGCGGCTAACCGCGTGCTCCATCCCAAGAGGCCTGCGCTGAATGCTGCTGCGTCTCTAAAGAAAGTTCTTCGCGTGTTGCTCATCGTGCCTCCAGATTGGCCGACAGACTTTGGCTCGAGAAAAGATGATTACGGTTGAGAGTGTGCCTGCGTGACATCTAATCCCCGCCCTCTCAAACAGGGCGGCTACAGGACTCGACCGCCACTACCGTTTCGTTGGAGTTTTCGAGTGGAGAACGATTCAGATTCGCAGGACGGACGTGCTTGTGCCGGGGAGACTTACCTGAGGAAGATCGCTGCCAGAGCGCCATCGACCGTGGAGCGCGACCAGATTCAGATGCGTCGTTTGCTCACTCTGGAAGAGAATTGCAGAAGTTGAACTCGCCGGCGGCGATGGCCACGTCCGCTCGGCGCTTACGATTGCGAACAAATCGTGCTGATTGCAGGCTCGCGCGTGTGAGACAGCTGCGTTATTCGATGTGGAAGTCGTTACAACGCCGGAGTGGTGACAGGTGTCGGCAGATCCGGAGATCGCAGCGCCGTGGTCACAACCGCTCGATGCTGCGCAGATCGGCCCGCAAAACGGAGCAATCAGCAGCGCCAGCATGGTGATGATGGCGGAGCACGTCGTCTTCCAACGATGGACACGCTTGCTCTTTTTCATCGCTGATAGCAACGCTACGCCAAGGCGCAACGCGGGTCAATCCAACTCAAAAAAACTGGCGCGCCTTGAACACGAGGCTTGAAAAATGTCTGATCCTTCCCGGACAAACCGGGAAGGATCAGCATGTTGGCGCAATTACTTTGAGGCGCTGGCGTTGGATTGCTGGCTGGCTTGGGTGTGATCGATTTTCAAGGCGATTCGCTTTCCGCCCGGATAAATCGCGGTAAGTGTCTTGGAACCATCCTGTTCGGAGGTTGTGCTGTACGCATCTTGAGGATTGGCAGAAGCCTGCTCGGTCAAGTGGGCCGGAAAGGTGGCGACGGTTTGTTTTCCGCTAAGGAGCGTGACCTGAACGTCCGATCCGGAGCCACTCCATTCCACGGTGTATCTGCCGGAGTCGAGCGTCTTGCCTTCGACTACGACCTTGTTATCCAGCTGTACAGAACTCTTATTGGTTTCGCCTGCGACGGCGGCCGAAGAAACCAGAAGCGCTGCACCGAAAATAAAACCGAATGCTTTCGACATTTTCATAAACAACTCCTTTAGATTTTCCGTGGCTGGGCTGTGCAGGACACCGCACGCGCAACCCGCGGAATCATTTCACTTTTTTTCATTAGTGGATTAGACGTGCGCGAGGGGGCCGGGCGTTGCGTGAAAACGCTGCATTCTGCGCGGAAAATACGAATCGACAGAAGCAACCATTTTGATGTGACGTAATGCGGCCTGCGCGCATCTCAAAAACGTAGCCGCCTGCCGAGCGACAACGTCGATTAGGCGGGACGCGAAAATAGCCGTTCAAAACTTCTCAAGGTCGGATGAACGTCAAAACCGGAACCGTCTGGAGGCGAAACACAAATTACCAGACGCCTTCCTTGCCGCCCCACCACCAGATAAGCCCGAGCGAGGCGGTGTTTTGTTCTTTACTGAGAAGACCCTGCGTGCTGGTCAGGAACGAAGGTTGATTCGAAAAATCTCGCCGCCATTCGTAGCGCATCAGAAATCCTTCGCTCAGCTTGTAATCGAACGTCGCGGTTGTTTCCTTGATCGCCTGATTTAGCCCGCTGAACAAGCCGCCGCGGTCCGAGAGATACTCCGCGCGAGCCGCCGCCGCAAAGTGTTTGGAGAACTCGTAGCGGGCATAGCCGGCGGTTCCATCCACGTGCGATGGAGCGGACGACTGACCCGGCGCTTCATTCCGCCACAGCCGTTGAATCAGGTAGTCGCCCTCGAGCGCAAAACTTAATTTCGCCGTGCTCTGCCAGGTGACGTAGCTGTCGAAGATGTGCAAGAGCCCGTCAGGCGCCGGCCGGATGGCCACAAAACTCAGGCCCGGCTGCACGGGAATAGGGTCGGTTGGTGCTGCGACCACGCGGTCTGGATGTTCCTGGCCAAGGTAATAATTCATGACCAAGGTCACCGATTTTTTGGGCTTCGCCGTGAAACCAAACAGCTGATCCTTGAAACCGTTGGTGGCTTCCGCCTGATTTGTCCCATTCACGATCCAATATTGGAGGGAGAAGCGGTCGTTGATCGGATAGTTCGCGCGGACGCCCATGTGGTAGAAGGGCAGAAAGTCGAAGAAGAAGGAACGCGAATAATTCATTTGATCCTTCGTGTAGTTGCCTTCGATTCCCAGCGAGCTGCTCCATTTTCCAAAGTCGATTGTCAGACCGTTGCCCACGGGCGCAACGTATGTTCCATAGGCTTGAAAAACATTTTGATAAATCGCGGGGCGCGGTTCGTTCGCGGGATTCCCCTGCAACGTATCAGTGGCCTGCCCATATTGCAGATCCAGGCGCGCGCCGAAGCGCCGTCCGGCATCCACATCCGGCAGGTGATCGAAAATGACGTCCGCCTGGTTCAGACTGAAGTTGTTGCTCAACACGTCGTAAGCGCGAAGTAGATTGACGCGTCCCACTGGAGCGTTGAAGTTGTATTCGTAGTAGCCATCGAGTGCGAGATTGATGGTCGTGTCGTTCAGGAAACTGGATTTCTTTTTATCGTCCGGTGCGGCGGCAGTGGCATCGACGTTAGCCTGGCTTGTGCTTGCCGTGGGCACGACGACTTCTTTGCTCGCCGCAGGTGTTGCGACGCCGCCATTCGCCGGAACCCCTGCAACGGCGACGTTCGCGGTAAGCAAGCGCTTCAGCTCGGCGACTTCCGCCTCCAGCGTTTCGACGCGATGCTCAAGGTCCGCGCGCGTAGCCGGCGTGCCCGGTGCGTTCGATTCGCTGACCGGCGTCAGCCCATCCTTTCCTTGCGCGTGCGATATCTCGACGCGCACGAAAGAAAGCTCGACGGCGCACAAGCAGATCAGGACAAGCGCCCGCCGCGCGAATGAGCTGCGACTCAATCTTTGCTTCGTCATTTGAGTTTGCATCGCTTGGTTCCCTTCTTACGATCAGAGGAGCCTGAAGAAAGTTAGACGGCGGAGTAACGGCCCGTGGCGCGATATTGTGCGTGAAC
>Ga0182015_10007067_pt1 | contig 11045 bp, 2 predicted proteins | sample 712P3MmetaG_FD_120478 | JGI IMG/M metagenome (GOLD analysis project Ga0182015, IMG submission 120478) | Permafrost microbial communities from Stordalen Mire, Sweden - 712P3M metaG | ecosystem: Environmental > Terrestrial > Soil > Wetlands > Permafrost | place: Sweden: Stordalen | collected...
GCGGGCCAGGCGGCTCGCCGACCTCTTCGACCGCTACGCGGTGCGGCGACCGGAACTCGTCTTGCAATGGGCCGCCGGCAGGGACATAGACGGCACCGGCCGGCAGCTTTCGGACCACGACAACTGGCAACCGCATCTTTGGCGGCTCGTTCGCGCGGCCATCGGCACCGCGAGCCCGCCCGAGCGCTTGCCCGGGCTCCTCGACGACGTCCGCACCGGAGACATCGAGGTGGACCTGCCGCCCCGCGTGGCGATCTTCGGCGTCACGACCCTTCCCAGCGGGTCCCCTTTCCTCGAGCTCATCGAAGCCGTTGCCGTGCGCCGTGAACTGCACCTGCTGCTGCTCGACCCGTCACCTGCCACGACCTCGCTCGTGCGCCGTGGGTGCCGGGCGCGGCCGCGGCCGGCGGCGCAGCTGCGCGGCGAGGACGACACCGATTCCGAGGTGCGCGAGGTAAGCCACCCCTTGCTCCGATCCTGGGGGCGCCCGTACCGCGAGCGCACCGTGCTCCTCGCCTCCGCCGAGCCGTACGGGGTGCCCGCGCCGGTGGCGGTCGAGGACCCGGCGCCGGCTCGTCCGGGGCCGGCAAGCTTGCTGGAGCGCCTGCAGGACGACCTTCGAGCCGGTCGCGCGCCCGCGGGTGACTTCGAGCTCGGCGGGCACGACCGCTCCGTGCAGGTGCACTCGTGCCACGGCCAGGCCCGCCAGGTGCAGGTGCTGCGCGACGCCATCCTTCACCTGCTCGAGGACGATCCGGCACTTCGCGAGGAGGACATCGCCGTCCTTTCGCCGGCGATCGACCAGTTCGCCCCCCTTATCGAAGCCGGCTTTGGGACCTCTGTCGACAACCTTGCTGCGATCGCGACCGACACCTGGCCCCGGCTCTCCTACCGGATCACGGACCGGTCCCTCATGGAGTCCTACCCCGTGCTGGCGGCGCTCGACTCCTTGCTGGCGCTGGTGTCGAGCCGGTTCACGGCCACGGCGGTGCTGGAGTTCGCCTCCTTGTCCGTAGTGCGCAGGCGCTTTGGTCTCGACGACGACGCCGTCAGGACGATCGGGGACTGGATCGCCCGCGCGAACGTCCGCTGGGGCCTCGATGGCCCGCAGCGGGTCGCCTGGGGCCTTCCCGCCGAGTTCACCGCCAACACGCTGCGCGCGGCTGTCGACCGCGTGCTCATGGGGGTGGCGGTGAGCGACGACGGCATCGGCCTTGGCCCGGGCGGCATCGCACCACTCGGTGTGGACAGCAGTGACATCGCAGCCGCCGGCCAGTTCGCAGACCTCGTCGAGGCTCTCGCGGCCGTCACCGACGACATGAGGCGTCCCCGCCCCGCCGGGGACTGGTGCGAGGTGCTCTCTCGGGCGATCGGGCAGTTCTTCGCCCTCGAGGATGCCCAGCAATGGCAGCTCGACCAGTTGCGCCGGATCGTCGCTGAGATAGGCGAGCAGGCCGTCGTGGGCCAGGAGCCGGCCAAGGTCGAACTCTCCCTCGCGGACCTGCGGCGCCTTTTGTCCGACCGCCTGCGGGGTGCCCCGCAGCGCTCGGACTTCTTCCGGGGCGGCATAACCGTCAGCTCGTTGACCCCGCTGCGCTGGCTGCCGTTCCGGGTCGTCTGCCTGCTCGGTCTCGACGACGCCGGCACGATCGGCTCCGGTATCACCGACGGTGACGACCTCGCGGCCATGGCGCCGCTCGTCGGGGACCGCGACCCGCGCGCTGAGGTCCGCCAGGCGCTCTTGGAAGCCCTGCTCGCGGCTGGGGACCATCTCGTGATCACCCGTACGGGGCACAACGTGCGCACGAACCAGGAGGTACCGAGGGCGACCGTGCTCGCTGAGCTGCGCGACACCATCACGGCCACCCTCGCGCCGGGCTGCAGGGGCGCCTACGACGAGCGGATCGAGACCGTCCACCCTTTCCAGCCCTTCGACGACCGTTGTTTCCGCCCGGGGGCGCTGAACTGTCCGGGGCCGTGGAGTTTCGACACCGAGGCCTATGCCGGCGCGATCGCCCGGGGGCGCCGGCACGGCCGGGACCATCCCTTGTTCGATGGACCGCTCCCCCCGTCCGCGGAGCGCGAGACGGTGATCACCATCTCGGAGCTGAAGAGGTTCCTCAACCACCCGGCAAAGGCGTTCTGGCGCCAGCGCGTGCAGCTTCACCTGCTCAGCGAGAACGACGCCATATCGGACGATCTCGCCACCCACCTCGGTCCCCTGGATCACTGGAGCGTCGGGAACCGGCTCCTTGCAGCCCGCCTGGCCGGGCACGCTACGGCCGCATGGGAGCGCCACGAGAGGGCCCTCGGCTTGCTCCCCCCAGGCGTCCTCGGCGACGAGGAGCTGGCTGAGATCGAAGCCACCGTCGAGGGGCTCCTCTCCGCCGCAGCAGAGCTCAGGGTGGAGCCTCGGGGCGAGGACCGCCTCGATGTCGAGGTCTGCCTTGCTGACGGCACGCGCCTTGTCGGGACTGCCGTGGGGCGCTGCGCGAGCCCGCGGCCCGGCCCGGCGCTCGTGACTTTCAGCAAGCTCGGCCCCAAACGACAGATAGCCGCCTGGCTCGATCTTGTGGCGCTGCAGGCGACCGATCCCGCCACCACCTGGCGTAGCGTCGTCGTGGGCAGCCCCGAAGTGAAAGGGGGGCCGTCCTCTATGGAGCTCGCCGGCCGCGGCGACACGCTCGCCCAGCGCCGAGCCGTGGCCCGCGGCGCCCTCGAGGTCGCCGTCGACTGCTACCGCCGCGGCATGCGCGAGCCGATCCCGCTGTTTCCTTCGCTGTCCTACAAGCTCAACAAGAACAAGGCCACGCCGGCCGACTGGCGTTCACGGGGCCAGGGCGAAGGCGAGGACGAGGCGAACCGCCTCGCCTTCGGAGATATCCAGTTCGCGGACCTCTGCGCCCTCGCCGCTCGAGCGGACGACCCTCCCGGGCCCTCGCCTGGACGTGCCGTCCGGTTCGCGCGCTATCTCTGGTGTGCGGTCGAGGCGAGCTGCGAGGAGACCAGTTGAGCTCACCTGAGATCTTCTCGCCCTTAGGGCCCCTGCCGAGCGGTCGCACCGCCATCGAGGCGAGCGCCGGAACCGGCAAGACCTACACCCTTGCCGCCCTCGTCGTGCGCTATGTCGCCGAGGCCAAGGTGCCGGTCGACAAGCTCCTCATCGTCACCTTCACCCGTGCCGCGGCCGCGGAGCTGCGCGACCGCGTGCGCACCCGGCTCAGCGAGGCGGTGCTGGCCCTGGCTTCGCCTGCAGGAGGGGCGCCGGGCGACGACTTGTTCGAGCTGATCGGCAGGACCGACCGGCGACAGCGCCTCGAGCGGCTGGAGCGCGCCGTCGTCGACTTCGACGCGGCGACAATCACGACGATCCACGGCTTTGCCCAGCAGGTTCTCTCGACTCTCGGCTCAGCGGCCCCGGGGGATCTCGAGGCGACGCTGCTCGACGACACCCGGCAGCTCTTGTCCTCGGTGTGCGCGGACGTGCTCGCGGCCGCGGCCTTCGCCCAAGCCGACGACATTGCCCTGCTCCCCAGCTTGGCGGAGATCTCCGGGATCGCCGCCAAGGTGCTCGCCAATCCAGGGATTACGGTCGTGCCCGACGGCGCAGAGCTGGAGGCGGTACCGGTCGCCGCCAGATTGCGACACCTGGCAGACAGCGCCGTGGACGAGGTCCGCCGGCGCCGACGCGCGGCGGGCACGCTCTCGTTCGACGATCTTTTGACCCAGCTTTTAGAGGCGCTCGAAAAAAGTGAGGTGGCGATAGCCGCCCTGCGCCGACGGTTTCAGGTGGCTCTCATCGACGAGTTCCAGGACACCGACCCCGTGCAATGGGCCATCTTCTCAAAACTGTTCGGTCGAGAGGACGACAACTCGACCATGGTGCTCGTCGCGGACCCCAAACAGGCGATCTACGCCTTCCGGGGCGCAAATGTCCACACCTACCTGGAAGCGGCGCACAGGCCGGACACGAAGCGTTCCACGCTCGGGATGAACTGGCGCTCCGACGGAGCCCTGCTTGCCGCCTTGGAGCGGGTGTTCCGGGGAGCGACCTTCGGGGACCCGAGGATCGGTTTCGTCCCGGTGGAGGCGGCACCCGCCCACCGGGACACGCGCCTAACGGCAGGCGACGGCACCTTGCTGCCGGCTTTGGGCATGCGCCTTGCTCTCGGCGAGGACCTGCCCCGCGCCGCGGGCGGCTGGGTCGTGGTCGGGGCGGCCGAGACCGCCATAGCCCGCGACCTCGCTCAGCAGGTCCAAGAGCTGCTGGAGACCGCCTTGTTGCCGCCGACCGACGACGGCCGAGCGGCACGGCGCCTCCGGCCGAGTGACATCGCCGTCCTCGTCGGCAAGCATTCCGAGTCCGTCGTCATGCAGGCGGCGTTGCGCCGAAGAGGCATCCCGGCCGTGATGACACGCGGCGAGAGCGTCTTCAAGTCCCCCGCGGCGACGCAGTGGCGGTGGCTCTTAACTGGCCTCGCGCGGCCAAACGACCCCACACGGGCACGGACCGCGGCCCTCACATGGTTCTTCGGATGGTCCGTGACCGAGCTCGACATGGCCGACGACGCCAAGCTGAGCGAGGTCCAGAACAAGCTCGCGGCTTGGTCCGAGACTCTCGCCGCGAACGGCACTGTCGAGCTCTGCGCGCGCTTGTGGTCGGAGAGCCACGTGCGCGCCCGCGTGCTCGCGACCGCCGACGGCGACCGCGACCTCACCGACCTCGATCACATCGCCGGGCTCGTGCAGGCGGCAACCGCTGGCCGCAAGCCGACCCCCGCCGGGCTCCTGGCTCTTGTCGACCAGCTCGAGGCCGAGGTCAGCGACGACCCGGAGAACGACGTGGCGGCGCGCCAGGTCGAGTCAGAGGCCGAGGCCGTGCAGATAATGACCATCTTTGTCGCCAAGGGTCTCGAGTTCCCCGTCGTGTGTGTGCCGACGATGTGGCGCCAAGGCCATGCAGCCGTCCGGGAAATCATCTACCAGGACCCGGAGACCGGCCGGAGGACCTACGACATCGCCAATGGCGCCCGGTGGCCGACCGAGGCTGAGGCGCGCCGTCGCGCCGGCCTTGCCGAGGACGAGGCGCTGTGGGAGAACCTCCGCCTGCTCTACGTGGCAGTCACGAGGGCCGAGCACCAGACGCTGTTGTGGTGGACACCGGGCCACAAGAGCCACCTCACCGGTCTCGCGCGGGTGCTGTTCGCGAGGAAAGACGGCGAAATCGACGCGGAGCTGTTCGCCGATGGACCGGTGCGACTGCCCGATGACCGCGAAGCCGCCGCCGTCTTGGCGCCCGCCTTCGCTCTTGTGGGTGACGCCATCGCCGTTACTGTCACGGGCCTGGCGGAAGAAGCTGTCGCGCCCTGGGTGGACGAGGAGCCGTCGCCGCAGGCAAAGAACCTCGAGCTCGCGACGCTCGGCCGGACGCCCGAACGCACAAGGCGACGCTGGTCTTTCAGTGCCATCGGGAGCCGGGCCAAAGATGCCGAGCTCGACCCCGGAGACGAGACACTCGGCGACGCCGGGGCCGGGGACGAGCCGGACGACTCGGCCGATCCCGCAGATGCCGTTCTTGCCAGCGCCACAGCCGTCTCCGACCTGCCCCTCGGGGCGGTCCGGGGAGGTCTCCAGTTCGGCACGCTCGTCCACGAGGTCCTCGAACGCGCCGACTTCGCGGCCGCCGACCTCGACGCCGAACTGCTCGGATGCATAGACGACCGCCTGCGGTGGAACCCGTGGCCGGTCAGCGCCGGGACACTGTGCGCCGGCCTGCGGGCCATGATCGAGACCCCCCTCGGTCCAGCCTTTTACCGCCGGCGGCTGGCCGACTTTGCCCGCAGCGACCGCCTCGGAGAGCTGAACTTCGAGCTCCACCTCGGAGAAAAGGGCCACAGTGCTACCGACCGCGACATCGGCAGGCTCTTGTTGGACCACCTGCCCACTGACGACCCGCTGCGGCCGTGGGCTTCACAGCTCTCGGTGGGGTTGTTCCACGTCGAGCTCGCCGGCCATCTGACGGGCTCGATCGACCTGGTCCTGCGGGTGCGCGACGGCGAGGGCCGGGGGCGCTTTGTCGTCGTGGACTACAAGACGAATGTTCTCGCCGAGCCTGGGCGCCTCCCTCAGTCCCGCGACTACCACCCTGACCGCCTGCCCTCGGCCATGGTCGAGCACCACTACCCGCTGCAGGCCTTGCTCTACACCGTCGCCGTGCATCGCTATCTGCGCTGGAGGGTCCCTGACTACGAGCCGGGCCGCGACCTCGGCGGTGCGGCCTACCTGTTCGTGCGCGGGATGGCGGGAGCGGCCACGCCGCTTGTCGGTGACAACCCCTACGGCGTTTTCAACTGGCAGGTCCCCGAAGCGCTCGTGCGCGCCCTGAGCGATCTCCTCGACGGCGCCGAGATGGCGCTGTGACAGTCCTTGCCGGCCAGGTGGCGGCGCTGGGGCCCTTTGTCGAGGCCGGGGTACTCGACCCGTCTGCTGTCCACCTGGCCGGGCTGATCGCCCGGACCGTCGACGGCGTCGAACCTGAGGTCCTTCTCGCAGCGGCCCTCGCCGCACGGGCGCCTCTTTTCGGTCACGTCTGTGTCGTCGTAAAAAGCGTGGCGTCGTCAATCGTGGTCGACGAGGTCAGGGCCGCTGGGCTCGGTCCGCTCCCCTGGCCCGATCCGCAGCGCTGGGCAAGGCTGTTGAGAACTAGCCCGGCGGTGCGCCAGTCGCACGAGGCCCCAGGTGAGGTTGTCCTGCCGCTGGTGTTCGACGGCACCCGGCTGTACCTCGAGCGCTACTGGCGCTTCGAAGAGCGTGTCGCAGAGGATCTGCTGGTTCGCGCCGCCAGCCCCGGCGGGATCGGCACCGATCCGGCGGCGCTCGCAGAGATCCTCCGGGGGCTCTTCCCCTCCGAGGATCTCGATGGACAGGAGTCCGACGCCTTGCAGCTCCGGGCGGCCACGACGGCGCTCAGCCGCCGGCTCGCTGTCATCGCGGGCGGCCCCGGCACGGGAAAGACGCGCACCATAGCCCGACTGCTTGCTGGGGCCTACTCCATCGCGCTGGCGCGCGGCGAGCAGCTGGACGTCGCCCTGGCGGCGCCGACTGGCAAGGCCGCCGCCCGCATGGGAGCCGAGGTGGCGGGCGCGGCCGCGACGCTCGAGGGCCGGGAAGGGGTCAAAGACGCCCTCGGCGCAACCGAGGCCAAGACGCTGCATCGCCTGCTCGGGATGGGCATGGCAGGCACGCCGCGGTTCGACCGAGCCAACCGCTTGCCCCACGACCTGGTCGTGGTCGACGAGACCTCCATGGTGTCGCTTCCCCTCATGGCCCGTCTCCTCGACGCCGTCCGACCAGAGGCCACGCTCGTTCTCGTGGGCGACCCTTCTCAGCTGGCGAGTGTCGAAGCCGGGGCAGTGCTCGGCGAGATCGTCGGGCCCATGGCGTTCGGGCCCGGCGTCGGACCCATTGCTGGCGACATCGTCATGCTCGAGCACAACCACCGCTTCGGCGAGGCGCCGCAGATCGCCTCCCTCGCCGACGCCATCCGCCGCGGCGAGGCCGACAGGGCGATCGAGGTCCTGCGTTCCGGATCGTGCGACCTCGCCTGGGTCGATTCCAAAGACGCCGACCCGGAGGCTCTCGCTCGGCTCCAGGCTGGGGCGGCGGCGAACGCCGTCGAGGTGATCCGGGCGGCGCAAGCCGGCCTGAGCAAAGAAGGCCTCGAGCTCGCCACCAAGTTGAAGGTGCTCTGCGCAACCCGTTTTGGCCCGCTCGGCGTCTCGGGCTGGACCGCCGCCATCGAGGCGCTCGCGAAGCGTGCGATTCCCCACGGCGCCATAGGCGGGCGTCGCTACGTGGGCCGGCCCGTCATGGTCACGAGCAACGACTACCTCAATTCCTTGTTCAACGGCGATGTCGGCCTCGTCGTCGAAGGGCCGTCTGGGCCCGTCGCCGTCTTCCACGACGCCACCGCCGAGCCGCGAGAGCTCGCGCTCTCCCAGCTCGGCGAGGTCGACACCTGGTGGGCGACGACGATCCACAAAAGCCAGGGCTCCGAGTTCGACGAGGTGATCGTCTCGCTACCTTCGGCTCCCTCGCCGGTGCTCACCCGCGAGCTGCTCTACACCGCCGTCACCCGGGCAAAAGCCCATGTCACCTTGGTGGCTGAAGAAGAGTCCGTGCGCGCCGCCATCGCCCACCCCGTGGCCCGGGCCTCGGGCCTTGGTCCAAAGCTTTGGCCACCGCGCCCAGAAACGCCCGCTCGCGACCGGTTGCCAAGGCGCGACAAAGGGGTCGAGCAGCTGCGCTTCGAGCTGTGACCGCCGAGCAACCGAGCCGCCCGCGCCGGCGACGGGCACGGTTGTAGCTTCGCCGAGATGACATGGGCGGCGAAACAACCACAGGCGAGCAAGGGCGCCGCATAGTGCTGAGGAGCCGGGGACAACGCCGGATCCGTCTCGGGCTTCTCCTCAACGCGCTGCGCTGGCGCGCTGGCTCCTCGGCTGTGTTCTTCGTCGTCGCTCTCCTGGCCGTAGCGGCGGCAACCGCCGGGCCGGTCTACCTCGCCGCCGCCGACCAGTCTGTGCTGGCCCATGTCGTCGTCCCGCCTCCTCCGGAGTCCACCGGCCTCGTCGTCAACGAGCAGCCGGGCCATCCCCTTTCGGTCGCGACCTTCCGTGACGTCGTCGCGCGCCAGCAACGATCCTCGGCCGACCGGTCGTTTTTCGCCGAGCCGATCTACACCGCCATCGCCGCGGCCGACCTGCTCTCGAGCTCGGGCAGCGAGATAGTTGTCGCAGACGCCGTCGCCCGCTCAGGCGAGTGCCAACAGCTCGTCTTCACGGCCGGGCGCTGCCCAACCGGCGAGGGTGAGCTGGCCTTGAGCACGCGCAGCTCCGCCTACCTCCACATTGGCCTCGGCACGAGCTTGGCGATCTCGATCGGTGGATCCCCGCGCGACTACCGCGTGAGTGGGCTGTACCGGGCCGGCTCGGCTTCGGTGCCTTATTGGTGGGGGTCGGACTACTTCGAGTTCGGAACTGCCCTCACCCCGCCGCCGCGCATGGACGCCCTTTTCGTCGACTTCTCGAGCCTCGCATCGCTGCCGTTGCGCGACGTGGCGCTCGGCGCAGACCTCCCAGTCAAGACAAAGGGCCTGTTAAGCACACAGATTCCCACTTTTCGCCGGGCACTTGGGGCCGTCGAAGTGGCCCTCGGCAGCTCCGGACTGCTCGCCTCGAGCGGCATCGGGAGCTTCCTCGGAGACGTTGCGAGCCAGCAGCAGGCGATGACGACAACGATCACGGTCATCGACCTGCAATTGCTGCTGCTGGTCTTGATCGTACTGTTCGGCATCGCCGGACGTATCGCCGCGGAACGCGACCAGGATCTAGCCCTCGCGAACCTCCGGGGCCTTTCGCCCCGCTCGCTGTGGGCGGTGGCGCTTCGCGAGCCTGTTGTCTTGATACTCGCCGCGGCACCGCTCGGGGCCGTGATGGGCTGGTTCGTCGCCCTAGCTACGGCTCGGGCAGAGCTTTTGGCCGGGACCCCCGTCCGGTTCGACTCCCTGGCGCTCGCTGCCGCGCTCGCTGCTGCGGTCGTCTCCCTCTGTGCCACCGCGGTGGGCTCGCGACGCGCCCTTGCGAGGTCGGCACGACGCAGCGGCGCCGGGCGCTCTCGCCTGGCGGTTGCGCTCGGGCTCAGCAGCGAAGCCTTCGTCGTCGCCCTCGCGATCGCGGCCGTGGTGCAGGTGTCCGCCTCCGGTGTGGGCACAAGGGCGCGCAGCCAACCGCTGGCGGCGCTCGCGCCGGGCCTGATCGCCCTCGCCGCAGGGGTGCTCGCCGCCCGGGCAGTGCCGCTCGCGTGCCGACTGATCGCGACCGCGACGCGTTTTGGCCCGCGGGTCGGTCTCTCCCTCGCTTTGCAACGCGTCGCCCGCCAGTCGGGGATCATCCGCCAGGCGGTCATCATCGCCATCGCGGTGAGCCTCGCCTGCTTCGCGGTCGCAGGCTTTTCCATCGACCGCGCGAACCGGTCAGAGCAAGCCGCCTTCTTTGTCGGGTCGGCTCGGGTGCTCACGGTCTCGGTACCGGCGACCGTGGACTTCGAAAACGCCGTGCGTCAGGCCGACCCTTCAGGGCAAAAGGCGATGGCCGCCGAGATCGAGTCGAGCTCGGCCGGCACGCTGCTCGCCGTGGACACCTCCCGCTTCGCGCCCGTCGCTTCCTGGGCCAAACAACCCGGTGCCGCCCTAGCTAGCGCCGTGGCACGCTTCCTCGGTCCTCCCGTGGCGCCAGAGGTAACCGTCGAGGGATCGGACATCGAACTCACCGCCGATCTGCGCGCCCGGGTCCATCCGAGCCCCTCGCTCACCATCGACGTCTTCAACAAGCAGTACGGTGCCTCTGAATCGGTCACGATCGGGCCCCTCGAGGTGGGCCGCCACGCCTATGTGACCTCCCTCGCGGGCTACTGCGTGAGCGTCTGTCGCCTGCAGTCGATCACGGCAAACTGGGGCGGCCCGAGCAGCGACAGCGCCAGCTCGTCGAGCCAGAGGGCGAGTATCCCCGTCGAGATCGAAGCCATTGGTGAAGGTGAACCGGCAAAGTTGAGGCCCGTCGCCGCCGGGCTCTCGCACAAAGGCTGGTGGAGGGTCATGGAGGGCGCGCCGGGGATGTCGTCTTTGCTCTCGAGCTCTTCTTCGGGACTGCTCGCCGTGTTCGGCTACATCGCCGGCCAAACACCCCCGGTGATCGCTCCGGCGGACACACCAGAGCTTGTCCCGGCTGTCGTCACCAATGTCGTCGCCTCGCTGTCGGGCGGCGGGCCAACTGGCTCGACGCAGTATTCGGTCCTCAACCTCGACGGCAGCTCGCTCAACATCAACGGGGCTATGCAGGTCGCGGCGCTGCCCGAGGTCGGAACGAACGCTGTCATGGTCGACCTCACCGATGCTCTTCGCAACGAGTCGCTCCCTGACATCTACTCGACCAAGCAGGTTTGGCTCTCCGCCGCGGCAGGCTCAGGCGCAGCCATCCTAAAGCGCC
>Ga0182015_10007068_pt1 | contig 11045 bp, 12 predicted proteins | sample 712P3MmetaG_FD_120478 | JGI IMG/M metagenome (GOLD analysis project Ga0182015, IMG submission 120478) | Permafrost microbial communities from Stordalen Mire, Sweden - 712P3M metaG | ecosystem: Environmental > Terrestrial > Soil > Wetlands > Permafrost | place: Sweden: Stordalen | collected...
CTCGGCTGGACTTCCCAAGTATGTGCCCGCGAAGGCTGCATCCGAGCCGGCGGGAGGGCCTGCCGACGGGTCTGCAAGGCCCATGGTCACACCTGCCGGCGTTCTCGCGCTTCCCGCGTTCACTGTCACGGAGTCGAAACTCCCGCGGACAGAAAAAATCACCACCTACAAGGGCATGACGAGTGTCCTTGTTAACAAATACTTGGGGCCTCGCGACGGAATTGACCGGGGGATCCTCAATAGGCTTACCCTGGTGCAGCTGTGGCAGAAGATTCCGATACTCGGACGGCTGCCATTCGCCGGCACCCCCGTTCAGATGAGCCTGGAGGAGAGGGGCCTTGACGACGCTGGAGCGAATAATCCGCTGAGGACGAAGCCCATCGAATGAGCGGGCTTTCTACCCGCTAGCGTTGCCCGTCTTTCCCGACAGCGCTTCATACCCGGAAATCACATCAAACAGCTCCTCATCGATGGCCTCCTGCCGGGTTCGGTGAAAGGTGCGGTTCAGGTCCTCCAGGATTTCCTCGATGTTCTTTTCCGCGCGTTGCATGGCCGCCAGACGACTGGCATTTTCACTCGCCAACGATTCAGCGCATGCCTGGAAGAGCAGTACAAAGATGTAACCCCGGATGAACGCCGGGAGCGCGAGCTGGACGCCCTCGATGACCTGGGGCGGGTTCTTTGTCGGCCACGGGAGAGCCGCAAGCTTGCTTTGCCACGCTCGATCCAGGGGAAGCAGGCGCTTGCCTGATGGCTCGTATATGGCCCCGTACTTCGGGTGGTTGTGAAAGATATAGACCTCGTCTATCTCACCTCTCTCGCGGGCGGCCTCGATCGCAATCAGAATCCGCCCGACAAGAGGCGTGATTCCGTAGACCGAGGTAGGTACTGGAAGAAGGGATGCCTCGATGAGACCGGAGTCCGACATCAACGACTGGATGCGCTCGCCAACTGCCCAGATTTTCTTCGTTTTACCAGGCACCGTCCCCAGCTTTTTCATGGCGAATTCAACGAGCACTTCGTTGAATCGGCCGACAAGTCCCTGATCCGAGCCGAAAATGACCGCGCCGGTCGCACAAGCTTGCCGAGAGTTTTTGGGTGCCTCCGATGCAATGCTGGCTTGGCGAAAGCAGGCGGACAACCCCAACTCCACCGTGCGATAATAGTGGTCAAGCGACTCGACCGCCTTCTCGTATTGCCCGACGCTCGAGGCCGCCAGCGCCTTCATTGAGCGGACGACCCCGTTGAGATCCCCTGCGCTTTCGATTTTTCGGCGCAGACCTTCAGTCGTGCCGCTCATGGCGCGGGCTTGGGTTTGGGCGCAGGCACGTCTTTGGAGGCTGGCTTGGGATCAGGGGCAGGCTGAAACGGAGCGAGCGCACGGCTAGCGAGTTCAATGACGACCTTTCGGTCGGAGTCGCTCAGCTTGTCGGGCGACGAGAAACGCGCCGCCATATCAGGGGCAATGCCTGCCGCCGCGCTCCGGAGTGCCTTTTCGGCCTCGGCAACCCTTTCGAGAGGCAAAGGGTCGAAGAGGCCCGCGGTAAGTGCCAGGAGCACGGCAATCTGCTCAACCATCGACACCGGCTGGGATTCTGGCTGTTTGAGACAAGCGCGAATGCGCCGCCCATGGTCGATTATCCGGCGAGTGGAATCATCGAGCCGAGTGCCGAATCTCGCAAAGGTCTCCAATTCCTCAAATTGCGAATAGGCGAGCTTTAGATCCCCGGCAACCGAGCGGTACGCTGCCCTCTGGGCCGCGCCTCCCACACGCGACACAGACTTGCCAACGTCGACCGCGGGGAGGATCCCCAGCTCGAACAGGGTGGGCGAGAGGTATATCTGGCCGTCCGTGATCGAGATGAGGTTGGTGGGGATGTAGGCGGAAATGTCCTGCGCATCGGTCTCAATGATGGGAAGGGCGGTAAGGGAGCCGCCCCCGCGCTCCTTGCGCAGGTGTGTTGCCCTCTCGAGCAGCCGAGAGTGAATGTAGAAGATGTCGCCCGGAAAGGCCTCGCGCCCAGGTGGCCGGCGCAGCAGCAGCGAAAGCTCGCGATAAGCGCGCGCGTGATGCGTCAGGTCGTCGTAGACGATGAGAACGTCGCGCCCGGTCTCCATGAAATGCTCCGCGATGCTCGTCGCGGCGTAGGGCGTGATATAGGCCAGGCCTGGCGCGTCGTTGCCCTCGGCGACAACGACAACGGTGTAGTCCATTGCTCCCTTTTCGCGAAGGTTGGCCACAACCTTGGCCACGGACGACGCCCGCTGTCCGATTGCGCAGTAGACGCAAACCACATTCTTTCCGCGCTGATTGAGGATGGCGTCAATCGCGATTGCCGTCTTGCCTGTCTGCCGGTCGCCAAGGATCAATTCGCGCTGCCCAAGGCCGATGGGAATGAGTGCATCGATGACCATTACGCCGGTTTGAAGGGGAATGGTGACGGGCAATCGGTCCATGATCGGCGGCGCTGGCCGTTCGACCGGCAGGCGGCCGCTGGTCGCCACCGGACCCCTGCCGTCGAGGGGCGCGCCGAGCGGGTCTATCACCCGGCCAAGCAGGCTTTCTCCAACGGCCACGTCCATGACCCGCCCGGTGCGCTCAACCTCGTCGCCCGCATGAAGGTCATCATAATCGCCAAGCAGGATCACGCCCACCTCGTCCTCGTCCACATTGAATGCGATGCCAAGGAGACCCCCCGGGAACCGCACCAATTCTTCGAAGCCCACCCCGGGCAGCCCCGAGACAATGGCGATTCCCGTTGAAACATTCGCAATCACGCCAATTTCGCGCGGCTCGAGACGAGAAACAAAGGATTCACGGGACAGGCGCAGGCCCGTGAGCGCCCGGTCGAGGGAGTTCTGCAGGACGCTAGACGGCTCGTTCATTGGACTCCGCTAGGCGACAGATCTACGCTCGGTCGCAGGCACAGGGCCGGGCACCGGCGCTACGCCAGCCGGGGCGGATTGGGCGTCTAGGAGCGCATTGACCTTCCGCTCGAGCGACGAAAGGTATTCCGCAATGCTCCATGCGATCCTCTGTCCGTTTGCAGTCATTTCAATCCCACAGATGCCAGCAGGTCCCGTCTCGAACCGGACGCGGATCTCCGCCGAAAAGTCCTCGTTAAGCGCATTCTGAATCGCTGCCCTCTGCGCCGAACCCAGGTCAAACGTGCTTCGCACGACGGCTGGCTCGGTCGATGTCCGAAGCGCGTCAGCCAAGGCCTTCTTGGCCTTCGGGTCCATCTCCTTCAGCTGCCGCGTGAAGACCTCGCCTATGCGCTCCTCAAGGCTGGCGGTTGCGAGGTCCGCCAGCGCCTTGCGCGCGATTTCAAAGACCTCCGCGCTCGCAAGCCGGGTGATCTCGCCGCCCATTCTGGTGCTTTCGCTCTTCAGCGCGTTCTCCTGCGCCGCCCGCAGCGCGTCCGCCTCCTTGCGAGCTTGATTGAGGAGTCGCTCGCCTTCGACTTTGGCCTCATCGGTTGCCTTGCCCATCAGCGCGGATCGCTGCTCGTCAAATGCCTTGTTCTTGCCTTCAAACAATTCCTTCTCCTTTTGCGCCTCGGCTTTTCTCGCGTCAGCGGCCGCCAATTCAGCTGCGATGCGCTTTTCACGTGCGTCAATGGCATTAAGGATCGGCTTGTAGAGAAACCGCTTCAACAGCCACACCAGGATGACGAAATTGAGTACCTGCGCCCCGACGGTGAACCAGTCGATAAGCATGGCTCACTTTACCCCGGCCTGCGCGATCACATGCGTCCAGAAGGGATTCGCAAAGATTAGGATCATCGAGACCACAAAACAGTAGATGGCTGTCGATTCGATCATGGCGAGTCCCACAAAGAGGGTCCGTGTGATCGTGGCCGATGCGTCGGGTTGCTGCGCCAGGGAAGTGAGGGCCGTTGCGACGGCGCGGCCCTCGCTGAGCGCCGGGCACATGCAGCCGATGCTGGTCGCAAGGCCAGCTGTGGCGATTGAAGCTACTGCGACGATGGTGCTGCTATCCATGGTGTTTCCTTTTTTGTTGCTGCTTTGGTGGTGTTAATGAGCGAGAGAGGGCTGGGACCCCGGATCGGGCTTCGGCCTGCGCACGAGCGTCGCCGCTGCGATGTAAACCCCAGCGAGAATGCTAAAGATGTAGGCCTGGACCATGCCGGTGAGCAGGCCAAGCGCAGTCATGGCGATTGGAAAGAAGTAGGGCGTGATCGTGAGCAGAATTCCTATAATCATCACTCCACTCATCATGTTGCCGAAAAGGCGGATGGCCAGGGCCAGCGTTCGGGAGAGCTCGCTGATGATATTGAAGGGAAGCATGATGAAAGTGGGTTTCGTGTAGGTCTTCAGGTAACCTCCGAGCCCCTGTTCCCTGATTCCGAAGAGCGGCACCGCAACGAAGACACAAAGCGCCAACGCCGCCGTGGTCGACAGCGAGCCTGTCGGGGGCGCAAATCCGGGGATCATGGTGCAAAGTGTCGCTGTCGCGATGAACAGGAACAGAGTTCCCAGAAAGGAGAGGTACCTTTCCGGTTGGTCCAGTCCCACTTCCTTGATCTGCGTCTCAATTGCGGTGACGATGATCTCGAGCGAGCATTGCCAGCGGGAAATCATTCGTTCGGTGGCAAGACGCCGGGTGACGAGCTTCGCGCCTAAGGCCATTGCGATCATCAGCGCCCAGGTTGTGACAATTGTGCCGTTTAGGTCGACGGGGCCGCGATGCCACAGGATCTGCTGGTCGGAGCTAAGGTTCACGTCGCACCGCCTCCCGCGATCCGGCCTACCTTTTCGGCCGGCTCCACGGCCAGGCGCGTTACAATGATTCGGGAAAGGAAGAAACCCAACAGGCAAACCACCAGCCGCCGCCAGTCCCCTCGAGACACCAGGTAGAAGCCGGCAAGCGCGATAAGCGTCCTCAGCAGGAGGCTGACGGCGAACAGCATCGCCGGCCGACTGGATGAGAGGACTCTGCGGACAGTCCACCATAGGCCGCCGAAGAAAATGGCGCCCAGCGATGCGCCAGCGAGCAGCGCAAGAACAAGGACAGGAGCCTCACGCATCTTTGTCCTTCGATTCGTCGTGCATAGCGTTATCCTCCATGACCATCCAATGCCAGGCGTTTATGCAGCCAATGATCAGGCCGACGGACAGAAGCATGAGCGTCCATGAATGGCCCCCGGGATGCCGGCGGTCCCACCAGACTCCGAGCATAGCGCCAAGGAATGTTGGAACCGCAACGGACCACCCGATAAGTCCGGACATTCCGAGACCGAACCAGACGCCCCGCTGCCCGCTCCGAAGCACCCTGAGCTTGCGGCCGGCCTTTGCAGCCACCTCCCGGGAAAATGCACTCTCCTCGCCGGGGGGCGGATCTGTCGGTTTATCGCCCATGTTGGAACTCCGCCACACGTCGGACTAGGCTGCCTTCCATCCTCGCAACCGCAGCTCGAACATCGCGCTCCTGCCCATCTATCGTCAGAAACTCACGCTTCACCGCCTCGTGGAGCTGGCCCAGGTCGGCTCCGCCAATCGCTTGGCGCACTGAAATGAGCACATCCGCGCCGGTCTTCACCATCACCCCTTCGTCCGCTGCGACGTAGACCGGGCCGCCCCCCTCGACCTCGTAGGTCAGAATGCCCGGCACAAGCGCCGCGACACAGTCGAGCCTGTGCGGAAGAAGTCCGAGCTCGCCTTCGGTCGTGTCGACCACGATGCGGGATACAGAGGTTTTCTCCGCGAAAATCTGAAACGGCAGGAGTATCTTAAGGTTCACGGGCTGCGGCGGGTTCGTGTCCCGGCTGTGGCTCACCTTTTTTCGCCTCACCTATGGCCCCGATCATATAGAGCGCGCTCTCAGGGTAATCCTTGAACTCATCACGAAGGATGCGTTCGCACCCGTCGATGGAATCCTGAAGGCTGACAAGCTTGCCCTTGATCCCGCTGAACTGCTCCGTGGCGAAGAAGGGCTGCGTGAGGAAGCGTTCCAGCCGGCGCGCTCGAGCAACCACCTTTCTGTCTTCGGAGGAAAGTTGTTCAAGCCCGAGCATAGCGATAATGTCCTTCAGGTCCTCGTACTGCGCGAGGGTGCGCCTTATTTCCTGCGCAAGGTTGTAGTGCCTCTCTCCCACGATGCCTGGAGTGGCCATCTTCGAGGTTGATTGGAGCAGGTCGATGGCCGGGTAGAGGCCTTCGCCCGCCCGTTTGCGAGAAAGCACAATCGACGCGGAGAGATGGGAGAATACATGCACCGCGGCCGGATCCGTCAAATCGTCCGCAGGGACATATACGGCCTGGATCGAAGTGATGGCCCCCGCGCGGGTGTTAGCAATGCGCTCCTCCAGTCCCGACAGCTCTGTGCTCATCGTCGGCTGGTACCCCAAGCGCGACGGCATTTGCCCCATCAGGCCGGAGATTTCCATCCCCGCCTGGATGAAGCGGAAGATATTGTCTATCAGCAGGAGGACGTCCCGATGCTCCTCGTCGCGGAAATACTCGGCCATGGTCAATGCGGCGTGGCCCACCCTGAAGCGGCTGCCAGGGGGTTCATTCATTTGCCCGAAGACCATCACCATGTTCTGCAGGACGCCGGCCTCCTTCATTTCGCTGTAAAGTTCCTCGCCCTCACGGCAGCGCTCCCCGATGCCGCAGAAGATACTGACGCCCTTCTGGTGCCCGATCATATTGTGGATCATCTCGGTCAACAGGACTGTTTTTCCCACGCCCGCGCCGCCAAACAAGCCTGCCTTGCCGCCGCGCTCGAGCGGGACAAGCACGTCGATGGCCTTTATGCCCGTTTCAAAGATCTCCGACTTTGTTGACCGCTCAGACAACGGCGGCGGTGCTCGATGTACCGTACGCCACTGGACATTTTCCGGAGCGGGCAGGCGGTCGATGGCGTTTCCAAACACATCGAACATCCTTGAGACGATCAGTTTGCCAACTGGCGCCTTCAGGGGACCGCCTGTGTCCTCCACCGACATGCCCCGGCTAAGGCCCTGAGTAGGCGTGAGCGCAATCCCACGCACGCGGTGGGCGTCAATGTGGGTCATGACCTCCACAACGATCTTACCATCAACACCGGCGCGGAGCACCGAATAGATGGGAGGCAGGCATTCCTCAAAGCGGACATCTACCACGCTTCCTCGCACCGAGAGGACCAAACCAGAATTCTGAGGAGCGGCACCGTTCTTCACACGCGAGTTCTTGAGGCAGATGGCTGCCCGCTGATACTAGAGATCAGTCGTAAAAATGATTTCGCCCGTATTCCCCCGCGCCCGCCGTGGCAACGCTGGTTTCGAGGGTTTTTTGGACGGCCGCCCTTGTAAGATTAATAAATACCGTCGAGTCCTCGTAACTTATTCGGTCGACGTTGTTGGCGGAGATCAGGACTTCCTTTTCCGAATACCAATGTCCGGCCTCGACCACGAGCGCGGGTATTGACCAGGTTCTGTCATCCACAAGGAAGCCGCTGACGTGCCCGATCAGTCCGTCTAGCGTCTGGATGTGGAAGCCGGTCACCGCTTTGCTGCTCTGGAGGTGCCTGTCGTCGCGGCGGCGGTGTTGAAAATGCATCTCGATTTCAGCCTTGGAGCGCGTGCCGCCTGTCGGATCGCTACCCAGGTCCGATATCGACCCGGCGCTCCAATAGACTGGCAGGCCATAGTACCGGTAATAGTCCACCTCATATTGTCTGGAGATGGGAATGTGCGAATCGATCGGAGGACTGTCTTGGATCTGCTTTTTACGAAGGTTTACATGCAACGTCTTTTCTTCCACATCGTCTGCACTGAGAGAATGAGGGGATAGCAGGACCGGGCGGCCCGAAAGCCACGAGCCTGTCTCCGCAACTATGTAGCGAATGACCCAATGTTTATCGTCGAAGTATAAATCCTCCACCGTGCCGACGTCTCCATCGGTGGCAGCGATTCTGTTGCCGTACAGTTCCGTTGAGTTTTGTAACATAGATTTAAGTGCTGTTAGCTTCCGCTCCGGAGTTTGAAAACTCCCGTGGTAGTATGCGCCCAGATGGCAGCCATTGCCTATGGGGTAATACCCGAATATGCGGGGCAGCATCCGCTGACTATTAGGCCTCAAGCAGGTAGCGAGGAGGCGTACGGCTGCCTACACCATTTGACAATCGGCGTCCTGAAGGGGAGCTTCTGGTCCTTCGCTTTTTTGGATTTCAGTCGAACCCCAATGTACCGTCTTCGCTGGTGTACCCCCAATCAAAGCGCCGGTCTGCCAAAATTTGCCGCCCATTCGGTTTTTCCCTCGGGGCGAACTGCCGCGCTTCAGCGATCTTGTTCTGCTGCGTTGCGTTTTTTTCCAAACGCGCCGTCGGCCAGCAAAATGCCCAACTTGAAATCGGCGGGGGCACCCTCAGCATTTCCTTTGATTCTACGCCCGCGACCGAATTTCGGCAGCTAACCTTGGACTGGGTCACACGTGCCGCCAAAGCGGTCACCGTCTACTATGCTCGGTTTCCAGTACGCCACGTCGACATCTTCATCCATGTGAGGGGTGGGAGGGCGGTTGGCTCGGGCAGCGCCTCTGGCGAAGGCGGTCCCCACATAAGGGTGACACTTGGCTCGGAAGTATCGTCGCGGAGCCTTGCCGAAGGGCCAAACAATTGGCTGATGACCCATGAGATGGTTCATCTCGCGTTGACCGGCGTCGAGGAAGAGCACCACTGGATAGAGGAGGGGCTTGCAACCTATGTAGAGCCTATCGCTCGGGTTCGGGCCGGCGAACTCACCGCTAGCAACGTCTGGCGCGACATGGTGGAGGGTATGCCAAAAGGAGAGCCCGCTGCCGGCGATCGGGGACTTGACCATACCCCAACCTGGGGTCGGACCTATTGGGGTGGGGCGATGTTCTGCTTGCTTGCCGACGTCGAGATCCGGAAGAAGACCCACAATAGGATGGGACTGGAGAACGCGCTGAGGAGCATCGTTGCCGCCGGAGGTACCATCGACACCGAATGGGGCCTCGCAAGGGTGCTGGCGACGGGAGACGATGCGGTCGGCGTGCCGGTACTCAGGCCGCTTTACGACCGGATGAGGGCGAATGCGAGCCCTGTGGACTTGGCCGGCCTCTGGCAAGAGCTTGGGGTCGAGGAGCGGGATGGGGCTGTGATCTTCAACGATGAGGCTCCGTTGTCTGAGGTGCGCAAGGCGATCATGGCTCCCTAGGTGATTCCGAGGCCCCCTTCAGAAAGCCTCACACTGATCCCTAAAATTGCGCCCTCAGGATATTCATTCGGCCTTCACTAAGCCTGGCGCCGCCCCAACTCCGAGGGGACCGATCCGGTTCCCGCAAACCGCATTAGTCCCTTTGGCATCAGGTCTGGATTGAGGAATATCCGCGGTCGGCCGACACTCCGGCAGACCGCCTCCGCAGCCAAGTGTCCCGAACGCGCGGCGCTCTCCATGGTCGAGGGCCAGCCGGTTGCAGTCCAGTCACCGGCCAGGAAGCAGTGCGGCCATGGCGACGCGGATGTCGGCCGCGCGGAATCGACGCCCGGGAAAACACCAAAGGTGGCTCGCGTCTCCTTCACTCGGGCGGCCTTCTCTAAGCGCGCAGTGCGAACGGCGGGAAAGAACTCCGCCAGTTCACCGACGGACCGGGCGATGGCCTGATCGCTTGGAAGCGCCGCAAAGTCGCGCGAGGCGCTGACTACCAGTTCCAGATAGCTGCCGTTGCTTACCCGCCGAGGCTGGGTCCGTCCCTTGTTGTACATCCAGTGAATCTGTCGGTCCAGCAGCACAGCGTGTTCAAGATTCGTAATTTCTCGGTCGAACCATAAATGCACGCTGCAGATGGGCCAGTGCTCGTGCCGTACAAGCTGAGCGGCCAGAGTGGCGGCTTGTTCTGCCGACGGCATATTCGGAAGCAGTTTGGACATCGCTTCAAAAGGCAGCGCGAGCACCACGAAATCCGACCTCAGAGGCCCGGCAGCCGTAGCCAGCGTCCATTGCGAGGTTTCGCTGTCCCACGTTGCTGATTCCACAGCCGTATTTAGCAAAACGCTAGAGTCCCTTCGGCCCAAGAATTCAGCCGCGCATGCGTTGAGTTCCCCGAGCGGAACAGTGCTCACACCCATGCGGCCCGCTTCCGCCGAATTCATGAAAAGCTCCCGAATGACCTTCGCCGCGTAAGGCAGTGAGATGGACTCAATGTCGGCATTAAGCGCACTGGCGATCACTAGGCGCCAGAATCGATTGAGGGCTCCTGAGGTTTGCTTTTGCCGGAGAAGCCAAACAGCTAAACTCTCGGTCGAGTTGCTCGGGATCGGACCCATGAGGACGCGAAAGGCGCGGCCCAGCGCAAGCTTGTCGCCAACGGTGAACGCGCTTGCGGCGAGAAAACGCGGAAGACTGTGAAGCGGCGCGGGCAACCATGAAGGACCGAGCACTGAGCGCCGCCCCCCTGGCTCAATCATTGTCATCTCGCTGGTCCAATGGATGCGGTCGGCAACGCCGATGCGCTCGTAGAAGCCTATTAGGTTTGTGCAGCAGCCGAAAAGCACATGCTGGCAGTTGTCGATGACCTCGCCAACCCCGGGGTGAAGAAACGAGGAGGCGCGCCCGCCCAGGCAGTTGCGACGCTCCACGACGCGTACGCTCAGGCCGGCTTCGGCCAGCGAACAAGCCGCGCTCATACCGGCAACGCCGCCGCCCACTACAATTACGGTCCTGTTCACATTCTGCCGCTCGCCGCTCAAACAAAGAGGCGAGCCATCGCCATGCGTGCCTGACCTATGGCAAGAATCCCGAGCTTTTGCACACGCGGCACGCTTATGCGTCGGGAGAAGACGTCATAATCTGCGCGTCGAATGCGTTCGAGCAGACGATGATAGATTGAAACGAGAACCCACATCGCGGGCCGGCATTCCCGGTCGATCAGCGGTACAAGGGCAAGGGCTGACTGGTAATAGCCTTCCGCACGGCCTGCGATTTCCGCCAGCAAAGCCCGCTCTGCGGGAGTTGGAGGCGCTCCTGGGGTGCGGTGCAGGAAATCCTCTAAAGGAATCCCATGTGCATTGAGATTTTCCA
>Ga0182015_10007069_pt1 | contig 11042 bp, 7 predicted proteins | sample 712P3MmetaG_FD_120478 | JGI IMG/M metagenome (GOLD analysis project Ga0182015, IMG submission 120478) | Permafrost microbial communities from Stordalen Mire, Sweden - 712P3M metaG | ecosystem: Environmental > Terrestrial > Soil > Wetlands > Permafrost | place: Sweden: Stordalen | collected...
GATGCTTTCGTCTACCACTACGACAGCACCGTCCCCTGCACCGTCGTCGTTCCACCCTGGGTCGCGATTCCCGGCGAACCGACCCCTCCGCCTCCTGGCACGCCCGTCCCCTCCGCGCAGTGCTATCACCTCACCTTCACGCCCAATCCTGCATGGAATCCTCCGGACCTCGAGTCGAAGATCATGCGGGGCATGGCCGGCGAAGTCTGGATCGAAACTTCCCAGGAGCGCCTCACCCGCCTCAACGCTCACCTGATCGCGGACGTCGATTTCGGCTGGGGGGTAATCGGCCGGCTCGACAAAGGGGGCACCATCTTTCTCGAGCAGACCGAGATGGAGGGCAATGACTGGGAGCTCACGCGCATGAAGCTCGACCTCACCGGCAAAGCCCTCCTGGTTAAGACACTCAGCTACCACCTCACCCAGGAGATGGCCCGCTACTCCCCCGTTCCCGCCGATCTCGACTACCACAAAGCCATCCAGATGCTCGAATCCGAAAAGCAGCCAGAGGCCAAATAGCGCACCTCACACGTCCAGCCGCTGACCGAACCCATCGGGCCATTCGAAGGTCGAGCGATTGATTTTCTCCCGTATATGCATTATTGTATATACAACTGCGATTCAGCGTCGCCTACACGGTGCTCGACGAGGATGAAGAATGGCTGCATGTGATTTCCGCGCGAAAGACGACGCGAAGGGAGCGCACGGAGTATGAGGAAGCAAACGAAGTCTAAGGTCACCTGGGAACTGAAACCCGGCCAGCCGCTCACCGCCCGGCAGCGGCGAGAGATTGAAGCGCTGGCAAGGTTGCCCGAGGCTCGCGTCGATACCTCCGATATCCCGGAGCTGCCTCGTGGTGCGTGGAAGAATGCCGTGCGCGGAAAGTGGTACCGGCCCGTCAAGCAGCCCGTATCGATTCGTCTGGATACGGATGTGCTGGCGTGGTTGAAGGCCAAGGGGACCGGCTATCAGACCAAAGTGAATACGCTCCTCCGGGAAAAGATGCTGGAGGAACTCGGGCGATAGAAGGGACCCACAGATCCCAACTCCCGGATAGCAGACAATCCAACCGAAACTCAACAATTGACGCCGAAAGCACCCCAACCGCCCTCTCGGCGTACTATGCTCTCGGTGAACGAATCGGCAGGGTCCTGCGTCTGAGCAGTATTCGGAGACCGATATGCACAGATACTTCCTGTTGCTTGCCTTTGCAAGTCCGTTGAGCGGTCATTGTCAGAAGTACGCTCGCTCGCCCTTTTACAGCCCGGTATCTGCCATTCCATCGACGGCGCGTGTCGAGGGATATGAACACGGTGGCATCAAGGCGAACGGCGTTGTGATTGACTTATCCGAATCGGAGCCTTCGTCGCCTCCCGCTTTCGACGAACCAGGGGGCTGGTCCCTTGATGCGGACGTAGATGGGAGCAAGCCTGCCGAGCTTTTCCATTTCTACCTTCAATACGACCGTTTGAATGTCGTTTTTGGGTATGACCTGCTGGTGGAACCTGTCGAGGGCACGGACAAGATCAAGTGCACGTTCAGCGCCTTTACCAATCCACGGGGCTGGACCGGGTTTCGCAACAGAGAAAAAGAAATTGTCCCCGTTGCGCTTCCGGCGGACCTGACTCCTCTGGTGGTCCGATCCGGCGATGTCATCTCCATCCCGACGCTTCCGCTCGGTGAGGGCAGGATCGCCGTGGTCCACTATCTTCGGCTGACCCGCACCGATCTAACGTCCGACTCAGCTCAATAGTCGGCGATGTTTGTCGAGTAGTGATCCCGGCGTTCGGTTGTTGGCGTATGACTGGCAAACCCGGAAGTTTCGACGACGATTTACGTCTGCGGGGATGATCCCAAAGCAAAAGCGCCCGGCATCTGGCCGAGCGCTTTTTTCTGAACGCTGAACGCTGTACGCTGACCGCTGTTTTACGACGCCGTTAGCTCCGCCGCGATCTTCTCCGTGACGAACGCCTCGACGGTGTCGCCGACTTTGATGTCGTTGAAGTTTGAGATACCGACGCCGCACTCCATGCCATTCGACACTTCCTTCGCGTCGTCCTTGAAGCGCTTCAGCGAGGTCAGCTTGCCTTTGTAGACCGGCACGCCATCCCGCATGAGCCGCACTTCGGAGTCGCGCCGCAGCACGCCATCCGTCACGCGGCAGCCCGCAATCGTTCCCACCTTCGGGATGCGGAAGACGTTCAGCACCTCCGCGCGCCCGAGGAAGTTCTCGCGGAAGACCGGCTCCAGCAGGCCCAGCATCGCCTTGCGAATCTCGTCCTGCAGCTCGTAAATAATCGAGTGCAGCCGGATCTCGACTTCTTCCTGCTCCGCCAGATCGGCGACCTTGCGCTCCGGCCGCACGTTGAACCCGATGATGATCGCGTTCGACGCCGACGCCAGCAGCACATCGCTCTCGGTAATCGCGCCCACGCCGGAGTGGATCACCTTGATGCGCACCTTCTCTGTCGACATCTTCTGCAGCGAATCGGCCAGCACCTCTTCCGATCCCGTGACGTCGGCCTTCAGGATCAGCGGCAGCTCCTTCATCCCCGCCTGGTGGATCGAATCCGCCAGCCCTTCCAGGGTCACGCGCGAAGACTTGGCCAGCTGCGCCTCGCGCTCGCGCATCTTGCGATACTGCCCGATGCCGCGCGCCTTGTCGCGATCGCTCACCACCAGGAAGGTGTCGCCCGCGTCCGGCATGCCTTCCAGTCCCACAATCTCTACCGGCGTTGAAGGTCCCGCTGAGTCTACCGTCCGGCCGCGATCGTCGAACATCGCGCGAATCTTTCCGAACGTGTTACCGACCACAAAATTGTCCTGGTTCTTCAGCGTGCCATTCTGCACCAGCACCGAAGCGACCGCACCGCGACCGCGATCCAGCTTCGCCTCGATCACCGTGCCCACCGCCAGCCGGTTCGGCGTCGCTTTCAGGTTCTGCAGATCCGCAACCAGGCAGATCATCTCCAGCAGCAGGTCGAGATTCATCCGCTTCTTCGCCGACACGTCGACGAACACCGTGCTGCCGCCCCACTCTTCGGGAACCAGCCCGCGATCGCCCAGCTGCTTCTTCACCCGATCCGGCTGCGCCTCCGGCTTGTCGATCTTGTTCACCGCCACGATCATCGGCACGTTCGCCGCTTTTGCGTGGTCGATGGCCTCCAGCGTCTGCGGCATCACGCCGTCGTCCGCCGCCACCACGATCACCACGATGTCCGTGACTTTCGCGCCGCGCGCGCGCATCCGCGTAAACGCTTCGTGACCCGGCGTATCCAGGAAAACAATCTCCCGCCCGAACGCCGGTGAATCCGCCTTGGCGATCTTCACCTTGTAGGCGCCGATGTGCTGCGTGATCCCGCCCGCCTCGCCGCCCGCCACGTCCGTCTCGCGGATCGCGTCCAGCAGCGATGTCTTGCCGTGATCGACGTGCCCCATCACTGTCACCACCGGTGGCCGCGTCACTTCCAGCTCGTCGGGATTCTCGGTGGAGAGGATGTTCTCCATGGCTTCGTTCGCCATCTGATCCTCGAAGGTGATCACCTGCACGTCGGCGCCAAACTGCGCCGCGACTTCCTTCACCAGCTCCGCATCCAGCGTCTGGTTGACAGTGACAAAGACGCCCTTCATCAGCAGCGTGGCGATCAGATCCTTGCCGCGGATTGCCAGCTTCTCCGCCAGGTCCTTGACGCTGACCCCTTCCGTCACCGTGATGGTGCGCGTGATCTCCACCGGTCCAGTGGGAACCTGCGCTGTCATTCGTGACGGCGGCGCAAAGCCCTTCATCGGACCTTCTTTGCTCTTCTCGTAGCGCGGCCGTCCGCGTCCTCGCGGTCCCGGACGCTGCGGACGTGGCGCTTCACCCGGAGGCGGCAGTGCCGGCGCGCCGCCCATGCCCGGGCGCTGCCCAAATCCCGGCCTCGCGCCAAATCCCGGACGCGCGCCCATCCCCGGCCTTTGCCCCGGTCCCGAAGGACCACCCGGCGCTGACCGCGTTGGGTGCATCGGACGCCGAACGCCCGGCTGCAGCTGCTGGGCTCCGCCCATTGCCGGGCGGGGACCGCCGCCCGATCCTCCGGGCGCTCCTGTGGGCCTGCGGTCGAAAATCGGCCTTCCCCGCTGAATTCCGCCACCCGCGTTTTGCCCCGACGCTGCTGCCGCTGACGGAGGTGGCGCGCTGTAAACCGGACGCGGTCCCGTCTGGGGCATAATCACGCGACGCGGCACAGGCGTCTCCACCCGTGCGGCCGTTGAAACTTCGGCCTCTGCTGCCGGCGCGGCCGATCTCGCTGCTGCCTCCAACGGGCCAGCTCCCTGTGCCGCTGCGACAACCACCGGTCCCGGCACCGCCGCTGGCGTCGCGCTCGAAGCTGTCTGGGCCGCTGTGGCTGCCGGCCTCATAGCAACCACCCCAGGCGGCGCTGTGGGCTTGCCGTCCGTCGCCGGAGCTGCCCCTGGACTCGCTGCCGCTGCAATGGGCGGCCTGGCCACCACCGGACCCGACGGCGCCTTCGACGCGATCGCTGGCGTCTGCGGCGGAGTTGGCCGTGGCGGAGCCACAACAATGTTGGGAGCCTGCCGCACCTGCGGAACAATCTTCCTCGGGGCCGGCTTCGCCTCAATTGGTGCTGGCGCTGCTGCCGCAGGCGTGCCCGCTGCTGAAGCTGTGCTGGCCGGGGGTTTCGCCGCGGCTGCATTCATAGTCGCAGCCGGTTGCGGCGCGGCCCCGGCTGGCGCCGCCGCGGGCGTGGCCGCTCTCGGGGGCGCCGGATGCGCCTCCTGCTGCTTCTTTTCGAGGATCGCTTTGGCGACGTCGCCTACGCTGTGGACCTTCGACCAATCGATCTTCGGCTTGGCTTCGGCCTCATGCCGCGCCGCTGCCGCGCTGCCGCTCCCACCCCGCGCCCTCAGGATGTGCGTGCGCACACGCTCGGCTTCATCCGTCTCGATCGAGCTCGAATGCGTCTTTTTCTCGGTGACCCCGACTGCTGTGAGAGCATCCAGAATTTCCTTGCTCTTGACTTCCAGCTCTCGCGCTAATTCATTGATTCGAACTGTGCTCATCCGTCCCCGTGTTGTTTCGACTTCCCACCGGTCCTTAGTCCTTCATAAAGTCCTTCATAAAGACAACTCCTGACTTGTGGGTCTGCTATCTATCTCATTATCTCTGAAAACCGCTGCCTTCGCGGCTCAATTCCCCGTGAAGGACCGACAAAATCCGCCCCAACCGCGATTCGAAGCAGCACACCAGCACCCTGGCGCTACTTCTCGCCCTCTTCATCCCGCACCTGCTCGACGTTGCCCCCGAGCACCGCATCGTCTTCGCCGGGCTCAGAATGCGTCTCGTGCTCCACCAGCGTCTCGCTGGTGTCCTCATTGCCTGGTGCCACCGCTTCGGCCCCCTCTTCGTCCAGATCGGGCCCGACCTCGGTCAGTTCCGCGAGGCGCTCTTCGGCCACGTCGTCGCGAATGATCCCCGTACTATCCTCACTGTCGGGCTCCTCTTCGCTTTGCGTTAGATCCTGCTCGAGCGCATCGATCTCCTCGTCGATCGACGCCTCTTCGGCCGCTCGCGTTGCCTCTTCGGATTTCTCCTCCGCAGCTTCGGCAGTTTCCGCAGAGCTTTCCGCTGTTCCGGCAGTGCTCTCGGCTCCTTCCGCCGGCTCGGCAGCTTCAGTCGTGGCTTCCGCAGCAGCCGCCAGCTCCGGCGGACGCTCTTCGCCCTCTTCGTACTGGCCGAAGTAATGGCGCACTGCCACGCTGATCTTTTCCAGCGTCTTCTCGCCGATCCCTGGAATCTCCTCCAGTTGCTCCGGCGTCATATCGGCCAGCGCTTCCACCGTCGTAATTCCGGCCGCCACCAGCTTCTGGATGATCGAATCGCCCAGCTCGCCCACCTGCTCAATCGGCGTCGCCGTCGCCCCTGCCATGGCCTGCATCTGCTGTTCGACTTCCTGCCGCTTCTCTTCCTCGCTCTTGATGTCGATCTTCCAGCCCAGCAGCTTCGCCGCCAGGCGGACGTTCTGGCCCTTCTTGCCGATGGCCAGTGACAACTGCGTGTCATCGACAATCACCTCCAGCTGCTTGTCTTCCAAATCGGCAATGCTCACCCGGCTCACCTTCGCCGGCTGCAGAGCTTTCTCAGCAAACGTTGTGATCTCCTCGCTGAACTCGATGATGTCGATCTTTTCGCCGCGCAGCTCGCGGATGATCGACTGCACGCGCATGCCCTTCATGCCCACGCATGCGCCCACCGGATCCACGTCCTTGTCGCGCGACATCACCGCGATCTTGGTCCGCTCGCCGGCCTCGCGCGCAATCGCGCGAATCGTCACTGTCCCGTCGTAAATCTCAGGCACCTCGCTCTGGAACAGGCTCTGGACCAGCTCCGGCGCGGCCCGCGACACCACCACCTGCGGCCCCCGCGATGCCCGATCCACCCGCTGCAGGACCACGCGCACCCGCTCGCCCACCGCGAACTGCTCCAGCCGCGACTGCTCGCGCCTGGGCATCCGCGCCTCCGCCTTGCCCAGGTCGAAGATCACGTCCTGCAGTTCCACGCGCTTCACCGTCGCGTTCAGCACCTCGCCCACGCGATGCGCGTATTCGTTGAAAACCGTGTCCCGCTCCGCCTCGCGCACCTTCTGGAAGATCACCTGCTTCGCCATCTGCGCGGCAATCCGCCCCAGCACGTCGGTCGCCTTGTAGTAGCGGATCTCTCCGCCCACTTCCACCTCCGGCGCCAATGCCCGCGCCTCTTCGAGCGCGATCTGGTTCACCGGGTCCTCGATCAGCTCCGGCGTCTCCACCACCGTCTTGAAGACGTACGCCCGGATCTCGCCCGAGTCCTTGTCCAGCTCCGCGCGCATGTTTTCCTGCGTCTTGTAATACTTCCGCGTCGCCAGCGCGATCGCATCCTCGACCGCCGTAATTACAATTTGCGCATCGATGCCCTTATCCCGGCTCAACGCCTCAATGCTCTCGTAAAGCACACTCGCCATCTGTTTCTCTCTGTCCTTGAACTTTCTTTTCGTTCTTGCTTTTGCTTTTTCTAATCACTAAACCCTAAACCCTGCTTCTCAGATCTCCGGCGCCAAATTCGCCTTCTCAATATTCGCCAACGTAATTTCCACTTCCTCAGAACCTACTTTTGCTGAGCTCTGTGCTCTGAGCTCTGTGCTCTTCGCTTTCTTCCCGCGCACTGCACCCTTCCGTTTCAATGCCAGTTTCACTGACGCGTCGCCAACCTCAGCGATCCTGCCCTGCCAGTGCCGGTTGCCCGCCACCGGCTCGAACGTCTGCACCTTCACCAGCATCCCTGCAAACCGGCGGTAGTCCTCAATTCCCTTCAGCTTCCGGTCCAGCCCCGGCGATGAAACCTCCAGGGTGTACTCGCCCCCGGGAATCAAATCCTCCACATCCAGAACCGTCCCAAAATCCCGGCTGAAGGCCGCGCAATCTTCATGCGTCACGCCTGCCGGCTGATCCACACCGGCCCCAGCGGCTGCGGCCACTTCCAAACTTCCTGCATCCGCCGCCTGTTCCGCCAGCTTCTTCCGCTCCTCCGCGTTCTTCTCGATAAACACGCGCAGGAGCCGATGCTTTGCTCCACCGAGAAACTCGATCTCCACTACGTCGAGCCCGTGCGAGGCCGCCACACGTTGGCCGGTGGCGCGAATCTGTTCCACATCGAACGCCATATCGTGAAAATCCGCCCCGAACGCCCGCCGCCGCTTCGCCTGAAAATAGACCAAATAAAAAGTGGGCTCGCGCCCACTCATCTCTCCGGCCCGCACACCCGCGCTACCGGACAAACTCGTCTGTCCTTATCTTATCCCGTCTCGCCGCTCCTTTCAAATTCTGTCCCCGGCCGCTCAAAGCCAGGAACAAGCTCGGGCCCTCGCTTCGTCACATACTTTTTCCCCTTGTCCAGCCGGCCCGTGGAATACTAGCGCCAGAAAGCGAGAGCCCCGATGTCCACCGCCACCGACACCGCCAATCCCTACGCCAAATTCCTCCAGGGCCAGGAGCCCCTCGCCGTCCTCCCCAACACGCCCGCGCGCCTGAAAGCCCTCGCCCAGGCCATCGGTCCGGCCAAAATCACCACCCCGCCCGCGCCCGGCAAGTGGAGCCCTCGCGACATCCTCTGCCACCTCGCCGACTGCGAAACTGTTTTCGCCTTTCGTCTCCGCCAGACCCTCGCCGAAGACCATCACATCGTCCAGCCCTTCGATCAGGACAAGTGGGCCGCGCGCTACTCCACCATGGACGCCAATGATGCGCTTGCGACCTTCGCGGTTCTTCGCCGCTGGAACCTGCTGCTGATCGAATCCGCGCTGCCCGCCCACGCGAACAAGCCCGTCACTCACCCCGAGCGGGGCGCCATGACCTTCGCCACCATTGTGGAAACCATGGGCGGACACGACCTCAACCACCTCGCCCAACTCGAACGGATCGCAGCCTCGTAGATCTGCGCCGGCTGCGTCCCGCTAAGCGCTCCTGGCTCGCATTTGGCTTGCCTTCCGCTCGCTCTTCGCTCAACGTCTCTCGCTAATAGCTTCTCGCTAAACGTCTTTCGCTAAACGCTTCTCGCTGCTCTCTCACTGCTCGGCCTTCAAATCCTCACACGCCGTCGTATCCCCGCCATCGCACGCCTTGCGGAAGAAGGCCACCGCCTCATCCGGATCCCGTGGCGTGCCCTCCCCGCTCTGATAGCCAACTGCCACTTTGTGACAGCCCGCCAGCTGGCCGCCATCGCAGGCCTTGCGATACAGCGCAAAGGCCTGCACCGCATCCCGGGTCACGCCGAAGCCGTTCTGATAGGCAAATCCCAGCGCGGTACAGCTCGCCACATTCCCGCCGTCGCAGGCCTTGCGATAATAGCCGGCCGCCTGCACGTCATCCTTCGCCACGCCCGTTCCGTACGAATACGCGGCGCCGAGGTACATGCAGCCGATGGTTGCGCCTGCGTCGCACGCCTTATGAAACAGCGCCAATGCCGCATTGTCATCCTGCGCGATTCCCAGTCCATTGTGCAGCAGAAGAGCCAGCATCACGCACCCCGTGATCTGCCCGCTGTCGCAGGTCTTCCGGCTCTCGCCGGCCACGTGCGCGTCATCCTTCTCATCGCCCAGTCCCTGCTGCGCCATGAATTCCGTCGACGCCAGGCTGGTGCACGCCCACGTCTCGCCGCCCGCACACGCGCTGGTGTCCAGCGCCACCGCCTGAGCCACATCCTTCGGCGATCCGCGGCCGGTGTAGTAAGTGACCGCCAGGTTGATACACGCCGACAGGTTTCCACCATCGCATCCCTTGCGGCTGTACTTCGCCGCTTCCGCGCTGTCCTTCGGCACGCCCGCGCCGGTGGAGTAAATGAACGCGAGCGTCGTACATCCCTGTACTCCCTGGTTGTCGCACGCCTTACGGTCCAGCTCGATGGTCCTGTTAATGTCTTTGGCCACGCCCAAACCTTCGAAATACGCGAAGGCCAGCTGCGTGCAGCCGGTCATGTCACCCCCGTCGCAGGCCTTCTTGTAGAAGCTGTTCGCCTGCGCGTCGTCTTTGGCGACGCCCGCTCCCGTGGAATACACGTAGCCGAGCTGGGTGCAGCCCAGCATCCCTCCGCTGTCGCAAACTTTCCCGTACAGAGTGATCGCCGCGGCTGGATCCTTCGCCACTCCATTCCCGTTCTGCATCATGTACGCGAGGTTCAGGCAGCCCTCCATCTCTTTCCCGTCGCAGGATTTTCGAAACAACCCCACCGCCTGGGTTGCGTTTTTTGCTACGCCTTCTCCACCGGCCAGCATCTGCCCGAGCTTGGTACATCCCACCAGGTCACCGCCGTCGCACGCCTTGCGGAACATGCGCGCCGCCTCTCCCTCGTCCCTCCCAACCCCGTTCCCCTGCGCGAAGAGAAATGCGACATTGCGGCACCCGATCACCTGGCCCGCCTCGCAGGCCCGGTTGTAGAGCCGCGCCGCCTCCCGCGGATCCCGGTTCACACCCAGCCCCCGTTCGTACATCGTTCCCAGGTTGTTGCAGCCCACCTTCCCCCCACTGCTGTCGCAGGATTTTCGGAAATACACCGCGGCTCGCGCGACATCCACCGGTACCCCACTGCCAAACTCGTAGATGTTCCCCAGATTCCGGCAGCCCAGCGTCTCCCCGCCATCGCACGCCGTCTGGTTCAGCTTCACCGCCTGCACTCCGTCCTTCGCAACTCCCAGTCCGGCCTGGTACATGTAACCCAGCCGGCTGCAGGCTTCCATTTCACCGCCGTTGCAGGCTTTCTGGAATAAGCTGGCCGTCTTCTCCGGATCTTTGGTCACGCCCAGCCCGTTCAGATAGAGGTCACCCACGTTTTCGCAACTCTTCATCAGGCCGCCATCGCAGGCCTTCTGCCACCGGCTCAGCGCCTGACCGTAGTCGCGCGGAACCCCGACGCCATAGGCATAGAGGACCCCCAGCCCGTTGCACCCTTTAATCTCTCCGCCGTCGCAGGCTCTGGTATAGAGACTCTTCGCCTGGTCGTTATCCTGGGTCACCCCGCGACCCTGCTGATACAGGCTGCCCAGCCCGAAACAACCGTGCAGATTTCCCTGGCTGCACGCCTCCTGGAAAAGGCGCGCCGCGCTCTGTACATCCGGCTCAATCGTCTCCCCAGTGGAGAACAAGGCCGCCAGAATCACGCATCCGTCGGGAACATGCGCATTGCACGCCTGCTGCGCCAGGTTCACCGCTCGCGGATAGTCGGTCCCTCCCCCCAACCCGGTGGCAAAGCTGATCGCCCCCTCCGCGCAACCCCAGCCGTCGCCGCCATCGCACAACTTCAGCGCCGCGCTGCGGGCCGCAGGGAAATTCTTCAAAGAATCGTCGGCGCGCCAGTACTGCCGCCCTTCATCGCTGCCCTCCGCGCGCATCCGCGCAACCTCGTTATTCTCGTACTTCGTCAGCGTGGTGGCCGGGTTCGCGCCCTCCGCCGCGGTGCTCGGCCCCGCGCCCAGGTGGATGATCAGCTCCCCTCCCTCATCCAGATCGAACGA
>Ga0182015_10007070_pt1 | contig 11042 bp, 7 predicted proteins | sample 712P3MmetaG_FD_120478 | JGI IMG/M metagenome (GOLD analysis project Ga0182015, IMG submission 120478) | Permafrost microbial communities from Stordalen Mire, Sweden - 712P3M metaG | ecosystem: Environmental > Terrestrial > Soil > Wetlands > Permafrost | place: Sweden: Stordalen | collected...
CCGCTGGTGTCTTTGAGCTTTTCAAACGAACCTTGCTTCAAATGCTTCAGCATGTCGGGCGGATTGTCGATGGGGATGCCCTTGATCTCGGCACCTCCGGACTGACGGCCGCCGAGCGGCCCCGCGAGCAAGACCTGGCCATAGAGATTGGGAGCCACGCTGATTACATGCGGGAGCTGGCGAAACTTGGGATCGAGCGCGCGCCAGTTGGCGATTCCCTGATCCGGCTCTTTCTCCAGAATCATCACGTGGGCCGTGGCGCCGAGCAGGCTGCGCTGAAGCGTGTCACGAAATCCGTTGTTGATGGCGATTCCGATGACCAGCGCCATCACTCCGGCCGCGACGCCGGCGATTGAAATCACGGTGATCACCGAAATGACGGCCTGCTTGCGTTTGGCGCGCAGGTACCGGCTGGCGATGAAGAATTCGAACGTGCTCGAGCTCATCGGATCACAGAGGGCGTAGAAGCGGAAAAAGAATAACGTCGCGAATGGAGCGCGAGTTGGTCAGGAGCATTGTCAGGCGATCGATGCCGATACCTTCGCCGCCGGTGGGCGGCAGCCCGTAGGAGAGCGCTCGAACGTAATCTTCATCCATCTGATGCGCCTCGTCATCGCCTTTTTCGCGCATGGCGAGCTGCATCTCAAAGCGGTGGCGCTGTTCGCGGGGATCGTTCAATTCCGTGAAGGCGTTGCCAATCTCCATGCCGGCGGCGAAGATTTCGAAGCGCTCGACAAATTCCGGATCATCGGGCTTGTTCTTGGACAGGGGCGAGACCTCGACGGGAAAATCGTAGATGAAGGTGGGTTGGACGAGCGTGGGTTCGACGTCGCGCTCGAAGGCTTCGACCAAGGGATGGCCTTTCAGAGTTGAATCGCCGACGGCTTTGCGCATTGACACGCGGGGAATGTTGCCGAAGTCGAGGATGGTTCCTTGATACTCGACCTCAGTGCCGCCAGTGGCGTCGATGGCAGTCTGGCGCAGTAGCTCCGCGGAAAGATCCATCATGCCGTGGTAGTCGGTGTAGGCTTGATAGAACTCGAGCATGGTGAATTCGGGATTGTGCTGCGCGTCGACGCCTTCGTTGCGGAAGTTGCGGTTGATTTCGTAGACGCGCTCCAGGCCGCCGACCACCAGGCGCTTCAGGTACAGTTCGGGCGCGATGCGCAGGTAGAGATCGATGTCGAAGGTGTTGTGATGCGTGGTGAATGGACGAGCGGCGGCGCCACCGTAGATAGGCTGGAGCATGGGCGTCTCTACCTCCACAAAGCCACGGGATTCGAGCTGGCGGCGGAGCGAGGAGACGATTTTCGCGCGCGTGATGAAGACGTTGCGGACCTCGGGGTTCACGATCAGATCGAGGTAGCGCTGCCGGTAACGCGTCTCCACGTCTTCCAGGCCGTGCCACTTCTCGGGCATCGAGAGCATCGTTTTCGCCAGGAAATCGAGATGTTCAACGTGGATGCTGAGCTCGTTGGTTTTGGTGCGGAAGAGATAGCCTTCGACGCCGACGAGGTCGCCCAGATCGAGGAGTTGATAGAGCGCGAACTCCTTCTCGCTGACGGCGTCCTTGCGGACGTAGATCTGGAGCTGTTCGCCATTCTGGAGCAGATGCGCGAAGCCGGCCTTGCCCATGCGGCGGACGGTCATGACGCGCCCCGAGACGCGGACTTGGACGCGCGGGTCTGCAAGTTGCTCGGCGGGCGTGTCGCGATACTCGGCCAGGATCTGCGGGATGGTGTGTGTGAAATCGAAGCGATGGCCGTAGGGTTGGAAGCCGAGGGCTTCGATTTCGGCGATGCGTTGGATGCGCTGGCTGTACAACTCGTCTTCGACTGGCAATATGGGCTCCTAGACAATGTTAACCGGGAGCTTGCGCCAGGTGCAGGTGCAGCGTCATGTTGTGCACGCGGGAGGATTCTTCCAGGCCAGAATAGACCGGGCTAAGGCGGGACTGGCACCGGATCTAGGGTCCCGAGGGCAACCGTCCGCTGGCAGGAGGCGACTCTGCGCCAAGTGAGTAAAAGACCATGCTGGATGCCCCACCGCCGCACTGCCTCCGCTGAATATACCGAGCAGGTCGGCTGGAAACGACAGCGAACATAGGGAGACAGCAACGGTCGAATCGCGACTTGGTATCCGTGAACCGAAGCGACATAGAACCTTGCCGTGACTTGCGCTTCTGGCCGGCGAAAGGAATCGAGCGCCCCAAGAACCAGCATGAGGACGAGAACGGCCAAATAGAGTTCCGGGCGTTTTAAGGCGCGGCGCAATGGGGACATTTCATACTCGCTTGCAACCGATTGTTGCCACAATTTCGACAGCGAACCACGGCACCCTGTGGCCTTGAAAAGATGTATAAGATAAGGCCGATCACGCTAGTGAACATCACCAGGATCATCCACAGTACCGAACTGTCCATTCCACGGGCCTTCGCGTCCCGCGCTACCCAGACCAATAGCGCAATGTTGAGGACAAAGAAGATTATTGGGATCATGAGGATCGAAGAGCAGACGGCGCATCCTCCGGCTGCCGCGAATGGATCGGAGTTCCGGGACCATCCATATTCTGCGAACGCTAGCGCAAGGCTCAGAAGGCCATAAACTCGACGTTGATAACCGCTCACAGACGTTCGTCCTTTCACTGCCTTAAAATTTCTGTCCCTGCATTATAGAACGAATGGACCGGGTGACGAAGTCCTAACGAGAAGCCCTGGCGACGTTGGTTGCATTTACACTGGTGGAGTGTTCTGTATGGGAGGGCTATCGTGTCAGCCGTCATTGAAGTAAATCCACTGGAGCAATTTTCCCCGGAGCCGCCAACTCCCGGCGATTCCTGTCTGCTGATCATCTTCGGAGCTTCCGGAGATCTCACGCGCCGCAAATTGATTCCTGGTCTCTATAACCTGGCATGCGTGGGTTGCATGAACCCGCAGTTTGAAGTGCTCGGCGTCGGGCGAACTCCGATGACTTCCGAAGAGTTCCGCACCAAGCTGCGCGAATCGGCTTCCAAGTCCGGCGGTACGCGCGACTTCAACGACGGCCACTGGCGCGAATTCGAGAACCGCCTGCACTACTTCGCGGGCGATATCAACGATGATCAGTTTTACAGCCGCCTGCGCGATCAACTCGATAAAATGCAGAGCGGCGGATCCAGCCCCAACCGGCTGTTCTATGTTTCCACTCCGGCATCGGTGGCGGGACCCGTCGTGGAAGGCTTGGCGCGCGCGGGATTGAATCGGACGGCCCAGGGCTGGACTCGAATCATCCTCGAGAAGCCGTTCGGCCACGATCTGGAGTCCGCGCTGCAATTGAACGATGTAGTGCACAAGGTTTTCGACGAGAAAGATGTCTACCGCATCGACCATTACCTCGGAAAAGAGACGGTCCAAAACATTTTGGTTTTCCGCTTCGGCAACTCCTTGTTTGAGCCGGTCTGGAACCGGAACTACATCGATCACGTGGAAATCACGGCGGCCGAGGCAGTCGGCGTGGAAGGCCGTGCCAGCTTCTATGAAGAGACTGGCGCGTTGCGCGACATGGTGGCCAATCACTTACTTCAGTTGCTGGCATTGACGGCCATGGAACCGCCCATCGCCTTCGACGCCGATTCGGTGCGAGAGCAAAAGGTGCAGGTCTTTCGCTCCATCCCGCCGATGACCGTCGAGGAAGCGTCCAAGCGAACCGTGCGCGGCCAATACGGCCCCGGCCAGGCTGGCGGTAAACCAGTTCCCGGATACCGCGAGGAGCCGCATGTCAAAGCGAGTTCCACGACGGAGACCTACGTCGCGGTCGAGTTCCAGGTCCACAACTGGCGCTGGGCCGGCGTGCCGTTCTACATCCGCACTGGCAAGCGATTGCCGCGCCAGGTCTCGGAAATCCGCGTCCATTTCAAACGCACGCCGCAGGCTCTCTTCGCCGGCACGCCGCACGAACAATTGGGACCCAATGTCATTACTCTGCGTATCCAACCCGATGACGGCATCAGTATCGCATTCGACGTGAAGCGCCCCGGCGATCATATGCGAGCGCTCACCGTGGACGCGAACTTCTCCTACGAATCCGCGTTCGGCTCCAAAGGACCACCGGCCTATGAAACCCTCCTGCTCGATTCCATGCGCGGAGATCCGATTCTGTTCACCCGCCGCGACGAAGTGGAAGCGGAGTGGAGGATCATCACACCGATTGAGGAAGCCTGGGCAAAGTTGCCCGCTCCCGTTTTTCCGAATTACGCAGCGGGCAGCGATGGCCCGGCGGAAGCGGACGCTCTGATTGGCGCGGATCGGCGGGCGTGGCGTAAACTCGCGGTGTGAGCGCGCGGGCTGCGCCTGTTACACTCGTCTATTAAGGAGTGATCGCACAACAATCCAGCCCGGTGTCGCGCTTACGTCATCTGGAGCTATTGACTCTTCTGGGAGCGCTGCAAGCGTTCGCGCCGCTCTCGATCGACATGTATCTGCCGGCCATGCCGGTAATGGAGAAAGTGTTTCACACCTCCAGCGCGGCGGTTCAATTCACGCTGGTGACGTTTCTGGTGGGATACGCGCTGGGCCAGCCGCTGTACGGGCCGATCACCGACCGTTTCGGACGCAAGCCGCCGCTCTACGCGAGCTTGCTGGTCTTCATTGGCGCGTCGGCGGCCTGTGCAATCTCCCCTTCGATTTACGTGATGTCTTTCTTCCGGCTGCTGCAGGCGGTGGGCGCTTGCGGCGGAGCGGTGATGTCGCGCGCCATGGTGAGCGATCTGTTTCCGGCGAGCGAATTGCGGCGTATTTTTTCAATGCTGGTGCTGGTGCTGGGCGTGTCGCCGGTAATCGCGCCGCTGATCGGCAGCTATCTGCTGGTGTGGTTCGACTGGCGGGCGGCGTTCATCGTGCAAGCCGCGATGGGAATACTTTGTTTAGTGGGAATGCACTTCCGCTTGCCTGAATCGCTGGCGCACGACGCGCGGCGTCCGCTGCACCTCGGCGTGATCCGGGCCACGTACGCACGGCTTTTCAAGGACCGGACGTTTATCGGCGCATCCGTGGTGTGCGGATTTAGTTCTTCTGGTACGTTCGCCTACATCGCCAGCGCGCCGTTCGTGTTCATCACGCTGTATAAGGTGCCCACCGAGCGCTTCGGCTGGCTGTTCGGATCGGTGGCGATCGGCATGGTTGCGGCCGCGCAGATCAACGGAAGGATGCCGCGCCGCATAGCGCTGTGGCGTGTGCTGAGGACCGCCAATCTGGTGCAACTGGTGGCGGGACTGTTGCTGCTGGCGAGCGTGGTGACGGGCACCGGAGGAATGTGGGGCGTCTACGCGGGGATATTCGTTTACGTGTCCGCGCAGGGGTTCGTGTTTCCGAACGGCTCCGCCATCGCCATGATGCGGCACGGTGACATTGCCGGCACGGCGTCCGCGCTGCTGGGGACCAATCAATTCCTGATCGCGGCGATCATGACCACGTTCCTCGGGTTCATTGACAATCCGGCTTTGCCGATGGCGCTGGTGATCGCCGGATCGGCCGTTGCGTCCACTTCGCTGAACTTCCTCACGTTGGGCCGGAAGCTGGAGACGGCACCGGTGGTGGCCGCATGAGCGGCTTCCGCCGCCTGATCCTGACGGCGCTTCTCGGGAGCGCGTCCGTTCGCGCGGCGGAACTCAAGCCCGAGACTGCAGCGGCTTTCGATCGCTACGTCAAAGTGGCGGAAGACGAGATGAACAAGCACAAGGGCTTTCGGGACTTCTTGTGGTTGGACCGTCAGGATCCCAAGCAAAAGTCGCTGGTGTGGCTGGGCCAAAGCACGATTGTGCCGCTTACGACGCTGGATCACGGCCAGGAGATCGAGGTTCCGGATGGTGAGATCCAGCACTGGCTCGGCTTGGCGTTTCTGGAGAAAGCCACCCTCGAAAAGATGAGCGTTGTCCTGCTGAACTTTAACGAATACTTCCACATGATCCCGCTGCAGATCATGGAATCCAAGACCACTAAGCACGAAGGCGATCAATACGAAGCGTTTCTGCGCCTCTTCAAAAAGCAGGTGAGCGCGGTTGTATTGAACGTGAACGAGAGCGCGAAATACACGCAAGTGGACCCGATGCGGGCGGTGATCGCCTGCCACTCCACGAAGATCGCCGAGGTGGAGCATCCCAGGAACAAGAAGAAGTTGGATCAGGAGCGCGCGGAGGAAGACGCAGCTGGCTATTTGTGGCGATTAAACATCTATTTGCGAATGGAAGAGGCGGACAATGGCGTGTATGTCGAAATCGAAATGATAACGCTGGCGCGGCAAACGGGCGGAATAATAAACGCCTCCCGCTTTCTGAACGGTTTTCAGAGTTTCCCCAAGGAACTCGTGCAGGGCTTTATCGCCGCGTTGGAATATATTTATCCGCGCCGCCGTTAGGAGGGAGTCGGACGAGGGCGTCCCCGCCCCACGACTATTCTTCGGCCTTGGCAGTTTCCTTGATTTCCTGTCCGGGCTCGCCGCCGGCCTGATGGATCAGGGTGGCGGTGGTGTCGTGAACCGGGCCGGGGCCGCCTGCGTAGCCGCCCTTGCCCATGGCGAGATCCAGCGCCGTGAACCCGCGCTTGTTCCGCGCGTTGACGTTGGCGCCGTTGTCGATGAGATATTTCGCGATGATATCGGCGCCGCGATGGGCGGCTCCGTGCAAAGCCGTTTCGCCTTTATCGGTGGCGGCGTTGACATCCAGGCCGAGCGATACGCAGAGCTTCACGGCTTCCAGCGCTTCCGCTTCGGTGCCTTTGATATGGTCGTTATAGGCGACTCCGGCGGCTACCATCAGCGCCGTCTGATTGTCCTTACCGGCCAGCTTCGGATCGGCGCCCTTGTCGAGCAAAAGATGCATCAGCTCGACGTCAGCGCTGCGAGCGGCCCGTTTGAATGGCGTGGTACCCGCGGCCATAGTTTTATCGCCCATGTCCTGCGCGTGCTTTTCAATCGGCGCCGGCGCAGTGAGCTGCGCATTCACGTTGGCCTTGTGATCCAAGAGCGCATGAATGATGTCCATGCTGGTGGTCTTGTCGGTTTCTTTGCGAGCCGGACGCGGCGACCAATCGACGTCGTGCATTTCGACGGCGCTATAGAGAGCGGTCCTGCCGTTCTTAGCAGCGATGTTGAGATCGGCGCCGCGATCGATCAGCACTTGAGTCAGATCATAGTGGCCGTTTATGATCGCCAGCGTCAGCGCATTGTTGCCATCCGAATCCACTGCGTTGATATCGGCTTTGGCGTCGAGCAGGGCCTTCGCCGAGTCGATTTGTCCTTGACGGGTCGCGAACAACAGGGCGGTCAAGCCGCCGCGCGCGATGGGAGCAGCGGGAGTTCCCGCAGCCATCTTCGGGGTGGAGGTATCGCGATCATAGGAACGAACATCGAGTTCCGCGCCGTGCGTGGCCAGCATGCTGACGATGTCCGCATGGCCTTCGGCCGCCGCCCACATCAGCGCGGTCTGCCCGCGGAAGTTTTCCTTGGCGTTCACTTCGGCGGCGTGGTCGAGCAGAACCTTCACCGCTTCCAGATTGCCCTCGCGCGATGCTTTCATCAGCACGGTCTCGGCCTGCGCGGTGGTAAACGTGTTCGCGTCCGCGCCAGCTTTGAGCAGCTTTTCGACCAGCGCGCCACTGCCGATGTGCACCGCTTCCGACAACGGTGTGGCGCCGTAACGGTTGAGCGCGGTCGCATTCGCGCCTTCGCGCAGCAGTGCGTCAACGGTCTCCAGATCGCCCCAGTGGGCGGCCCAATGCAGCGCCGTGGTGCCATCCGCTTGGGGAGCGTTCACATCAACGTGCTGTTTCAGAAGAGCGCGGACAGACTCAGCGTCTCGATTCTGCGCGGCGTCCACCAGGGCGGTGTTCCCGTTCGTTGCAGCATAGGCGGCGCCGGAGAGGGCCGTCACCAGTAGGCAAGGGATGAGACGTTCAATTCGCATGGTGGTCTCCTTAGACTTCCGACAGGATGCCGGTGCTATCGCCGAGGTGCTGGTCAGTGAGACCAGCTTTCGCCAGCGTGGTGGCGAGCAGGTTGGCCATGGGCGTTTCTTCGGGATACTTGACGTGGCGGCCGCCCTTCATGCGTCCGCAAGCGCCGCCGGCCACAAAGACTGGGAGCGGCGAATGATTGTGCAGGTTGCTGTTGCTCATGGAACTGCCGTACAGAATCAAAGAATGATCCAGCAGCGTTCCGTCGCCATCCTGGATGTTCTTCAGCTTGTCCAGAAGGTAGGCGACCAGGCTGACGTGATAGGTGTTGATCTTGGTCAGCTTTTCGAGTTTCTCCGGATTGTCCTGGTGGTGCGAAGTGGCGTGGAACGGATCGGGCACGCCGATTTGCGGGAACGTGCGGTAGCTGACTTCGCGCGCCATCATGAAGCTGGACACGCGCGTGATGTCGGCCTGGAAGGCCAGCGCCATCAGTTCCATCATGAGCTTGGAATGCTCCACGTGATCGTCGGGAATGCCGATGGGCGTGGTTGGCACTTTGATGCTCTGGCTGTTCTTGGCCTCGGTGAGCTGGATGCGGCGTTCGATCTCGCGCACGTTGTCCAGATATTCGGAGACGCGATTGCGATCGTTGGCGCCCAGGCCGCGCTGCAGGCGGCTGACCTGTGCTGTCACCGCGTCCAGGATACTGTGCTCGCGCTGGATGCGGGCCACGCGGTCGGCCGCGTTGGAGCCGTCGCCAAACAGGCGATCGAAGACCACGCGCGGGTTGATTTCCATGGGGAGCGGCGTGGTGGGCGTGCGCCAAGAGATGGTGTTGGTGTAGGTGCAACTGAAGCCGACGTCGCACGCGCCGATCAGGCCGGTCATGTCTTCGGTTGCGAGCTCGAGCGAAGGCAGCGGCGTGTCCTGGCCGATGGCCGCGGCTGCGATTTGATCCACCGTGGTGCCCGCGCGAACGTCCTCGCCTTCGGTGCGCTTGGGATGGACGCCGTTCAAGAAGACGGAGGGGGATCGTCCGTGATCGCCACCGCTATCGCCGGGACCGCCCGCGCCCGCCATCTTGTGCGCGAGATTGCTGACCACTACCACCTGGTCGCGGAAGGGCTGCAAGGGCATCAAGCTGCGCGAAAGCTCGAAATCAGCGCCTTCGGCGACCGGGGTCCAGTTGGCCATCACGCCGCCATGCGGGATGTAGCAGTAACCGAGGCGAATGCGGGGGATTCGCGGCCGTCTTCGCCAGCGGGGTCTGCGCCGGGACCATCGAGTCCAGAAAAGGCAGCGCCACGGCGACACCCATGCCGCGCAGAAACGTGCGGCGGGGAAGGTGGATCTTCGTGATATGCATACTCACAATCTCCTCATTGAAACCATTACTGCTTTACTGCAAACCAGCGGTCACGGTGCGGTTCTCGCCGTCCGTGCCTTTAACTTTCATTTCAAACGGCGTGCTCTTCACAATGCCGAGCACGATGGAAGAAAAACGGTAGTCGTTGTGTCCGGCGTCGCGGACGATGGCCCGCACGGTCGGCATGTCGTAATACTGCAGCCCGCGTCCCAGGGCATAGATCATGAGTTTCTCGGTAAGTACGCCAACGAAGATATCGGGCTTGGCCATCAGGATTTCGCGCAAAGCGATGGGGCCATCGATCTTCGAGCCATTGAACATGACGCCCGCGGGATCGATTTTCGCGCCTTCGTCGCTGGTTCGCCACTGGCCGACGGCGTCGAAATTTTCAAGCGAAAAGCCGATGGGGTCCATCACCTTGTGGCAGCCGGCACAGGCCGGATTCTTGCGGTGTTCTTCCATGCGCTCGCGCAACGAAGTGACCTTGCCAGCATCCGCGTGCGCCTTCAACTCCGGAACACCGGGCGGAGGAGGATCGGGCGGCATGCCGATCAGATTGGTGAGTATCCACTTGCCGCGCTGCACGGGTGAAGTACGAGTGGCGTAGGAGGTAATCGTCAGAATGCTGGCCTGGCCCAGCAGACCCCGGCGGCGGTCGTCAGTCAGCGTCACGCGGCGGAAGTCGGTGCCATAGATATTCGGAATCCCATAATGATGCGCCAGCCGCTCATTGATGAACGTGTAGTTGGCGTTCAGCAGATCCAGCACGCTGTGGTCTTCGTGGATGATGTTGGTGAAGAACAGGTCCGTCTCGTGCCGCATGGCTTGGCGCAGGTTGTCGTCGAAGTCCGGGAAGGTTTCAAAATCGGGGTTGATGTTCTTGAGGTTCCGCAGGTAGAGCCACTGGTCGGCAAAGTTGTCCACCAGAGCTTTCGATTTCGGATCGGCCAGCATGCGCTTCACTTGGCTGTCGAGAACCGCCGGATCTTTCAGCTTTCCGAGCGTGGCCAGGTTCAAGAGCTGCTCGTCGGGACCGGTGCTCCACAGGAAGAACGAAAGCCGCGAAGCCAATTCCAGATCGCTGATGTGGTACACGGCGCCCGCCGCGAGAGTGGGAGGGTCGGGCTCGAAGCGGAACAGGAATTCGGGACTCGCCAGGATGAGCTGGATGGCCGCTTCAATGCCGGAGTCGAATGTGCCGCCTTCGTTGCGGCCTTTTTGGTAGAAGCTGAGCAGGGTTTCGAGATCGTTGTCGGACACGGGCCGTCGATAAGCCCGGCGCGCCAGGGTAGCGATGATTTTTTTGGCACACGGAAGCTCGTCAATATGCCCGGTGGGGCGGCAAACGAAGATGAGCTTGCGGCTGGGTGTATCGCCGACTCCGGTGGCGTGGAGCGGGCCGGTGATGCTCACGCGATCGACGGCGGGCAGGCCGCGGAAATCCAGCGGATCGAGATTGGCGCGTTCGAACGGCTCCAGGATGTTGTCGTCCTGCGCCTCACCCTCGGCCATGAAAGTCGCCACCACGGTGCGCGGCCCCGCCTTCACCGGAACGTGAACCGTGAGGCGCGCGTCGATTTCAAGAGCCGATTTTCCGGAGTTGGTATAGCTCAGCTCGGCTTCGTCCTTGCCGCCAATGGTGGCCAGCTTGACGCGATTGCCATCCACGCTGATTTCCACCTGGTGCAGTTCTTCCAGGCCCTTGATGGCGTCGGCGGTGGCGCGCCACAGCCGGACTTTGATCACGTA
>Ga0182015_10007071_pt1 | contig 11039 bp, 6 predicted proteins | sample 712P3MmetaG_FD_120478 | JGI IMG/M metagenome (GOLD analysis project Ga0182015, IMG submission 120478) | Permafrost microbial communities from Stordalen Mire, Sweden - 712P3M metaG | ecosystem: Environmental > Terrestrial > Soil > Wetlands > Permafrost | place: Sweden: Stordalen | collected...
ACCCACGAGGAGTCCATGTCGCTATGGGATGGTCTCCGTCGCTACGGGACGGGCACCTTCGGCATCTTGATGACCATTGTGGCGCTGGACAACCTCCAGTCCTCCGGTCTGGCGACGCTGGCGCCCAACATCCGGGCGTCGTTACACGTGTCCAACGCGGTCATCGTCTTGGTGAGCGGACTCTCGGGTGGCTTTCTCATCTTGGGTATCCTCCCCATGGGGTGGCTGAACGACCGCTACCGACGGGCTCCGATCGTCGTCTTCGCCACCGCCTTCTTCGGGGTGATGGTGTTCGCCTCGGGCGCGGCCAAGAACATCTTCCTGTTCTTCTTGGCCCGCTTCGGTGCTGGGATCTCCCAAGCCAGTACCGCCACCGTGCACGGGTCGCTTTTGGCCGACACGTACCCGATCAGCCTGCGCGGTCGCCTGATCGGCGCGTCGGGATCGATCGCCGCCGGCGGCGCGGCGGCCCTCAGCCCACTGCTCGTCGGGGCGATCGCCACCTGGGAGGGCGGTCCCAACGGGTGGCGGTGGGCCTTTTACATCCTGGCCATCCCCATCGTCGTGATGGCGTTTGTAGGCTTTCGGATCAAAGAACCCCCCCGGGGGCAGTTCGAGAAGCTCGACGTGTTGGGCCAAGCCCTGGACGACACCGCCCCCGCCCCGCCCTCCCTCGAGGCGGCGTTCGACCGGGTCAAGCAGATCAAGACCATCAAGACGTGTCTCGTGGCGTTCTGCGCGCTCGGGTTCATGCTCTTCACCGTGCCCACCCTCTCGAGCCTCTTCCTGCAGCAGCACTTCCACCTGAACGCGTTCCACCGAGGGATCGTCGCCACCGTCTCGAGCGCGGGGGCTCTCGTCGCCCTGCCTTTCATCGGCCGCTACTACGACCGGACCTATCGTGTGGACCCGGCCAAGGCGCTCAATCTCATCGGCCTCATGCTCTTGCCGGTGGCCGTCGTGACGCCGATCCAATACTTCATGCCCAATCCGGTCCTGTTCGCGGCCTTGGCGGTGCTGAGCGGGATCCTCACCTTCGGGGCGTTCGCCATGATCGGGCCGATCCTCACCTCGGTCGCTCCCTACCGCCTGCGTGGCCTCGTGGGGGCGGTCGCAGGGATCTATATCTTCTTCATCGGGGGGGCGGGCGGGGCTGTTGCCTCGGCCCTCCTCGAGAGCTCGTTCGGGGTGCGCCCGGCCATACTGACGTTGATGATCCCGGCCGTCATCGTCGGGGGAGTCCTCGTGATGCGCAGCTCGCACTACATCCGCAACGACCTCTCCGCCATCGTCGTAGAGCTAAAAGAGGAACTCGAAGAGCACCGGCGCCAACAAGACAACCCCGACTCGGTCCCGGTCCTCCAGCTGAGCGGGGTCAACTTCAGCTACGGCCACGTCCAGGTCCTTTTCGACGTGAGTTTCGACGTCCGCCAAGGCGAGGTCTTGGCGCTCCTCGGGACGAACGGAGCCGGCAAGTCGACGGCATTGCGCGTGGCAGCCGGTCTCGAGATGCCCGGACAAGGGGCGGTGCGCCTGCACGGGGGCACCGTCACCTTCACCTCTCCCGAACAGCGTGCCCGCCTTGGGATCCATCTGCTACCGGGTGGCAAGGGCACTTTCAGCGAAATGACCGTGTACGAGAACCTCCAGATGGGCGCCTTCGCCTATCGATCCGATCGGGCGGATATGACGAGGCGCATCGAGCGCTCACTCGAGCTCTTCCCGGGGCTGGCCACTAGGGCGCGACAGCGGGCCAGCACCCTGTCGGGTGGCCAACAGCAGATGCTCGCCCTAGCCATCGCCATGCTGCACGACCCCCAGGTGCTCATGATCGACGAGCTCTCGCTCGGACTCGCCCCCATCGTGGTCCAAGAGTTGATTGCTACCGTCGAAAGCCTCAAAGAGGCGGACGTGACGATGATCATCGTCGAGCAGTCCCTCAATGTGGCAGCGGCGCTCGCCGATCGGGCGGTGTTCTTGGAGAAGGGGCGGGTGCGCTTCTCCGGACCGATCCGCGAGTTGATGGAGCGGGACGACCTGGCGAGGGCGGTCTTTTTGGGCGGCGAGGTAGCGGGCCGATGATGCTCGGCGTCACCTGGATCAACAGTCAGATCGTCTTTGACGGGATCGTCCAGGGCCTCGCCATCGCGATGATCGCAGTTGGTGTGGTGCTCATCTACCGCACCACCAGGATCATCAATTTCGCGGTGGCGAATATGGGAGTGGTCGGTGCGGCCACGCTCTCGCTGTTGACGCTGCAGTATCACGTCCCATTCTGGGCCGCCCTGGCCATCGCGCTGCTCATCGGCGTGGCGCTCGGCGCCCTGGTGGAGATCGGCATCATCCGGCGGCTGCGCAAGGCACCGAGGGTCGTCCTTTTGGTCGGGACCATCGGCTTGGCCCAGGTGATGCAGGTCATAGGGGACGAGATCCCATTGCCCAGCAACGAGAGCGCTCATTATCCGAGCGGGATTGCCGGGTCCTGGTCACTGGGGGGCATGACCATCCGTGGGTCGGATCTCGACATCTTGATCCTGGTCCCGCTCGCCATCATCGCACTGGCCTGGTTCTTAGAGCGCACCCTGCTCGGCAAGACCGTCAAGGCGTGCGCCACGAACCCTCAGCTGGCCCGGATCTCCTCCATCAGCCCGAAGCTGGTGTCGACCATGGTGTGGGCGCTCGGCGCCGCTTTTGCGACGCTGTCGCTCGTGTTGATCGGAGGCGAGACCAGCCTGGCCGGCAGCCTGGCGAGCATCGGGCCGGAAACGCTGACTTTTGGCTTGGCGGCGGCACTCATCGCCCAGATGTCCTCGTTCCCACGCGCCCTGATCGCCGGGGTGGCGATCGGCATCGGCCAGAGCCTGATCAACTTCGACTTCGTCGCCGACACCGGGCTCATCGAGTTGGTGTTGTTCGTGACGGTGCTCTTGGCTGTCATTCTCTACGGACGTGAGCGCAGCGGAGAGCAGGAGGTCTTCGCCTTCACGCCCCGATCACGCCCGATCCCCGAGCGGCTGCGTTCGTTCTTTTGGGCCAGGAACATCGACAAGAGCGGCCTCATCATCCTTGGCGCGATTGCCGTGGTCTTGCCCCTCATCGTCACCACGCCGTCCTCGCAGCAGCTCTACACCTCGGTGCTCGCCTTCGCCATCTGCGCCTGCTCCCTCACGGTGATCACCGGGTGGCAGGGCCAGCTCTCTTTGGGCCAGATGGCGCTGGCCGGGATCGCCGCGTTGGTGGCGGCCCGCCTGGTGCACTCGGGGGTGCCGTTCTGGGCGGCCGTGGCGGTGATGACCCTCGGGGGCGCACTCTTGGCCGTCGGCCTCGGGATCAGCTCGCTGAGGGTGCGGGGCCTCTATCTGGCCGTGGTCACCTTCGCCTTCGCCCTGGCCGCTCAGCAGTACTTCTTCTACTTGCCGGCCCTCAGCGGCGACGCCCCGGACGGGGCCAACGTGCCGTTCCCGGTGGGCAAGCTCTGGTTCATCTCGTTCCCAGGCCAGCGGGCCTACTACTACGCCGTCCTGATCATCTTGGTCTTGGTCCTCGTCGTGTTGAGCCGATTCAGAGACTCCAATGTGGGCCGGACCATGAAGGCGGTCCGTGACAACGAGAACGCGGCGTCGGCGTATACCTTGGTGCCGGCTCGCATCAAGGTGCGGGCCTTCGCCCTCGGGGGCGCCCTGGCCGGGTTGGGCGGGTGCCTCTTGAGCGGTGCCTTCGCCGACGTACCCTTCACAGCCAACTTCTTCTTGGTCGACAACTCCTTGGCCCTGGTCACCATGGTGGTCATCGGGGGGATGGGGTCGGTGACCGGAGCGGTGGTGGGCGCCGTCTGGGTGATCGGCATCCCGGCCATCGCGCCGAACAACACAACGGTCTCGCTCTTGACCTCGAGCCTCGGCCTCTTGGTGATCCTCTTGTACTTCCCAAGGGGGTTGAATCAGATCAGCTTCGCGCTGCGCGACGCCATCATGGAGTGGGCCGATCGCCGCTTCGGCAAGGACCCCCCCTCCGAGCCGGTGTCCTATCCGCAAGGCTTGCGAAGGAGCGAGGTCCCGACCGACCCCGGGGTCCCGGCGCTCTCGGTGTCGGCGCTGTCTGTGGCCTTCGGCGGGAACGTAGCCGTCGACGACGTGTGGTTGACCGTCAACAGCGGTGAGATCGTCGGACTCATCGGGACCAACGGGGCGGGCAAGTCGACGCTCATGAACGCGGTCGGTGGGTTCGTGCCGAGCCAGGGGTCGATTCGGATCCTCGACCACGAAGTGTCCGGCCAGGCGCCCTCGCATCGAGCCGCTCTCGGGCTCGGCCGGACATTCCAATCGGCCACGCTGTTCCCCGAGCTCACGGTGACCGACACCCTGTTGGTGGCGCTCGAGGCCAAAGAGCGGACCGCCATGGTGCCCACCGCCCTCGGCCTGCCAAGTGCCAGGCGAAAGAATCGAGCGGCCTCGGCCGAGGTCGGCGAGCTCATCCACTTCCTCGGTCTCGGCCCCTACCGGGACCACTACATCGACGACCTCTCGACCGGGACCAGGCGCGTGGTCGAACTGGCCGGGCTTTTGGCCCTTAACGCCAAGATGATCTGCCTCGACGAGCCGACCGCCGGTCTGGCCCAACGTGAGACCGAGGCGTTCGGTCCGCTCATCACGATGGTCCGGCGCGAACTGGCGGCCTCGATGCTGCTCATCGAGCACGACATGCCGCTCATCTTGGGCATCAGCGATCGGGTGTACTGCCTCGAGGCGGGTGCGGTGATCGCCGACGGCCGCTCCTCGGAGATCCGGGACAATCCCCGCGTGATCGCCAGCTACCTCGGCACCGACGAACGAGCCATCAGGCGCAGCGGGGTGGCGGAGGATGCGGTGGAGGGTGTGCCCGCTCCTGTGGCACCCCCCTGATCGCTTGCCACTGTTCGAACAGAAGAGGAAGTCCACCCAGCCAGATCACGTAGTCAATACTGAACAAGTGGCGCGTGGGTCTACCGGCTTGGTCAGCCGGCCTCAATTCGCGGGCGACGGTCGCGCAACAGGAGAGGACGAGAAGCACGCGGATGGCGAGTTTCGAATTTTGAGGAGGTTGGCGAATGCCAGCCGGTCTTGCGAGGTCCGCTCGTTGTGACCGAGAGCACCAACCGACATTGTCGCCGTACAGAGAGGAGAGCGCGGTTCGATGGATAACTTAGCGATCGTTGTAGAGGGCCCGATCACGGCAGGTTCCAGGGGTCATCCATTCGGTTCGGCTGCGGGCAACCTGGAACGGTTTGGCTACGTCGAAGTCGAGTACTTCGTATCCGGAGAAGCACTTACCTATGAGTGTGACGGCGCTTGCGGCACCGACGGTCGGTGGCGCATCCGTGAGGCCGACCGTGTGCCGTTCCGGACGCGCATCCTGGTCCGCCGGCCCGAGGATCCGGATCGATTCAACGGGTTTGTGAGCCTCGCGTGGAGCAATGTATCGGGCGGATTCGAAGTCATCAGCGACGCGGATGACAGCTTCTACGCAGCGGGGGGCGTGTTCATCGCGGTGTCAGCACAGGCGGTGGGCGTCCACGGGTATCGAGTCGATCCGAACGGCCTGCAGGTCTGGGACCCAGACCGCTACGGATCACTGAGCATCCCAACAGACGATGCCTCCTACGACATCCTCACTAAGATAGCCCGCCTTGTTCGACGTACCATTGACGTTCACGGACCCGATCCTTTGGAGGGTCTGGATGTGCGGTGGATACGTGCTGAAGGCGCCTCGCAATCAGCGGCGCGGTTACAGACGTACGTCAATGCTGTGCAGCCAGTCGAGCGTGTCATCGACGGATTTCTTTTGACGGTACACGGCGGACAGGTGTGCCCCCTGGCCTCTGACCGGACGGTGGGTCGGCCGCGCGACGTGACCGATCAATCGGCCAACGTCGATCAGAGTGGGTTGCCGTCGATAGCTGGACTACGCGAAGGCACCGACGCACGCGTATTTGTCGTCAACTCTGAAAGCGAGACGCTCTACTTCCTTCCCGTACGGCGTCCAGACGACGCTCACTATCACTATTGGGAGATCGCCGGCAGGGCGCATACAGGTGACATCTTTGCCAATCTGGGGTCAACTGATTCCCCTGACGTACAGTTCCAGGTTTTTCCGCAAGGATCGCCCAACTTCCTGCCTTGGCAGCCGGTAGCCGCGGCTGCGGCCGTTCACCTCGAACGGTGGATCATCGATGGCACCACCCCGCCGCCGGTAGCACCGATCAGCGTGGTCGGCGATCCGCCGACCATCCGACGTGACGAACATGGCAACGCTCTGGGCGGTGTGCGTCTGCCCGATGTAGAAGTCCCGACGGCGACCGTGACTGGATTCGGCGACGGGGGCGGCCTGATGGAACTGCTCGGCTCGCGCCTCCCCTTTTCGCGCGAGAAGCTGCATGCGCTGTATGAGACCCACGACGTGTATGTCGCGAAAGTAAAGCGCGCGGCGACCGAGGCGGTCGATGCTGGTGTGATTCTTCAGGGCGCCGCAGAGGGAATGATCGCGTTGGCGGAGGAGGCGGCCGTTCCAGAGTAATCCGCAACAGGACGACGAGTGGCGGAGGTGAGCTGCGTGTGCATTCGAATGGGGTCGAGTGCCGCTGAGGTCCTAGTGCGCCGGCGCCGACGTCGGTCATTCACCTGCGTCGGTCGGATAGCTGACGAACGCAAACGCTGAGCTGTCAGGCGACCAGCTGTTCGTGTTCAGAGTGCCCTGGCCACCGAAGAGATGAGCGACGGTCGCAGTGGAGCGCCAGTCCTCCAACGCGACGGCCTTGACATCGACCCAGACGTTCGAGGGGTGGCCTCGAGTACCGGGTGGGAAGGAGATGTAGTTCGCCCATTTACCGTCGGGCGAGATATGGGGAAACCAGTTCACGAACTCGTCAAAGGTCAATTGCTCGATACCACTTCCGTCGACCCGCACGCGGGCGATTTGGGCATGCCCGTCGAAGATCTCTGTGTTGAAATAGATCCATTCTCCATCGGGGGTGTATTCACACCCGTCAGAAGGCCCGGGGCCTGATGTGAGTTGGCGGTAGTCTCCGCCGTTGACCGACATGGTGAAGACGTCGGCTCGTTCCCACCAATTTCCCGTCCCGACCTGAATTCCGATGAAGGCCAGTCGGTCGCCGCTCGGGTCTACACCATGGAGGTAGTGGAGCAGCCCATCGGGGGCGTCCTTGGTAACCAGTTCGGCGACTCCGCCGAGCACCTCGGCTCGATACATCTGTCCGTCGTAGGCAGAGAGGTAGATGTGCTTGCCATCCGGATCGAGTACGTGGTCGTTGTTGAGTTGTGGGATGTCGGTGATCACGATCTGACCGAGCTGTGGCCTTCCGGCTAGGGACAATCGCCACAACCGTCCGTCTCCGTTGAGGACCAGGGTGTCACCGGACGACAGCCAGTTTGGGGACTCGAGCAGGTACTCGAACGATTCGAACTGCTTTAGGGGTTCCTTGCCCAATTCGGCGGTCCAGATTCGGCAGGCTTGTCCGGGCAGTAGCTGTGGCATGTCCACGCTCGTATCTCCTGTGGTTCGTTGTAGTCGTCGATGGGCGAATTGGGGACGGCGTGTCGGCGTGGACTCAAGTGTGTCAACTGCCAACGCGGGTTCCGACGCAGCAATAGGACGTCGTCTCGGCCGTCAACCGAGCGTCGTTTCGGTGCGAACTGCCGCTCGCGAGGCTACAGTTCTAAAGGAGGATGGGGTCAGTATTGCGTTGTCTAGAAGGCTTTACAAGGCTTGAATAATGTCCTTTAAGAAAGGAATTCGCTGGTATTTTGGGGGTGGGTCTCACCGTCGGCCGCGGAGACGCTCCGCCAATGCCTCTGGATCGAACTCGGCCTCGATCCCGATCGCCAGTCCACCGGCGAGGCCGGATTGCTGACCGAGCGCTGGGCGAGCCATCGTGAGGTTTCGTGTCGCGAGCGGGAGCGCTCGGCGATAGACGATTGAGCGAATCACGGAGAGCAGGTGGTCACTTGCGAAGGCGAGGTTACCGCCAATGAGAACTCGCTCGGGGTTGAGGATGTGGACGAGGCTCACGACCACGTCCCCGATGTGCTCTGCAGCCTCCTTCACGGCCGTGAGGGCGTGCACATCTTGTCGCTTGATCAAATCCGTGAGCGTGTCTATGGCGCCGCCACCTTCGTCTGAGAGGGCCAGTGACCGTGCGATCGCCCGCACGGAGGCCACGGCTTCGAGGCACCCGAAGTTGCCACAATCGCAACGCTCGGTCGTAGAGTTGGACTGTACGTGACCAAGGTCTCCTGCCGCCCCGTCGGCGCCACGAAGCAGGGTACCGTCGATGGAGACAATCCCCAACCCGATTCCGGTTCCGACCTTCACATAAGCGACGGGCCCACGGTCAGGTGGGTATGCGCGTGCCTCCCCGAGCACCCGCAGATTGACGTCGTTCTCCAAGAGCACTCGTCCCCCAATGAGGCTGGACGCGGCTTCGACGACCGGGTAGCCGTCCCATCCGGGCATGATCGGCGGCCTGACCACCATGCCACCCCAATGATCAACGGGTCCGGGCAACCCCATGACGAGCGTGCGTTGTACGTCCTCGAGACCGAGGTCACGGAGCATCTGCTCGAACAGGGGTACGAGCCGTCCGAGGACGCTCTCCGGGCCTGCTCCGATCTGTTGCTGGATGGTTTCGTGACCGAGCATCCGCTGTCCGAGGTCGAAGATGGCGATGGAGGTGTGGCTGGCCCCGCAATCAGCCACCAGGACAACGCCGAAGTTCGGATTGAGCGCAAGCGTTTCTGCCCGTCTCCCGCGACCCTGGACCGACTGGAGACCCACTACTCGAAGGGTGCCCAGCTCCAAGAGCGTTTGAACTCCTGCGTCGACTGTGGTCCTCGACAGCCCAGTGATGCGCCCAAGCTCTGCCTTAGAAGACGCTGTGCCGCTGGCCACAAGGCGGGCGAGAGTGCTCGCGAAGGCTTGCCGACTCACTCGGGCTGACAGCCGGGGCGCTGGCAGGGTCAGCCGAAAGCTGTTCGGTAGTTCTCGCACTGCTTGACCATCATAGCGACCTTTGAGCACTAATTTCGGCTTTAAAAAGACATAATAAAGACGTTGAAGTTCCTAAGTTATTCCGTAAAATCACAAAAGACTGCAATGCGGAAGTTGAAAACCAGAGTCAATGTGAGCGGGACCCGGTCGGGAGAGACCATTAGTGCCGCTTCTTCGTCTTTCGCCGGATCCGGGTGCGGAGAGCGATTCGGTCACGCCGGGATGTGAGTTGCCGTGGGGGACTGGGTGAGCGGCCTGCGCCGTTGCCGGACGCGATGAGAGGAGGCGCAGAATGGGTCAGGGAGAAGCGGGGTTCGAAAGCATCTTCAACGGGCGAGATCTGAGCGGGTGGTTCGCAACGCCGCGCATCTATGGGCCGCTGTGGATCGGAGGACCCACACTCCAGGACTTGATGCCGACTCTCTTCTCAGAGGAGTACAGGGAGAACGCTCCTCAGCGACCGGCGGTCTGGACCGTGGAGGACGGTGCTCTCGTGGGTCGGCAGGATGACCTCGACAGTGGGTACGGTGGGTATCTCGTCACTGAACGCGAGTTCGGTGACTTCGAGTTGGCGCTCGAGGCCAACCCTGATTGGCCCGCGGATACCGGTGTCGTAGTCCGCAAACACCCTTTCTCGTTGCCCGGAATCCAGGTCGTGGTCGATCATCGGCCGTCAGGATCGATCGGTGGGTTCTATGGGGGCGGTATCGGCAATTTCCATGCCATCTCCTTCACCTTCGACGCCTCGCTTGACGAAGCTGGACGCGTCAATGCCCTGAGAGAAAGCGAGGACGACCCGAGTGCCTCGTACGAGTCCCTTGAGGACAAGGCGAAACTCTTGACCTACGGCGCCACACTTGCGGACTTCCTGGCCGCGTGGCGCCCTGCGGAATGGAACGAACTCCGCATTCGAGTTGTCGGAGCCAAGCCGGTGATCACGACGTGGGTGAACGGCACGAAAATTGCTGAGCTGGACCTAGCCACTTTGACCTATCCCAACTACGACGCTGACCAGGCGGCCGACTTTCTTGGTCCGCGAGGAAGGATCGCGCTCGAAGTCCATGACAGCGAGGTCAACCCAGCGTGCTGGGGAAGGGGTGCTGCATGCCGCTGGCGCAACATCCGGGTGAAGGAGTTGTCGTGACACACGTCGGCACCACTGCGTTGCCCTGGTTGTTCACCTCGACCGGTTACGGATTTGATGAAGCGGTTCTGCTCCGAGCACTTCGCGCCATCACGGCAGCGGGGTTCGATGGACTCGCCGTCGAGGTCCCGTCTGGCATGGCTCCCTCCACCTACCGTGGCCTCCTTCAGGATCACAACCTCAGCCCGGCTCCGGGGTACTTCTCGATGACAGCTGACGGTTCGATGACTACCGAAGCTGTCGTGGACCTGGCGCGGCAGCACGCCGAACTGCATCTGGAACTTGGCCTCGGAGTGAGCTTCCTCGCGGCGAACATGTCACCTGCCCGCATACAGCTACCAGCTCAGGGCGCGAGCCACGATGCTTCGACATTCGACCGCATTATACGTTTGACCGAGGCCGTCGCTGAGGCCATGAGCTCCCTTGGGGTCACACCTGCCATCCACCAGCACGTCGGAAGTTGGATCGAGAGCGGCGAAGAGCTTGAAGCAGTACTGGAGAAGGTGCCCTCCGATCTTCTGGCCTTCGGCCCGGATACTGGTCACTTGTATTGGGCCGGTATCGATCCGCAATCGGTCGTACGCCGCCACCGCGACCGCGTCGTGGCGGTTCATCTGAAAGACGTGCACGCTGCAGTTGTCAAGGACGCAGCAGACGAAGACCTTGATTACGTGACTGCGACCCTTACCCACAACCTCTGGACGGAACCCGGTCGGGGGGATGCCGGCATTTCGGGTGTGATCGACGAACTCAACGCTGTGAACTTTGACGGTTGGTACATCGTAGAGGTCGACCGCCCCGACTTCGCGGACGCAGAAGAGTCCGTCGCCTACTCAGGTACATGGGCGCGGGA
>Ga0182015_10007073_pt1 | contig 11036 bp, 11 predicted proteins | sample 712P3MmetaG_FD_120478 | JGI IMG/M metagenome (GOLD analysis project Ga0182015, IMG submission 120478) | Permafrost microbial communities from Stordalen Mire, Sweden - 712P3M metaG | ecosystem: Environmental > Terrestrial > Soil > Wetlands > Permafrost | place: Sweden: Stordalen | collected...
CTGACCAGCGGTGGCACCACCGAGAAAAATGGGGAATATGGGTTCGAGGACAGCATCAACCTCGCTGGAAATGGTACTCCAGACGGTACGTTGGAGCCGATCAATCCAATTCAGCCAAACTATTCGCCGGAAGACGTCAACGGCAACGGGCAATTAGATAATTATGGGGTGGTTCCTGTCGGCAACGCCTTTGGAGTCGGTGCCGACACCAGCGGCGGCTCGGCTGGCACCAACCTCGCCAGCGGTACAAATCGAAACCCTTATAAGACTAGATTTAATTGCTATCAGTTCGGGCGCGAAAACGCCGTGACTGGACCTCGCCACGTCCTAAAGTTGGTGGATGGGACAATTACAAATCTCCCGACAGCTCCGGGCGGCACGGGCGGTTTTACCGTTGCTTCGGAAAATCCGGTTTACATCCAGGGAAATTACAATAGCGACGCAGCCGATACGGTCTGGACCACTGGAAACGATGATCCCCGCGGCCACGCGGCTGCGGGAATCATTGCAGACGCAGTGACATTGCTTTCCAATAACTGGCAGGATGCGGGGACTGCAAACGCATCGGTTCCGGGAAGCATGTCAGTTACCGCCGACTCCGGCTCAAACGGCAATCAAGGCAAAGACGCCATTTCTACTTATTATCGAGTCGCCATCGCGGGTGGTACGGGTATGGCATTCAGCAACGCCGCCGGAAAAGACGATCTGTTTTACGGAACCGATGGCGGCGTGCATAACTTTCTCCGCTTCCTGGAAAATTGGGGGGCAAATGGCGGCAACACCCATGGCGGAACTCAAACTCTCTACTACGAAGGGTCATTGGTAAAGCTTTACAACTCGGTATACGCGACCGGTACCTTCAAATGCTGCGTAACGGTTTACAATCCGCCGAACCGGCACTATGTGTTCGATCCGGACTTCTTGACGCCAACTGGGTTGCCTCCGGGCACGCCGATGTTTCGCGACGTGGAGAGTACCGGCTACCGTCAGGACTTCACGCCGGACCTGACCAACACGAACTAGCTCGATTCATACGATGGAGAGACGGGCGTCCTTGCCCGTCTTCATCTTTCCGGGCGGCGACGTCCGGCACTCCATTTATTCTCCGCCTTCATTTGTGTCATGATGTCGTCGCAGCGAGCGATTTCATCATGGCTAAAATTACTGCTCTCTTCTGGGATGTCGGCGGAGTGCTGCTGACCAACGCCTGGGACCACACGGAACGGAACCGCGCGCTCGTCCAGTTTGAGTTGGACGAAGCCGATTTCAACGACCGCCATCAAATGCTGGTTTCGTCCTTTGAGCGCGGCAAAATCACGCTGGATGAATATCTCGACCGCACAATTTTCTACCGTACGCGAACCTTCACGAAAGATGCGTTCCGAGATTACATGTTCTCGTTGTCGCACCCGAAACTCGAGACGCTTGATCTAGCCCGGCGCTTGGCTGCTTCAGGCAAGTATCGAATGTCGACTCTGAATAACGAATCGAAAGAGCTGAATCTCTATCGCATTCAGGCATTCCAATTGCGCGAAACCTTCAGCCTATTCGTGAGTTCGTGCTTTGTAGGATTGCGCAAACCGGAAGCCGGAATTTATCGGCTGGCTCTGGATATTACGCAACGGGCGCCGGAGGAATGCTGTTTCATCGACGACCGGGCATTGAATCTGGAATCGGCCAGTCAGTTGGGGATGAATGTGATCCAGATGCAGAATTTTGAACAGTTGCGTTCCGACCTGCGCGGCCTTGGCGTGGACGCGTAGCCGTTTCTACCCAGCAATGGATAAGATGCGCGCGGGATCCCTCCACCGGCTGAAGAACGCCGGCTGTTCGGGATGACGCCTAAAAAGACGGGTGAATAAAAAACAAAATAGTCATCCCGAAGCCCCGCGTCTTCACCAGCGTGGCGAGGGATCTGGCGCGCACTCTCCGCAATGCAGCACCTAAATAACGCTGGAACCGGCAATCCCCTCTTAACCGCCCCAAGGCTAGCTACGAGCGCGGCATTACGTCGTTGGGCGTTCCCTCGGCGATAATTCTCCCGGCTTCGAGCAGCAGCACGCGCTCTCCCAAAGCGAACACTTCTTCTCTACTGTGGGTAACGTACAGGACGGGAATTCGATTCACCGAGTTCCAGGCGCGGAGATCGTCAATTATTTTGTTTTTCGTTCGCTGGTCGAGGGCTGCCAACGGCTCGTCCAGCAAGAGCACCCATGGATCGGTAACAATTGCGCGAGCCAACGCCACCCTTTGCCGTTCTCCCCCAGAAATCTTCGCCGGCTTGCGATTGGCGAGGGCGCCGATTCGGAAGGAATCGGCAATCGCTTCAACCTTCTGCTCGCGAACACTCTTCGGCAGATTACGAATGCCATACTCAATATTTTTTTTGACGGTCAAATGCGGAAACAGCGCGAGATCCTGAAAAACATACCCTATTTTACGGCACCGAACATCGACGTCGACTTTGCGTTCGCTGTCGAAGAGGAGACGATCCGCGATTGAGATTCGCCCCGAATTCGGCGTCAGCAGTCCCGCAATGCATTCCAGCAGCGTCGTCTTTCCCGCGCCGGACGGTCCGAAGACGATCGCGATGCCTGGATTAACACTCGCACTGACTTCAAGCTCGAAAGCTGACAGCGAGTCGAATCGTTTGCGAACCCGCAAGTTCAACGTACTTGAGCGTTGGGAAAGCCCGGCCGCGGAATCCAAATAGTTTTCTGTATCCCTCATTTCCACAACCAAACCGCCAGCAGCTTCCGATTCAAGGCATATAGCAGGGAAAGCAATCCGAACGAAATCGCCAATAGCACGAGCGCCGTGACGCCTGCGGAAGAATAATCGAGCGCCTGCACCTGGTCGTAGATTTCAATGGAAACGGTGCGCGTCACTCCGGGAATATTTCCGCCAATCATCAATACCACGCCGAATTCACCCAGGGTGTGAGCGAAGGCTAAGACCACTCCCGCCACAATGCCAGATACCGATAATGGCAGGATGATTTCGAAAAAAGTTCGCAGCTTCGATGCCCCCAGCGTTGCCGATGCCGCGATCAGTCTGGAATCCACCGCCGCAAATGACGCGGCGAAGGGCTGCACCGCGAACGGCAGGCTGTAGATCACGGAGCCGATCACTAATCCCTGGAAGGTGAAAGCGAGACTATGACCGGTAAGCGACTGCCAAAGATGTCCCAGGGGACTGCGCGGACCGAGGGCAACCAGCAGATAGAATCCCAGAACCGTGGGCGGAAGGACTATAGGCAGGGCAACGACTGCCTCCGCTAAAAATTTTAAACGCCATCGCGAATACGTTATCCAATACGCGATGGGCAGCGCGATTACAAACAAAATCGCGGCAACCAGCGAGGCCAGCCGGGTTGTGAGCCATAGAGATTGCCAGTCCATAAATCGATGATGACGCCAAATATTCGCCTGCGGTGATTAGTTTAACCGCATGGAGGAAAAGAAGCCTGCAAGGCCCATGTGGGGCGGACACTCTTGTCCGCCGCAGTTGCCCTTGGCTGGTCGGGGATCAAGGCAAAGTCAAAGGCGGCGGACAAGAGTGTCCGCCCCACATGATCTCAATTCCCGAAGTGGGCAGGACCTGCAATGCATGTTCATAGGTCACAAAGTCAGAATGGCCGCCACGCATACCATGATTGACCGGAGGCTCATTCATGGAGATTCAGGAGGCGCTGAAGATCGTCAAAGCCCTGGCCGATGGCGTGAATCCGGAAACAGGCGAAATTCTACCCACCGATTTGATCTATCAGAATCCGCAAAATGTTCGGGCATTGCATCGTGCAGTCGGCGCGCTTGAATTCCTGGCGGAGCGGGAACGACACAGACAGCTACTGCCAAAGAATGCGGGTACGCCGTGGTCTCCGCAAGAGGATGCGCAGGTTTGCGACGAGCTGCGAAGCGGCATCGACTTCCAGCAGATCGCCCGGACGCATAACCGCACTGTGGCATCGATTGTGGCACGGCTGGTTCGGCTGGGAAAAGTCTCCTCGAAACTACCTCCGGCAAAGGTGGCTTAAACCATGGGAATGCGCCGCCACCTTATGGTCGTTCTGCTGGTGGTGAACGGCGGCTTCCATCTTATTGCACAATCGGTACCCGGCGGCGCTGCAACTGAGCAGTCGCGCAACATTCGCGGCCGGGAGCAATGGTTCGCGCACGGCCGGACTGCACGAGATGAGCCGGCAGCGGCCGCGCGTTATCGTGCACTGCGGCGGAAACTAGATTTACGGGCCTTGCGTAATTCGCAGAATCCCATCCCAAATTCTCCCGGAACCAATATTTCAGGCGACTGGTTCAACCTCGACCCCGGCCGGCGCGTATTCAATTCAAGTTACTGGAACATCCGGCTCGCAAACGGCAAATATTTCCGTCTCTCTAACTGTGCAAACCATCGGCGGTGCATTCAGCTTTAGCATGAGCAGTTCCGGTCCCGCGACAATTACAATTGGCTCTTCCGGCCAATATGCAGTCGTCGTTACGCCTTCATCCGGAACTTTTCCCAATCCGGTTACTTTGACGTTTACAGCGTGTTCTTCCGTGATTACATGTTCGCTATGCCCCTCGGTGACTGCATGTTCACTCAGTTCCACACAAGTCAACGCTGGTAATGCCGCCACCACCGTCTACCTTAATGTTGGCACTCAGTTGCCGGCGGTGAGTTCAGCGGGCAGACGTCCGCGAATATTTTTCTATGGACTGTCGCTGCCAATTCTTGGATTCGTGCTCGTAATCAGCGGCCCGGGCACGCGCCGCTCGCTGCAAGTGCTGTTAGTGATTTTGTCGGTCGCATTATGTTCTGGCTGCGGCGGCCTTCAAGGCGGTTCGGCCGCGCCTGCCCCAAATCCGGGCACTCCCGTGGGGGTTTACAGCGTTACCGTCATCGGCACTTCGGGATCACTCACGGCGAGCACCACTATTTCTCTCACCGTCCAGTCCGCGCCATAACTCCCGCGAAATTAACCATAGGGAGCGATGCGAACTCCGGTGCGCCGCGATCACGCCTCGAACGTCCCAAAAACAATTTTGCTGTCCGAGTAAAACGCGTTCGCACTTGATTCGGAAATAGAAAGATTCTGTTACGATCACCATTTCGTCCCGCAAACAATTGTCAATCAACCCCCGCGCGGGAGAATACCTTCAATCGGAGGCGGCAGATGAAGTTCGACTTCTCAGGAAAACGAGTGGCAGTGATCGGCGCCGGAAAGATGGGCGGCATTCTGCTTAAAGTTTTATTGGAAAAGGGAATGTTGTCGCGGCAACTGACCTGTGCCACCGTGCAACACGAGCAACGCGCCAACGAGTTATCCCAGAAGTTGGGGATCGCCGTCGGGACCGACAACCTCGCGGCGATTAAAGATGCGGATATCGTTCTGATCTGCGTCAAGCCGCAAGTTGTGAAAGAAGTTCTGGAGTGGATTCGTCCCAACGTTTCCTCCAGCCAACTTTTTATTTCGGTGGCCGCTTCCATTCCCACCGAGCAGATCGAAAACGCCCTTTCAATGGATGTGCCAGTGGTGCGAGCCATGCCGAATACCCCGTGCCTGCTGGGTTGCGGCATGACTGGCTTGTGCAAAGGAAAATTTGCCACCGTTGAGCACGTCGAAGCCGCATCCGCGCTGTTCAACGTGGTGGGAAAGACCGTCGTCGTGGATGAAAAGCACATGGACGCTGTGACCGGGCTCTCGGCCAGCGGCCCGGCTTACATCTACATCATTTTGGAATCGCTGGCCGAAGCGGGCGTGAAGGTTGGATTGCCGAGAGATATCGCCACCCTGCTCGCGGCGCAAACCACGCTGGGTGCTGCGACCGTCGTGCTCGAAACCGGTGACCATCCGGCGTTACTGAAGGACGCGGTCACCACTCCCGCAGGCTGCACCGTCGACGGCATCATGGAATTGGAAGAAGGGAAACTCCGCGTAACGCTGATCAAAGCCGTGGTCAAAGCCACGCAACGGGCAAAAGAACTGGCCTACGGGTGATCTCCGGGAAAGACCCGAAACGCCTTCGCTGTCATCTCAATCTCCAGCGGAGGCGTTCGTTAAGCGCCATCGCCTGTCATCTCGAGCACACCATCGCTGTCATCTCGAGCGGAGAAAGAAGTCGAGAGACCTGCTGTCCCGGCTGAGAGGTAAAAGTCTACCGAATCTCCGCAAAAGTAGTTTTTCAACTCCGCGCAAAAATGAAAAGGAAAGCGGGGCGGCTAAATCAGCGTTCCAAAATACCTTCCAGCGTTTCGTAGAAGGCGGGGTACGAAATCACCGCCGCGTCCGACCCATTGATTTGCGTCTCTCCCGACGCTCGCAGGGCCGCCACGGCGAAAGCCATCGCAATGCGGTGATCGCCGAACGAATCCAGTTCTGCCCCGTGGAGTTGCTGCCCGCCGGGAATTTTCATTCCATCTTCAAATTCTTCCACGCTGGCTCCCATGGCCCGCAGATTGGTGGCGACCGCCGCGATGCGGTCCGACTCTTTCACGCGCAATTCACGCGCATCGCGAATCTCGATTCCGCTCGTTGTATAAGGCGCGATTGCGGCCAGCACCGGGATTTCGTCGATCAGTTCCGCCGTGTGTGCCCCCGAGATTACCGCTCCGGTCAAGGCCTTTCCGTTGACTTGTGCCCTCCCGACGAGTTCACCATGTTTTTCTTCCAACTGAGTGATCGATATGCCGACGCCCATTCCCATCAATACATCGAGCAACCGCGCCCGCGTGGGATTCAACAACAACGAATCGACTATGAGTTGCGAGCCGGGAAACAAGGACGCCGCGCAAAGGAAGAACGCCGCACTCGAAAGATCGCCAGGAATCTCAGCCTCGATGGCTTGCAAATGCTGCCCACCCCGGATGCTGGACTGATTTCCCTGCTGATCGACCACCGCGCCGAAAGCCCGCAGAGCGGTTTCTCCGTGATCGCGAGTGCGAACCGATTCCCGAATCATGGTTTCTCCACTCGCATAAAGTCCGGCGAATAACAGCGATGTCTTTACCTGCGCACTGGGAACGGGCGTGTCGTAACTGATCGCCTTGAGAGGGCCTCCGGTGACGCGCAATGGTGGGCGTCCGCCATCAGCCGCGACGATTTTCGTTCCCATCATTTCCAGCGGCATGATGATCCGCGACATCGGTCGTCGAGACAGAGATTCGTCGCCGATCAGTTTGCTGGTAAAATCCTGCCCCGCCAGGATGCCACTCATCATCCGCATCGTGGAACCGGAGTTACCGCAGTCCAGCGGCGAGTTAGGGGGCTGGAGCTTCAAGTCAGCACCCTCGATTTCTATTCCCGCTCCTGTCTTTCGCCAATTGGCCCCTAAAGTTTTCAAACATTTCAGGGTGCTGGCGCAATCGGCGCCAGTCGAATAATTCTCCAGTTTCGTTGTGCCCTGCGCAATGGCGCCTAACATCGCATATCGATGGGAAATGGATTTATCGCCGGGGAGGCGCACCGATCCGGAGATATTGCGCGCTGGCTTTATGACAACCGAGGAGTTTTTGTTCATTAAGTTTAAATATAAAGGATTGGCGGGAATCGCATCCTTGGCAGGGACAAAGCAGGTCCCTCCACTTCGCTTCGCTCCGGTCGGGATGACATATGGACTTACGGGACGCGCTTGCGTAGCGGCAGACGCCCTCGTCCGCCCATGTCGAGCTTCGCTCGACTCAAGTAAACAGCGTTACATCCCGGGCAGCTTCATGCCGGCAAATTTTCTCGCGAAACTCGCCTTCCCCATCTGCTTGAACATCTTCCGCATCTGGATATATTGCCGCATGAGATTGTTAACTTCCTGAACGCTCGTTCCCGAGCCCCGCGCAATGCGCTTGCGTCGGCTCCCGTTCATTACTTCGTGATGCTGTCGCTCGTGCGCGGTCATCGAATTGATGATCGCCTCTACGCGGCTGATTTGTTTTTCGTCGACTTTGTCGGCGGCTTTTTGCAGTCCCGCGAAAGGTCCGATGCTGGGCAACATGCCCATCAGGCTCTGAATGGATCCCATCTTTTTGACCTGCTGAAGCTGATCGCGGAAATCCTCCAACGAGAACCCGTCGCCCGCCATGGCCTTGGAGGCCATCTCCTGAGCTTTTTTCTTGTCTACATGCTGTTCGGCTCTTTCAATCAGGGAGAGAATATCGCCCATCCCGAGAATTCGCGACACAATGCGGTCGGGATGGAAAGGCTCGAGGGCATCGTATTTTTCGCCGATGCCGATGAACTTGATGGGCTGGCCAGTAACCTGACGGATGGAAAGCGCCGCGCCGCCACGCGCATCGCCGTCCATTTTCGTGAGCACCACGCCAGTCAGCGACAGTTTCTTATGGAATTCTTCGGCGGATCGCACCGCGTCCTGGCCGGTCATGGCGTCGGCAACAAATAAGATTTCTTGCGGATTGAGCAATTGCTTCAGCAATTGCATTTCGTCCATCAACTGGTCGTCAATGTGCAAGCGCCCGGCGGTATCGACAATTAGAATGTCGGAGCCAGTATTAATGGCTTCCTTGCGCGCCTCTTTAGCGAGGCGCTCGACTGTGGCAGTGTTGGCTTCTCCCACCTGGCCTTCATAAATATTGGCCTTAATCGCCTGCGCAACAACTTTCAACTGTTCGCGGGCTGCGGGACGGTATACGTCCACCGACACCAGAAGCGGACGATGCCCGCCATTCTTGAACCAGTTCGCCAGCTTGCCTGAAGTGGTGGTTTTACCTGATCCCTGCAAGCCCGCCATGAGGACTACAGTCGGGGGCTGGGAAGCGAATTTTATCCGCGCGGTATCGCGGCCGAGGGTTTCGATCAGCTCATCGCGGACGATCTTGATGACTTGCTCGCCCGGAGATAGCGCCGTCGCAACCTGTTGTCCGACGGCCTTGGACTGAATATTGTCGACAAGTTGTTTTACGACTTTGAAATTGACGTCGGCTTCGAGCAAAGCCAGACGTATTTCGCGCAGCGCCTCCTGAATATTCTCTTCATTGAGGACCGCCTGCCCGCGCAAAGTTTTGAACGCGCGCTGTAATTTTTCCGAAAGATTCTCAAACATGGCTGAACAATTTTAGCAGCACGATCGTGGCGCCGCTCGTGTGGCGCGGACACTCTTGTCCGCGGCCTTTGACCTTTGTCCTTCGCGGACAAAAGTGTCCGCACAAGTGGCATCCCTACTCAGGCCGACGCCATTCAGTAAAACAAGCCGCCTACTGCTGCGGATTTGGCAATTCCATCAAGAAGCCCGTCCCCTGCCCCGCCTGCACGCTCGGCAATTGCCCATTCCATTTATCAATGTACGCCCGCTGATTCTCCAGCCGGCGAAGTTCAAGAAGTTGGGGTGTAATCGAAGTTTGCCGGATGCGGTTCGCGTCCGCCTCGCCCTGCGCTCTCGTCACCGTGGATTTCGCGTCGCCATCGGCCTCGGCGATTTTCTTCGCCGCTTCCGCCTGAGTAGTGGCCAGCTCATTTTTCGCGCGCTCCGATTCCTGAATGGCCTGCGCTTTGGCGGTAATTGCGGTTGCAATTACCGAAGGCACTCGCGGCGCCCCGATGAAGCCGAATTGTTGCACTCCGACTCCGACATTGGCGACCTTATCCTGAATCTGTTGTTCCACCTGATGCAGGAATTGCGCTTTCTTTTCGCCATAAATATCCTCCACGTTATAAGTGGACGCAACTTCGTTCAGCGAGTTGCGAACGATATCCCGCAAAATGCCGTGCGTGAACAGTTCCAGATTATTCACCCGGTACTTCACGTAAAAATCCGGCACCTTGGAGGGGTCTATCGCATAGGAGAGCGACACGTCGACGAAAATTTCCATGCCCTCTTTGCTGTTGAATCCCATCTCTTCGTTGATAGGATGGCCTTCATTGGTGTCGCGGGTCCATTTGACAGTCTGCACATAGGTTGGGAATTCAATGATCTGCGTCGTTACCGGACTATAAAATACCCATCCCGTGCGGATCGGAATCTGCGATGCGCCTCGCTGGCTTCCGGCTAAATTCACCTCGATGCCGGTGTATCCCGCCTCAATGCGAGTCGCGCTCATCAAAAAATTGAACACCACCCATAAACCGATCAGCGCCGCTATAGCCAGCGCCACGAACTTCAACGTGGACCGCGAAGAAAGATTCCGTCCGAAGCGATCAATAATTTCCGGCCGATTTGGGCTGTGAGTGTCGAAAATAGTCATAACTTCCTCCAGATCGTTCGCACGAGAATCGGGAACAATAACACCAGACCAAGAATCAGTCCAATGCCGACGTACAGGGACAAATCGCTAGGCTTGCTCATCAACTTGAACGCCTGGATCAGCAGGACATAAGTGAAGAGTCCCAGCGCAAATATCAAGACCACGCGCACGTGATGTCTCATGGCGCACTCCTAGGGGGAGATGCTCCTATAACACTTCGGTTAAACGGGGATAAACTGCCGGTCAATTAGGAAGAAGTTTACATTTACCAACAAAGCTCTTGCGAGCCGCCTGCATAACAATATATCGATGCAGAAGCCGATGGGAGGATTCAGCCTCCAAATATCGGGCCGAAACTGTATGAACTCCGATATTTATGTAGATAGCGGCAAACCCGGTAAGGCTTGGCCGACCGCATTAATCGAACTTCGACAGTATTGCCGCAACCACGCTCAGCGGTTGTAATGTTCCTCATAACGAGGAATGATTATGCACAGACCAGTGACGACTCCCAAGTCGCAAGGCTCCCTGAAACAAAACTTCGAAAAGGCAATCCAAGGCTTGCGGGATGAAAAGCGCGAACCCAGCGCCCGGCATATGCCCATCGCGCAACGCAGCAAATCAATCGCTGACCCGAAAGCCACCGCGTTGAGAGTCGCCTCGACCGCCCTGGCAACGCTCTGGGGTTTGTAGCGAGACGGGGCCGCTCAGAACAGCAATAAAAATGGAGGCGCGGGTGAGAATCGAACTCACGCATAAAGGTTTTGCAGACCTCTCCCTTACCACTTGGGTACCGCGCCGTTAGCCTTGTTACACGCAAGAATTGGAGCGGGAGACGGGGGTCGAAC
>Ga0182015_10007075_pt1 | contig 11036 bp, 10 predicted proteins | sample 712P3MmetaG_FD_120478 | JGI IMG/M metagenome (GOLD analysis project Ga0182015, IMG submission 120478) | Permafrost microbial communities from Stordalen Mire, Sweden - 712P3M metaG | ecosystem: Environmental > Terrestrial > Soil > Wetlands > Permafrost | place: Sweden: Stordalen | collected...
ACAGAAACACCGCCGAAAAACGGAAACAAGGCGCTCCCACTCGCGGCTTGCGCGCCTGTCATGTGGGCCATCTGGGTGAAGTAGGTAGGGATCCAAAGATTGAAGGTCTCGCGCAGCAAGGTGGTGCCAAGAGAAAGACCACACACCAGCCAGAAAGCGTAAGAGCTTAGCAGGGTGCGGAAGATCGCAGCCATGCCCGGCCTGGCGATGGCTGTGTCTGAAAACAGGTTCAGCGGATTTTCTTCGGGAGCAGGCAAGTGATACGCCAACGGAGATTCGCGCAGAAAGAGCACATTGCCTAAGAGAATGATGCTCAGCAGGCCGGCGCCGGTCGCAAAGATTCCTCTCCAGCCAAAGCCCTGCGCCAGGAGCAGCGACATAATGCCGCGCGAGACGGCATCGCCGAAAAGGTAACTGAGACTGAGCACTCCCATCACGCTGCCATAGGCGGAGTAAGAAAACCAGCGCGACGTCACTTTAACCAATCCTGCCCATCCCAGGGATTGCACCAGCCGGTTGCCCAACCAGGCCAGAGTGAAGATGGGAAAGCCACCTCCCAACATAAAGAGCAACGTGAACAGGATGGAGCCCAGCATCCCGCCGAGAAAATTGCGACGGCCGCCAAAACGATCGGCCAACCCACCGCTGGGAAATTTACCCAGGGCATACACCAACACGCCCAGCGATGCAATCGAACCCAGCCGCACCTGGGCGATGTTTGCCGGGGTTCCCTTACGCACCTGCTCGGCAAGAATCAAGGGCAGTGCCACTGAATAATCGGAGCGGCAGAAATAGTAACCGGCGTAGCCCAGAAAAAGCAGAGAAATGGTAAGCATGTGCCAGCGGGTGAGACCGCGACCAGAAAGCGCGAGAGATGATTTCATCGTGGGCGCTCACCGCGGGCGATCCTGTCCGTGATCTCATGCAGGATCGGCAGCACGTGGGCGACGGTTTCCGCGGTGTAATGGGCTCCTGCCGAACGAAGCTCCAGCTCCGCGCAAGCGAGCAGTTTTCGCTGTTCTTCGGGATCCAGTTTCGACCAATCACTTTCCGTTAGCCCGACCGCGTTGCCACTGCGAGTCACGCCGATGGTCCACATACCCGCATTACGACCTTCAGCAATATCCGATTCGGTGTCGCCGATTTTCACGCAGTTGAAGAGAGGATAGATGCGCAGCTCCATCGCCAGCCGGTAACACATCCAGGGAAAGGGTCGGCCTCCGCCCGCGTCTTCGGGAGCCAGGGAGCGATCCGTGCGATAGCCCTGGGTTGCCGCCATCGTTTCCAGGCGGTCGAGCATGGGCCGCGTGTAGCCGGTGGTGCCTGCGATTTTGATGCCCCGCGCGCGCATTGCTTCCACCGCCTCCACCACGCCTGAAATGACGGTGGCGTAGCCGGCAAGAACCTCCATCATCTGCGGCTCGAACCCGGCGTACATCGCCTCGACATCACTCTCATGCGGCGGCGCATGATGCAGAGCAATCCATTGTTCCTGCACATACGGTTCTTCGAGCAGCTTGCGGATGTGGTCTTTCTTGGCCAGACCCATGTGCCTGCGCACCAACTGACGAGGAGCAGTGACGCCGTATTGGTGGAAGATATCTTCCAGAGCGTGCACCGGAGCAATGCTCCCGTGATCGACAGCGGTCCCGGCCCAGTCCAGGAAGACTGCAGGGATTTTGGTGTCAGGCATTCATGAATCCTAAGGCTCGTATCGATTGCTCTGCTACTCCAAACGATAGCGTCATGCCCGAGCCCCCGGGGGAAGCGACCACCCGGACGCCGTCGTCCGGCTGCATCACCACCAGCGGCTTTTCCGGGTGCTTAGCATAGACGCCGTACCAACGTTCGGCCACGGTGAGATCAGGCGCGCGCAGGAATTGCCGCGTATAGCGAAGGATGAGCTCGTCGATCTCTTCCTTGTTGAAGATATCGACGGAAAGCCCGTATTCGTGCGAGTCGCCTAGAGTGAGAGCTCCATCGGCGGTTTGCGAAACCAGGGCGTGGATTCCCCAGCGGTCATATTCTGGCGTCTCTTCGGCGATACGCCGGGCGAGTGCCTGGAGCGTAGTGCAAACCTGGAAGGCAGGATAAAAGCGCAGGGTGAGCCCAGCGGCAAGCGAAGGGCCGAGTTGCCATCCACCGGGCTGTGGCGCTGTGCGCATCATCTGGAGTTTGCAGCGGGTGAGACCACTGGCCGCAAAGTGCCGCGGGTAGAGGGTTTCGAAATCATCCCCGTTGCAAACAATCACTGTTTCTGCGTGCCATTGCCCGTTTCCGCTGTAAAGAATGGGCGGCTCGATGGCAGTCACCGCGGTCCCGAAGAAAAATTGGACGTTGTAGCGCCGAGCTAGAAAGGTGGGTAACGATTGAATAATCTGACGAGGGTCTACAGTGAGTTCGGTGTTGCTCCATAGGGCTCCGAGAAGTCCGTCAGGCTCGACGGCGTGGGACCGCTCCAGAACCTCAGCGGGCTTCAACCACGAGCACTGGTAGCCGAGGTTTGGGCCAAGTTGGGCAAACTCCTGTGCCACGGCCGCCTCGTCGGCCCGGTAGGTCAGGTGAAGGGATCCGGTTTCCCGGCGAGGTAATTTGGCCAGGTCGAGAACTTCAACCCACAATTCACGGCTGCGCAAGGATAGTTCCAGCATCGTGCCGGCCGGCTGGCCGATGGGCCACACCATCCCAAAATTACGGACGGAAGCGCCCGCTGCTCGCCGGTTCTTCTCGATCACCATTACGGATTTACCGCTTTTGGCGGCAACGTAAGCATGGGCGAGCCCCAGAATGCCTGCACCTACGATGGCAACATCCGCCCTGGGATGCGATGTCAAGAATCAAGCTCCTGTGCAGCAGTGTTTGGCGCAGCCGTCTGCTGCGTGTAGCAACCGTCCCTACGGTATTCACATTAACTTCGAATGCCCAGCGTTATTGTTAAAACCAACGAGCCCGGGAAATATTTCCTTCAGATTTGTAAAAGGCTAACTGAACCGCCAGCGAGGGCGGAGCCCGGAGCAGAAGTCAAGGGGACAGAAACCTCATTTTTCTCGCGCGCTTCGCTCTGTCGAAAAAAGCTGCAACCTCCAGACTTCGAGTGGGTGGCCCAGGTCTCGATTTTGAGACCTGGGTGTTCCGGCCAGGACTCATTCCGAGGAGAAACCCAGGTCTCAAAATCGAGACCTGGGCCACCCACTTAAATTCGTCCGCACCATTTCTTCTTCTTGATTAGGCCGGAGGCACATCGACGCTTCGGTCCCGCCCAAAGGAGAATGGAGCACACGGTCCCTATCCCAGCGCCAGTGCCGCCACGCCTCCCGCTATGAAGGCAGAGCCAATCAGGCGGCGAACGATGTGGCCCTCACGCAGAAATCTCGCGCCGAAATACATGCCGATAATCATCGACATCTCACGCACCGGCGCCACATGGCTGATGGGAGCCAACCGCATCGCGAACAACACCAGAATGTAGCCGATGGGCGTAAGAATCCCGATTCCAGTTGCTTCTCTCCACCACTGGGAATACTCCGCCAGGAGAACCGAACGACGACGGTAAGCACCGCTCGAGAGCACAACGAGGCGAAATAGATTGCCGGCATAGTCCACCAGAATCGGGGAAAGGAGCAGCGTCTTGACCGAGTAGCCATCCACCAAGGTGTAACTTGCGATCGTGCATCCGGTCGCCACGCCCCAGAAAATGCCGGCATGATTCCGACTGTCTCGAATCGCGGAGAAACCACCCGACGCAAGCAGGATGCCGAAGCTGATCAGCACGGCCCCGGACGCGGCCAGTAGAGACAGCTGCTCGTGCAGCAAAACCACCGCGCCCAGAAACGACAGCAGCGGTCCCGTACCACGCGCCAACGGATAAACCATGGTGAGGTCGCCGGCCCGGTACCCGCGGAGCAAGCTCTCGGTATAGAGAAGATGGAGAACTCCTGTCGCCAGCAGGAACAGGACGGACTTGAGACCCAGGCTCGTCCACACATTCTTAAGGATCCACCCGGCAATGGGTGCAAATAATAACGCTTCGGTCGCTGAGGAAAACCAGATGAGATGTTTGCTTTGGGACGCCCGCTTGGCCAGGAAGTTCCAGGTGGCGTGCGCAATAGAGGCAAGAGTGACAAGAAAAAACGCGGTGAATGACAAGGGATCGTCTCCAGAGACACGCAGTCTGTGTCGACTTTTCCCTCTGGGATTTTTGCCCTTGGGTGCGGACCGCACGGTCCTTTGTGGCGCTCGGACCAGTCGTAGACCGGAACCCCTAGCCACCTCATTCCATCGAACGACACCAGTTTAACGTAAACTGGAAGAGAAAGAGGTAACAGCAATGCCGCAATTGATGCGAACTTCGAATCCCGTATTGAACGACAAGCGCTTTGAGGGCTATGCCGGCCAACTCGGCGAAAGGATGACGCTCCAGGGCACGGTGAACAAAACCGGCCTTCTGCTGCTTTGCGCGATGGCGTCCGCAGCATGGACCTGGCATTTGTTTATGCAAGACCGCTCCCCGATCGCGGTTATGCCATATCTCTGGATCGGCACCATCGGCGGATTTATCTGCGCAATGGTGACTGTTTTCAAGAAGGAATGGTCTCCCGTAACTGCGCCCGCTTACGCGCTGTTAGAGGGGCTGGCGCTGGGCGCCATCTCTGCTGTTTTCGAGCTTCGCTTCCCTGGCATCGCAATTCAATCGGTAAGCCTGACATTCGGGGTTTTGCTCGTTCTACTGCTCGCGTATCGCTCTGGGCTGATCCCTGTGACTCAGAATTTCCGGCTGGGCATTGTCGCCGCGACCGGCGCAATCATGCTGTTTTATCTGCTGCAATTTGTGCTGGGGTTCTTTGGCGTTCACTTTAGTTCCATCAACGGTTCTGGGCCTATCGGCATTGGCATCAGCCTGATCATCGTAGCCGTCGCCGCGCTGAACCTGGTGCTGGATTTCGATTTCATCGAGAACGGCGCGCGCATGGGCGCTCCGAAATATATGGAGTGGTATGGCGCGTTTGGGCTTATGGTCACCCTGGTGTGGCTGTACCTGGAAATCCTGAGACTACTTACCAAGCTTCGTGGACGCGACTGATTTACCCCGTTGACAATGGCGGAAACGGTGTGTAAGTATCCCGGACGGTGCATATATTGCACCTCACGAGGAGTTCTGTCCCATGAAGAAACTAGCCATCTGTGCAGGCTGTCTGATTGCGTCGCTGAGCATTTTTGCCCAGGCGCCGCAGACCTATAAAGGCGAAATCATCGACAGCCAGTGCGCCGCGTTGGGTGGGCACCAGGTGATGGCCAAGCAGGGGGAAAGCGCGAAAGACTGCACAAATCGCTGCGTGAGCATGGGCGGCAGATACACGCTTTACGATCCCGCCACCAAGACCGCTTATCAACTCGACGACGCGAAGAAGGCGGCCACCTTCGCCGGCTCGAAAGTATCTGTAACCGGTACGCTGAATCCGGCAACCAAGACGATCAAGGTGGCAACCATTAAGGCTGGAGCGTAGCCGACCGCTTTACTTGCCAGGCGCCTGCCTGCTGCAGGCGCCTTTCCAATTCTGGCTCTAACCCCTCCGGCGGGTCCACAACCCCCACCAGAATCTTTCCCTTCCCTACCTCGGGATCCGCAATCACGCCCTTGAAATTCGGTAGTCCCGCGCCGATCAGCAGCACCACCAGCGTGGTGAGGATCGCGCCCAGCATGATCATTTCATAGACGATGATGCCGTTGGTCCAAGCCGGAGTGAGGGACATGCCCCCGGTGTGAATGGGATAGGACTTCTGCGAAAGGGTAGTCAACAGATAGCCAGCTGTGCCACCCACGGCCGCACCCAGCACCGCCCAACGGTAAGGAGTTGAAGTGGCTTGCGCATCAAAAAATTCGTAACCCTCGTGGGGCTCACCGGCAACCACCACAATCTGCTGCGAGCGTAATTTCAGCTCGGAGCTGGCCGACCGCAACAAGTCGAAGGCGCGTTGTGCGCCCGCAGCATCCACGTAAAGACCATAGAGCGCTTTCATTGTGGACCCTCCAGCGCGACCTGACCTTCGGCCGGCGCGACCATCGGGACGCCAGCATGAGACTGCAGCCCAACCTTCATCTCCCAGATGGAAATCATAGGCACGAATTTCGAGAACAGCAGGTAGAGCAGCGCCATCATGCCGAAGCTCGAGGCCATCAGAGTGTCTTCCACCCAGGTGGGCCGGTAGGTTCCCCAGGAATACGGCAGGAACTTGTGCTCAAGCGCAGGGACCACGATCAGGAAGCGCTCCAGCCACATGCCGACCACAACCGTGGCTGACGCAATGGCGGTCCCAGTGATCGTACGCAGGCGCTTGATGGCCAGAATCGGCACCGGGATGATGAAGTTGCAGACCACCATCGTCCAAAACAACGGCGCAAAGTTCTTGCGAATACTCTCCCAGAAAACCGCCATCTCCGGAGGAGAGTTGCCGTACCAGGCGGTAAGCCGTTCGGCGAAGGTGAAGTAGAACCAGAGCAGACTCATGGTCAGCAGCAGCTTGCCCAAATTTTCGAAGTGGATAGGCCGGAGATACTGCTCCAGGTGCAGGAACTTGCGCAACAGCGCCATGGCCAGGATCAGGGCGGCGATGCCGCTGAAGATAGCGCCGGCAACGAAGTAGGGGCCGAAGATGCTGGAGTGCCACATGGGCACCAGCGTCATGGCAAAGTCCCAGGAGACGATGGTGTGCACCGAGACGGCCACAGGAACAATGACCACAGCCATGATGTGCATTGCCACTTCGAGCCGCTGCCATTGCCGCGGCGTGCCCTGCCACCCCAGTGCCAACACGCGATAAATCTTCTTGCGTAAACCGGTCGATACGTCACGGACGGCAGCAAAGTCCGGGATAGTCGGCAAATACAGGAAGGTGGTGCTGCCGGTTAGATAGGTGGAGATGGCGAAGAAGTCCCACGCCAGGGGCGAGCGGAAGTTAGGCCAGATGTGGCGTTCGCTGGGGTAAGGGATCATCCAGTAAGCGAGCCACGGACGACCGATATGGCACAGCGGGATGATGGCGCCGATCAGCACGGAGAAGACAGTGATGGCCTCAGCGCAGCGAGTGACCGGGCGACGCCAGGTGGCGTTGGTGAGGCGCAGAATTGCGGAGATGAGTGTGCCCGCGTGGCTGATGCCGATCCAGAAAACAAAATTAGTGATGTCGAAGGCCCAGAACACCGGTGAGTTGAGACCCCACACGCCAATGCCGGCGTAGAGCTGATAGCCAAAGGCCGCCACGCCCGCCAGCAGCAGGCTGGTCGCAATCGCCACTGCGATCCAATACTTGCCGCTGCTGTGGAAGAGCGGCCGCAGCAGATCCTGCTCGATTTGTTCAGCCGTGGTTTGCATCTTCCCAGGTGCCTCGCTCCAGGTAAGTGACGTTCGGCTTGGTGCCCAGTTCGCCCAGCAATTTGGTGCCCCGGTTGGAGCTCGCCAGGCGTGCGACTTCGCTGGTGGAATCGTTGAGGTCGCCGAAGATGAGAGCCTTCGAGGCGCAGGATTGCGCGCAGGCGGTGGTAAATTCGCCGTCTTTCAGCTCGCGCTTCTCTGCTTCGGCTTGAATCTCGGCCGCCTTGATGCGCTGCACGCAGAACGTGCACTTCTCCATAACGCCCACGCTGCGCACAGAGACATCGGGATTAAGTTGCAGTTGCAGTGGCTTATCCCACTCGGGGTTATAAAAATTAAAAAAGCGAACGTTGTAGGGGCAGGCATTGGCGCAAAAGCGAGTGCCGATGCAGCGGTTGTATACCTGCGAATTCAGTCCCTCAGGGGTGTGATAGCTGGCGTAGGTGGGGCAAACCGGCTCGCACGGCGCCTCATCGCACTGCTGGCACAGCACCGGTTGAAAACGGACGCGGGGATTGGGAAAATCGCCCTCCCAGTAGCGCTCGACACGAATCCAGTGCTTGGCACGGCCGCGCGCGGCCTGGTCTTCGCCCGCCGTAGGAATGTTGTTTTCCGCGTGGCAAGCGACCACGCAGGCTTCGCAGCCCGTGCACCGATCAAGATCCACCACCATTCCCCACTTATGGGCCATCGTCTCTCCTTCGAATCACTACCGCGGCTGCTCCTCGTGAGGAAAGCCGCTCATTCCTCCCGCAAATAGCACCAGCCTCGCCTGCTCGGGTCCACCCGCCCGCGCGATTTTCACCCTTGTTGCCGCCCAAGCCAGCGAACCGGTTTCCTGTTCAGTAAGCGGCGCCAGAATCGAGAGCGGGTTGGCGCCACGGCCACTGGCAAAGCGGGTGAAATTCTCATGTCCCTGGCCCACCGGCATGGCCACCATATCGGGCGCGATCCCGGGCGAAAGAACTGCAGCTGCGCGCACGGTCCCCTGCTGCGAGGCAATCTCCACCAGGTCGCCTTGCTTGATCCCCAATCGATCGCCAGTCTTCGGATTGATCTCCACCCAACTGGACCACATGGCCGAGGTCAGCACATCCGGCAGCTCCTGCAGCCAGGGCAAATGCGCCAGAGAACCATCGCCAAAGGACTGCGAAACATAGGGCAGAAAATAAAAAGGAAAATCTGCAGCGGCGCCGGCAAACTCCGGCGAAGCCGCGGACAGGGGCGCACGCTTCACCGCTGCTCCCGGTGGAGTTGTTGACGTTGAGCTCCACCAGCCGCCTTGCGTCTGCGCCGCGTCCCAAAAATCGTCGTCGGTCTTAACGTCGATAGAGCCTGGACGGGTCCGGAGGGGAACAAATGCGGCGCGCAGCATGGCGTCATACGTGGCCCACGGCAAGGCCTTCGCAACCTCTCCTCCCAACTGGCGCCCCAGGCCCAGCAGCACGTCGGCCATGGGGCGGGTGTCGTGCAGCGGCAGAACTGCGGGAGGCGCCAGACTGGCAACGGCGCGGGAGGAGCCCGACTCTGCCACGTTGTCGACCCAGCTCTCAAGAGCCGCGTGGTCGGGCAAGATCAGATCGGCCTGGGCGCTGGTCTCGTCGATAAAGCTGCCAAAACTGACGATGTACGGAATCTTCGCCAAGGCCTCGCGGACGCGTGCACTGGGAGGTGCTGAAAAAACGGGATTGGCCTCGTAAAGCAGCAACATCTGTGGCGGCTGAGCAGACAGCCCGTGGAGCGCCGCCAGACTGGCCTGCACCGGCGCTGCGTCGCCGACCTGCGGAGTGAAACTGAGGACAGATTGCTTATCGACCAGCGATTCCAGAGCATTGACTGCGAGCGCGTTAAACAAGCCGTTTGTGTGCGCCAGCGGCGGCCCGCCAATCATGGCGACAGCCGATCCGCTTTGCGTCAGCTCGTGCGCCAGGCGCTTGATGACAACGGCGCTCACACCGGTCTGCTTCTCGACCGCTTCTGGCGCGTACCCGGGCAAGCCTTCCTGCCATCCGGCAATCAACGGGCCGGGACGCGAGCCCGCTCCTTGCGGCGCCAGTTTTTCCGCCAGGATGATGTGAGCTATGCCGAGCGCAAGCACCCCTTCCATTCCGGGGCGGCACGCGATCCACTCGTCGGCGTTGGCGCCGGTTTGCGACATACGCGCTTCTATCTGCACCAGCTTAGCTCGCCGTCCGGGGCGTCCCTGGCGCATCTCTCCGTAGCCTATCGACTGCGCCACCGGAGAGTTCCACGTGCCCAGAAAATCCGCGCCAAAGCAGATGACATAGTCAGCGCTGGCCAGATCGAACGTGGGCAGCGCAGCGTGGCCAAAGCTCAACAGATTCGCCTGTCGCAGCACCGCTTCATCAAAAGGCTGATACCAGCCCGGGGGTGGCGCCCCGTAGGTTTTCAGGAACTTTGTTATTAACTCGCCTCGCTGGCCGCTTAAGGGCCGAGACAGAAATGCCAGCGAGTTCGCTGAACCGGACGCTTGCAGCGTGCCCAGGTGGGCAGAGACTTCCTTCAGCGCATCGTCCCAGCTGATTGCCTGGAACTCACCCGAACCGCGTGGGCCGATGCGCTTGATGGGATGGGTGATGCGATCGGGATGGTACAGCAACTGTAAGCTCGCCTGGCCGCGGGCACAGAGTTTTCCCTGGTTGACGGGATGCTGCGGGTTGCCTTCAAGTTTTTTGGCCAGGCCCATCTTGATCAGGCCTTGTTGACCGTGACGCACCACCTCGGCTTCGCCCTGCATGACGCGCACCAGCAGGCCGCATCCCGCGGAGCATACAGTGCAGACACTCGGCTTGATGGTGGCGATGCCGGGGATCAGCTCTTCCTCGGGAACGAAACGGATGAGTTGCTTCTCCGCGCTGCGACAGCCCTCGAGCGTGGCCATCACTCCCGAGAGCGCCGATATCTTGATAAAGTCGCGTCGTTCCATAGGCTAGTAGTGACACGTCTCGCAATCGATCGAGACCTTCTTTTGCGTGTGGCAGTTGATGCAAAAACCCATGTTCAGATCGATCTTGCGTTCGGCCGTAGTTTGCTTAGTCAAGTCGCTGTGGCAAGCGGCGCAGTCAACTCCAGCGCGGATGTGCGGTGCATGGTTGAAGCGCACGTGCGCGGACTCGCTGTAGTTGTAAACGCGGACCCAGGGAATTTCTTCACCGCGCGCTTGATAGGCAGCAATCTTCTTGATCTCCGGGCGATCGGTGGCGATCGACTGGTGGCAGCTCATGCAGACAGTCACGCCGGGAATACGTGCCTCGGGACCTTGATCCACCCCAACGTGGCAGAAGGTACACGGCAGCCCCTTCGCCAAATGCACTTTGTGGGTGTAGGCGATCGGCTGCACCGGGTGTTCCGGATGGATGTCGACAAAGTCCTTTACGGCTGCGAAGGCGCTGGGATGCGCTGGGGTGAAAACACCAGGGGTCACATATCCCGCTGCCCCCGAGGCCCGCGTTGCCCGCCGGGGAAACACAATCCCCACCACCCCCCAGGCGCAGGCGCAGACCAGAACTACCAGCAACCCTCTTCGCCAACCCCTCAGCATGCGCATAGCGGGACAAGTGTTAGCTGCAATAGCGGAACGGGCGAATGCTACACGACTGCTGGACGCTTGTAAATAATGAAGAAAAACGCTTGATTATGCTCCTG
>Ga0182015_10007076_pt1 | contig 11035 bp, 11 predicted proteins | sample 712P3MmetaG_FD_120478 | JGI IMG/M metagenome (GOLD analysis project Ga0182015, IMG submission 120478) | Permafrost microbial communities from Stordalen Mire, Sweden - 712P3M metaG | ecosystem: Environmental > Terrestrial > Soil > Wetlands > Permafrost | place: Sweden: Stordalen | collected...
CCTGTCGAAATTCGATGCCGTCAAACTGCGTCATTAGGCTGTGGCCCATGGTTTCCGCGGTGATGCCCGTTTGGTCTGAAACGAAAAACACAGTTCGTCTAATCACGTTGACTCCATCTGTCGTCGCCGTCTCCGCCGCGGAAGTGTTTCACTTAACCCATCGCCCCACAAGTAATCCGTCATGAACCCATACATCATTTCGTTCGAAAAGCTGAATAACAAGGACGTGGAATTGGTCGGCGGCAAGAATGCGTCCATCGGCGAGATGATATCGGGGCTCTCGAATCTTGGCGTCTCGGTGCCGGGCGGTTTTGCAACGACGTCGCATGCCTATCGCGACTTCCTGGCCCAGGGCGGACTCGGCGAGCGCATCCGCTCCGCCCTCGCGGGGCTCGATGTCGACGACGTCGACAGGCTGGCCGTCGTGGGCAGGGAGATTCGCGGCTGGATGCTCGCGACGCCGTTTCCGGCGAGGCTAAACGACGAAGTCCTCGCGGCCTACCGCAAGATGGGCCAGGGGAGCGAATTCGCCGTGGCGGTCCGCTCGTCGGCGACCGCCGAGGACCTCCCCGAGGCGTCGTTCGCAGGCCAACAGGAGACATTCCTCAACGTGCGGGGCGAGGCGCACCTGCTCTCTTGCATGCATGAGGTCTACGCGTCGCTGTTCAACGACCGGGCGATCTCCTATCGCGTGCACAGCAATTTCGACCACAATGCGGTGGCGCTGTCGGTCGGCGTCCAACACATGGTGCGCAGCGACCTGGGCGCGGCCGGCGTGATGTTCACTCTCGACACGGACTCCGGCTTCCGCGGCGTCGTGTTCATCACCGCGGCCTACGGACTCGGCGAGACCGTCGTGCAGGGAGCGGTCAATCCGGACGAGTTCTATGTCTACAAGGCTGCATTGCGCGCCGGGAAGCGCGCCATACTGCGCAAGAATCTTGGCGGCAAGGCGATCAAGATGGTGTATGCCGACGAGGCCTCGCAGGAACGCGTGCGCACCGTCGAGGTCGCGCCCGAGGATCGGAATCGATTCTCGCTCGAAGAAGCCGATATCCTGGAACTGGCGAAGCAGGCATTGATCATCGAGGATCATTACGGCGCGCCGATGGACATCGAGTGGGGCAAGGACGGCGCCAGTGGAAAGATCTACATCCTGCAGGCGCGGCCCGAGACCGTGCAGAGCCGCGCCGGACGCACGATTCAACGCTTCACGCTGAAGGCCCGCTCCACGTTGCTCGCCAGCGGCCGCAGCATCGGACAGCGCATCGGCGCCGGAGCGGCGCGGATCATCCGGGACGCCAAGGAGATGTCGCGCGTGCGCGCCGGCGACGTACTGGTCGCCGACATGACCGACCCCGATTGGGAACCGGTCATGAAGCGCGCCTCGGCAATCGTCACCAACCGCGGCGGCCGCACGTGCCACGCCGCGATAATCGCACGCGAACTCGGCATACCGGCGGTGGTGGGCTGCGGCACCGCGACCACCACGATCAAGGAAAATCAGGCCGTGACCGTATCGTGTGCCGAGGGAGACACCGGCCACGTCTATGATGGCATGCTGGATTTCGACGAACGCAGCATCGAGCTCGATTCCCTGCCCCCCATACCCGTGAAAATCACGATGAACGTCGGCAATCCCGACAGGGCTTTCGACTTTGCCGGCATTCCGAACCGCGGCGTCGGCCTCGCGCGCCTGGAATTCATCATCAACCGCATGATCGGTGTGCACCCCAGGGCGCTGTTGGAGTTCGACAAGCAGAGCGCCGAGGTGAAGGACGCGATCAGCAAGCAGATCGCGGGCTACCCCGATCCCGTCAGCTTCTACGTGGACAAGCTGGCCGAGGGCATTTCGCAGATCGCCGCGGCCTTTGCGCCGGAACCGGTCATCGTGCGGCTTTCCGATTTCAAATCGAACGAGTATGCGAATCTGATTGGCGGCAAGCACTACGAGCCGCACGAGGAGAATCCGATGCTCGGATTCCGCGGTGCGTCGCGCTACATCGACAAGGTGTTCCGGCCCTGCTTCGAGCTCGAGTGCCGCGCTTTGAAACGTGTGCGCGACGAGATGGGGCTGACGAACGTGCAGATCATGGTGCCCTTCGTGCGTACGCTGCAGGAAGCGAAGACTGTGACCGGTCTTCTCGCCGACAACGGCCTGAAGCGCGGCGAGAACGACCTGAAGCACATCATGATGTGCGAATTGCCGACGAACGCCGTGCTCGCCGACCGCTACCTCGAATACTTCGACGGCTTCTCCATCGGATCGAACGACATGACCCAGCTTACGCTGGGGCTCGACCGCGACTCGGCCGTCATCGCCAAACTCTTCGACGAGCGCGACGACGCGGTCAAGGCGTTGATGGGCATGGCGATCAAGGCCTGCAAGGCGCGGGGAAAGTATGTCGGGATCTGCGGGCAGGGACCCTCGGACCATCCCGAGCTTGCCCTGTGGCTGGTGGAACAAGGCATCGACAGCCTATCGTTGAACCCCGATACGGTGGTCGAGACCTGGATGTTCCTCGCGGGCCTGCGGCAACCCTAGGAGCCTGTCTGAGTAATCTGCGTGGCCGCGATCCGCAGAGCGGACGGCCGCCGTCAGAACTGGCGCAGAAGCCGCTCGCGATAGAACTGCAGCTCGCGGATGGACTCGCGCACGTCATCCAGCGCGAGATGCGTGGATGATTTTTGAAACGCCTGCGCGACATGGGGCGCCCAGCGCAGCGCCAGCTCCTTCAGCGTGCTCACGTCGAGATTCCGGTAATGAAAGAACGCCTCGAGCCTCGGCATGAGCCGGGCCAGGAAGCGCCGATCCTGACAGATGCTGTTGCCGCACATGGGCGAACGTTTGGGTTCGGCCCAGATCCCGAGAAAATCGAGGGTCGCGTCCTCGGCCGCGGCGGCCTCGACGCCGCTCGCCAGAACTCGCGCGGACAGTCCCGAACTGCCGTGCTGCCGACGGTTCCACTCGTCCATGGACGCCATGGTCTCCCCGCTTTGCCGGATCGCCAATACCGGACCCTCGGCGAGCACAGTCAGGTGTTTGTCGGTTACGATCGTGGCAATTTCGATGATCAGATCGGACTCGGGCTTGAGTCCGGTCATTTCGAGATCGATCCAAACGAGATTTTCCGGAGATTTCATCGTGGCTTCGAGCGGTGTGAAAACGGCATGGTAGCAGAGCGAACGGCGTGAAAGACACGGGGAGCGGCGTCGTACTCGCCAGCTACGGCCGCGGCGTGCTCGTCGAAGCGGACGATGCGGCATCCGGCGATGAAACACTGCGCTGTTCGCTGAAAGGACGCAAGCAGCGCATCGTCTGCGGCGATCGCATCGCCTGGGCCTTCCAGCCCACCCACGACGGCGCCGCGGTGGAATCGATCGAGCCCCGCCGCAACCTCATCGAACGCATCGATCTGCGCGGCCGCGCCGAGCCGGTGGCGGCGAACGTCGATCGACTGGGCATCGTCGTCGCACCGGAGCCCGCCGCCGATTGGTACGTCGTCGATCGCTATTGGGCGGGCGCACGGTTGAAGGAAATTGATGCGCTCCTGGTGGTGAACAAGGCCGACCTGGGGCTGGACGAGGTCCGCGGCGAGCTCGAGACGTACCGCTCCCTGGGACTACCGTGCATCGAAACGGCATCGCAGACCGGCGTGGGCATCGCTCTGCTGCGCACCGCCCTCGAGGGAAGCGTGACGCTGTTGGTCGGCCAATCGGGTGTCGGTAAGTCATCCCTGGTCAACGCTCTCGCGCCTCGAGCGCAAGCCCAAACGGCGGAGCTGACCCGCGACGCGGAAGGCCGCCACACCACCACCACGGCGCGCCGCTACCGTCTGGACCGCAGCAGCGCGATCGTCGATGCGCCGGGAGTGCGCGATTTTGCGCCCCCCGCAAGCGTCGTTCGGGCCGCGGAAATGGGCTTCGTCGAGGTTCATGCCGAGAGCGCGCAGTGCCGTTTCAACGATTGCCGGCACATGGAGGAACCGGCCTGTGCCGTGCGCGCGGCCGTGCGGGCCGGCGGCATAGCCGCGCGCCGCTACGAGAGCTACCGCCGCCTCGTCCGTCTTTATGAGAAGCTCGGGGTGTAGGATCCGGTCTGAGTAATCTGCGTGACCGCGACCTGCATCAGGAGACGGCCGTGCGTCCCGCCAGGGCGTGCGCCAGAGTCCCGCCGTCGATGTATTCCAGTTCGCCGCCCACCGGCACGCCATGCGCGATGCGCGACACCTTGAGGCCGCGGCGCAGCGCAAGCTCTCCTAGATAGTGCGCTGTCGCCTCGCCCTCGACGGTCGGATTGGTGGCCAGGATCACCTCGCGAACCTCGCCCTCCCCGAGCACCAGCTCGAACTCATCCAGACCCAGTTCCGCAGGTCCGATGCCGTCGAGCGGCGACAAGTGGCCCATGAGCACGAAATACCGGCCGCGAAACCCGCCGGATTGCTCGATCGCGACGACGTCGGCCGGAGATTCGACCACGCACAGCTGTGCGACGTCGCGCGAATCCGACGCGCAGGTCGCGCACAACTCGCTTTCCGTGAGCATGCGGCAACGCTTGCAGTGCCCGACCAGCGCCAGGGCCTGCGACAACGCCTCGCTCAAAATTCTGCCGCCGTCGCGGTCGCGTTCCAAGAGGTAAAAGGCCATCCGCTGCGCCGATTTTGGGCCGACCCCGGGCAGACAGCGCAGGGAATCGATCAATCGGGCCAATGTGGGCGTGTATTTCATCGAAGCTTCAATTTGCGTTCAAAAAGGCAATTTCATGCCCGGCGGGAGATTGAGGCCGGACATGAGGCCGGCATACTTTTCCTGGGTCCTTGCCGCAAGCTTGTGTACCGCATCGTTGACGGCCGCAACCACCAGATCCTCGAGCATTCCGAGGTCCTCGCCCAGCAGCTTGGGCTCGATCGCGATGGATTTCGCCTCGTGACGGCCATTGAGCACGATCTTGACCATCCCCGCGCCCGACTCTCCCGTGACTTCCAAGCCCGCGAGTTCCGCCTGAGCCTTTTGCATGGTTTCCTGCATCTGCTGCGCCTGACGCATCAGATTTCCCAATCCGCCCTTCATCATGACCGCTTTCTCCTCACCTGCTAATTCGTCGGCTTCACCGACTCCGGGTCGGTCTGTGCACCGAAGCGTTCCTGCAAACCCTTCACCGCGGCGTCGTCCTCGAACGCCACCGCGGCACGCGCGAATTTGTCCTGCTCGGCCGTCGCCCGCCGGCGCGCCGGCGTGACCAGTGCGGATTCCGAGGATTCGAACACGACGCGTACATCCGCTCCGAGATAGGCCGACAGGCCCTGCACCAGCTTCTCCTCGATCTGCGGCGTGCGACGGTGCGCGGCCGCCTGGTCGAACTGCAGACGAAGCACGCTGTTGGCGAACGCAGCGGGCACGCAATTCAAGGCGAATTGCCGGACCATGCCGGTCACATTGATGCAGTCCACCACGGCCGCCCAATTGGCGGCATCAATGGTCGTAAGCTTCACCGCGGAGTTGGCGGCCATCGGCGCTCCGGCGGCCGAGGCCTGCTTCGTCGGCGACGCCGATGCGCCAGCCGCGGCAGTCGCGGCGCGCGGCCCGGCTGCCGCGGGTGAAGAGGCGCCGGCGCCCGACTCCGCGGCTGCGGCCTCGGGGCGAAAGGCCAGCATTCGCAGCAAGCTCATTTCGAACCCAATGCGCGGCTCCGGCGCCATGGCGAGGTCGCGGCGTCCGCCGAGCGCGATTTGATAGTAGAGCTGCACGTCTTCCGGCGGGATGGTGCGGGCCAACCGCGCGAGCGCCTCGGCGTCGAATTCCTCGTCCTGTTCTGCCGCTTCGGGCACGATTTGCACGATCGCGATACGCTGCAAAAAGGCCGCCAGCTCGGTGAGCGCCCGATCGTAGTCGGGCACATCCCGATCAAGCTCCCTGACCTCGGCGAGCAGCGCAGGCCCATCCTGGCGCGACAGCGCCTCGACGATTCGAGTCACGTGCCCGCGGTCGATGGTGCCGAGCATGGAGCGCGCGCCGGCCTCGCTCAAGGCGCCGCCGGCGAAGGCGATCAGCTGATCCATCAGGCTCAACCCGTCGCGCATGCTGCCGTCGGCGGCACGCGCGAGCAGCGCAACCGCCGCCGGTTCGAACTCCAGATTCTCCGCGGCGGCGATGAATTTCAAGCGCTCGCCGATGAGGGCCGCCGACAGCCGCTTGAGGCTGAACTGGAGGCATCGCGACAGCACGGTGACCGGCAGCTTTTGCGGCTCGGTGGTGGCCAGCAGGAATTTGACGTGCGGCGGCGGCTCCTCCAGCGTCTTCAGCAGCGCATTGAACGAATGGTTCGACAGCATGTGCACTTCGTCGATGAGATACACCTTGTAGCGGCCGCGCGTGGGTGCATATTGCACGTTGTCCAACATTTCGCGCGTGTCATCCACCTTGGTGCGCGAGGCCGCGTCCACCTCGATGAGGTCGACGAAGCGGCCCTCGTCGATTTCGCGACAGGCGGCGCAAACGCCGCACGGGTTGGCGCTGACGCCGGTTTCGCAGTTGAGCGATTTGGCGAGGATGCGCGCCACCGTCGTCTTGCCGACGCCCCGCGTGCCCGTGAACAGGAATGCGTGATGCACCTTGCCGCTGTCGAGCGCATTGCTCAACGCGCGCAGAACATGTTCCTGGCCCACCATTTCGGTGAACCGCCTGGGGCGCCATTTGCGCGCTAGTACGACGTAGCTCATTAGGTCAGTTTAGCCGCTCCAGTCCCCATTAGGAGGCGGCCCGCGCCAGCTGGACTTCGGCGCCCGACTTAAAGCCTCTACCGCTGCTCCCTTCCGGGCCTGACGGGGTTCGTGGCCAGTCGTCGCGAAGATGCAAACGCGAGCCGCCATAGACTCATATTTGTTGATGGCGGAGAGGGAGGGATTCGAACCCTCGAACACCTTTTGGGATGTTACTCACTTTCCAGGCGAGCGCCTTCGACCACTCGGCCACCTCTCCACTCGAAACCCAAGACCGCATCTCCAGCGGGTCCGCAAGGCTACCTGAGGCCGCTCCCGCTATCAAATCCTCCGGGTTGGCGGGTCCGGCGCTAGCCTAGGCGCCGGGCCGGGGGACAGGGCGCCATGGGCTGCGATCGACCCTACCCCGGTGCGCCGGCCTTATTGGGCGCGGCCGGCTTGTAGCGCGGCGGCACGTCCAGGCACGCATCGTGGGCGCCCGGCGGCGGCGGCGCCAGTTCCACCGTGGGGATGGCCAGCGCGCCCTGGGTATTGGGCGAATCCAACCCCTCGGGCACCGTGAGCGGGGCGACCTGCCGCGCCAGTTGATACTCCTGCCTGACGTGGCAATCCGGATTGAGGCGCTTCGAAAAGGCGTGGCAGCCGCAAAGCAGCGTGGCCGATCCGATGAAAACGATGATTCGCACAAAATTCAATGTAACTCTCCGCAGTGAATACCGGCCTTCGGGCGCGGTGGGTCGAGGCTGTCAGGCCGCCCGTTCCTCGAGCGTGACACCGGCGGCGCGCATCGCGCGCAGAACCGTCTCCTGGTAAACGGGCGCCAATTCGACCAATGGTAAGCGGATTCCGTTCCCGATGAGGCCCAATCTCGCGACCGCCCACTTTACGGGGATGGGATTGGCCTCGACGAACAGCTCATGGTGCAGAGGCTGCAGGTCTGCATCGATGGCGCGCGCAGTCTGCAAATCGCCCGAGATGGCGGCCTTGCAGGCTTCGTGCACCCGCCGCGGCGCCACGTTCGCGGTCACCGATATGACCCCTTTGCCGCCCACGCCGATGAACTCGACAGCGGTCGCATCATCGCCCGAGAGCAGTGAAAATCCCTGGGGAATCATGGACAGCAATTCGCGCGCGCGGCCGAGCTCGGGCGTGGCCTCCTTGAGGGCCACGATCCGCGGGTGGCGCGCCAGGCGAGCAACGGTGGCCGGCAGCAAATCCACGCCGGTGCGGCTCGGCACGTTGTACAGCACCACCGGGACGCCCGACGCATCGGCAGCCGCCGCGAAATGGCGATACAGGCCTTCCTGAGGGGGCTTATTGTAATAAGGGGTCACGAACATGACGGCGTCGACACCGAGCCGCGACAGCACCCGCGTGCGCGCCACGGTCGTGGCTGTGGAGTGGGTGCCGGCCCCCACAATGACCTTCATTTTGTCCCGACACCGCGCCACCGCGCGGCGCGTCAATTCCTCGATTTCATCGAGCGACAGCACCGGCGATTCCCCAGTCGTGCCCGCCACCACGATGCCCTCCGTGCCCTCGTTGACGTGAAAATCCAGCAAGCGGTCCCACGCCGGCCAATCCAACCCGCCATCCGCTGTCATCGGCGTGACAATAGCAACCAGGCTTCCGGAAAACATTGACGGACACTCCGCGGGAAATATCGCTACCTTAAGTTGCAGACATGCACCCTGGCAAGCGCCCATCCGGTAGAATTTGGCCCGATGAAACAACATATCGTGATTTCCGCGGTGGGTGGCGACCGCATCGGCTTGGTGCACGAACTTTCCAAGGCGGTCGCCGATTGCGGCGGCAGCATCAGCGACAGCCGCATGACCTCGTTGGGCAGCGAATTTGCAATGCTGCTGCTGGTGAACGGCAACTGGCATACGCTCGCCAAGCTGGAAGGCGAATTCAAGAAGCTGGCGGACGCCACGGGCATGAACATCCAGCTGCGGCGCACCGAGGAGCGCGCCGCGCGCAACGACATGCTGCCCTACTCCATCGACGTGGTCTGCCTCGACCAGACCGGCATCGTTGCGGGCCTGGCGGGGTTTTTCTCGCAGCGCGGGGTCGACATCGCCGAGATTTCGACTCGTGCGTATGCCGCGGCCCATACCGCCGCGCCCATGTTTTCCGCCCAGATGATCGTCAACGTGCCGAGCCGCCTGCACATCGGCGTGCTGCGCGAGGAATTCATGGATTTCTGCGATCACCTGAATCTGGATGCCATTTTCGAACCTGTAAAGAGTTGAGCCGCACTATGAGCACGATAGAGCTCGGAAATAAGGCGCCGGCGTTCACCCTCGAGGGGACGGGCGGCGAATGGTCGCTCGGCGCGGCCGCGGGAGGCCCGGTGGTGCTCTACTTCTACCCACGGGACAACACGCCCGGCTGCACGCAGGAGGGCGAGAGCTTTGCCGGCCTCCACGCGCAGTTCAAGAGGGCCAAGACACAAATCCTCGGAATCTCGGCGGACAGCGTCGAATCGCACGAGAAATTCAAGAAAAAAATGGGCTTCCCGTTTGAGCTGCTCAGCGACCCCGACCGGCGCGTGTGCAAGCTCTACGACGTCATCCGTGAAAAGAGCATGTATGGCAGGAAGTTCATGGGAATCGAGCGCAGCACCTTCCTGATCGACGCGAAGGGCGTGTTGCGCGAGGAGTGGCGCAAGCTCAAGGTCAACGGTCATGCGGCGGCGGTTCTGGCAGCGGTGAAGACACTGTGACCGACTCCGTGCGGCCGTCCGGGGCCGCGATGATTCGAGGGCGCCAAGGCAAGCAAGAACGACGCATATTCGTGCTGGACACGAACGTTCTGATGCACGACCCGACGGCCATATTTCGCTTCGAAGAGCACGACGTCTACATTCCCATGACGGTGCTCGAGGAATTGGACGCCGGCAAGAAGGGTCTGTCCGAATCCGCGCGCAACGTGCGGCAGGTGAGCCGCTTCCTCGATGAATTGATGCGCGATGCGACGAAAAAGGACATCGATCGCGGCCTGTCGTTGCCCACCACCGTGCCCGTCAACCACGGCAAGCGCCCACCGGCCGGCCGCCTGTACTTCCAGACGCAGCTGCTCGAGTCGGTGCTGCCGGACAGCCTGCCTGGGCACGGGGCAGACAACACCATTCTCGCGAACACCCTCGCGCTGCAACAGAACTTCCCCACGGCCCGGGTCACGTTGGTTTCGAAGGACATCAACCTGCGGATCAAAGCCGCAATCGTGGGCGTGCAGGCGGAAGATTACTCCAGCGACAAGACCATCGAAGATGCCGATCTATTGGTCAGCGGTGTACAACGGCTGCCGAACAATTTTTGGGACAAGCACGGCAAGGGCATGGAGTCCTGGCAACAACAGAGCCGCACCTTCTACCGGGTCCGCGGCCCCCTGGTGCGCGAATGGCGGGCGAATCAGTTCGTCTACGATCCCGGCGAGAATGGCGTGGAGGCCATCGTTCGCAAGATCGAGGGTGAATCGGCCATCCTGGAACTGACCCTCGACTATCGGACCGAGCGCAACAACGTGTGGGGGGTCAACGCGCGCAACCGCGAACAGAACCTCGCACTGAATCTGCTGATGGATCCCGAAATCGACTTCGTCACGGTGCTCGGGCCGGCCGGCACGGGCAAGACCCTGCTGACGCTCGCGGCCGGTCTTGCGCAAACGCTGGATCACAACCGGTTCAGCGAGATCATCATGACTCGCGTGACCATACCGTTAGGTGAGGACATCGGGTTCCTTCCCGGTACCGAGGAAGAAAAGATGGAACCCTGGATGGGCGCGCTGATGGACAACTTGGAGGTGCTGACGCAAAGTCAGGCGGGCGGCACATGGGGGCGCGGCGCCACGAATGACCTGCTCCGCCATCGAATCAAGATCCGATCTTTGAATTTCATGCGCGGGCGCACCTTCTTGAATCGCTTCATAATCATCGATGAGGCACAGAACCTGACGCCGAAACAGATGAAGGCCCTGGTGACACGGGCGGGCCCCGGGACGAAAATGATCTGCCTTGGCAACATAGCGCAGATCGACACGCCCTACCTGACCGAGACCACCACCGGGTTGACCTATGTGGTCAACCGATTCCACGGTTGGGCCTATTCCGGCCACATCACGCTGGTCCGGGGTGAACGCTCGCGCCTGGCCGACTATGCCTCTGAAGCGCTTTGATTTATTTGGCCTTTTGGTGGATCCGGCGGCGAATGTGCGAACTTTGCGAGACCAGGCGCACTCCAATGACCGCTATGGAGACCATATGACGAGTTGGCGCCCCCTGTGTGCATTCCTGCTCGCCGTCGGCGTGAGCG
>Ga0182015_10007078_pt1 | contig 11034 bp, 7 predicted proteins | sample 712P3MmetaG_FD_120478 | JGI IMG/M metagenome (GOLD analysis project Ga0182015, IMG submission 120478) | Permafrost microbial communities from Stordalen Mire, Sweden - 712P3M metaG | ecosystem: Environmental > Terrestrial > Soil > Wetlands > Permafrost | place: Sweden: Stordalen | collected...
AAATGGCCACAATCTGCTCCACAGCAAATCTCTTCTTCTTCATGGCAAAACCCTCCCTCTCCAGGTCTAGATTTTGCCGGAAACTAACTCTAGTTTTGGATCAAAAAATCGGGGTCCCATCAGGCTCAGGATTCGTACGTCACCACATATTCCAGCGGCTTATGAAGCAGGAAGAGAATAGCGTACGAGCCGACAAGGATCCGGACGGCTTGATCACTCCGGAAAACTACACCCTGGAAGTAGTTGGGGTGGATAGAATCGCCAGCGCTAACTGCTCAGTTGTTCACGCTGTTCCGAAGCGCAAGAAAACCGATCTCTTCGAAGGGAAGATCTGGATCGATGACCAGGACTTTGCAATTGTAAAAATCGCCGGACATCTCGCCAAGAGCCCGTCCTTTTGGATCAAGTATGTGGATTTTGAGCGAGACTATCAGAAAATAGACGGATTCTGGCTTCTCTCGAGAGAAGAAGCCGTTTCAGCTGTTAGGGTATATGGTAAAGAGACACTGACGATCAACTATCAGAACTATAGCGTTAATGGATCAGGAGGACCTCAATTTCTTCTAGAGAATGTGGCGCGCAAGCGTGAACCTTAGGCAACGAATTGTGACGCTATTGCACTACATGCTTGCCGGGCCATACATTAATCGCAACATCGTAACGGCGATACGTCTTCACTTCAGAGCAACCAATTCACTACGACGTTCCGCCTTCAGGTGTCAACTGCTGATTTGCTTGTTCGGTTTCATTGTTCCGCCGACCATATACAAGTATGTACACGGCGGGTACGAGGAAAACTGTCACGACAACCGAAACTGAAAGACCGCCGATGATTGCGCGAGCAAGCGGGGCGTACTGTTCGCTTCCTGCCTCTATTCCGAGAGCCAACGGGATCATCCCAAGTAATGTTGCAAGAGAAGTCATCAGAATCGGACGCAAGCGTATCTTGCACGATTGCACTACCGCCTCCCCATAGCTGGCCCCTCGACTACGCAGAATGCCGGCGAACTCCACGATCAGAATGCTATTTGAGACCACTATGCCCACCATCATAATCACGCCCATCAGTGACATCACATTCAACGTGGAGCCCGTGACTACCAACAGCACAATTACACCCGCAAGACCCGGTGGGATCGCCATCAATATGATGAAGGGCTCGATGAATGAAGTGAACTGTGCCATAAGGATCAGGTACACCAGAACCACAGCCAGAAGAATTCCAAGTCCAAACCGCAGAAACGAAGAGTTCATACTCTGCACCGCGCCGTGTACCAGGACACGCATGCCATTTTCCGTGGGCACACCCTTGATCAGGCGGTTCACCTGCTTACTGACGGAGTTCAAGGATTCCGATTTCGGCAACACATAGACATCGATCACGCTCCGCAACTGATAGTGGTCTACCTCTGTTGGAGTGTCGATCTGCTTGGTAAATACGACGGAGCGGAGCGGCGTGTAGTTTTGGCTGTCCTTACCGCGAAGTGGGATATTCCCCAGTTCCTCCATGTTCATGTGGCCAATCTGTGAATTGGAGTACTGCACGGTGAGCATGTAATTGTTGCCCGTCCGCGGATCAATCCAATAGCTCGGAGCGATTACGCCATTCGATGTGAGGGCCGTTATCACGTTGTCGACGACGTCTTTGGGCGTCAATCCAATCAGGCTGGCACGCTCGCGATCGATATCCATCGCCAAACCGGGATACTTCAAATCCTGCGGAATAAAAACACCGGCAACGCTGCCCAATCCGCTGAGCTTTGTTGCCAGGCTTTGCGCTTGCGCATAGGCTGCATTCTGATCATTCGAGGAGATTTGGATATCGATCGGTGCTGGAAGCCCTTGGTTGACGACGGAATCCACCAAACCGCCTACTTGGAAATAGGTTTCCAGCTGCGGTAGTTGCGAGCCAAGCGCGTCGCGCACTTTTGAAATGTACTCGTAGCTACCAATCTTGTGGCCTTCTTTAAGGCTTACCTGCACGAATGCCGTATCCATAGCAGAGTTCGGGGTATAAATCGCAGACAAATCAGGAGTGATTCCAATGTTCGAGACAATCATGCCAAGGTCAGCAGAGGAAACGACTTGCCTTATTACCGCCTCCACCTTTCCGATTTCTTCGTTACTTAATTCGATACGCGTGCCACTCGGCATCTTTACATTCGCGATGAATTGTCCTGGGTCGGTGCGAGGAAAATACGCGCGGCCCAGGAATGGCACAAATAATGCGATCACCAGCAGCGTCCCGCCAAGCATGACGGTGGCAGAAAGTCCGGGGCTACGCAACATCCAGTAAGCCAGGCGCTCATACCGTTCCAGCATCCCCGCAAAGCCTCGGTTGAAGATGTCGACCCCACGCTTGAAGATCGAGGGCTTCTTGTTGCTGTCGTCTTTTGCCTTAGGATGTATGAACTCGGCACAGAAGAGAGGGACCAACGTCATCGAGAATATGTAGGACGCGAAGATTGAGAACACGACCCCATATGCTAGGTCGGCGAAGATGTATTTGCTCACTCCATTGAGTAGGAATACCGGAAAGAAAACTACTGAGGTAGTCACCGTTGCCGCAAAAACCGGGAGCGCTACCTCTGTGCCACCATCGCCGGCAGCTTTTTCCGGCGAAGCCCCCTCCTCCATGAAGCGGAAGATGTTCTCGAGCACAATCACGGAGTTGTCAATTAAGCGAGACAGCACGAGCGCCAGTCCGCCCAATAACATCGTGTTGATTGACCCTCCCATGCCACTGACGACGAGGAGACAGGTCAGCACCGCGAGCGGAATGGCGACCAAAGCAGCTACAGTTGCTCTTGGGCTGCCAAGGAAGATCAGAATCATCACGCCGGTCAGAAGAAGTCCAATTCCAGCTTCCTTCAGTAGATTTCTAATGGCGCCCTTAACAAACACAGATTGGTCGAAGACAACCGCAGTCCGAAGTGTCAAAGGGATATCGACCAGCTTGGCCACGGCGGCACGCATGCCATCCACAATGGTGATGGTGTTGCTCTTGCCCGCCTGCTTCAGCACCGGTATATACACGGAGCGTTGTCCGTCTATGCGCACGATGTTCGTCTGAATAGCTCCAGAGTCTTCAGCATGCCCTACGTCACCTACCAGTACGGAAGCGTTGCCAACTGAGCGCAGCGGTATCGAGTTAATCTGGTTAGGTGTCGGGACTTGGCTGTTTGCATAGATATTGAAGTCCTGCGTACCGATCCGGACGTCGCCCGCGGGCAAAATCAGGTTTGAATCGTTCACGCTGCCAACAACATCCATCACGCTCAGATTATGTGCCTCGAGCTTCAACGGATCTACAAAGACCTGAATCTGTCGATATGTGCCGCCAAACGGTTGGGGGACCGACGCGCCCTGCACGTTTGCAATCTGGTCGCGAACGCTGAACTGCGCCAAATCTTTCAGTTGGGTCTCATTCAGGCCTTTGCCTGCCAGGGTTACTAGGCAGATGGGTTGACTGGATGCCGTCATACCCAGAACAACCGGGGGAAGCGTTCCTGGAGGGAGGCGTCGCAAGTCTGCGAGAGCTAGATTGGCAATATTGCTCAGTGCTGAGTTGGCGTCCGTTCCCGGGCGAAAGTAAACTTTGATCAGACTCACTCCTGTGAGGGAGCGCGATTCAATGTGTTCGATGTTTGCGCCAAGGGTAAAGAACCGCTCAAAGGTATCGGTTATATCGGCTTCGATTTGCTCTGGTGGCATGCCAGCGTAGAATGTCGCAACTACAACTACAGGCATATCGATGTCTGGGAACAAATCTACAGGCATCGTAGTCATATTCGCGATGCCTATGACAAGGATCATCAGGCATACCATGAGAATGGTATATGGATTGCGCAGCGCAAACTTGGGCATTACTTGCCGCCTCCGTGGCTCTCTTGGGGATCCGTAACGCCGCCCTCTTCATGCATGATGTCATTTGCCGGTTCCGGCTGAAGCTGAGGGGTCACTTGCTCCATATCGTTAAAACGGCTTGCATTCCCAAGCACCACACGATCGCCGGCTTGGAGCCCACTCGTCACCTCCACCAACGTAGAGCCACGAATCCCTAGCTGCACCGAACGATGCTCTACTTTATTATTAGGGTCCAGTACCAACACGACCCCTGTTGTGTTCACCCCTTGTACCGCAACAATGGGGATGGTCAACACCTTTTCCCGGTTCGCTAATTGCACATAGGCATTCGCATACATGCCCGGAGTGATGGCCAGAGTCGGGTTTGGCACGTCCACCTCCGCCTCCATCGTGCGCGTGCTTAGTTCCAGGTTTCGAGTAAAGCGCACCACCTTTCGGCTGAAGTTCCAGTCAAGCGCGTCCACGCGAATTTGCATTGTGTCGCCGACATGGATGTATCTCACAGCGTCTTCCGGAACGGGGACTCGCAGTCGCAGTAAATCGCTTTGAGCAAGCTTGATCAGCGGCATAGCTTGCGTTTCGGAGTTTGTGCCCTCCTGGATCAAAACTCCGGTATCGGCATACCGCCACACCACCACGCCATCCAAAGGTGCTGTTATGTTGGTATATGCCTGGAGCGCTCCCACTCGCTGCTGGTCCGCCGCCGCCGCGTTCGCGCCCTGCTCTGCGGCTGAAAGCTCTGCTATCGCGGCTTTCATCTGCTCTTGTGAAGCTTCCGCCTGTGACCGCGCATCATCCAGCTCCTGGGCCGCAATAAGCCCGGGTCTCTGCGCCGACGCCTCAACCAGACGGTCATAGTTAGCTTGCAGCGCTATATGGAGCGATCTCGCCCGACTTACTTCATGCTGCGCAGCCGAAATGGCGTCTTGCGATCGCAGCGCTTCGGATTGTGTGCTGCGATACTGCGCATTCAACTCCGGCACTTCGAGCGTCGCCAGCGTCTGTCCTTGATGCACGCGGTCGCCAATATCGACATAAATGTGCCGGACATAGCCCGAGACTTTCGCATGTACGTCCACGACCTGGTAGGCCTGAAACTGCCCGGCCACACTCAGAACATGCGAAATATTGCCACGCTGCACAAGGGCGACAGCCACCGATGGCGGCTGCTGCTGCACATTCTTTTTCGAGTCTGCACCACCCCTGCATCCAGCGAGGCAGACGATAACCACGCAAATTATTGAAAGGTTGCAGAAAAACGCCGCAAAACGTCGTGTTTTCATAGAAGAAATCACTCCACTTGCAGGGCGTACCGGGCTCGCGGCGTCCCGCTCTCTTCGAAGGAATTAGGTTAATCATGTAGGATCTACTGAAGCCCGTTCCGTGATTGCCTACCATACGGTTTACCTGAGAACACTCCTGCTCCACTCATTGATAACCGGTCTTTAGCCGTTCCTGCGCTTTCTTCAACCGTCAATACGACACTTGACTGCTGAGGACCATTAAGTGAAAGCGAGTCCTAACCAGCGCCGAAGGTGCCTAAATTACCTATCTTGCGCCTACCTCTAATCGACAAAACAGGACAGACCGCTCTTGTGAGCAACTGATAGCCGAGACTGGTGTGAAGATGCCGGCCAAGTTGTGATTCCGCGCGAACCCCAAGAACAATGAGGCCTGCGGTCTCTGCTTCCGCTCGTTTTAGTATCTGATTCAGTTCGAGACCTTTTTTCAGATGGAAGGCCGGCGAACACCAAAGGTCTGCAGTCTCCTGCATCGTGCGGCGCAGGGCTTCGCAGTATTCTTCAGCCATCTGGGCCGACCTGGGATCTTGATCGTAAGGCGTGGATGCCAAGTGGCAGACATCAACCGGAACGTCAAACTCTTTTCCCAGCAGAATAGCGTAGGGAGCCGCAACCGCGGCCTCCGGTGTGAAGTCGGAGCAGTAAAGTATTTCCGTCAGCTTGAGACTCAGATCCACCCCGGCGAGGACATGCGCGCCAATGGAAAGTGTGGGGCAAGATACCGTCAAAAGAATTTTTTCTGTGTTCGAACCGATCAGAAGATGCCCCACGCCATGATGATTGCCGTAGACTCCGAGGACCAGGAGGTCAGGCGAATCAGCTTCTACGGCATTGAGTATTACCTGGCACGGAGTACCATCTTCAATAAGCGTTTTGACCTCAAGACCGGCTCGGCGAAGACCGGAGGCGAAAGCCTCTAAACGTTCTTCCGCCGCAATTCGCGAGAGACTTGGCCTGGCCGTTACCACCTCTGCTTCTTCTGCGGGCGGTGACAATTCCACCGCATGCAGCAACACCACGGTAGCTTTGAAATGGTGTGCAAACGCCGCCGCATAATCGAGAGCAAGCCGGGAATTCTCGAGAAAGTCTGTGGCAAAGAGAATCCGCTTGATTTTTAGTTTGTTCATCATTACCGATTGGATATCTATATTGCCAGAGCAACTCCCCGCGTTTGCTGTCGAACTGGCGTCACTCTCAATATGTCTTGTGTCGCTCATCGCCCACGTAACATGATGCCGAACCCTCAAGGCGACGTGCTGCGTAGCTTCTGGCGAAATCAGTTTCGAACAAGATTCGCTCCATTTTCCGCCTCGAGATCATGATCTGCTGCCTTTCTCTAAGACTTACAGCTGTGATCCACTTTGGAATCGCAGCTCTGCAAGGTTTGCTTCATATTCAAAGCGGGCAATGGCTTCAGCGATCTGAGCTTGAGTCTGTTGCAATTGGGCCTGGCTCAACTCAACGATGGAACTCAGCCCCAGGCGATACCTGGTATCAGCCAGATCGAGCGCAGTATTGGCCTCCTTCAAGAGCTCAGCTGTTACCGTCATCCTCTGCTGCGCTATGTTTGCAGTGAGCCATGCAGTGCGGCAATCCCGCACGATTCGATCAACAAGCACGCGTGTCTGCTCGTCAGACATCTTAGCTCGCAGGTCGGCTTCGGAGGCTTGCGCACGGAACTTTAATCCATTGAAGATCGGGATACTCACATTCACACCGGCGGCCCCATACCAATTCTGGGCAAAATAAGTACTAGATCCGACAGGTGTCACGCCGACGACTCCCAATCCGGAGACAGTAGGGAGAATCTGCTCATGCTGCGCGCGACTGAAGCTGACGTCGGCCTCGTGACCCAGCTTTAGAGCAAGAAGATCCGGGCGCTGTTGCAAGGCGAGAGCAATGACTCCTTCAGCTGAAGATGCGATCGGTGGAGGGGGGGTGGGGTCGTCGACAAGATGATACCGATTATTGTTTATAGTTCCGAGCACCTCATTGAGACTGGCCATCGCTGCGTCAAACTGACTTTGCGAGTCAAGGTCAAGCAACTTCGCCTGCGACAGATTGACCTGCGCGAAGCTCCGATCGAGCGTAGATCTTAGTTTGCTGGCAGTGAGTGCATTGATCTGATCGGCGACTGCCTGGCGAGCATTGACAGTGCTACTCGCGACCTCTAGAGTGGATTGGGCCTCCAACGCATTGTAGAAAGCAATATCCGCTGCCAGGACGATATCTTCCCGCGTCGCTTGTGCATTTTGTTCCGAAGCTTTCGCCTGAAAGGCGGCTGAAGCCACCAAATTGCGCGTGTGCCCAAAGTCCGTAATCAGCTGATTGAGTTCAAGCCCAGCGCCCGCGTGGTAAAGGAGCCGGGAGGCCGCCAGCGATCCTGTAGACAGGCGGGTTGCCTCCTCGGCGTCAACCCCTGTCAAGTTTCCATTCAAGGTCGGCAGTTCCGCTGAGCGGGTTTCGCGAACGATCTGCTTCTGTACGAGTGCAAGAAGCGCCGCTATGCTGATCCGCGGGTTGTTCTTCAGTGCGAATTGTTCCGCCTGCTGCCGCGTGAGAGGCTCACCCGCGGCTGGTGCGGGAGAATCAGACCCAGCAACCGGCCCTTGCACTTGAGCCTGGAGTTGTAGCGAAACTGCAAGTTTCACGGCGCTTTCCTGTGCCCTCATCGTGAAGGGACACAAAAGAAGGCATAGTGGGGGAATTAGCATACGGTGCCGCATGTATCACCTCACCCGGTCCGGCCTCGATCTCTTCATTTCTCCGTGATTTCCACTTTGACTTCCTGGCCGACCGATAACGTACTCCCGACTCCGTCATTATGCAATGCACTCCGCGTGCTTGCCTTCTTTGATCCATGGCTCCGTCGTGCCTCGCGGTTTGTGGAAACGGACCACAGCCCGACGGTCCGTCCCCAGGCCGGTCAGATGAATCCGACTCGGGGGAACTACTCCCAAAGTGATTAAACACTTGGAAACAGCGTTTCTGTAAGAAATGGAACAGTTTTCTTGTTATCGTGGCGTCATAGTTCAGATCGGAACGTAGCTTTATGACCTGAGAGCGAGTACCTGTGAGATTCTGAAATGGCCAAAATACTATTTGTCGCAGATATTCCGGAGGTAGTGGGTCAGTTTGAAATTATTGGCATAATGACCCGTCGGGATTAGAATCCCGCCATGCCAATATGGATTAAGTACCTCAAATACCTCTTCATGGTTCCCGGCGTAATTATTCTTTATATCGTTTTTGCTGACTGGAACTGGCATCGTTCGGCAACAGCCGTTCTCGCAATAATTGCGGGCGGAGTACTTGGTTACGGTGCTGAGCGTGTTTGGCTTTACCTCAATCGCAATCCCGGCGGTGCTCGGTGGTCGAAATTTTGGACTGGCAGATAGGAGAACGCGTGTCGAGGATGGTTTTCGCTTCGACGTGACGGACGTTGACGCTACGCCGAAGACGGCTGCAAACAAAACGTCTAAGCCGGCGACTACTTCAACATCTGCGAACAAGTAGTGGCTCGGATTTTGCGAGCGGCGTTTGCTTGCTACTGAGCCGACGCCGCATCGCTTCGACACGGATTTCGTTTCATTTACGGGGGACTTTCGTAGCCGATGCCTCCCGTTTCGGAGGCCACGCCTGTGAAATCATTTAGAGTCTATCGAACGTCATTGATATTGCTGATCTTGCTTGCCGCTCCCGCCGAAGTAATTGCGCAAAGCGATTGCTCTCAGATTGTTGAACATGGCATCTTTAGCACTACCCCCACGGATTCCTTGGAGAAAAAGACCCGGACTTTTGTGAATTGGCTGTCTCAGCAAGGGCGTGGCGCACGCAGCGATCGAGTTAAGTTATGACCCATTAACGACCGCTCCGGCCTGTTTCGGCGCACCTTCGCGGCCAAGCGATGCTCCCATGCCAACGATGACTACCGAAAGCACGGCGCGACCCAGAAGTGCGCCGCGCCGGGATGTTGGAGCGTAGAGGGTATTCCGTCGCGCCTACGAGTTGAGGGAGTTTTTGACCGGGGTCAAAGCTTTCTCTGCTTGCGCTGACGCCGCTCGCTTAGAGCTGTGGATTGTCAAGCCACCCGTCGCGGAAGTCTGCGCGGCGAAGGCCGCTTACGATGTACCGACAATTCCTGATGCATTTCCAGATGAGCTCGGACTGGAAATTCTCAATCATCAAAATAATAGGACCCTGATTCAACCCGAATATCCACGGAGAGACCCAGCCGTGTGGATTTCTGCTTGTGTCCGGGTAAGTTGGATTAAAACTGGCGGCGAAACCATACGGACTTCGCCTTTTCAAATTGAGACGTTCAATGGCGTGACGGACAGTGTCGATTACGATCTCGGGCGCGAAGGGTAGAGAAGCAACGACCGCCCAGGGCGCAATCGTTCCGTCATCCGGGCCGAATGGCGCACCTCGTGCCGTGTAGTCGAAAAACTCCCGTTCGATGCCATTCACTTTGAGGACGGCGGGGCCAGGTCCGTCACTGGCTGTAAATCCCCAACCATACTTGTGATAGTGCGAAAACCCCAATGGATTCTCTATTCCATATTGCCTTTGCACGTAAGTAGCGCGCCGGCTGTTCTCAAAATAGTCGATTCCCGTTTTCCTGTTGAAGTCGTCGTGAATGCCGCGAAAATCGAGCCACAGATGGGACATCTGATGGATGAATAGGGGCCCAGCGTAGAGATGTTCAATGCCGAAGATGTTCTTCAATGCAAAAGTTGAAGTCCATTCCCTATAGCCTTCTGCACCGATAGGAAAAGTAGGCGATCCCAGAGCCAGCATGTAAAGTATCAGAGCTTCGCTGTAGGATGTGTCCCATCGATACGGAAGAAACCCCGACTCGGGTTTCCAACCATGACAGATCGTCGTTCCGCCGTTCAGCGACCATTTCCAATCGACGCGCCGGTAGAGAACTTCAGCCAATTCCCGTATCGCGCTTTCTGTTTCGCTGTTGCCTGTGAAATAACTTGCCGCCGTAAGGGCACCCGCTATGAATATGGCGGTATCAATCGTCGACAATTCACACTGCCACGCCCGCCGGCCGGTCTGCATGTCAAGAAAATGATAGTAGAAGCCTTTGTAGCCCGTGGCATCGGGCTCGGGCCCCTGTTGGCTGGCGTCGAAAAACCGTAACAGCGTGAGAGTCCGGTCAATAGCTTCCGTTCGCGAAAGCAAATCTCGTTCTACTGCCACGACGTAGGCGCTGAGCCCCATTCCCAAAGCCGCGATGCTGGAGGGCGATCCAGGCTGGGTCTTATCCGGTAGCAATCCATTTACCGGATTTACTTCATTACGAAAAAAATCGAAAGTCTCACGCAGGAGACGATCAAACATCGCAGAATCTGTCCCGGCCGGACTGGAAATTGGCAGCAATTGATTCATTGTCGGCGCTCTCCCGGAGCGACCTTACGACCAGGCGAATTCAATCGTAATCGCCGCAACGCTGTGGTTAGCCCGCATTCAAGCGAACTCGATGGTGATTGCCGCGACTGCATGAGGTGGCAGCGAGATGGACATATCTATGTTCTGCCGTTCGTATCTCCACGGTTGTGGTTGTTTCACCAGGCATGAAGCGGCCTTCAACTGCTCCACTTGCAGCGCATTCAGATAAAGTGGTTCGCCCATGGCCTGCCACAACCGTCGCGGGTTCGCATGATCCTCGTCGATTCTCTCAATGTAGACGACCCGAGGTTCTGGGGTGTTTGTGATCTGCAGATTCAATAACTCCGTCTGAATGGGATGCCGCGGCATGGCATGGTTCGTTAGAAGAATTGTAATCGCGTTTTGCTTGCGAACGGCCCACGCGTTTACGGTCTCATGGCTTCCTTCCACGTTGAGCAATTCAGTG
>Ga0182015_10007081_pt1 | contig 11031 bp, 7 predicted proteins | sample 712P3MmetaG_FD_120478 | JGI IMG/M metagenome (GOLD analysis project Ga0182015, IMG submission 120478) | Permafrost microbial communities from Stordalen Mire, Sweden - 712P3M metaG | ecosystem: Environmental > Terrestrial > Soil > Wetlands > Permafrost | place: Sweden: Stordalen | collected...
ATCAGCAGCGCCGCGGGGAACGCGCCCAGCCCGGTCAGCCAGAAGGCGACCCGCTCGGACGGCTCTCGCAGTGAATGTGGTCCAGTAAACAGTGGCTGCACGTTTTAAGTGAGTCTGACGATGCGAACCGGCTTTCCTTTCACGAACCGCGAGCCATGAAGTAAAACATTCCGGCCGTCGCGCCGCCCATCAGCGCGAACGTTGCCCAGCCCCACGCCCGGGCCAGGCCCGAGCTCGCCCAATCGCCCATGATCTTTCGATTCGAAGCGAGCCAAACGATGACGGCTATAAGCGGCACGGCCGCGACGCCGTTGAGAACGGCCGACCAAAACAATGCCTTGATTGCGTCGACGCGCAGCAGGTTCATTGCTATGCCGACCAGTATGCCCGCCGCAATAATTGTGTAGAAGCGCGGAGCGCGCTGCACCGGCTCGCTCAAACCCTCCCGGAAACGAAAGGTCTGCGCGGCGACGTAGGCCGACGACGTCGCGAGCACCGGCACCGCCAGAATTCCGGTTCCCACCATTCCCAGTGCAAAGAGCAGCTCGGCAAACGGACCGGCCAAGGGGCGCAACGCTTGCGCGGCCTGCTGAGCTGTGGCGATGTCGTGCCGTCCGGCCCCGCCGAGCGTCGACGCCGTCGTAACGATGATGAAGAATGCAACGAGGTTCGAAAAGATCATGCCGGCGTTGACGTCGGCGTGCATATTTCGTACCGAGCCGGGATCGGTGCCGCGTCGCGCGGCGAGGGTCGTTTTGCCGGCCTCTTTGTCCTCTTCGACCATCAGCGACGACTGCCAGTAAAACAAGTACGGCGTAATCGTCGTTCCGAGCACGCCCACCATCGTGGAGAGCCAGAGCGAGTTGAAATGGATTCGTGGAACCGCGAACTGCTCCAACACATGGAGCCACGGCGGATGCGTGATGAAGGCCGTGACGACGTAGGCGAAGAGCGACAGCGTCAGCCACTTAAAGACTCGCGCGAGCATTGCGTAGGGCATCCATGCCTGCCCGACGAGCAGTGCGATACCGAAGAGAAAGACGAGCGCGTCGACGGGAACTGGAACGACGAGCCGTGTGGCGGCCGCCATGCCGCCGATATCCGCGCCCAGATTGAACGTATTGGCGACGATCACGAGGCCCGCAAGCGGGTACACGAGTGCGAGCGGCAGCCGCTTGCGCATGAGCGCGGCGATTCCCTCGCCGCTGACCATCGAAATACGAGCGCACATCCCTTGGATGACGGCCATCATCGGTGTCGAGACGAGCGTGAGCCAGAGCATCGAATATCCGGTCGTCGCGCCGGCGACCGAATAGGTCGAGATTCCCGACGGGTCGTCATCCGCCGCGCCGGTAATGAGGCCGGGCCCCAGAATTGAGAAGAATTTACGAATCCTGCTGACCATTGGAGCGGCTTGTACCCCGTTTGTGGGGCTTCCGAATCGAAAGCGCGCTTACGCTTTAGGCAGGAGTCCCGAAATCTCGCTGCCGGAGATCGCGCAGCTAAAGACGCTCAGGTTTCCGTCGCGCAACGCGCGAGCCGTTTCAACCAACGAGGTCATGGCACTTCGATAGAGTGCACCGCCGACGCTCACGCGTCGCACGCCGGCCACACTTAGCTCGGCCAGCGGTACCGGTTTGCTCGGGCCGACGAGCACGTTGACGGGCTTGGGCACCACAGCCGCAACGACGGCGCGGATCGCATCCATGTCCGGTAAGCCGGGGGCATAGAGTACGTCGGCGCCCGCTTCGGCAAAGGCGACAAGACGCCGAATGGTATCCTCTAAATCGGCACGACCGTGAAGATAGTTATCGGTGCGGCCGGTCAACAGGATGCGGCCACTCGCAGCCTGCGCCGCGGCGCGAACGCGCGCTACCGCATCGTCGAAATCGTGAATCGGCTGGGCGGGGTCGGCCGTCGTGTCCTCGATGCCAAGACCGGCCAAACCCGCCTGGATGCCGGCGCGAACCGTCGCGGCGCATTCCTGCGGATCCGCACCGAATCCGTCTTCGAGATCGCCGTTAACCGGCAGACCGCTGACGCGTCCCAAGAGTGCGGCATGCGCGACGGCCTCGTCACGCGTTACGGCGTGAATCCCGTCTTGACGGCCGAGCGAAAAGGCAAAGCCGAGCGACGTGCTGCCCAGCGCCTCGAATCCCGCGCGCGCGAGCAAAACCGCCGAAGCGCCATCCCATGCATTGGGCATGACGAACGCCGTTTGGCGTTCGTGCAGCGAACGAAAACGCTCGTACGCGAGGACCTGCGTACTCCTCATCGCCGCTTCTCTTATTCGGCCAGCATTTCGCTTGCGACGATGCTCACCGGAACCGTGCCGTGCGAGAGCAGATCGTCGTGGAAGGCTTGCAGATCGAACGCGCCGCCTTTCTTCGCCTTGTATTGTACGAGCAACGCCTCGATCTGCGTCTTGCCGACGGCATAGTCGAACGCTTGCCCCGGACCAAGCGCAAAACGGCTCACTTCTCCTTGCGCCGTCGCGCGATCGACGCCGGCATTCGCTTCGAACCATGCAACCGCGCGCTCGAAGCTCCATTCTCCGGTTGCGAGTTTCGTATCGACGATAGCGCGAGCGCCGCGCAGCCGCTCGAACTGCGCGACGGCGTAGCGCCCGTCGAGATCGTTACCGTAAAGGCCGTCACGTTCGAGCAATGCTTCTTCATAAAACGCCCAGCCTTCGGCGAAGACGCCGTCGAAAGAGAAGCGGCGCACCGGATCGGGATTGTGTTTGGCGATCGAGAGCTGCAAGAAGTGCCCTGGGAAGCCTTCGTGTCCGCTGGTCATCAGAACGCGATCGCGATCGAAGTCTTCGAAGATCGCGCCGGCTGCCGCGGCCTTTGCCATCTGGGGATTGGGCGGCGGAACGAAATAGACACCGTCGACCTGCTTTGAAAGAATCGGCGGCGGATTCATCGATGCGCCGGGGAGAATCGGCAGAAGAAACGCCGGTGTCTCCTCGATCTTCATCTGGCCGACGTATGCCGGCACCGTCACGATGTGTTTGTCCGCGATGAAGGCGCGTAGGGTATCGAGTTGCGCTTGAAAGAACGCGAACTGCGCGTCTTTAGTAGCCGGGGTCATGCCGCCGCCGTTGGCCGCAGCCTGCGTTGGATCCGAGAGGTTGACGCCTTTGGCCTTCGCCTCGGCTTGAATTTCGCGCTCTTGCGCGACGGCTGCGTCGAGCGTCTTGCGCCCGATCGCTGCAATCTGATCGGCATCGTACGGCAAGAGCAGCTCGTCGCGGAGCATCGCGTTGTAAGCTGGCGCTCCCATCTCGTAGTTGATCGGCCAGCTCGCCGCGTTATCGCTCATCCATTTGGTCCACTCGGTCATCGCCGCAACTACTGCGTCGCGCGCCTTTTCAAAGCGCGCTTTTTGATTGGCCGGGAGCTGCGCGGCCATCGGCGTCAAAATGTAGCTGAAGAGGGCGGGCGCCATCGCCAACTCTTTAACGGCGACCTCGGCTTGCAGACGTCCCGGATGGGTAATCAGCGGGCGCTGCGCGGCCATCCACGCCGGGGCCTTTTCCAGCCGCGAGATCATGTGATCCCACCAAACCGCCGGGTCCTGTTCGTCCATGTGGAGGATCATCGTGAAGACCGCGCCGAGCACGGTCAGCGGCGGCCCGGACGGGTCCTTTCCGGCCTCCAGCTCGGCCAGCTGCCGGAGCTGCCCTGCGGCGAAGGCGCGCATCACGCGCACGTCGTTGCGATCCTGCAGAGTCCCGCCGGTCATATCGATGGCGTCGAGCTTACTTTGGTACGTCGCGAGGAGCTGCTTCATGAGGGCGATGCCGGCCGGCGTCGGATCGCTCCAGTCGCCATCGTGGCCGTAGTCGCCGAGGAAGGTCGCGGCCTCGGGGTCCGCGGCCAAGAAATCGGCGATCGATTGGAGCTGAAGCGCCGAGATTTGGGCGCTCGGCGAGCTTTGAGCGGGGGCCGGCAGCGGCGGGCAGACCAGAAATGCGGCCGCCAGGAGAGCGGCAAGAACTCGGTGCTTCATGACGACTCCTACGAAAGTCGGGCGGGATTGTTTCGCCCGCCCGCGCGCGGGGGTAGGTTTCATAGCATGCGCACAATTATTCTAACGGCCGTCCTTCTCGCTCAGCTTTCTGTCAACGCCGCCGCGGCCGGCTGCGTCGGGGCCGATCCCGCGATCACATCGGTACGCGTGCAGAACGTCACGGGCAACGGCTCGCTCAGCCACTATACGCTGGTCGGCACGGTCACCAACCTCGGGAATCAGAGGCAGGCATCAAACGTCTTGCAGTTCGTCGACATCTATCAAAACGGAACCCGGTTAGAGGATCGCGGCGTCCCACCGCTGGCGCCCGGTCAATCCTCTACGTTTTCGTACGTCTGGCAGCGCGCGTCGGATGCGGGCAAGAACACGACCACCTTCGACTTTAGAATCCGGATGACTTCGCCGTCGCCGCCCGGAAACGAGGACTGCAACCCCGGAAACGACACTTTCAGCCTAACTTTTTAGCACCATGGAGCTAACGGTGATCCGCTTCCCGGCGACGTAACCTCATGGGTTAATGCCAGGCACGCTTCGCATCGGGATCGACGTCGGCGGAACGTTCACCGATCTCGCCGCCGCCGAATCCTGGAGCGGACGAATCGTCACGCGCAAAATCGCGAGCACTCCGCGCGAACCACATCGCGCGGTCGTCGACGCAATTGCCGAAATTTTGACGGGTTATGAAGAGCCGCCGCGGATCGAGCTGCTCGCGCATTCGACGACGATCGCAACAAACGCGCTGCTCGGCCAGATGAATCTCGAGCTTCCGCGCGTTGCGCTCGTCACCACGCACGGCTTTCGCGACGTTATCGAGATCGGCCGTCAAAATCGAAGCGCCCTCTACAACCTGTTCGTCGAACGGTCGCGTCCGCTGGTTGCGCGCCACGACCGGTTGACCGTGCGAGAGCGCGTCGACTTTCGCGGGAACGTGCTCCAGGCGCTGGACGAGAGCGACGTCGAGCGCCTGTGCGAGGAGCTACGCGAACGCGATGTGGCGGCGACTGCGATCTGCCTGCTGCACTCGTATGCGAACGACGCGCACGAGCGGCGCATCGCGAAGGCCATCTCTGCCGCTCTTCCGACAATGCGCGTGACGATCTCGTCGCAGGTCGATCCGCAGTACCGCGAGTACGAGCGTTGCTCGACCACCGTCGTCAACGCGGTGCTCGCGCCAATCGTCGAAGGCTACCTCGAACGGCTAGGCGCAGCGATTCGGGCTGCCGGCATCGAGGCACCGCTCTACATCATGCGCAGTGACGGCGGCCTTGCGGCGCAGGGGCTTCTCTCGCGACCCGCGGCGTTGATCGAGAGCGGCCCCGCAAGCGGCGTAATGGCCGCGGCGGCACTCGGGCGCCGGATCGGCATTACACGCCTGCTCTCGTTCGATATGGGCGGAACGACCGCGAAAGCCGGGGCCATCGTGGATGGGATCGCCCAAGTCGTTGGAGAGTTCGAAGCCGCCGGCGCAACGCACAGCGGCCGCGCGATCAAAGGCAGCGGCTATCCCGTTCGCTTTCCGTTCGTCGACCTGGCAGAAGTGAGCGCGGGAGGCGGCACGATCGCATGGCTTGATGATGCCGGTTCGCTGCGCGTGGGTCCGCTCTCGGCGGGCGCGGACCCGGGACCGGCTTGTTATGGCCACTCGGACCAAGCTACGATCGCCGACGCGAACGTCGTACTCGGCCGTTTAAATCAACAGGCGTTGCTCGGCGGAGCATTTCCAATCGACGCAGCACGCGCCCGATCCGCCATCGAACGCCTCGCCCGGGCCCTGGCATTGAGCCTCGAAACGACGGCCGAGGGCATCGTCCGGCTAATCGATCACGCAATGGCGAAAGTGTTGCGGATTGTCACGGTCGAGCGCGGCTTGGATCCGCGTGAGTTCGCGCTGGTCGCCTTCGGAGGCGCGGGGCCGTTGCATGCCTGCGCGGTGGCCGATGAGATCGGGATTGCGCGCATCGTCGTCCCGCAGCATCCGGGGCTTTTCTCCGCACGCGGTTTGCTGGAGGCAGACCTCCACACCAGCGACGTCCTTGCCGTGCTTCGGTCGACCGGCGAAGTAGATCAAAGCGCGTTGCAACGATGGTTCGAGGAGAGCGAGGAACGTGCGGGGGCCTCGCTGATCCAACAAGGAGTGCGACGGCAAACGGTTGCCTTCCGGCGACAATACGACGCCCGCTATCGCGGACAGAGTTTCGAACTGACGATCGATCACGCCGATTCGCCCGAATCGATCGCGGAGCGTTTTCACGAGGCGCATCGCGCTCGCTACGGTTACGACGCTCGCGGCGAGATCGTCGAACTGATAAACGCGCGCCTAACGGGCGTCGGCGCGCTGCCTCGCGTCACCCTCAGCCCTTCGACGGAGATAAACTCCGTCGAAGGACGACGCGACGGCACGCGTCGCGCCTGGGTCGACGGTTTTTTTATCGACATTCCCGTTTTGCAACGTGCGGGGCTCAAAGAAGGCGAGCGAATCGAGGGGCCGGCGATCGTCGAAGAGTACGACTGCACGACGTACGTCGTGCCGCAGTGGTCGTTGACGGCGGATGCCGGCGTACTGGTCCTGAAGAAGACGGCGAAATGATCGATCCGATCGTCGCAGAGATCGTCAGCGCAGCGCTCGTATATGCAAGCGAAGAGATGGGCCTTGCCGTGCGCAATAGCGCCTACTCGCCGAACATCAAGGAACGGCTCGACCATTCCTGCGCGCTCTTCGACCGTGACGGCCGTTTGATCGCGCAAGCCGAGCACATTCCAGTGCACCTCGGCTCGCTGCCGTGGGGGCTCAAACGCATGCTCGAGATCATCGCGCGCCAACACGGCGGCGTTCGCGAGGGCGAGATGTGGGTTGCGAACGATCCCTACGTTACGGGCACTCATCTCAACGACGTCACGCTGTTGCGACCGATCTTTGACGGAGGGCGACTCGCCGGTTTTGCCGCCAATAAGGCGCATCACGCGGACGTCGGCGGCGCGGCACCGGGCTCGATGCCGGCCGATGCGGCGGACCTCTTTGCCGAAGGCGTCGTCGTTCCACCGATGCGTTTGATGCGCGAAGATCGTGTGGTGGCCGAGACGGTCGCGCTCTTTCGCGCGAATTCGAGAACGCCCGATGCTTGCAGCGGCGATCTTCGGGCGCAGATCGCCGGCAACTATACCGGAGAACGGCGCCTGCTCGAGCTTGTGAACCGCTATAGCGCCCAAACGTTCGGCGAGGCGGTCGCGCGCGCGCTTGACGGCAGCGAACGCGCGATGCGCGCTGCGCTTCGTAAGATCGGCGACGGCGTTTTCCACGCGACGGACTATCTGGAAGATCGCGGGGACGAGCCGCGCATCGCGATCGCATTGCGGCTGGAGCTGCGCGACGGCAGCGCGCTGCTCGATTACGCCGGAACCTCCGCGCAGTGCAGCTTTCCGCTCAACGCCGTGTTCGGCGTGACGCTTTCTGGCGTCTATTACGCGCTGCGTGCCGTCACCGACCCGACGATTCCGATGAACGAGGGCTGCTTTCGTCCGGTCGAGGTACGCGTGCCCGAAGGCACGTTACTCAATCCGCGCCGTCCCGCGCCCGTCTCGGGCGGCAACGTCGAGACCAGCATGCGAAATGCCGAGGTGATCCTGCAAGCGTTGGCATGCGCCGTCCCCGAGCGCGTTCCGGCTTGCAGCGGCGGCACCATGAGCAACGTGATGATCGGCGGAACGCGGCCCGACGGGCGAACCTGGGCCTTCTACGAAACCAACGGCTGCGGCTCGGGCGGGCGTCCGAACGCTGATGGCATCGACGCCATCCACTGCCACATGACCAATACGCTCAACACGCCCATCGAAGCGGTCGAGCGCGAGTTTCCGTTGCGCATCGCGCGCTACGAAATCGCAGAAGGCACCGGCGGTGCGGGGCGGCACCGCGGCGGCAACGGTCTGATCCGCGCAATCGAGCTCACTGAAGGCACCGGGCAAGCAACGCTCCTCGCGGATCGCCATACGCTGCAGCCACCGGGTGCGCGCGGCGGAGAGCCGGGCGCTTGCGGACGGCACACCTTGAAGCGCGATGGAACCAAAACGCGCATCGCTGCAAAGACGAGCCTGCCGCTCCAGCCCGGAGACATTCTGACGATTCAAACCCCGGGGGGCGGCGGCTATGGTGCGATCGAGCAGCCGCCGTCGGACTTGCCGGTGGACGACTACTGAGTTCGGCTGACCGGCCGCTCCAAACCGAAGCGAGCCGCACAGAGCAGATCCACGACGCGGATTGCGCTGCGGCGGGGTGAGAAACGCCGTCGCGAGTCGGCCGCGATCAGATCGCCGTACGAGTTTCGCGCACCAGCGTCGTTGACGAAGCGCGCAGTTGCTTTCGGTAACTCCGATCGCTGCGCGAAAATCGCGACGTCGGCTGCGAAGATCGACCGCAATCCGTCATGAGGAAGTACGATGGCCGGAATCCCGGCTTTCCCTAGCAGCACGTTGCCGAACGCGGCGTCATCGGTCAGCCCGAAATGAACGACGCAGGCTACTGGCACGCGCTCTCCGCCGCCGAGCAACATCTCCGGCGTAATGCGCACGACCGGATAGCCGAAGTCAACGTCGCGTAGATCTTCTGGCGTGCCGGCGAGTCCGATGGTGGTGCACGACGGATCGTCCGAGCCGCGTACGCCGCAACCGGCGACGCTATCGGCCGAAGCGCAAGGAAGCCATGGAACCTCGATGTCGATCGCGCCGAGCGTCCGAATCGAAGGAAAGGGCTTCGCGCCTCGCTCGATCTTGATTCCCGGCTGCGAAGCTTCTTGCGAAAACCACTCGAGCGAAGCGGCCCGACGAAAGCGCCGGTCGAACCAGCCTTGGCGTCGCAACGGACCACGCACGACGGGGTGGCCGAAGGAACGAAGGGCAGCAACGAGATCCGCGCGCGCCGCCGCAAGCAACGGTTCTTCATGCGCGTTTTCCGGCATCGCTATCGCTCCGACCTCGCCGCGTCGCGTTCGCGGCAGAAGCGCCAGGCGCGAGGCCCACCGCCGATAGAAGCGCTCCTCGTTCTCGCGTTCTCGATCGAATCGGCCCGCTGAAGCGCCTTCGTAATGCGCGAAACGAGCCTCGGCAACGTACGCAATTGCAGCGCCTCGTTCGCGCGCTCGCAAGCAAAGGTCGACATCCTCAAAGCCGTTGACGAACGATTCGTCGAAACCACCGCCATCGAGGAACCAATCCCTGCGCGCGACCATGGCGGCGCCGGAGACGCCCAACGCATCACGCGAAGCGGTGACGCCCTCGAGCGATGAAGGCAGATTGCGACACGAATAGTGCCAATGTGCGTTGCGCAGCAGTACGAACCCCGCCGCTTGCGTCACGCCGTCCTCGAAGAAAAGCGCTCCGCCCGCGACGGCGACTTCGCGCCGGTCGAAGACCGCAACCAGCGGCGTCAGCGCATCGCCGAGCGGATAGGCATCGTTGTTGAGAAAGAGCACGAGCGGCGCCTCGGCCATGCGCGCGCCTGCGTTACACGCTCCGGCAAAGTTCAGGTTCGTCTCGTGACGCAAATATCGCACCCACGGAAAAGCGCCAATCGCTTGGGGCGTTTCGTCGCTCGAGGCGTTATCGACAACGATCGTTTCGAAACTCGCCGAACCGGCTCGCTGCAGCTGGTCCAGCTCGCGCAAGCACCGCGCAGTGAGCCACCAATTATCGTAGACCGGAATAACGATGCTAAGCTGCGCCAACGCGAACTTGTTCCAGCAGTTCCTGCTTCGTTTCAGGGACCATCGTGCGCACGAAGAGGATCGTGACGATGCAGAGCACCGCATAGGCCCCAAACGTCGCCGGACTTCCTAGACGCTCGACCATCGTCAAAAAGGACTGCGAAACCGCAAAGTTTCCCACCCAGTTGGCCAGCGTCGAAGCCGACATCCCGGTACCACGCACCGGTAGCGGGAAGATTTCGGAGATCAACAGCCAGAGGATGGGTCCGAAGCTAAACGCAAAGCATCCCACGTAGACCATCATGCTGACGAGTGCGATCGTCCCCAGCGAACCGGAGAGGTGCGGCTGCGAGAACGCGTACGCCATGACGGTCAGTGCCACGAACATGCCGGTGAGTCCGGCATAGAGCAACGGCTTACGTCCGATGCGATCGACAAGGAAGATCGCGACTAGCGTCATCCCGCAGTTTACGGCACCGACCAGCGCCTGCGCCAAAATCGACGCTGCGGCAGATCCGACGCCTGCCATCTCGAAGATGCGTGGTCCATAATAGATTACTGAGTTGATGCCGGTGATCTGCTGCAAAACCGCCAGCGCAACACCAAGAAAGAGCGCAGGCCGGATCGCCGGACTCAGCAGTGCACGAAGACCGCCGCGTTTGACTTTCAGGCTCTCCAGAATGGAGGCTTCTTCGCGTTCGCTGGCGCTTTCGTCGTCGTAAATGCGTTGCAGTTCTTCACGAGCGAGAGGGTCGCGTCCAACCTTGAACAGATAGCGCGGGCTTTCGGGCATGCGAATCATTCCACCCATCAAGATCAATGACGGAATGACGGCCAGGCCTAACATCCAGCGCCACTGCGCGCCGCCCGCAAACAGGTAATCAACGATGTAAGCCGCGAGAATGCCGATCGTGATCGCAAATTGATAGAGCGAAACCAATGCGCCACGCACCGGCGCGGGCGCGACCTCGGAGATGTAGAGGGGCGCCACGACGGAGCTCAAGCCGATCCCGAGACCGACGACGAAACGCCCACAGAGCAGTGCCGCCTCGTTTCCCGCTAACGCCGAAAGCAGCGCGCCGACCAAGAAAATAACGCCGGCTACGAAAAGCGTCGGCCGGCGGCCGACGCGGTCGGCCACCGACCCTGAGACGGCCGAGCCGCCGATGCAGCCGACCAAGACGACGCTAATCGTAAAAGCCTGGAGCCGGTTGTCCAGCGCAAACTGCTTGCTAATGAAAAGGATCGCGCCGGAGATCACGCCGGTATCGTAGCCGAAGAGCAAGCCTCCCAGCGCTGC
>Ga0182015_10007082_pt1 | contig 11031 bp, 11 predicted proteins | sample 712P3MmetaG_FD_120478 | JGI IMG/M metagenome (GOLD analysis project Ga0182015, IMG submission 120478) | Permafrost microbial communities from Stordalen Mire, Sweden - 712P3M metaG | ecosystem: Environmental > Terrestrial > Soil > Wetlands > Permafrost | place: Sweden: Stordalen | collected...
AAGAGCGTGGAGTAGCGAGCGTCGGGCGAGAAGACGGCGCCGCCAAAGACGAAATTCTGCGAGGTCTTGGCAACGGTGATTCCGATCTGTTTGACCGCGGCAGGGAGCCTTCCTGCAGCGGTGTTGACGCGGTTCTCGATGTCAACGGTGGCGAGGTCGGGATCGCGGGTGATATCGAAAGTAGCAGTGACCGTGCTGACGCCGTCGTTGGTGCTGGAGGACGTGATGTACTTCATCCCTTCGGCGCCGTTGATCTGCTGCTCCAGCGGCGTGGTCACGGCGGACTCGACGGTCTGCGAACTGGCTCCGGTATAAACGGCGGTGACACCGACTTGCGGAGGCGCGAGATTGGGAAATTGGGCGATGGGTAGCGTCGGAATGCAAACCGCGCCCGCGAGAATGATCATCAGGGCGCAGACGGTGGAGAATACGGGGCGATGAATAAAGAAGTCGACCATAAGAAACAGTTGCCAGTTTCCAGTTGCCAGTTCTCAGTCTTTAGCGCTTGCTGCTTGGCATTGTCTGAGCTGGTTTTGGGACAGTCTCTTGGGCTCTTAACTGCTGCTGCTTTCTTGCGGGACTACGGGTACGCCATCGATTAGAAACTGGGTACCGGAGACTACTACTTTGTCTCCCGGCTTTACACCGTCGAGAACGACATAGTCGTTGCCTACGATTTGGCCGATCTGAAGCGGCTTTTGGTGGACCACGTATCCACCTTTCTGGTCAGGCTCAGCTACGAAAATGAAATAGAGGCCGCCAATTCGCGACACGGCTATGACCGGCACAACCGGCTTTTCCTGGTTGCCCCAGACCACACGGGCGCGGATAAACTGGGCGGTGCGCAGACTGTCGTTGGAGTTCGCGATGGTCGCTTTGGCGAGCACGGTTTGCGTCGCGGTGTCCACCTGCGGCGAGATGAACGTGATGCGGCTCTGGGCGAGCGAGTTTCCGGAACCATCCAGGATCTCCACGGGAAGATTCATCTTCAGCTGGGCAGATTTCTCGATGGGCACATAGATATAAGCTTCGAGGCTGCCGGGACGGTCAACGGTGGTGAGCGTGGTGGTGGTAAGAACGCGGTCGCCAACTCGGACGGGAACATCGCCGACGATGCCGGCACGCGGAGCAACCACCCGGTAGTAGTGCAACTGGACCTGCTGCTCGTTGACTTGCGCACCGAGCGATTGCAGTTGCGCCTGGGCGGCGTCGAGATTCGCGCGCGCATTGTCGAGATCCTGTTTACTGACTACGCCAGCAGCAGCAAGGCCGCTGGTTCGGTCGTAACTCTGCTGCGCCAATTTGAGCTGGGCAAGCTGGGCGGCAGTGGCACTCTCCTGGCTTTTGACTGTCGCCTGTTGCTTGGCGGGATCGATCTGCATCAGCGGGGCGCCGTCTGCGACGGGTTCGCCGGAGTGGACGAGGATCTGCGTAATAATGCCTTCGACTTGCGGCATGACCACGGCGGAGTCGCGGGACTTCAAGGTGGCAACGTAGTCGGTGGTATCGTCGACTTTCTGGGCCTTGGCCGTTTGCACTTTTACCGGCATGGCTTGCGGGGCGGCAGCTTTGGCCGCTTTGCTGTTGCCGCACGCGCTGGTGAAAAGGAGCGCGCCTAGAAGGGCGCCGGGCAGAATCATACCAGGCAGAATCAAGGACAACGTTCTTGCGAAGAATCGAGACATAGTCACTAGCTCTGTAGCTCTGTAGCTCTGTTATTAACTCTAGCGCAGAAACCAATCGGTCAAGCGAGTATTGGATCACCCCTATAGATTCATGGCAAGGGCAGGAGGCTCCGAAGAATTTTCGCTTCTGCTAAATTGTTTTGTCATGAAACCGAGTCGAAGTTTTGCGAGCGACAACAACGCGGCGGTGCATCCCGAGGTGCTGGAGGCCCTGCGGCGCGCTAACCAGGGGCACGTTGTCGGGTATGGGGACGATCCGCACACCGAATCGGCGGTGGGAAAATTCCGGGAACACTTTGGGGCCGAAGTGGCCGTCTTCTTCGTTTTCAACGGGACGGCGGCAAATGTGCTGAGCTTGCAGGCGCTGACGCGGCCGTTTCATGCTGTGTTGTGTCCGGAGTGGTCTCATATTTATACAGATGAATGCGGCGCACCGGAAAAGCATACGGGTTGCAAGCTCGTGCCTCTGGCAGCGCCGGACGGGAAGTTGACGGTGGAGGCCGTGGCCCATGCGTACCACAACATCGGGGATCAGCATCACGTGCAGCCGCGGGTGATTTCGATTACGCAGTCGACTGAGATGGGGACGGTGTACAAACCGCAGGAAATAGAGGTGCTGGCGCGGTTCGCTCACGAGCGGAAAATGTTCCTGCACATGGACGGGGCGCGGATCTCGAACGCCGTGGCGGCGCAGCGAATGACCCTGCGGCAAGCAACACGCGATTTGGGAGTGGATGTGCTTTCATTTGGCGGAACGAAAAACGGGTTGATGGGCGTAGAGGCTGTGGTTTTCTTTCGTCCGGAACTGGCGAAGGACTTTTTGTTCGTGCGCAAGCAGGGGATGCAACTGGCGTCGAAAATGCGCTATATGTCGGCGCAGATGGAGGCGTTGCTGACGAACGATCTTTGGCGGAGGAATGCGGAGCACGCGAACCGGATGGCGCGATTGCTGGAACAGGGAGTGAAGAAGATTCCGCGTGCCAAGATTGTGTATCCCGTGGAAGCGAACGGGGTATTCGCGCAAATTCCGCGCGCAGCGATTGAGAGGATACAGCAGCGGTACTTCTTCTATGTGTGGAGCGAAGAGGAGTCGGTGGTGCGGTGGATGTGCTCATTCGACACGACGGAGGAGGACGTTGAGGAGTTTGCAGAGTTTATAGCGGCGGCGGTGAGGGACGTCCCGAACTGACGCTCCCCGGTTGGGGTTCAGGAGCTATTCGATTTTTGTAGAGATGCTGGCCGCGCCTCCAGAGACGGGGCAAGCCCCGTCTCTACAGCGGAGATCGGCGTACTTATTTCTTGCCTGCCCGGACCCTTGCCCACCTTGCTCGCTGCGCAGCAGCGATTCTTTTGCGTCCTGCAGCCGAGATCGTTCGCTTCTTGCGAAGCGGTGCCGGTCCACGTTTGCCCCCGTGCAGAAAGACTTTCCCGAAGGTCGTTAGGGCAGCGGTTACGCCATGGAGTTCATTCTCAAGGCGTGCACGTTCCTGTTGGAGTTGTTTGACTACAGTCTGAATCAGTGTTTTTGCCATTTGGTGATTTTATCACTCATAAGTTGAACATGAAGCCAGTTCCCGCCGGAAAACTTGGTCAGCTGGCACCACATTCCCGTTTCGGATGAAATCCCGCTCTGGGCCGGGACTTTGGACTGGAGCGCGCCTTATAAGCGTAGGATCTTGATAAGAGGATGCGGGAAAGCTGAACGAACAGACATTGTCCGGAGTTATCGCAGCGCTTCAGCGCCGCGCCATCCGTTAGCTCCAATCGCGGTTCGAGTCGGGCGCGTCATTGGGCCGCCTGACTTGATTGCGTTTGCGATGCACAACAAAAATCATGCCGATGGATGCGAGCGTGGGCGGGACGATAAGAATCAGAATTCCACTGCGCAAGGCCTGAATCATTCGAGTCCCCGCGGAGGCGGCCTGCGTATAACAAAGGGAACAACTCTGGGAGAAGACTTGGAGCGGGGCGGCGAGCGCAGCTAGTGTAATGAGGGCAATGGCAATGAGCAGGAACGGCCTTTCGACCCTCATCTTTTCTCTCAACATGTCTCTCCTCTCAACTCGCGCCTTGCCCTTGATTGGTCACCGTATTAGTTACCTCGAAAATGGCGCGCCCGTCACCATCCGCGTGCTGTCGGGCCAGCCATATTGCATCGCCAACAGGACAAATATGGTGAAGACGAGAACAAACACCACAAAGCCGCGCTTTTCTGTCCAAAGATGCATGAAGAACATGACTGCCAATCCAGCCTCGACGATGGCAACCGCCAGCATGCGCGCGAACATTTGCGACACGTCAATATGCTGATAGGCAATGACGAATTGCAAGCCTGCCAAAGCCAGCAGACAAACATAGACGACGATATCCTTCCCGATTCCATCGCTCTTCTGCGCCTGCTCTATTGTCATAGCAATCTGCTCCTAACTCTCTTAGTCTAGTGGGAAAGATTCAAAAGGTAGACCAACGGCACGACAAACATCCACACCAGATCCACGAAGTGCCAGTAAAGGCCCAAAACCTCGATATCATCGGGCTTGTAGCGGCCGCCCTTGTAGCGGACGCCCACAGCGATCAGAGCGATCACACCACACGTTACGTGTGTGAGGTGCAAGCCGGTGATGCTGAAGAACGACGCCCCGAACAGTCCGGTGCCCCACGGATTCTTAAAGAGCGTCATGCCCTCGTCAATGAGTCCCAGCCATTCACGAATATGCAGCAGGGCGAAAGCAATACCCAAAGCCGCTGTAATCATGATCCAACGGAAGGCGCCGGCTTTGTCGCCCGCCCGTGCCGATCGCAGTCCGAACAGCATGGTCAAGCTGCTGGTGAGAAGGATGAAGGTCATCAACGCGACGTTCGTGATGCTGTGGAACGGCCTCGGCCAGTTGGGCGCCCCATTTCGCACGAATCCGTAGGCCAGCAGGCACGCGGCAAAAGTCATGGTGTCGGCGATAATGAACAGCCACATCGCCAGCTTTTTTGTAGGAATCGAAAACGCCGGTCCTACAGTCAGGCCTGTCGAGTGTCCTTCCATGGTCAAATCCGCTTGGCTCACGGCGCCTCCTGGTATTGTTGTTTCGTCGAGTCGGTCAAAGTTTTATCCACAGCAATAAAAGCAGGTACAGCCAAAGAATGCCCATGAAATGCCAATAACGCGCGGTCGCAACTAGCTGGTTCCGCCGCAGGGCCGACTTACTTAGCTTGCGAATTACATAAATCAGTCCGCCCAAGCCTCCCAGCACGTGCAGGGCATGTGTGGCTGTCAGCAAATAGAAAAAAGAACTGCTTGGATTCGTGGCTAGATAGAGCCCCTCGGCCCTCAACTGCAACCACGCGACGTACTGACCGGCCACAAAAAGCAGGCCGAGAAACAAGGTTATGTACAACCAGCGTGCTGGGCTCTTAACCTGACTTTTCAGGCCGCCCATGTAAGTAGCCACGCGGCGGCGCGAGATTTCCAGTGTTACGCTGCTGGCGACGAGTAGAAGGGTGTTGAAGTAAAGGATCGAAGGCAGCGTGAAGGTCTGCCAGTCCAACGACGAACCTTTGCGAACGAACAGCGCGCTGGTAAAGGCGGCGAACATCATGGTTACGGCGAAAAGGACCACCCAGATGGCAGTCGAAGACGGTGGCGGCGAGTAGTCCTGCGTTACACGCAGGTCGCCGTCCGCGGGAACCAGGTTCCGCCAACCGCCGTTGCCCGAGTGGCCATGGTCCGGTAAACGGTCTGGCTCGATTTGCGGCGGTTCGTGGATTGTGGTTGCCATAACTTACTCAACTCCCGTCTCGCGTGTACCAGTGGAGTTACATTCCAGTTGCTCCACGCGAGTTACTTCTCGTCGTGGTCCGTTTTAACCTGCTCCGGCGAAGCCTGCATTACGTAATCACCAACCGAACTCTTCACTCCGTATTGATAGGGATCGTGATAAACCACGGGATACTTACCGCCGAAATTGTCCCACGGGGGCGGCGTGGCCGTGCTCCACTCCAGTGAAGTGGCTTCCCACGGATTATCCGTCGCCGGCTTGCCCCAGAACCGGCTGTGAATCAGGTTGTAGACAAAAATCAACTGCGCCGCGCCCGTAATGAGGGCAGCAACCGTGATCAACCGGTGCACTGGGATCAGCGGCTGCAGATAGTCATCCGGAAAGGACGAATAGCGGCGGATATTCCCGGCCATTCCGAGGTAATGGAATGGCATAAAGATGCAATAGGTGCCGACGAAGCTGAGCCAGAAATGAATTCTTCCCAAAGTCTCGTTCATCATTCGTCCGAACATCTTGGGGGCCCAGAAGTAAGTTGCCGCGAAGATGCCAAACATGGCCGCGACGCCCATCACCATGTGGAAATGGCCGACCACGAAGTAAGTCGCATGGAGCATGATATCGATCGAGGGTTGAGCCAGGAAAAATCCACTTACGCCGCCGCTGACGAACATCGAGATAAAGCCCAACGCAAACAGGGAAGCCGAGTTGATACGCAGGTTGGCGCCATACAGACTGAAGACCCAGATCAGCACGACAATGGTAGCTGGAATCGTTATGACCAGCGTGGGAAAGGAGAATGCCAGCGCGGAGAACGGATTCATCCCGCTGACAAACATGTGATGCCCATAGACCCCGTAACTGAGCACAGCAAGGGCTCCCATGCAATAGATGAGCACCCTCTGGCTAAGCATCGGCTTGCGCATGCTGGTGATCAGGATGTGGGAAACGATGCCGATGCCGGGCACGATCGCGATGTAGACTTCGGGATGTCCGAAGAACCAGAACAAGTGCTGCCAAAGCAGAGTCGATCCTCCAGAGTGCGGTTGCAGTTGGTCATTGAGCACCAGATTCGATGCCACAAAGAAACTGGTTCCCGCCACGTGGTCCAGAATGACGAGGATACATGCCGGAAATAACACGGAAAATGCCGTCAGCCCCATGCATGACGTGATGAACCATGCCCAGGCGCTGAGCGGCAGGCGCATGAGGCTCATGCCTTTGACCCGGAGATCAAGCGTGGTGGTGATGAAGTTCAACGCGCCCAACAACTGGCCAACGCAAAACAGCGCAATGGAAATCATCCAAAGGACCACGCCCAGACCTTGGCCAGGACCGGCAACCGAGCCTACCGCATTGAGCGGCGCGTATTGGGTCCAGCCGCCCAGGGTCGGCCCATCGCCGAGGACGAATGACGACATCAGGACCACGAAGGCCACGAATGTTACCCAGAACGACATCATGTTGAAGCGTGGGAAGGGCATATCTTCCGCGCCGACCTGGATGGGCAGGAAGAAATTGCCGAAGGCTGCGAACGGCGCGGTGGTGAGCACAAAGAAGACCATGATCGTGCCGTGCATGGTCATCAGTTGCAGGTAGTACTCCGGCGTCATCACGCCGCCAGGAGCGCCAGTCTTCGAGAGCAATTGCAGGCCGGGTATCGCGGCGTTCGTCCAACCCAGGTGAATGCGCATCATCCAGGAAAGAACCATTCCGCAAAGAGCGGCGACCAGGGCCAACCCGTAATACTGCTTGCCGATGACTTTATGGTCCAGACTGAACACGTACTTGCGAATGAAACTGGTCGGAGGAGCGTGGTGTTGCGCCGCGTGCGCTGACATGTCGTGCATTGGCCACCTCAATAAAGATGTCCCCTCCGCCCGTGCGTGGGCGCGGAGGGAACAGTTACTGCATTGCCTGTTCCTTCTTCACCCAGTTCTCAAAATCTTCCTGGGAATAAACATAGAGATAGGCCTTCATGTTGTAATGTCCGAGGCCACAGAGCTGGGTACAGACAATTTCGTACTTGCCAACCTTCGTTGCCGTGAAGTGCAGAGATACATCCAGCCCCGGAACAAAATCCTGTTGCACGCGCAACTCCCGCACAAAAAAGGAATGTCCAACATCTTTTGCATGCATCAGGAGATGGATCTCCTTGTTCACGGGGATCGCCATTTCGGCGGTCACGATGTCGTCCCTGGAATCCGGATCATGCTCGGGGTCGAGACCAAAGAAATTCTGCGATCCCTCATTAATGAGTTCCGGGTGAGTGGCGCCGAACGTTCCATCCGGACCGGGGTAACGGAAATAGAAAGCGAACTGTCCGGCTTGGACCTGGATGGGCATGGCGCCGGCCGACGGCGGGGTTAAATATTGGTCAGCCCACGCCTTTACTCCGAAAACTCCGAGGGCCAGGACTTCTGCGCCGACGAGCAGCAAGGCAGCAATCACCAAACCCGTGGCGCCGCCGGGAAACTTTTTAATCTTCGCATCCCGGCCACGGTTAGAGAACATCCAGATGAAAATCGCCAAAATGAACTGTGCGGCGAGGAAGGCGATTCCAGCCTCCGCCATGGTTTCCGACATTTGCTCATCGATCAAATATCCGTGAGTCGAGATGTCCTCTGGCGCCACCCAGGTGTGTCGCAGGATAGGAATCGCGGAAAGGATTGCGATGATGATGATGGTAACGGCAAAGAATTTCGCCATGATGCCCTCGCCCTCCGGTTATTGTCTGCTCTTGGCTTACATCCTTTGGGAATGCAGGGCAGCGGAGGAGACTCCGCCGCCGGTGGGTCAGTAGGCCTTCGCCTTGAAGGTGAAGTTGACGTCTTTGGTCTCGTTGCCGGTGATGGTAACGTCGGCCGTCTGCGTGCCGTAGTCCTCATGCCACGCGGTGATGGTGTACTTACCGGGAGGCAGGTCCGGCAGTTTGAAGTCGCCAGCGCCTTTGCTGATGTCGTAGTGCGACGTTTTGAGCACCACGAACCAGCCGTGCATCCAGGGATGGATGTTGCACTTCACCGGGATGAATTCTGCCTTGTCGTATTTCTTGTGGTACGGTGCCGTACCGGGGGGCTGGGATAGATTCCACTCGATGTTCACTTTCGGCAACGGGTGAATGTTGTGCGAAGTTTGGTCGTCGTTGACGATATCGAATTCCTGGTTCACGTGCATGGGCAAAACGTGGGGAATATACTGGCAGCCCTTCTGGGTGTAGGTGATGGCCTGCGACGGAACCTGGCCCTCGTCGGTGGCTCCGGCCGAAACGTACACCACCACGTTTTCCAACGCATTGTCGGGCCCGCTCACAACCGTTTCGGTAGTTATGGGCGTGGCGTGCTGCTTGGCGCAGCTGGGTTCTTTGGACATGTCGATGGGTTTTTGGTGGGCCGGCGTGCCGGTATAGGTCACCTTGCCGCTAACGGTTCCAGCGAACATCAGGGACGGACACATCATTGACGGACAGACGAGCAACGTCAAAAGAGCTAGCAGCATTGGTTTGGGACGCATTCGAGTAACTCCCTCCTGGGGTCTTATAATCCACTTACTAGCTACCGCTACTGGCCGCCACCGGGAGGCTTGTTGTCAGCCGGGGCGGCGGGCGCCGGGTTCTTATCCACGTACGGCGGAATAACTCCGTGCGCAGCCCCTAGAACTTCGTTCTCCTTGCTGTGGCGATTGACCTGCAACGTGCGCAGGAAATGGACGAGATCCCAGGCGTCATTCGGTTGAATCACGTCCGCGAATGAGGGCATGGGAGTGCCGTCCAGGCCGGTCATGAAGATCTTATAGATATCCTGGTTGGTGCTGCCGCACTTGAAGCGCGAATCGTTTCCGCCCAAAGCGAAGTCGTAGGGACGGATCGGATTGTCTTTGCTGTCGGTGAGAGTCGAGGCGGACGGACCGTCGCCTTCCCCGTGCGGACCATGACACTTCCAGCATTCGAGCTTGGTGAAGAGCGCTTTGCCATGGGAAATGCTCTCGATGGTGATCGGGGGCTCGGGCGGAATTGTGATTGGAGTGCCGGCTTTTTCGTGCTCCCAACGGGGCGAAAAGATCTTGATATAAGCCACCAAGTCGGCCCGTTCTTGCTTGGTGAAGGTATTCCAGATCGGCATGTTGGAGTTAGTCAAGCCGCGCCCGATGGTGTTGAAGAGATCTTGATCGGTGGGCAGGGTGCCGGTCAGAGTGGAACGGCACTTGAAAGTGGCGATGGTAAAGTCGCGTGGCTTCGGATCCAGCCAAACGGCGTTCTCACCGTTGGCATCGCCGTATACGCCGTGACAGCCGACGCAATAGCGGCGGTAGTCGTACTTGGCGTCCGCGGCATGCCCAGTGATATTGCCGATGTGGCTCTCCATGGGCTTGACCACGAGAGGACGCAGCGGCCCTACTTCAGGCACGTCCTGCTGGGCCACGGCTCGAACCGCGAACCCGGCGGCGAAGACCAGTCCCATAATCGCGGTAAAAAGAATCGCGCTGATAAAACGCATTGGCTTCAAGCTGTTCATAGTCAGCACCCTTCAACTGAAGTCAGCGCTGGCGAACCGAGTTCGCCAGCGGATTCATCCCCATCAGAACTCAACATCAGAAGTCAAAGTCAATTCCGAACAGCAATTCGCTCGTGTTTACGTCGGTGGCGTTGCCAGCCGGGCTAGTAGGCCCCGTGCCGTCCTGGTGGAACAGGTTGAATTCGCCGAAATAGGCAAAGCCGGCCCGGCTAGTCATAAACGGGTTGTAGCGGTAGCCGATCGAATAGTTGTTGATGTTTCCCAGGTTCGACGGCGTCCCGGGAGTGGCCTGTTGCGACATTCGTTCCGCCTCATAGACGGCCTTGAAGATCAGCTGCGGACTATATACGTAACGAGCTTCGAAGGTGTAGCCGTTCCAGGTGGGCGACCGCGATCCCGGCGGAAGAACTGTTCCCGGGATATTGTTCAAGTTAGAACAAGTGGGAGTGACAACCGGAGTAGAGCAGGTTGCAGTTGTACCTCCGTTGCCATCTGTGGCTATTGCGTTGCCATAGCCCTGCCCGAAATATGCGTTATCCTCGCCGTGCTGAGTCACCACGTTGAGGTCAAAGTGGGGACCGAGGTAGAACTGCCCGTAAAAGCCCACACGACTAAATCCCTTGTTGCCGATTCCTGAACCAGGGATGGGAACCTGGCCACTAGTCAGATAGTACGTTGCCGCCTCTCCAGTAAAGGCGTACACCCCCACACGCTGCATCCCCAGTTTGCCTGTATCAAAGGCCTGGTCGAAGGTAAAGAATCCGCTATAGGAGTTGGCTCCGGTAGTCAGATTCACGTTCCCATCGCTCGAACTGAGCAGGGCCGCGGAAACGCGCGTCCGATCGTCCACCGAGTGCCCCATGTACTCCACACCGAGCTGGTTGTCCCCCATTTGCCCGAAGATGTTTCCATCACCAACCGGGATGAAGTGATAGGTCTGATAAATACCGCCGTTACCGGTGAGCCATAGGGTGCGCTTTTCAGAAAGCAGGTTGTTGAGCTCGAATCGGCCTAGCCTGATGTTGAGCCAGGGGCTCCCCCCGATGTTGTCCACGCGTGCGTTGA
>Ga0182015_10007083_pt1 | contig 11029 bp, 12 predicted proteins | sample 712P3MmetaG_FD_120478 | JGI IMG/M metagenome (GOLD analysis project Ga0182015, IMG submission 120478) | Permafrost microbial communities from Stordalen Mire, Sweden - 712P3M metaG | ecosystem: Environmental > Terrestrial > Soil > Wetlands > Permafrost | place: Sweden: Stordalen | collected...
GCTCTGCGCTGGCCGTTAGTGAAGCAGAGATCAAGGCGGCCACATTGCGCCTGGCCAGCAGCGGCTTCTATGTGGAACCCACCGCGGCGGTTGGCTACGCAGGCTTCACCGGGCTGCGTGACCGGAACCAGGACGACCTGGTTGGTGACACCCCCGTTGTCATCCTGAGCGGCACCGGGCTGAAATCAGGAAACAAGGTCGCCGATTTCCGCAGCCCCGGCTGGTGGCCGACGAGCGCCTGATGCTGCCACAACGCCGCTCACCCCCGACTGCCCACACGAGCTCGTCAACGTCCATAACCGCACCGCAGATCCTCAAGACCCTCAGCAATCCGCCGAATACCTTCTTCAGTTGCTGCCTCATCCCCAGCGATGCTTATGCGGAAGCAGTGTGTATCATGAGCTTCCGCTCGCCGCGGATCAACGAAAAAATGCCGTCCGGGAACAATGATGACCCTCTTTCGCTTGAGGAGCAGGTACAGCGAATTATCGTCAAACCACGAGTCCCTGATCCATAGCCAGCAGAACATTCCGCCCTGGCTTGTATGAAGACGCCAGTCGACGGACTCTGGCAAGTTCTCGAACAACAGCTTTTCCGCAACGCTGCGCTTGACAGAATAGTAAGGCCTTATCACCGACTCCGCAAGGTAATCGATTTCACCGGTCTCCAGTGCCCGTGCTAGAACTACCTGAGGAAGCTGCGGCGCATGCAATGCCGAATTAGCCATAAACGAAACCATGGCATCGACGTGATGCTCAGCACCAATAGCAAATCCGATCCGCTCACCAGGCAGCCCGGCCTTAGAAATCGAAAAGCAGTTAATTACGTTCTTATGCCAGACAGGAGGAGCCAGTGCCTCAGCGACCTGCGGGAACGGGGCGCCGTACGCGTGGTCGATAAGAACCACGCAATCCTGCTCCTCAGCGATGCTAATCAGAGCATCGACGTCATTCGCATCGGCGCCGCCACCGGTCGGGTTGCACGGGCTCGAAAGAATAATAAGGCCGATATCCGGCTGAAGCCGAAGTGCGTCATAGTCCATAGCATAACGAAAGTACCGGCCATCTCTGAATTCTACCTTCCGCGAGATCCCAACAACACCATCCGCACTAAGGGACAGATTATGATAGCCAGCGTAGTCAGGAATGAATGGAAGCACGATTCGCTTCAGCCCGCCCGGGCTGGGCCCGGCAAAGAGCGCCGCCGCCGCGAAGCACAACATCTGGCTGCCGGATCCTACGACAATATTCTTGCCCGTCACGCCCCACGAATATTTCCGGTTAAAATAATCGGCCAGGGCATTCACCAAACGATCCGATCCCCGTGACGGGCCGTACTGACAGCTTGCCGCCACGAAGCTACTCGCCAGCGCATTTTCGGTCAGCCGCCGCCACATAGTAATGGCCTCCGGGATCAGCGCTGGATTTCCGACTCCCAAATTCAGCCAACGCTCTCCAGGCGCTGCGGACGCAGCAGCGGCGCTATCTTGCAAAATGCTGCGAATACCCGATCTCCGCGCCATCCTAGTGCCGCACCACGATAGTCCCATGGAACAACTTCCCTTCGAACGACCTGCTGGCTCGCCCCTGGATCAGGCGCCGCCGCCCGCACACAGCGCGGCATCCCTGCCTATGCCGCCTGCCCTGGCAAATTCTCGAGTTTCCGAACGGGAACTACGACCGCGCCGACGCACTCGCTACATGCTCGGAGATCTGCGCGAGCGTCGGTCGGCGGAAAAGTTCGTCCATCGGCACTTCGATACCCATCTCATCCATGATGCGCACCTGTATCTTCTGCATAATCAGCGAATGACCACCGAGCAGAAAAAAGTCATCGTCGTCAGAGAATCCCTTAAGATCTAGTTCCCGCTCCCAGATGTAGCGCATTTGCTCCGACATTATGCACAGCCCCTTTCTCTTTAAGTTAATCCCAGGTCGTCAACGCGCCGACTGCGCCGATCGCCGATCCGCGTCCCTACGCGCCGTAAGCTATGAAGCCGCGCGCGTCATAAATTTTTCTCCGAGATTATCCTCGATACGCATACGATTATGCGTGAAGTCATTCCGACCCGAGACCAGTACGGACCCGTAGTTCGCGAGGTCGAAGGTTGCGCCATGGGCAACGAACTCCGTCTGGTTCGGGTAGACCCTCACATGGGTCGGGACGTAGCGCCCGGCGATAGCGAACCTTGTTTCTCTTTCTGTCGTATTAGGCTGCGAACCGTGTACACACGTCGCGGTAAATATCACGGCCTCGCCTGGTTTCATTTCTACATCCACGACATCCTCCTTCGGCGGCCGCCAGGCTGGGTCGATGAGAAAATCGGAGAATTGATAACCAAAGAACGCAGTCTCCGACTGATTAACGTCGTAGCCCGAGCGGCGCCCGGTCTGCGTTTTCTTGTGCTCGTCGTAGTACCATTTCCGGTGCGATCCGCGGACAAACCTCATACACCCGGTAGCCTTGGTCGCTGGGGTAAAAGTGGTCCATACCGTAATGTCAATGAACGCATTCCAGTCTGGCTCTGTGGGAAGCAGCTGAGAATTCCCATTCGCATAGCTGTAGTCACGTACCTGGTGCCACTCAGTGCCCTTCGCGCCGGGAAACTTCGGAAAAAATTCAGTACGCCAGAGCAAGATGTCCGGGCCCAGGATCGACTGGAGGAACTTTACGATCGTCGGATTGCTAATATGCCGCGACAAATACGGAATATCGAAATGGCGGTCATAGTTAACGTTGTTTTCGTACAGTACATTTGACCGGATCTGGTTCTGGATCCGAATCTCTCGGATTATCTCGGTCGCCTCCTCGGGCTCGTACACCTTGATAGGCCCGAAGAAGCCATCACGCTCGAATTGCTCAACGTTGGACTTGATCTCGTCGTGCGCGACGGCGGTAGCGGCGATGTGCGCTGCCGGTTCGGGAAGCTGAGTTGCCTCAGTCATGGTGGCGTGTCCTTCCTGCTCAGTTGTGGCCGGGCTGCGTGCTGGTGAACGCAGTCAGTGCGATTGGGGCTGCAGTGGAATTCCTGGGACGCCAGCACTATCGCTCACCGCTGGCACGGACTGATATAGCCGCTGTGCCAGGACCCGGCGATCCACTTTGCCGTTAGGGCTTAGCGGGAGTGCTGGCACGGGAATGAAGCGCTGCGGGATCATGTGTCTGGGCAGGACCTGCAGCAACTCACTCCGGACGGCCCAGGCGTCGAAGTCTTTTTCGGACGGGAGGACGCCGTCTTGCCCGGCAGGCACGACGAGGGCGACGAGATCCGTTTCCTGGCTGCCATCGTCGTGGACCGGCAGGACGACCGCTTCCCTGATATGAACATTGCCATGGAGCGCTGCCTCGACGTCCCCCAGGTCCACCCGCATTCCCCGGACCTTGACTTGGTTGTCTGCACGTCCCACATACATCAGTTCGCCGTCGGGCCTCACTCGGCCCAGATCGCCGGTCCGGTAAACGTCGACTGTACCATTTTCGAACCGTGCAGTGACGAATCGCTCTTCACCTATCCTTGTGTCGTTCAGGTAGCCTGCCCCCACGCCAAGACCAGATATACAAATTTCGCCTACATCGCCCGATGCGACGTGCGATAGATCGCTGTCAAGGACATGTATGTCTACGTTGTATATTGGCCGCCCAATAGGGACCCCACCAGAAACATAGGCGGGGTAATTGATCAGCACGTGCGCTGAAGCGACGTCCGTGCACTCGGCCACGCCGTAGACGTTCACGAGGCTGCATGCGTTGGCGGCCCTGGTCGCCCAGTTCGCAACACGGCCAGCCGCTAGCGGCTCTCCCCCGACAAAGACGAAATCGAGAGAGGCCAGCGCATCGCCACCCTCTGCTTCAGCTCGATCAAGAAGCAGATATAGCGCGCTCGGTGCACAGTGAAGGGTCCGGACCCGCAGCCCTTTGATCAGCCTGCATGCCATCATGACGTCAAAGCTACGGCTGGGGAGCAGATGAAGCGCTGAGCCGGTGAACAAGGGCATTACCAAGCTTCGCTGGCTGATGTCGAATCCGAGCGGGCTCATTAGCAGATTACTCGAATGCGTATCCAATTTGAATTCCTTCGCAAGCCAGTTCAGGAGGTTGTACCAGCCTCGATGCTTAACGGCTGTCGCTTTCGGAGTTCCGGTCGAGCCTGAGGTGAACACGACGTAACAGAGGTCTTCTGCGCTAACCTCGACAAGCGGCTTGGTGATAGGTAGCGAAGAGAGCTGGGGTCCGAGGTTCTCCATGTCGACCACATCTGCGTCGCTGTGGTCGACCATGCTGATGGTCGAGGGCGAGGCCACTATGAGGTCCATGCAGGGGAGCTGCGATATCATTAGCCGCAGGCGCGCCGGAGGATATGTCGGGTCTAGCGGAGCGTATGCGGCGCCGGCCTTGAGGGTCCCCAGTATGCTGATTATCATCTCGGGTGACCGGTCAAGGCACACGCCGACGGCGGTGTCTATCTGTGGGCCACGCGAGGTAAGATAGTGCGCGAACTGATTGGCCCGGGCATTGAGTTCTCTGTAAGAGAAGGTTAGCTGGTTGTACGTAAGGGCTATACGTTCAGGGTACAGCGCTGCATGGGACTCGAAGACTTCGTGCGCAAATGGCCGACTCGCACCAAGAACTCGCTGACCGCTTAAGGACATTTGCCATTCCTCTGCAGACGGGTAAGCTGTTCGCCGACAGGCGATGAACTGCTGGCCGATGTCGTACCGAGCGGCTGCGGATTGGGAGGGTTCTGGTCCTTATACGAGCCCGTATTTACGTTAACACGCGTATGGTTTAGTCGTCAAGCAAATATCTATGCTTTTATCGGCTCTTTTTCAGATGCTGTCATGTATGGCGGATGCACCAGCTTCAGCCCGCAGGCAGGCGAGAGTTTGGCGGCGGCGCCAGCAAGACCAGCGCTCGTGGTGCGCTGCCGGGTCGGCCGGACGGCAGAAGATCGCGTACAGGCGGCGGATCTCAAATTGGTGAGCTGGGCCACATTGGTGATCTTTCCCGTGGTGCGGTGTACTGCCACCACGCCGAGCACAGCCCGCTCTTCTCAAGCCCGGTCTCATCGGCTTCCAGCACCGCCCAGGCCATCCGTTTCATCCGACGGCTCCCGTTCTGCTCAAAACCGATCTAACCGAACTGCGAGGCAAGGACGTCACACCGGTGAATAATCCAGGCTTATGAGCCCAGGCCCAGCTACTTCTTCGACGACTATGGCTTCGATTCCCCGCAGAATTCGCTCTATCTGACCCGGCATAAGCACATGGGTATCCGCGATCAGTTCGAGCTTGACCGCCTCGGGTGAGCCGTACGCGCGCAGGCCGACGGTGACGTTATGATGCCGTTCAAGCCTGCGGGGCCACTGCACCTCGGTCAGGCCGAGTTTTGCTACGATGTTCGGTACCTTCAGCTCACACAGAGGCGGATAGGCCCCCGCAGACTGCATATCATTTACCCAGCACGATAGATCGATGCGGCAGCGGCGTTCCCGCTCAACCTCGGCTCTTACCGCATCGATTCGGCGCTTGTCGTAGTAGGCGTATCGGTAGGTCGCCTGTGCTGCAATCCAGGCCCGTCGGACGATCTCACGGAACGGAATATCGCCCGTCTCCACGAGGAACAGACCCTCCATCGTCACTGAGCTTACGGCCTGACGCAGTTCTCGCTTGGAGCGATTATTGGCTTGGACTCTCAATACGCAGCGATCTGTTTTAGTAATCCTCGATATGGCCGTCGATAGAGCCGCCAGCAGAATTGCGGAGGGGCCCACCTTCAGATCCCGGCTCAGGCACTGGGCGGCGACCGGCAAGGCCGACGAGATTAGGGTCCCGATGCAGTGCCGTGGTGCCCTCTGCTCAGTTGACTTACCTTGGAACATCGTCGGCGGAGCCTGAAGTAGGGTATTGCGCCAATAGTCTTCCGCAGCCGCTGCAATCCGCTGCCCAGCGGGAGACATCTGATACTGAGCCTCGTCGAGCGGCTGAAGGCTCAACGAGGCGGACGCCGTGATCCCCTGACGCCACAGCGTTCTTTCCAGAAACCGGACGGCCCAACCGTCAATCGCATGGTGCGAAACCACCACGAGGACGTAGCGGATCGATCCGTTCCTGGCGATTGCTCCCACGCGTATCGGCCATTCACTCTCGAAGTCAAATGGCTTGCTCAGCAGACGCTCCCAAAGGACTTTCTTGTTGGCTAGCTCCGTGTCGCCATCGTTCGTATCCACAATATCGATGGGCAGCCGGACGTCCCCGTACAGTACCTGCTCGAGCCCGCCATCCGGCCTGCCACGAAGTCGGGTGCGCAACGATTCATGCGTCGCCAGGGCCCGGTGTATGGCGGCAATGAGATCACTTATTGGAATTCCTTTCTCATATGAATTATATATTGGCACATTGAAACGCTCATGATCTGGCGCGTCCTCCAGCATTTCCGTCCAGATGGAGTACTGTCCCCAGGTGCTGACCGCTGAGCCAGAACGGCCGCCGGAAAAATCTACGAAAGCAGTCGACCGCATGATCACCGGGATCCCCTGGTGATCGCCGTTTCGCCATGGATCGACAGCCAGACCTGGCGGCATTGCTGAGCGGCGCTCATTACGCTAGCGGTCCAGACGATCATGGCCGGCTTCCCGCGGCCGGGCCCAGCGACGGTCCCCCGGCCGGCGCCGAGTCGGCTACGGGCACGGTCAGCGCCACCGCGGTCAGGCTCTGGTAGTCGGTCTTGCCCAACCTGGTCATTGGGATCCGCCTGATCTGCCGCAGGGCAAGTACCCCTGGCGGGAGGCTGAGCTGGCGGAGCAGTCCTGCGCGTATCTCATCGTGTTCGTCTCGGTGGCGCTCAGTGAATACCACGATCGTCTCGCCGGTGCCCCTGACCGCCGCGGCCGGGCCCGCCGGGCGGAACGCCGCCTCGATCTGGTCAAGCTCCACCCGGAAGCCGAAGACCTTCACGATGCGCTTGGCCCGGCCAGTGAGATAAAGAAATCCATCTCGCAGATACCCCAGGTCTCCGGTCACCACGCTGCCGCCCATGACGTCGCCCCCGCCCAGGTCGGCGCGGGTCTGCGCGTACCCGAGCATGACCGCCGGGCCTGAGTACACAATGGCGCCGCGCTCCCCGTCGGCCAGGGCGGCGCCGGCCGTGCCCTCAACCCGCAAGCTCCCGCCGGGGATGACCCGGCCCACAGATCCGGGCCGCTGCCTCCACTCCCGCGGCGGCAGGCAGGTGATCCGCGCCGTCGCCTCCGTCTGGCCGTAACAGAGCCAGAACTGCCCGCCTCCGCGCTCCATCAGCTCCGCGAAATAACGCACGAAGTCATGTGCGAGCGGGCCGCCCGAAACCGTCAGCGTGGCGAGCGAGGGAAACCTGGTGAGATCGAAACGCCGGCCATGCAGCGTCTCGTAGATCACCGGCACCCCGGCAAAGCTGGTGACCTCATTGCGGGACACCGACCGCCAGAAACGAGTGGACAGGACCCGATCCGCGCACACCACCACCGACGCGCCTGCCGCGAGATGACTGTTGAGCACCGAAAGCCCGTAGCCGTGGCTCAGCGGGAGGGAGGTAACCGCGCGATCCTCCGACCTGATCCCCATTGCCTCTACGATCGCCGAGGCGTTCGCCTCAAGGTTCGCCTGCGACAAGCGCACCACCATCGGGCTGCCGGTTGACCCCGACGTGGCGAGCAGCAGAGCCAATTCGGCGCCGACAACCCCAGCGCTGGGCCCTGACCGCCGCAGGATCACAGAACCGCTTGGCAGGGCGCCGACGGGCAGGTAGTCCCTCTGCCATGAGCCAGCCGACTCGCCGTCAGCATCAGCACCCACGACGAACTCCGGCCGGTAATTCTCGATAAACAGTTCCTGCGCCGGGCCGGGCAGCACGCCAAAGAGACCGCACGCGTGCCCGCACGACAGACTGGCCAGGTAGGCCAATACAGCATCAAAATCACGGTCGACGAAGACCGCTATCAGCGCCTTCTCAGGGCGCTCAAACAACCACTGCAGCTCGCTCAGCATCCGGCTCAGATCGCGGAAACTCAGGCAGCGCTCGCCACCAGCGACAAGCGCCACCGCGTCGCTACGTGTCCTGCTCTGCAGAGACAGCGGCAGCATGCTGCACCAGCGCGAGGGACTGCGTAACGACCGGCGCGAACTCCTCGATGGAAGGCCGGTCAAACAGATCGATGAGCGAGATCTCACACCCTAGCTCACCACGAATACGGGTAACGATCCGAACCGCATCGAAGGAATCCCCACCCAGGTCAAGGAAGTTGTCGGCCCCCCCGACGGGAACGCCGAGAACGGACTGCCATATGCGCTTAAGTGCCGATGCGACGTCGGCAACCTCCATGGCGTGCTCGGCAACCCGCTCTGCCATTTTTTTTCCTTCTTTGCCACTAGCCTGTCACTGTCAGTTCGAGATCGAGACGCTCGGTATGGCCTGGCCTGGGTCTACACACCGGGATCGCGGTTTGTGCGACGAGGATGATTCAAGATCACGTCTTATTCTCGTACTGTTTCATTTCCTCGATGAGGCTCTTGGGCCGCATGTCAGTCCAGTTCTCCTCAATAAAATCGAGGCACACCTTGCGCGTGTCTTCCGCGTGCGCGACCGTCCAGCCAGCTGGCACGTCGGCGAAGCTTGGCCAGAGAGAGTACTGGCCCTCATCATTAATCAGCGCAAGATAAACGCCATCTTCGTTCTCGAAAGGATTGCTAGTCAAAACTCTCTCCTTTTCACATACCGTCTACTCTGGACAGCACCGCCACCCACGCTTGACCAGTGCCGGGCGATCTGCGACAGAACACCCCCAGGACGCTCAGCCGACTGACGTCCCAGCTGTTCATAGGCTTGTGGATACCGTCGTTCTCGTCCGTGGCAAAGAAGTCACTGCCAATGTCGCTCCCCTTCCGGGCGGGTCGACGGGGGCTCGCCAGCTATCCAGTAACACTCGCCAGCTATCCAGTAACAGCAGCCAAGTACGCTTACAACCACCGGCTACGCCCGCCTGGCGCGACTGGTGCGCTCGGCGAGAACATCTTTTGAGGGTTGCTCTCAACTGTGAAAAGACTATATTTTTGGCCGCTGCAAGTTAGTTTAATGGCCAAATATGGTGGTGTCAACGGAACTGGAGAGTCTTTCCGGCGCCCGCCAGCCAGCCCGCCGGATAAGCTGATTGCCGACCGGCTAGCTGCGCCTGGAGTTCCGGTAACGATCACACGTCCGGGACATGCATACGTGGCCTGCGCAGTCCGAGGCTTACTCGACCAGGAGCGTCTTGTATGCACCGACTGCGGCGCGCTCGGCCTCCTCGTCCAACTGCCGGCAAAAACCGTGATCCGGGCTCGACGCTGAATCGTGCACGTTCGCCGTCGTGTGGATGTCGGCTGCAGGCGTCCTCAGAACAGTCAGGGCAAAGATGATCTGCTCGGCGCCCGTCCCGGTCACTCGTCCGTGTGCACCGATTCGGCGGATCGCTGGCCACGATTTCCAGGCGCTCCCAGATGTGTCCAGCGTTTACGCCCGGCCCGCGTTCAGGATCTCCACCCCTGGCCAGCCGCAATGCCAACGGTCACGTCTACGAATGCCCTACGACCTGCGAAATCCCGGCCAATTACGTCATAGCTATTCCATGCTGGCACGCTTGACGTTCGATGCCCTGCCGGACAGCCGCCAGACGATCGCGATAATCTCGTTCCTCGGGGCTCGCCTCTTTGATGGTCAGCAAACTGCCTTTCCCCAGGCCACGGGCCGGTATGGCGGTGACTGCCGTGGCCTGGGCCGCGATCTGCCTGGTCGGTTGCTGATCGTCGTGATCGGCTTCCCCGGCGGCCGATGGCTCGTGTGGGTGGCCGCAGCCTGCCCCGTGCTGCTGGTGTGACGCTCTCGGCGATTGCGGCACCCCGCGCGGTGAGGGGGCAGTCGGTGAAACAAACCGCCGTGTCCGTGACTGGGCTCGGCGGATCGTCGTGGGCCTGCGGTGACCTCGCCGAATTGCTCGGTCACCGGCTGACCCGCGGGCCATCGCTGGGCGATCCTCACTCGCCGCGTCCAGGCGATAGACCGGGACACTGGCGTGCGCGGCAGATTTGCGTGCGTCCTGCGGCGTCAATGGTCCAAGACAGGTTATTCCTGTTATAAACTTCTGGCGGGCAAAGGCCACCAATAACGCGCCGCCTGGTGTTAACATAGATGTGGTTCTCGCAGGCAGGAGAACGGGAGAGCAACGAACGAGGCAGAATGCACGAGCCGGATGAACCAATGAGTTATGGGCTTGTCTCTTTCGGCACCGCACTCGGCACGTCGGTGCCGCTCGCCGAAGTGGTCGGGGAGTACACCGAAGATATCGAGCGGATCCTTGCCTTCGGCTACCGTAACGTGCTCCGCTGTTCCGCCGAGATCGGGATTACCGACTTGGCGGTCGAGGCGGGCGGCAAGGCCCTGGCGGTAGCGGGCGTAGATCCAGCCGATCTCGATCTTGTCGTCCTCGCGATCACCGATCTTGCCGAGTATCTCTACTGGGACGCCGCAGCAAGTCTCGCCCACAGGCTCGGAGCCGACCGCGCAGAGGCGGTGCTGCTCACGCAGGCCTGCACGACGGGCGTACTGAGCCTCGATACAGTCGCCGGGAAGTTCGCCACGCACCCGGATTACAAGGTGGCGCTCGTCGTCGCGGCGAACCGGTGCTGCGAGCCATACTGGAACCGAATGGACACCCAGCCCATGGTTTTCTCTGACGGCGCGACCGGAGTCGTCGTCCGCCGAGGTCATCCGCGGCTACGGTGGCTAGCCACGGATGTGCGGACAGATGGCCGCTACGCTGATTTCTACCGCCTCGACCGGGGCGGCGCGGCGGCCCCGTTCGGGGCCGCCGACGGAATCCGGGTACGCGACGCGTGGAGCGTCATGGAATTCTTTGATTACGACGCCGGTCAGTTTAACCAGTTCGTGGACCAGCTGGATGAGCAGACAAAGCTCACCGTGGAGCGTGCTTGTGCGCGGGTGGGCACTCAGATTGCGGACC
>Ga0182015_10007084_pt1 | contig 11027 bp, 13 predicted proteins | sample 712P3MmetaG_FD_120478 | JGI IMG/M metagenome (GOLD analysis project Ga0182015, IMG submission 120478) | Permafrost microbial communities from Stordalen Mire, Sweden - 712P3M metaG | ecosystem: Environmental > Terrestrial > Soil > Wetlands > Permafrost | place: Sweden: Stordalen | collected...
AGGGCCACCCTGGTCGAGTTGTCGCCGGCCGGCGCCAGGGAAGCCGAGCAGGCTCTGTGGCCGCGGCTCGACGCGATGGCGGAACTCTTCGAGGTGTTCTCCCCCGAGGAGCAGCAGCAGTTCTTCGCGGCGCTCGATCGCCTGGTGCAGGCGATCGACAACCGCCAGGAGACCTGACCCGCGCCGCCGCGCGGCACTGCCGCCCGCTCCCGGTCAGGCTGATGCATACTGCAACGGGATCCAGAGCGAGAAGGAGGCACGGTGACCGAAGACACGCCGGGCTCTGATGGCAAGCCTGAACCTTACGAAGAGATATCCGCCATTTCCTACCGGGCGGTCAGCGCGGGCCATCCTGTGGTCACCCACTCAGGCGAGCAGTTCGGCGTGGTCGAACACGTCCTTGAGATCCCGGAACTCGACCTCTTCGACGGCATCGTGGTGTACACGGGGACCGGGCTCGGCGCGATCCATCTGCGGGACGGCCGGGGAGGAGAGGAAGGAGCCCGCGCCGAGATGCTGCGGCTCGGCCAGCGGCGAAACGGGCTGCGTTTCGTCGATGCGGACCAGGTCGAGGTGATCACTCCCGGCTACGTAAAGTGCACGTTCGGCAGTTCCGAGGTGGCGCTGCTGCCCGCGCCTAACGGAGCGCCCGTCTATCACGTGGACATGGCCAGGGAGGACCACGCGGCCCGGCGTGTGGGGTACAGCCACATGTACGGCGGCATGTTCAGCCGCGCGCGCTGGAAGCGCACGTAGCAGCAGCGCTGGCCGGCTGGCCGTCATGTAGCGGCCGGGCGTCAGGTGGTCGGGCGTCAGGTGGCCGGGCTGAGGGAGGCGAACCAGCGGCCCGAGTCGGTCCAGGTCTCAGTCACGTTAAGGCGAGCGGTGAGGCCAAGGGGGCCGATCTGATCGGCGCCGATCCAGGCCCAAGGGAACCAGTCGCTCAGCGTTCCCCCGTGCCTCAGCCGTACCTGCTCGCACAGCAGAGGCGCACCGGGCGGCTCCACCTCGACCAGCGCCCGGCCGTCCGGCATGATCAGCTCTGCGACCCGGCGCAGCAGCGCTCCCGGGTCCCCGCCGATCCCGATGTTCCCGTCGGCCAGCAGCAAGGTCTTCCACCGCCCCGTTCCCGGCACGGCGCCGAAGACATCCCGGCGCAGGGCGAGCGCCCCGGACGACCGGGCCAGCCACACGGCGTACGGGGTGACGTCGATGCCCAGGGCCGGAACCCCGCGCTCGGCCAGGGCCACCGTCAGGCGCCCGGGCCCGGACCCGACGTCGAGGGTGTGCCCTTGGCAACGGTCCAGGATCGACCCGTCACCAGGCACCGTACGCGTCCACTCGTCGGCCTTGAGCGGGGTGCGGCGGCCATCCGCGTGCTCGATCTCCGGCCGCGCCAGGCCGGCCAGCGCGTCCTCATAGAGCTCACCGAGCACGAGGTCACCTCCTCCGCAGTGCGCACGGGCAGTCCTGGCGGCGGAAAGCCTAGCTTTCTGGGGGGCCGGCCGGTGCCGGGTTACCCTTACGTTCCTGTGACGGAACAACCCCAAATCCTCGCGCATGGCGCAATCCGGCTCTAAATTGGCATCGTGACCAGGAATTGCGCACACAACGGATGGACCCCCGCCAGTCTCGCACGATTGCGGCAGCGCCGGAGGGCGGCATCGTGACCACCACCGACCGTCCGGGCCGCATCATGGTCGTCGACGACGACGCCACCCTGGCCGACGTGGTCGGGCGCTACCTGGTCCGCGACGGGCACCAGGTGGAGTGCTTCGGCGACGGTTACGAGGCGCTCCGCCGCATCGCGGACGAGCCACCGGACCTGGTGGTGCTGGATCTCATGCTCCCCGGCATCGACGGCCTGGAGATCTGCCGCAGGCTGCGCGCCCAGTGGCCGATCCCGGTGGTGATGCTGACCGCACTGGGCGAAGAGACTGATCGTGTGGTCGGCTTCGAGACCGGCGCCGACGACTACGTCACCAAGCCGTTCAGCCCGCGCGAACTCGCGTTGCGGGTCAGGTCCGTGCTGCGCCGCGCCCGGGGTGGCGGCCTGCCCGACGCGCACTCACTCGGCGTCGTCAAGGACGGTGACCTGGTGATCGACCTCGCGGCGCACGCTGCCACCCTCAAGGGCAGCGCCCTGGCCCTCACCTCGAGGGAGTACGACCTGCTCGCCTTCCTCATGCAGCATCCGGGCCAGGCCTTCACCCGCGAGCAACTGCTCGGGCACGTGTGGAGCTGGACGTTCGGTGACACGTCCACGGTCACCGTGCACATCCGGCGGCTGCGGGAAAAGATCGAGCCGGACCCAACAATGCCCAGGCGGCTCGTCACGGTCTGGGGTGTCGGTTACCGATACGAACCGGAGCATGCATGAGCGCACTGATCGCCCCCTCCGATCTGCTGCACGTCTCTGAAAGCGTCGCCTCGATCGCGGTCATCACCACCGCGGTCGGACTCGTCGCGCTGAAGCTGCTAGCCGGCCGCTCGATCGCCGCCATGCTCACCGTCGTCGCCGCGGTCACGGTGGTCACGTCCCTCGCCGGAGTGGGGGCCATCGCCGTCTTGATGCTGGCCTCTTCCGGCGACCGCGAGGTCATGCTGGACCTCCTCGGGATCGCGGGTCTGGCGGGCTTCGCCGTGGCGCTTTTCGTGGGCCGGAAGATCAGCAGGGCGAGCCGTCTGCTCCTCGGCGCGGTGCGGGAGGTCGGCGAGACCGGCTTCTACGAGCCGCCCCGGGTGACGCTTCCGGCCGAGCTGGCCGGGCTGTCCGAGGAACTCGCCGCGGCCCATGAACGACTCGCTCACGGACGCGAGCGGGAGCGTGCCCTGGAGGCGAGCCGGCGGGAACTGGTCGCCTGGGTGAGCCATGACCTGCGCACCCCGCTGGCCGGGGTGCGGGCGATGGCCGAGGCGCTCGAGGACGGCGTCGTCAGGGACTACGAAACGGTGAGTACCTACCACACGCAGATCCGGCGTGAGGCGGACCGCCTGACGACCATGATCGACGACCTGTTCGAGCTGTCCCGCATCCACGCGGGCGCGCTGCGGCTGTCCCGCCGCCTGGTCGGCCTCGATGACCTGGTGGCCGAGGCGCTCGCCAGCACCGAACCGCTGGCCCGGGCCAAAGGAGTCCGGCTGCATGGCTCGGCGGTTCGCGGCCTTCCGGTCCTGGTGGACGCGGACGAGTTCGGCCGTGCGCTCCGCAACCTGGTCACCAACGCGATCCGGCACACTCCTTCGGACGGCCTGGTCCAGGTGGAGGGAGAGGTCGAAAGGGGCATGGCCAGGGTGAGCGTGGCCGACGCCTGCGGCGGGATCTCCGCTGAGGCCCTGCCGCGCGTTTTCGACGTGGCGTTCCGCGGCGAGCCGGCCCGCACGCCCGGTGAGGACAACGGCGCCGGGCTTGGCCTGAGCATCGCCCGCGGCATCGTCGAGGCGCACGCCGGCCAGATCGCGGTAGCGAACGCGGGCCCCGGCTGCCGGTTCGTTATACGGCTGCCGCTCGCCCACGCGCCGGAGTCGGCTCGGGTTCGGCCGGCGTACGCGCAGCGGGGCTGACCCAGGGGCTGACCCACACCGGACTGGCGGGATCCAGCGCAGTTACGGGATCCCGCAGCTGCGCCCGGGCGAATTCAGCCATCCCGGTGCCGAAGCTCACCTGGGCGCGGAAGCCGAGGCCGCGCGCCGCGGCCGCCGGGGAGGCCACGATGTGCCGCACGTCACCGAGCCGGAACTTGCCGGTCACCACGGGCCTCGGGCCGCCGAACGCTTCGGCCAGCGCCTCGGCCATCTCGCCGACGGTATGCGGTTCCCCGCTCGCGACGTTGAACGCCTCCAGCGTGCCGAGTTCACCGGCGTCCAGGGCGCACATATTGGCCCTGGCCACGTCCCGGACGTGGACGAAATCGCGCCGCTGGCCGCCGTCCTCGTAGACCTCGGGCGCCCGGCCGCCTTCGAGCGCGGAACGGAAGATCGCGGCGACTCCGGAGTACGGGGTGTCCCGCGGCATCCTCGGCCCGTAGACATTGTGGTAGCGGAGCGCGACAGCCGACCCACCGGTCATCCGGGCCCAGGTGGACGCGAGGTGCTCTTGCGCCACCTTGCTGGCCGCATAGGCGTTGCGGGGATCAAGCGGCGCCAGTTCGCCCACCGTGGCTATCGTGAGCTGCTCGCGACAGCGCGGGCAGCGTGGCTCGAACTGGCCCGCCGACAGGTCGTCCGGGCTGCGCGGGGCAGGCCGGACCCGGCCGTGCCGCCGGCAGTCGTAGGCACCCTCCCCGTAGACGACCATCGACGACGCCAGCACGAGGCGCGGGATGCCGCTCCGGCCCATGGCCTCGAGCAGGACCGCGGTGCCGGTGACGTTGACATCGGCATAGGCAGGCAGATCGGCCAGGTCGACGCCGAGCCCGACCAGTGCAGCCTGATGGCACACCGCGTCCGCGCCCTCCACCGCCCGGCTGACCACGGCGGGATCGCGGACGTCGCCAATGGTCAGGTCGAACCCGGCGGGCAGATAGCTCGGCCGTCCGCTGTGCACCGCCGGGGCCAGCGAGTCCAGCCCCTGAACCTCATGGCCAGCTGCCTGCAGGACATCGACGATGTGGGAGCCGATGAAGCCCGCGGCCCCCGTCACCAGTATTCGCATACGGTCAGCCAAACATGCCGCCGGCCTGCGGTGATTGGGCCCAGGCGAACCGTCACAGCTCTGTAAGGGTCGATCATGGCAGTTCGTGGCTACTGTCGTTGGGCATGGTGATCGATGTGGTTTTGCCGTGCCTGAACGAAGCTGAGGCGCTGCCGTGGGTGCTCTCCCGGATGCCGGACTGCTTCCATCCCATAGTTGCCGACAACGGCTCCACCGACGCGTCGGCGGCGATCGCCACGGACTTTGGCGCGACCGTGGTCCGGGTACCCCAGCGCGGATTCGGCGCTGCCTGCCACGCCGGGCTGCTCGCGGCCACGGGCGACGTCGTCTGCTTCATGGACGCCGATGCCTCGCTCGACCCTCACCACCTGCCGCTAGTCGCCGACCCCATCCTGGCCGGGCAGGCCGACCTGGTGCTCGGCCGGCGCATTGCGCGTGGCCTGCGGGCCTGGCCGCTGCACGCCCGGCTCGGCAACAAGGTGCTGGCCGCACAACTCCGCCGCCGTACCGGCGCGCGGCTGCGCGACCTGGGACCGATGCGGGCCGCCCGCCGTGAGCCGCTGTTGCGCCTCGGCCTCACTGACCGCCGGTTCGGCTATCCGCTGGAGATGGTGATGGGCGCGTCCGCCGCGGGCTGGCGGATCGAGGAGACCGATGTGCCCTATCTCCCCCGGTCCGGACGGTCCAAGGTCACCGGGACGGTCGGCGGCACCGTGCGCACCGTGCGCGACATGCGGCGGGTGCTGGCGTCATGACCAGGCTGGCCGCGCAGATCGTCGTCATCGCCAAGGCACCCGTGCCGGGCCTGGTCAAGACCAGGCTCACGCCGCCGTTCACCCCGCACGAGGCGGCCAGGCTCGCCGAAGCCGCGCTGGCTGACAGCCTGGAAGCCGCCGCCCGCGCCCCGTTCGCCCGCCACGTGCTGGCCCTGGCCGGCGCGTCCACCACGCTCCGCGGCCGGCGCGGAGCGGGCTCCCCGCGCGCGGGGTGGCTCCCCCGGGGCTTCGAGGTGACCGGGCAGCGCGGGCAGGGGCTTGATGAGCGGATCGCCGCGGCGATCGATGACGCCTACTCCCGGCTGCCCGTCCCGGTCGTGCTGATCGGGATGGACACCCCCCAGGTGACTCCCGGATTGCTGGAGCGCGTGGCGCGCCCACTCGCCTGCGGTGGCGCCGACGCCGTGTTCGGCCCGGCCCGGGACGGCGGCTTCTGGCTGCTCGGCCTGCGCAGGCCCGACCCCAGCCTCATCCTCGGCGTCCCCATGTCGCAGACCCATACCGGCCGGGGCCAGCTTTCCCGCCTGCTCCGGGCCAGCCTTCGCGTGCGATTGGCCCCTGAACTGATCGACGTGGACACCGTCGCCGACGCCCAGGAGGTAGCTCGCGAGGCGCCGGACAGCCGGTTCGCGGCCACCATGCTCGGCATCTCCGCCCAGCGCGAGCTGGCCGTCCCGCACGTCCCGGATAACCTGGCCGTCATGGAGCACACAACGCCGCTCGCCGGGGCTGGTTCCGCGGGCCGGTAAGGCTGGCGGTCGAGTTCCGCGCCGAACTCAGCCGCCAGCCTTAGCCCGGCGGCCCCATCCCGCCGTCTCAGCTCTCCGCCTTGCTTTGAAAGGCAGTTTCTTCATCGCCGCTTGAGTGCCCTGGTGAGCCAGGCGCCGGCGAGCAGCACCAGGCCGGCCGCTACCGCGTAAGGAACGGGTTGCTGACGCGCTGCGCGCGCGACGCGGGCCGCCTGGGTGCTCACTTGCTGCCTGAGCGGGCCCGCCTTGTCCGCGACCTTGCCAGTGACGTCGCCGGTCTTGTCCGTGACCTTCCCTGTCGTGCCAGCGAGCTTGCCCTTGACGTCGCCGGTCTTGTCCGCGATCCGGACCTTTACCTGGCTGACCTTGTCGCGGGCACGCGCGGGTACGTCCAGCTTCGCGGTGAGGGCCTCGACCGTCTCGCCGAGACGCTCGCGGGTGCGCTCGATGTCTTCGGCCAGCGCCTCCGGGTCATTCGGTATGGCGTCCCCAGCTTCTCCCGGCGCGACGGCCGAGCGTGGCACGCCTGTCTCGCCCATGAAGCTCTCCGTCGTGGGCTCGCCGGTCTCACTGACAGGCCTATCGGTCATCGGTGCACCCTCTCCTTGATTTCTTCCACGTCGGCCTTGACACTGTCTACGGTTTGCCGCGGAACCGGTGGCGTGGCCCGCTTTAGCTGCTTGCGGCCGAGCACCGCGAGCGTTCCCGAGATGGCGAACAGCACACCTCCGACGATCAGCGCACTGCCCCACGCCGGCACCACCTTGGCCAGACCGAGGATGGCCGCAGCAACGACCGCCGATATACCGTACAGCGCGACGACACCGCCACCACCGAACATCCCGGCGGCGCGGCCAAGCCGCTTGCCCTTCCGCGTCATCTCCAGCTCAGCCAGCCGCAACTCCTCGCGCACCAGCCGGGAAACCTGCTCGGAAAGCTGCTTGGCGAGGTCACCGATCGGGCGATCCTGATTCGCGGCCGCCATCCCGTCGCCACGTATGCCCTCCATAGAACTCCGCCCCTCCGTGAGTGGTCGCCGCAAGCCTGTGCTTCGAAGCAGCCCGTCTACCCGGCATCCGGCCGGCTAACCGGACCGGGCCGACAGCGTGCTGGAATCAGGCATTGCCACGGTCGCGTGGGGGATGGCACGGAGCGTCGCCTGCCCACCGCGTCCCACGGCTGGACAGTCCGGCCGATCCGCGGTCGTGGTACCCGTCCCGCGTCGCGGTGACGGCGGCGCCCTCGCGGTGCCTCGTCGTTTGCAGCGTCTCACTGGCGGTAGGGTCGGGCGGCGAGCGAGCGTCACGGCGGTCATCACGGCGCGCCGTAACCGCAGGGAAACATCTAGCGAGGACGATGGGACGATGAGGTCACGGCGGATCCGGATCGGGTGCGAGTTCACCTATGTGGCCGAGATCGACACGCCGGTGATCTTCCAGGTGCAGCCAAGCGAGTCCCCGGCCCTGGCCCTCCAGGGCGAGCAGTGGTCCACCAAGCCGTCGATGGCGATCCGCGGCTACACCGACCTGTACGGCAACCCGTGTGCCCGGGCGGTGCTTTCCGCTGGCCGGTCAAGTTTGCAGTGGGGCGCGGTGGCTGACGTTCCTGACGCCACCGAGGACGCCGACGAGAACGCACTGGAGCGTGCACCCGATGCGCTGCCGGACGATACGTTGATCTACATCTTGCCCAGCCGCTACTGCCTGCCCGACGTGCTCGCCGACGAGGCATGGGGGCGCTTCGGCGGGTTTCTGCCCGGTTACCGTCGCGTCCAGGCAATCTGTGATTACGTCCACGGCCATCTCACGTTCCAGTACGGCAGCACGACCTCGCTGTCGACGGCCGCAGACGTCAATGCGGCCGGGCGCGGGGTCTGCCGTGACTTTACCCATCTGGCCATCTCGTTCTGCCGGGCGCTCAACATTCCGGCCCGTTATGTCTTTGGGTACTTGCCCGACATGGATGTTCCCCCCGACCCCGCGCCAATGGACTTCGCGGCCTGGATGGAAGTCTGGCTCGGCGACCGGTGGTGGACCTTCGATCCTCGCAACAACATGCGCCGTAAAGGGCGCATCGTGATCGGCCGGGGCCGCGATGCGTCGGATGTGGCCATGGCGACGACCTTCGGCGGCCCGTTTCTCGAAAACATGGTCGTCCATGCCGAGGAGGTGACCGGCTGATGCTCGATCATGCCGAGGAGGTGACCGGCTGATGCTCGATTCCCAGCTGCTGCAGGCGCCGGTGCTCGACCACCGCGGGCTGGATCTTGACGCTGCCGGGCGCGTCACCTACATCATCGAGCAGAGCTTCCGCTACGACTATGAGGCGCCGGTGAGGTCACTGCGGCAGCGACTGGTGATCGTGCCCCCCGTTCGCCACGGCAGCCAGCACAGACGCGCGCACTCGCTGGAGGTCAACGGCGCCCACGCCCAGCGCTGCCTGCGCCGGGACGTCCACGGTAATGTCGTCGCTTGGCTGCGTGCCGAGCACGTGGCGCATGCTGTCGAGTTCCGGCTGGCCGCCATCGTCGAACGGGTCCGCGACGACGGGCTTCCTGTGCTTCCGGCGGCGGCCCTGCGCAGCCCGGCCCTGCTCCGGCCGACCCGGCTCACCGCCGCCGACAGCCGACTGCGGGATCTGGCCAGCGATCTGGCCGGAAATGCGGGCAGCCCGCTAGAGCAGGCCGGGCAGATCTGTGATCTTGTCCACGGCGCGATCGCCTATGGGCACGGCGTTACATCGGTACGGACGACGGCCGCGCAGGCGCTGGCTGGCGGCCGGGGAGTCTGCCAGGACTCGGCGCACGTGATGCTGGCCCTGTGCCATCTCGTTGGGCTGCCCGCCCGCTACGTCTCGGGCCATCTGCTCGGCCAGGGCGGTACCCACGCCTGGGTCGAGGTGGTCGTGCCGCGGGCGGACGATGCGGTTGCCGTCGCGTTCGACCCATGCAACGGCCGGATGGCAGGCAACGGCTACGTCACGGTCGCGACCGGCCGCGACTACTCTGACGTAGCGCCGACATCCGGGTCCTATGTCGGCACGTCGCGGAGCCGTCTCAGCACAGACCGCCGGGTAGGCGTCCTGGCCGCTGCGTTATCGGGCGGAACGCTGGTTACCGTCGCCGGCCGAAGACGAAGTATGAGATTGGTGCTCCCCCCAACGAGTTGATGAATAGCACCACCGCGGCCCATATCCATTTCGAGCCCCGGATCTGGCTTGCTGGCCGACGCTTGATGTCAATGAGCGCCGCTATCTTGAGGCTGCCTTCGGCGACTGCGGCGGCGATGATTAGTTTGCGGCTGCGCTCGCTGAGATCACTCCACTTTTTGGGTCTAGCGGCCATAACATCCTCCGCGTATATGGCAGGGATCCCTGATGGCCTGCACCTTACATCGGTGAGGTGGTCCCCCACGACCTGACCGTCCCTCTGGTATGCGGCGGTTCAGTGGGCGAGGCTGGTGTTGCGGGCGAGCGTTTCCCAGGTGGTGATCTCCGTACGGACGCTGTCGAGGTGGCCGAGGATGGCATCGACGGCGTCGTCTCCGAGGGGCAGGCGCAGCGGAGCCTCGTCGCTGTCCAGCGCCGTGAGAATAGCGGCTGCGGCCTTGGCCGGGTCACCGGGCTGGGTGCCGTTTCCGGTCTCGATCATGTGCCGGGTCGGGCCGACGGTGGCCGTATAGTCAGCGATCTGCGCGCTGACGCTGATGTTGCTGAACAGGGCGGTGCGGAAGGCGCCTGGCTCCACGATCAGTACCTTGATGCCAAGCGGGCGGACCTCGTCCGCCAGTGCTTCCGACATCCCCTCAAGCGCGAACTTGGTGGCACTGTAGGCGGAGAACCCGGCGAAGGACATCTGGCCGCCCATGCTGCTCAGCTGCACGATCGCTCCGGATCGGCGGGAACGCATGGCGGGCAGCACCGCGCGGATCAGTGCGGCGGGGCCGAAGACATGCACGTCGAACAGAGAGCGCAGCTCGGCGTCGGTGGTCTCCTCGGCCGCGCCGACGTGACTGCGCCCGGCATTGTTGACCAGCACGTCGATCCGGCCATGGCGATCTGTGATGTCGTGCACCGCGGCCTCGATGGCGGCGGTATCGGTGACGTCGAGCGGCAGCGCTTCGACTTGGTCCGGGTGCGCTGCGGCCAGATCATCCAGTGTCGTGACGCGGCGGGCGGTCGCGACGACGACGTCGCCAGCGGCGACCGCGGCCTCGGTGATCGCCCGGCCGAAGCCGCTGTTGCCCCCGGTGATCAGCCAGACCCTGCTCATCGGAGTCTCCCCTCGCTTAGTGGCCCTTGCGTCATCAACCGTGCCCGCAGGCCTGTTGGCCTGTCCAAGACCTGATGTGATAACTAATGGTTATGGACGTGCACGGGAGGGATCTGCGGTACTTCGTCACCGTGGCCGATGAGCTGCACTTCACGCGCGCGGCCGAGCGGCTGTTCGTTTCACAGCCGGCATTGAGCAAGCAGGTCAGGATGCTGGAACGACAGCTCAGCGCACGGCTGTTCGAGCGCGATCGTCAAGGCGTGCGGCTGACGCAGGTGGGGGCGGCGCTGCTGCCACACGCCCGCCGGGTGCTTGCTGAATGGGACACGGCCTGGGAAGCGGCTGAGCGGGCCAAGAGCCAGCAACGGGCGACCCTTGTCGTGGGGATGAGCACCAGCCCCGGCCGCGGTGGCCTGCTGCCGGCGATCAGATCCCGGTTCACCGCCGCGCACCCTGAGGCCACCGTGAATCTGCACCAGGTCAGCTGGGACGACGCGACCGCCGGGCTCGCGGACGGCACGGCTGACGTGGCCTTCGTGTGGCTGCCGGGGCCAGATCCCGGGCGATACACGTGGGTA
>Ga0182015_10007085_pt1 | contig 11027 bp, 11 predicted proteins | sample 712P3MmetaG_FD_120478 | JGI IMG/M metagenome (GOLD analysis project Ga0182015, IMG submission 120478) | Permafrost microbial communities from Stordalen Mire, Sweden - 712P3M metaG | ecosystem: Environmental > Terrestrial > Soil > Wetlands > Permafrost | place: Sweden: Stordalen | collected...
GGTCGTAACGGAAGTCGCGCCCGCTGGTCCGTTCTGGGAAGCCGAGCCAGAACACCAAGATTATCTGGAAAAATATCCAGACGGGTACACCTGCCATTTCGTCCGCCCCAACTGGAAACTTCCTCATCGGGCAGAAGTAGCCAAGGCAAGCTAGGACACATCCTGCAGCTGGTGCTAATCCCAAAACTCTCGAGCACGAGCAACCAAACCGATTCTGTTTCTAAGTAAGGCGAAACGACCGCAGTGACGCCCCTCGACCCTGGCCACTGGGAGCCTAACAATGCGGTCGGCTATTCGGCTACGGCGGCGGCGATTATTGCTATGATGGTATCTGCCGGAGCGGTGTCCAAGTTCAATATCATTGAGCTAATCACACCGGCCGAGATTGACCACGCCTACGAGGCTTTGACGGACCCGGTAGCGTCTGGGCCATAGTTGCGGCGCGGTATGACGCGCGCGCCTATTCCATAAACTGTCATTATGCGAATCGGAATCCGCTGCCCGCACGCCGTCGAAGCTGGCTGGCTTGCGTTCATTCACGACCGATGCATTCAGCACCCGTGTCGATCAATGTCCGTTGTTATTCCAATAGCGACATTATTGTTCGGCGCAGCCGCCTGGGCGGCGCAGCGGCTGCTGGTTGACGTCGCCACCTCTTTTTAGCGGAATTGTTGTTCGCAGATTCTGGTTCGGGGCGACGATGGAGGTCGGGGTCAGCAATTGGATTGTGCAAAGACTCAATCATTATGCAATCAAGGAAACCGTCGAATTCTGACTTCTGACGGTCTTTCAACATATAGCGCGGTGGCCTACGTTCGTAAGGGAAAGCGCAACAATTTCGACTGAACGAAGTGTTGGAATCGGCGACGTTGTCTGTCGCCACGCCGCCGCAGAGCGTCGAAAAAGCTTAAGCTGGGGCCCCGGCAGCATCGAACAGTAGTGATAGGCAGGCACAAGAAGGTGCGTACTTGTCGGCTGGGATACACATGACCATGCTAGCTTACGTAGCCGATCTCACCGGGAGAATCTGATGGACGCGGACAGCTTCAAAGCGGCAGTTGAGGACTTGATTGCTAAGGTCAGCGGCGGGAAAGCGCTCGAAGCTTTCGACCGCTACTACGCCGATGACGTGACCATGCAAGAAAATGAGCAGCCGCCCCGAATTGGTAAAGCAGCCTGTCGCGCTTTCGAAGTGGACTTTCTTTCTAAAATCAAGTCAGTCCGGACTTACGTGTGCGATGGTTACGTGATTTCCAGTAACAAGGCGTTCATTGTTTGGCGCATCGATGCCGATCATGCCGACTGGGGTACACTCAAAATGAGCGAGGTTGCCATTCAGGAGTGGTCGGACGGAAAAGTGGTACGCGAGAAATTCGTCTACTGAAGGCACGGCGGGGCTCGGCCAAAGCAAAAAAGGGATCGGCGGTGCGGGTCGCCCGCGATCCATAAAAACGAAATCGCCGGCGCCGCCCAAAGCTCGCGCCGGATTCGCCGCGCCGCTCGGCTCCCACCCGCCAATGGATAAAGAGCACCAACGCGCCAGCCCGAAATGTCGGAGAGAGAGCACGCCGCAGACCTATGGCTACCCGGGAGTCCCGCCCGTTGCTATCATCCACGCCGTTCCGGAGTTCATCCGGGGAATGTCGGCTCAAACCAAGGGAGAGGAACGATGAATAGAGTAGCATTAGGGGCGGCGGTTCTGGCCTTCAGCGCGCTCGGCGCGCAGGCGGCTTATGCGCAAAGCATGAGCTTGAAAAGCGCGGAGGTCAGCGACGGCGCGGCCGTGAAGGATGAGCAGGTGTTGAATGGCTTCGGCTGCAAAGGCGGCAATATTTCTCTGCAACGACCAGATTGTTTGCATAGCGGACGCACTATAGCGCAATAAAAAAATCGGGACCAAAGCGCTCGATCGTTTCCGAGGTGAAGTTGAACCTGCATTGGACCGGTTGGTTCAGCTCCTTCCGCGAGACCAAATTGGACCACTATTTCGTTGAAATCATCCCGTCAGAGCTGGCGAGTCCCTTCATCCACGGAAGCGTCATCAAGCCGCAGAGCGTTTCCGGCGTATCGCCGGCATGACCCTTGCCCATGCCGCGAACGTTATTCTAGAATAACGTTATACCAAATTTCGACGCCGTCCGACCGATCAAAACAGGACGAGAAGCGAAACGGGAGGAACCATGAAAAAGATCGCTCTATCCGCCGCCGCTTTTCTTTTGTGCACGGTGGCCGTACACGCCGAGGTGAAGATCGGCGCGGTGCTTTCGATCACCGGCCCGGCCTCGTTCCTTGGCGAGCCGGAAAAGAAGACGCTCGAGATGTACGTTAAGGATCTCAACGCCGCCGGTGGCGTCAACGGCCAGCAAATCGCGACCGTCATCTATGACGACGGCGGCGACGCAAGCAAGGCGCGCACCTTCGCAACCCGTTTGGTCGAGGAAGACAAAGTCGACGCCGTCCTTGGCGGCTCCGCGACCGGTCCGTCGCTGGCGATGGCGCCGGTTTTCGAAGAAGCCGGCATCCCATTCATCGCGCTCGCCGGCGCGGCGGCCATCGTCGTTCCGGTCCGCAAGTGGGTGTTCAAGACCCCGCACACCGAGCCGATGTCGTGCGGCAAGATCTTCGAAGACCTGAAAAAGCGCAACCTGACCAAAATCGCGATGATCTCCGGCACCGACGGCTGGGGCAAAGCGATGCGCGCCGAATGCATCAAAATGGCGCCGGACTTCGGACTCACCGTCGTCAAGGACGAGATCTACGGGGCGACCGACACCGACATGACGCCGCAGCTCATCAATATCAAAAACACCCCGGGCGTTCAGGCCGTCATCAATTGCGGTTTCGGACAAGGCCCCGCGATCGTGACGCGCAACTTCAGGCAGCTGGCGATTTCGGCTCCGCTCTATGAGAGCCACGGCGTCTCGTCGAAGAGCTATATCAAGCTCGCGGGTGACGCTTCTGAAGGCGTCCGGCTACCAGCAGCCGCGACGCTCGTTGCGGAAAAACTGCCTGACAGCGATCCACTCAAGAAAGTTGCGCTGGCCTACAAGACGAAATACGAGAAAGAGACCGGCGAGCCGGTGTCTACCTTCGGCGGGCACATGTATGACGCCCTAATGATCCTCGTGCAGGCCATGGAGCGCGCCCACAGCACCGACAAGGCCAAGGTCCGCGATGAAATCGAAAAGACGCACGGTTTCGTCGGCACCGGCGGCACCGTCAATATGTCGCCGACCGATCACCTCGGACTCGATCTGACGTCATTCCGCATGCTGGAAATCAAGAACGGCGATTGGGCGCTGGTGAACTAGCCCTCTTCGCCGCTCGCGCCGGAACAGAAGAAATCCGGAGCCGCGGCCGCCGCAATGGCGGTCGCGGCCCGGATTGTTTTCCCCTGGAACGATACAATTGGTAACGATGTCCGAGTTCCTGCAATTCGCTTTTTCCGGATTGACCGTCGGGGCTATCTACGCGCTTGTCGCGCTCGGCTTCACGCTGATCTACAACACTTCGAAAGTCATCAATTTCGCGCAAGGCGAATTCGTCATGCTAAGCGGCATGACGACCGCGTTCGGCGTGACGGCCGGAATTCTTTTGCCGTTCGCTGCGCTGCTTGCGCTCATCATCACCGTCTTGTTCGGCATCCTGCTGTACCGGCTGGCCATCGCGCCGGCGCGCGGCGCATCGCCGGTGACGCTGATCATCATAACCATCGGTGCTTCGATCATGATGCGAGGCGTGGCCGCCGTCGTCTTCGACAAGAATTATCACAGCTTCCGCTCTCCGCTCGGCGATACCCCGATCAAAGTCGATGGCGCGGCGATCTTGCCTCAGAGCCTCCTGATCCTTGCCGGCGCGGCGATCATCGTCGTTGCGCTCTGGCTGTTTCTCAATCGCACGCTCCTCGGCAAATCCATGCTGGCGACGGCGGCAAATCCTCTGGCAGCCGGACTCGTCGGCATTAATACCTCACGTATGATCGGGATTGCTTTTGCGCTCTCGGCGGCGATCGGCGCCGTCGGTGGCATTCTGGCGACGCCGATCGCGCTGACGAACTACTCGGTCGGGACCTTTCTCGCGCTCAAGGGATTTGTCGCGGCGATGCTTGGCGGCATGGGCAGCCCGATCGGCGCCGTGGTCGGCGGGCTCCTACTCGGTTTGTTCGAGCAATTCGGCGCCGGCTATCTGTCGTCGCAATACAAGGACGCAATTGCCGTCATCGTCCTCCTCCTCGTGCTCTTTACGATGCCGAACGGCTTGTTCGGCAAAGCCGGCATCGAGCGCGTGTAATGGCCCGGGGTCCGTTCGTCAGTCACTACGCGCTAGTCGGCGCCGTCGCGCTGGTGGTGGTTTTGCTGCCGCTCGCCTTGCCCGACAACTTTTACCTGCGCGTTGCTGCGCTGGTTTACATCAATGCCATCGCCGTGATCGGGCTCAATCTGCTAATGGGCTATGCTGGCCAAGTCAGTCTTGGGCATGCCGGCTTCTTCGGTATCGGCGCTTATGCGGTCGCACTGGGTCCTGCCGCTCTGGGTCTTCCGGTCTGGTTGTCACTTCTCGCCGGCGCCGTGCTGTCCGGGCTGCTTGCATTTATCGTCGGCCGGCCGATCCTCCGGTTGCGCGGCTATTACCTCGCGGTGGCGACGCTCGGCCTCGGTCTCTTGATCTGGATGTTTTTCAACAACCAGTCGGAACTCACCGGCGGGCCGAACGGCATGCAGGTGCCGCGCCTCGTACTGTTCGGCTGGCGCGCGACCGGCCCCGCGACCTGGTACTGGATTTCCGGTGCAACTCTGGTACTGGGCACCTGGATTGCGCTCAATCTGATCAATAGTCCGACCGGCCGGGCGTTTCGCGCGATCCACGACAGCGAGATTGCTTCGCGCGTCCTCGGCATCGACATCGCGCGCTACAAATCTCTCGTATTCGTTCTTTCCGCCGTGTACGCGGCGATCGCCGGCTCCTATTTTTCGTTGTTCGACGGCTTTGTGACGGCGGATTCATCCAGTTTCATTCGCTCGATCGAATTCGTCGTGATGGCGGTGTTGGGCGGACTCGGCTCGATCCTCGGCAGTATCGTCGGCGCGGCGTTCCTCGTCGTGCTGCCGCAGGCGCTCACGGTCTTCCACGAGTATGAGGAGATCGTGCTCGGCCTGATCATGATCGTGTTCATGATCTTCCTGCCCGGCGGCGTCGTGCCGTCTCTGCTTTCGCTGGCGCGCTGGAGGACGGCGTGAGCAGTCTCCTTACGATCGAGAATATCGGTATCTCCTTCGGTGGCGTGCATGCGCTTTTCGGTGTCTCGCTCGACATCCGCCGCGGAGAGATTTTCGCCGTGATCGGCCCGAACGGTGCCGGCAAGACGACGTTGTTCAACATCATCTCCGGCCTATATCCGCCAGAGCAAGGCCGCGTGCTGCTCGAGGGTCGCGACATCACCGGCCTACCGCCGCATATACTCGCCCGGCTCGGCCTGTCGCGGACGTTCCAGAACCTCCAGGTCTTTTTCCGGATGAGCGCGGTCGAGAACGTCATGGTCGGCCGCCACATGCATGAGCAGAGAAACGTGCTCGCGCATATGCTGGCGCTGCCATCGGTGCGAAGGCAAAATCGCCGGACCAGAAAAGATGCGGAAGAGCTTCTGGCGTTGGTCGGTCTGACCGATTTCGCGGGCGAGTCCGCCGGGAGCTTGCCTTACGGCGCGCTCAAGCGTCTCGAGATCGCCCGCGCGATCGCGGCAGAGCCGAGTGTCCTATTGCTCGACGAGCCGGCAGCCGGATGCAATCCGATCGAGACTGAAGAAATCAATGAGCTCATCAAGAGGATCTCACGCCGGGGCGTGACCGTGGTTCTCGTCGAACACGACATGCGATTGGTGATGAAAATCTCCGACCGCATCCATGTGCTCGACCACGGAACGACACTGGCGGACGGCGATGCCGCGACCGTGCGGGCAAATCCGGCGGTTATCGCTGCTTATCTCGGCAGTCATGGGACGATGGAACACCGTGCTCACCGTTAGAGATCTCAAAAGCCGCTACGGCCGCATCGAAGTCCTGCACGGAATTTCCTTCGATGTGGAGGAAGGTGAAATCGTCACGTTGGTGGGCTCGAATGGCGCCGGAAAAACCACGCTTTTGCGCACGCTCTCGGGCGTGCAACCGGCCACCGAAGGTTCGATCTCGTTTGCCGGCACGCCGATCCAGAATTTGCGGCCGCATCGGCGCGTCACGCTGGGTCTCTCGCAGGTGCCGGAAGGCCGTCAGGTATTCGCGTCGCTGTCGGTCGCCGACAATCTCCGGCTCGGCGCCGTGACGCGGGACGATGACGCGATCGCCGCCGATCTCGATAATATCTATGCGATGTTTCCGGTGCTGGCAGAGAAAAAACAGGACCAGGCCGGCGCGCTGTCGGGCGGTCAGCAACAAATGCTGGCTATCGGCCGGGCGTTGATGGCGCGCCCTAAGCTCATCCTACTCGACGAACCATCAATGGGGCTCGCACCAAAGCTCGTCGAGCTGATTTTCAGCGTGATCGCCGATTTCAGGCGGCGCGGATTGACCGTGTTGCTGGTCGAGCAAAACGCTAATGCGGCCTTGGCGATCGCCAATCGGGGCTACGTCATCGAGACGGGCCGCATCACGATCACGGGACAGGGGAAAGAGCTTCTGAACGATCCACGTGTGCGCGCGGCATATCTTGGCGTTTGATCGTCAACGCGATCTGAGCGTGGCCTTCGACGCGGTTTTTTTCTGGCGCGCGGTTCAGCCATCAGGCCGGCGAACAGCATCTTGAGTTGATAATCGATGTACCGATCGAGATTCGTGAGCTCGCGTACTTCGCGGGTATGCAAGGCGATAGTGTGGCAGAGCATCAGGATATCGAGCGCCGCCATGCGCGCGCTGGTATTGCGGAATTCGCCGGTTTCTATCCCCTGTTGAACGATCCGTTCGAAGAATGATACCACGTCGGCGACCGTGCGGAGGACGTTGGAGCGCGGTTCCTCGGGCAGAAAGCCGACCTCGCGGTAAAGCAGACGGATGGGGCGGCGCAGGCGATCGCAAATTCGGCAATAGCTGGCAAAACCGTGCTCAAGCGACTCTCGCGCGGATCCCGGAACAAGCACCGTTTCGCCCAGTTCGCGCGCGATGTTGTTCATCAAATCTTGCGCGACCATGTAAAGAATGTCCTCCTTCGATGACACGTACCTATACAGGCTCGCGATGTTGAACGAGCATGCGCGAACGATGTCCCGGATCGATGTATTGTGAAAGCCGCGCTCGAGAAAAAGCTTGGTCGCAACCTCGATGAGCTCCGTGCGCCGGTGGGCGACACGCTCTGGATTTTTGATCGTGGTTGGAATATTTGCAATTTGGTCCGCGCGCAAACTGTTCATCTGGCGCGGCTTGACCTTCACCGGCATTTCCGGCCTCTCAAAAACGCGTCGCCGCCCGGGAAGGCGGAGCGGGTCTGGCGGAAATAGAATAATATAATTCCATGATCAAGAACGCGGACCCCATACCACCGGTTTTCCACCCCTGCGGCAACCGAGCAGCGTTGCAAGGTTGACAAAGGACGACCTTTTATAGAACATCGTTATACCAAAAAAATAGAGCCCAACACGCCTTTTGGGAGACGCCTATGAACGTTGCCGTCCAGAACCTTGCGAGTGATGTCGACTTCCGGTCATCGCTCGCCGCCGACAGCTCCATCGCGGCGGAGTACTTCGAAACCGCCGAGGCGGCGCTGCACTCGCTCGGTGCGCCGCCGTCGCGAAGCGAGGCTGCCAAGAAGGATGCGCAGGACATCAAGACGCGCTCGCGCATGGCCAAGGAGCGGTTCTTACGCCGGCACGCCGGCGAAATCTACGACACGGTCACCGACCATCGCGGCAAGACGTTGCGCGTCTGCGAGCTCCTCTACACCGTCGCTGAACGGTTTCCCGGACTCGTGCCCGCGCGGGCGCGTATCGAGGGCGAGCGAGCGCTCAAGCTGCAGAGCGCCAAGGAAGGTTTCGAGATCGACCAGGGTCTTTTCATCGCCCACATCCTGGCCGACGCCGAACGCGGGCTGCATCTCGTCCACGCCATGCTCAAGCCGAAGCGCGAGGCATTGGACAGGTTCGCTGAATTCCAGAAAAGCGGCGCGGTCGATCTGGGCGAAGCGCGGGTCGAGCGTATCGGTAAGGTCGGCCACGTAACGTTGAGTAATCCGGACTTCCTCAACGCCGAGGGTAATCGCACGGCGGCCGACCTCGAGACGGCGGCCGATCTCGCGCTGCTGGACGACCGCATCGAAGTCTGCGTCTTGCGCGGCGGCGTGGTCGAGCATCCCAAGCATGCCGGCCGCCGTATTTTCAATTCCGGCATCAACCTGACGCATCTTTACTACGGACAAATCGCTTTCGCCGACTTCATCCTGGAGCGCGAACTTGGGCTTCTCAACAAGATTTACCGCGGGCATTGGCGGTCGGATTCCTACAACGAACAATTCGAGGATTATGCCGAGAAGCCCTGGCTGGCGGCGGTCGAAACCCACGCGATCGGCGGCGGCTGCCAACTCCTGTGCGTGATGGATCGCGTCGTGGCCGTCCACGGCAGCTATTTCAATCTGCCCGCCAGCAAGGAAGGCTTCATTCCCGGGAGTGCCAATCTTCGCCTGCCGCGCCTGGTAGGCATCAAGCTCGCACGTCAGGGCATTTTCTTCGAGCGCAAATTCATGGCCGACACACCGGAAGGCCGGATGATCTGCGACGAAGCCGTGTCATACGAGCAGATGGACAAGGCGATCAAGGACAACACGGCGCAGATGATCCGTGCCGGTTTCACCAGCACCGTGAGCAACCGCAAAGCTCTGCGCGTCGGCCAGGAGCCGCTGTCGGTCTATCGGCGCTACATGTCGACCTACGCGCGCCAGCAGGCTCTTTGCTTCTATGATCCGAAGCTGATCGACAATCTGGAGCATAGCTGGAAGCCGAGCAGCCGGAGCATGTAAGCCGGTTGCGCCACGTTCCGTTGCGAGAACAAGCCTTATGCGGACACTCGCAGAGCTCATCCGATGGCGAGCGTTGCGTCATCCCGATCTGGAGGCGGTCTGGTACAACGGCCAAAGCCAGACTTATGCAGAGCTCAACGAATCGACCTCGCAGCTTGCCGGCGCGCTGGTCGCGAAACTCGGCGTCGAACCAGGCGACCGGGTGGCGATTCTCGACAAGAACTGCGCCGCTTATCTTGAACTTGCGCTTGCCGTCGACAAAGCCGGCGCCGTCGCTGCGCCGATCAACTGGCGGCTGACCTCCAACGAGGTGAAGCTAATCATCGAGGACATCAAACCGAAAGTCGTTGTCACCGGCCCTGAATTCAAAGCCAACGGCGCTGCGGCCGGCATCCGCACCATGACTTTCGACGAGTTGCCGCGGGGCGGCGAAGACCCAAAACGTGACCGAAACGGCGCGGTCTCCACGCAATTCTGTACGTCCGGCACCACCGGCCTGCCGAAAGGCGCGATGCTGACCGGCTGGAACATGCTCAACACCGGCCTTTGCCTCGCGCTCGAAATGCCGGAATTGCGCGAAGGTTGCCGCTCGCTTGTCGCCATGCCGATGTTTCATCTTGGCGGCATGGGATGGACGATCTGGAGCATGCAGGAGGGCGCCACCCTCGTGATCGTGCGCGAGATCGTGCCGGCGTCACTCCTTAAGACCATCGTCGAGCAGCGCATCGAAACCGCACTGCTTGTGCCGGCCGTGATGCTGTTCCTGTGCGAATTGCCGCAATCGAAGACAGCGGATTTCTCCGCCTTGAAGCACATTACCTACGGTACGGCCCCGATCTCGCCCGAAGTGCTGCGGCGTTCCATCGAAACCTTCAAATGCCGCTTCTCGCAGATCTACGGACTGACGGAGACGACCGGCCCCTTCACGGCGCTCACGCACGAGCATCACGTTGCCGGAAAACTGGCGTCGTGCGGCCGGCCGATGTTCGGCGCCCGCGTCAAGGTCATCGATGCGAGCGGCAAGGAATTGCTGCCCTATCAGGCCGGCGAAATTGTCTATCAGGGCGAAAGCCTGATGATCGGCTATTGGGCGCGTAAAAAGGAAACCGATGAAGCCATGCACGACGGCTGGTTTCGTACCGGCGATGCGGGTTACGTCGATAAGGACGGTTTTCTTTTCATCAAGGACCGCATCAAGGATATGATCGTTTCGGGGAGTGAAAACGTTTATCCGGCCGAGATCGAAGCCGTGCTTGCCAGCCATCCTGATCTGGTCGAAGTCGCGGTCATTGGCGTCCCCGATGTGAAATGGGGCGAGAGCGTCAAGGCGTGTGTGGTGAAGCGCAAAGGCTCGACGTTGAGCGCCGAAGGGCTGATCGATTGGTGCGGGGACAAGCTTGCCGGCTACAAGCGCCCGCGTTCGGTCGACTTTCTCGACGCGCTGCCGCGTAACGCAAGCGGAAAAATGCTCAAGCGCGAACTGCGCGAGCCCTATTGGGCCGGATATGAGCGAAAGGTGAACTAGCCGTGCAGGGAGCGCCGTCGTGATCAAGCTGACCGACAAGAAAATCGCGGCGCGCTGTCCCGGATGTCGCCAGATGACCGAAGAGCCCATCGGCGCAGCCGAAACGTGATGACGCTCTTTGCGCGACTACCATGGGGCAATTGGGGAAATCATTATCATGCACGGCGACATGAAAATGAGCCGGACGAACTCTCAGGACGCCAGTTTCCCGGCTTCGGTGATCTCGGTCGATCGGGACACTGTTTTTGTCGCGGTCACAAACGTAGCTGACGGTTTATGTGCGATGAGGATGGCTTAACGGACATCGAGTAAGCCGCACCAATCAAGCTCGATTTATGAGTACGCGCCACCAGACGCCGACCAAAAACTTAAAACTTGCGCGCGCTGACCGCGTTAATCACGCGAACGGATCGACCGTCCACGGCTCCGTCGATTCTTGCGCGATCCGAGCCATCATAATAGGGTCAGTCCATCGTCAAGAGTTCGGGCTTTTGCGAAATCGGCCCGA
>Ga0182015_10007086_pt1 | contig 11027 bp, 13 predicted proteins | sample 712P3MmetaG_FD_120478 | JGI IMG/M metagenome (GOLD analysis project Ga0182015, IMG submission 120478) | Permafrost microbial communities from Stordalen Mire, Sweden - 712P3M metaG | ecosystem: Environmental > Terrestrial > Soil > Wetlands > Permafrost | place: Sweden: Stordalen | collected...
AACTGCGGTGCAATCAGACGCGACTCGGACTCCAGCCGCCCGTGCAAGAAGACCAACAGTGGCGCCGGCTTATCTTTCGAGTACCCCGACGGCACGTAGACCGCTACCGGCTGCATCGTTCCGTCCTTTGAGGAGCGCACGAGCGTCTCGCCGAGGCCTCGAATCGATTCCATCGGTTGATACGACTGCGCCAAGAGCTGCCGCGCAAGGCTCAGGTCGAGTTGCGAAAAGCCCTGCACCGAGTGCTGCCACTGCTCGGCGGTGTAGTAGCTCGGCGGCGCTGTATTCAAGAGATCGGCGTCGTCGAGCAGGCGCTGGTAGTAGTCCATCGTTGAATCGCGCCCCGTTACAATCGCGATCTGTCCGGCCTTCGCGTAATAGGAGGCCGCGACGGAGCGCAGCGTATCGCTGCCGCTCGTCGTTCCGGCAATTGTAAAAGCAAGAAGTGCGGCCGCCGAGGCGGCCGCACGGATGGTCGACACGTTGGATTAACGCGCCCGCCTCCCCCGGAGTGACGCCCGAGCGCAGTAATGTCATGCCGAGCCCAGTCGAAGCATGAAGGATGACGATGAACGACCCCTAAACGGTCTGCGTTATGAAGTGGTTTTTTGAGCCTGGGCACAGCGCGGCGGAGTTTCGCGCGCGGCACATGATGGTAACGTGGGTGCGCGGTTCATTCAAAAACGTCCACGGGCAGCTCGAGTTCGACCCGGCGAATCCGCGACAGCTCGCAGTCGAGACGGTTATCGACGCGTCGACGTGCTGGACGGGCGTTGAGGCGCGCGATAAACATCTTCGCAGCCCGGACTTCCTAAGCTGCGAGCGCTATCCTGAGATTCGCTTCAAGAGCACCGGGGTCTCGCAGATCGGTCCGGTCGACTACCGAGTAACCGGCGATCTCACGATAAGAGAGTCGACGCGGCCGGTAACGTTGGACGTGCGTTATCTCGGAACGTGGGAAACGCCGTGGTGGGAAGATGGAGTGGACAAAGGCCCGAAGACGCGTGCGGGTTTCACCGCGCGCACACGCATCGATCGCTACGACTACGCCGTCGACTGGAACGATCAGATGCCCGACGGCGGCGTTGTGGTTAGCCCGCAGATAGACATCATCATCGACGTCGAGGCAGTCAAGGGAGACTGAGCGCTCGCCTTACGCGGGGCAGTCTGCGGCCTGCCAGCGCTTGAAGCGGTCGCACATTTGCGCGGTCCAACGGGCTTCCCCGGTCGACGGTGGCGGCATCGCCCCGGTGCTCACCGTCTGGTAGATCGCGTCCGCGTGTGTTATCACTTCGTCTCTGTCCGAAAGATCTATACCCGCGATCTTCATGTGCGCGACGTCCATATCCGTGAACATCGGGCGAATGTCTCTTGCGAAACTCAGCGGATCTCCGTTTGTCATTGTAATGCCTCCTGCAAGGATCTAAGCGCTAGTGATCGATAAACCCGGATGCTTCGTCCATCGTCGGATCCAGCCGCAAATCCTCATAGGTGTATTTGCGGGTCTCGTGCCCCTGCGACGTCGCAACGTGAACGACGACCTCGTGTGGATGAACTTCCTTGACGACCCCTTCTTCTTTGGTACCGTCGATGTGGACTTTATCGCCCGCCTTGAGCATTGGGGTTTCCTTTCAAAGTGAATCCGCCGTACGTCAAGTAGGCGCCGAGAGCGAGCGTTGCGCCCGCGTAGATGTAAAAGAACTGCTCGTAACGCACTGCCGACAGGTAAGCGGCGGCGCCCGCCGGTACGAGGAATGTGAGAAACAGACCTTTGAGGAGCGTTAGCCAGCCGACGATCGTGACGACGACGGGCAATGCCCCGCCGGACCAAGCGTTGTGACCCAGAACCATTGCAATTCCAAGGCCCAACACGACGAAGCCGAGGACCAATAGGGCACCCGGCTCCGCAACGAGCGCGCCGACGGCGCCCAGTGCCGCCTGGCGATGCGCGAACATCGAGAGCGAGTAGAGGACGCAAAAAAGGCCTATCAGTTTGCTTAAGAACGCGGTACGTTGCGACACGTATCCTCCATACTACAAAAGCCGCACCGAACCTGGTAAGGCCACGCTCCAGGTCGAAAACCCGCATGATGGTTCCACCAATCGAGTCCTTCCTCCTTAGTTGGAACCCAGTCGTCTTGGTGTTCGCATTCGTAATGCTAAGTGCAGCGCTCGGGCTTCTTGTGAACTGGCAGCTCGCGAGGCTTAGCCGCTGGCTCGAGAAGGGCGGGCACCTGAGCGAGAAACACCAAATGGCGGGCCATTTTATCGGCGTTGTGGGCGTCATTTATGCCGTCTTGGTTGCGTTCGTCGTCGTAACCGCCTGGCAGACGAACGACCACGCTAAAGAACTAACGATGCAAGAGCAACACGAGGTCGACGATCTGTTTCATCTCGACGCTGCATTCCACAATTCGAATGGTGATGGCATTAGATTGATGCTCGCAAATTACGCAGCAGTTATGATCGATGAATGGAAGGAGATGAAAAGAGGCGATCAACTCTGTCTAGACACTTCCGAGACGTGCCCGCCGTCTTCATCCAAACCTTCGCAAGAAGCAAACCGTCTGGCCCACTGCATTGGGGAAGCGGCGTTTAATTTGGTGCCTGAAACGCGACAACAGCAGGTCGTCTATGAGGAGGGCATTCGACTGGTCCAGAGTTTCTCAGAGAACCGGGAAGAACGCCGTCGCCGTTATCAAGAACGAGCGTTGCAAGGTGCGTTGTGGTTCTCGTTTTTCTTAGGGGCAACCATCTTAGTCCTTATGACGTATTTTGTCGAAGGGCAGAGTCGCGTTCTTCACGCGATCAGAACGAGCGGGTTTTTCGCCATGATCGGCATGGTGGTTGCCTTGGCCTTCATTTTCGACCGTCCGTTCGTCGGCGCCAGTCAAATCAGCGGCGACGAATGGGACGTGATGCAGACGCACTTCGCGCAGGACTTGCCCGCGCCCGCGACTAGCGAAAGGATCGCCGCCGAAGACGTCTTCGCCAACTGCAAAGAGTAAAACGCCCCAACGTGCGCTCTTAGAGATGGCGCATCTGGTTCACCAGCTCGGCTTCCGAGAGGCCACCCGGGAGGCTCAGTTTGCGCTCGGAGGCAAACTTGCTTCTGGACCAGCTTGCATCGGTGATGTCGTACACTTCGTCAACGTACGTGCTGAAAAACTGCCACGTCATTTTGTAGAGCGCTCCCCACGAAATCACGATCGCCCCATCGACATCGTACCCCGGCAGCGCGACGGCGTGGCCGCCGACGATCTGCGGGTCGCCGGGAGCAACGGTCCAGATCTTTTGTGGTGGATCGGTCATAATGTTTTGGGGAACGTTAAAGCCGATGTAGGCGATTCCACTGTTAAAAATAGTCCGCTTTACGTCGTCGAGATTGCGGGGATCGACTTCCACAAACGCCAGGATCTTGTCGACCGGTGGCCCGTCGGGCCCGATCGGTGCACCGGTCTTATGAATGTATGTTAGGACGTGCTGCTCGTTGCCGCCGGGGCCCTCGCCGCCCTGGCTAGGTTTATAACCGCACGCCTTTTCATACAAAAGCTCGACGTCGTCGTCGGGCGCGGTTTGCGTTGCTCCGGTCGAATTGAACGTCCAAACTTGCCGCGCGTGGTAGAACGCCGCGCAGGTGCAATCTCCGAGCGTGTTGTTGAGCATCATACCGAACTTGTTGGGGGCTTGCGGCATGCCCGTCAAATAGTCCACGGATGACGGAGGCGGCGGCGGGGCTTTGCCCCCGAGGATTGCGCTAAGGTGCGGGATTGCCGGGTCGAACGTTCTCGGGTTACATCCGAGTTTGAAACCCAGCGGCGTTTGCATGAACATGTTTTCTAGAACGCCCCGGTGCCATTAGGGGTGCCGAGTCCGGTCGGACCGTCCCACCCCTGACCGGCGACGCAGAGTGGCGCGCCGCATGTGCCGTTGCTTCCGGAACTGATGTCGTTCAAGCTCGAGATGTGCGAGTACAGGTTTTCCGCAGGATTGGCGCTTGCATATCCTGCGAGCGCGAAGAGTGAAGCGACGATTGGCGTGGCGACGGACGTTCCCCCAAAGACGAGCCATCCGCGCTGCTGGAACGTGTCGTAAACCGCTACCCCCGTGTGGGGATCTGCATCGGCTGCGACGTCGGCTTGCGCCCGCATCGAGCACCCGGTGTTCAAACCGCTTTGGAAGTTGGGCTTGCCGTAAATCTTGCTGCAGCCGCTCCCTGCGCGCAGCCATGCGGTTTCCGCGCGCGGGGTGATCGACGTTAAGCTCGTTCCGCCGACGCCGACGACGCTTGGAAGCACGGCGGGCCACTGCGCGGTGGAGTTGTAACCGTGGTCGCCGGTCGCGGCCACGATCGCTCCGCAGCCGTCCTTGTAGTCGCTGTCGTACGTTGCCGTTCCCTCGTTGCTGCTCCAACTGTTGCTGACGTAGTCGGCCCGAGTGGTCGCGTATCTCTCAGCGCTGGTGAGATCGGCGAGGCTCGTCGACGCCGCTTCTACCAAAAGAATCTTACAGTTCGGGCAGATGGCAGAAACCATCTCGACGTCGACCGATTCTTCCTCGGCCCACCCCGCGTTCGTTTGCGACGTATACTTCTGTTTGGTAAAGCAGCTATTGGAGACGGTGCACGCCGGCAGCCCGTACTGCGAGCGGTAAACGTCGAGATCCGATTCCACGTTAGGGTCGTCATAGGCGTCGACGATCGCGACGGTCTGACCACCGCCATCGGATTGGCTGTCGGACGCTAGCCCGTACGCCGTCTGTAGGTCGTTGGGAGCGTAGCCGCCCGGGGTGTTCGGCGCAATGGGTCCGTGAATGTCGGTACGCAGCCAGGCTTGGCAGCGCGCAAAACCCGCGCCCACATCGCCGCAGACGCGGGCCGACGGTCCCTGGCGTGGCCAGAGTCCTAACTGCGCGGCCGTTGCAATCCGAGGTATGGACGTCGCGTTTGGGAGTATGCCCGAAAAGGTCTGCCGAGCTTGCGGCCGGCATGCCGCGCTCGCGGTTCCCGGCAGCAGGTTCGCCTTGGTACAGGCCGATAACACGGCAACCGCGGCTACCGCGGTAACGGTCGTGAAGCGCACGAACTCCCGTTCCTTTCGCAATCCAGGTAGGCAACCAGCATGGCATGCGTTCCCGTGCAAAAGCTGAGAAACCGCCTCGGCGGCCATTCGAGCTCGAATGCGGTAGGCTTCTCGCGGAGAATCTCCTCCAATTTAGCAGCGGTTCGTTTCCGGAGGTCAACTTGAGCAAACTGATTATGTGGAACCTGATCAGCCTGGACGGCTTTTTCGAGGGTACTGAGCCGTGGTCTTTGGATTGGTTCCAATCCCTCTTTGACGACGAGCTGCAGCAGGTTTCGCTGGAGCAGCTGCGCTCCGCCGACGCCCTCGTATTTGGTCGCGCCACCTATGAGGGTATGGCCGCATATTGGTCATCCGCAAGCGGTCAGATCGCCGATCTGATGAATCGCTTACCGAAGGTCGTCTTCTCACGAACGATCGATCGAGCGGAATGGCAGAACGCGTCGCTCGTCAAAGGCGACGTAACGGCGGAAGTCCGCAGGCTCAAGAGCGTGACTAAAGGACAGATCTTTCTGTTCGGAAGCGCCGACCTATCCGCGACGCTCATGCGCGAGGGATTGTTCGACGAGTACCGCCTTTGCATCGTCCCGGTTGTGCTCGGCAACGGCAAGCCGTTGTTCGGGCGCAACACCGGCCGCCTCAAGCTGAAGCTACTCGAAGCTCGCCCGCTCTCCTCGGGATGCGTGATTCTGCGCTACGAGCCGCTGTGAAACCAACCGCGAATTCGAGACCGTCAACGACTCCATGAGCAGCTCACAAATTTCCTCGCAGGCGGACCTTCGCCCGGCGGCCGCGAGCGGCACCTTTACCATCGGCGGCGATCTTCCGGTGCATCGCCTCGGCTTCGGCGCGATGCGAATCACGGGGCCCGGCATCTGGGGCGAGCCCGCCGACCACGACGAGGCGATTGCGGTCTTGAAAGCCGCCGTCGAGCTCGGCATCACGATCATCGACACTGCGGATTCGTACGGGCCCGAAGTCTCGGAGCGATTGATTGCGCAGGCGCTGTATCCGTATCCCGCGGATCTCGTCATTGCGACCAAAGCGGGCCTCGTGAGGCCCGGACCAGACGATTGGCAGCCCGACGGGCGCCCCGAACATTTGCGCGCGGCGGTCGAGGGTAGTTTACACCGGTTGCGCCTGGAACGCATCGACCTCTTGCAACTGCACCGCCCCGATCCGAAGGTACGGTTTGACGATCAAATCGGCACGCTAGTCGAGCTGCAACGCGAAGGAAAGATCCGTCATATCGGCCTCTCGAACGTGACCGTGGAGCAGATCGAAGCGGCGCGGCGCATGGCGACGATTGTCTCGGTGCAAAACCTCTATAATCTGAGCGATCGCGGCGCGGAAAATGTCGTCGAGTACTGCACGCGCGAGAACATTGCGTTCGTTCCCTGGTTCCCGCTGGCGACCGGGGATCTGGCGAAACCGGGTGGAGCGCTGGCGCGCGTTGCGCAACGTCACGGCGCGCTGCCGGCGCAAGTTGCGCTCGCATGGCTGCTCGCGAGATCGCCGGCGATACTGCCGATTCCGGGCACGTCGAAAGTGAAGCATCTCAAGGAGAACCTCGAGACCGCGCGGCTGCGGCTCTCCGAATCCGATCTTGCGGAGCTGCAGTGAGCGCGCTCGCGCCACAAATTTCTCAGTCTAACTGTCGATTCTCGCCACTTCCGTTCGTCTAAGGAGCGACGAGGGAGGAGATTTATGGAATATGCGTGCCTGTTCTATGTCCCCGAGGACGCGAGCCCCGGGGCGGAGATCTACGCCGAGTGCGTCGCCGTCGCCGAGGAAGCGCATCGCGCGGGCGCCATGGTCGACGCGCGCGGCCTCGAAGACGCCTCATCCGCGACGACCGTCCGAATACGTGACGGCAAACGCCTCTTGACGGACGGCCCCTTTGCAGAGACCAAGGAGGCCTTGAGTGGCTTCTTTATCTTCAAGTGTGCGTCGCTTGACGAGGCGATAGCGTGGGCGTCGAAGCTTCCGCAGAGCCGATATGGCAGCGTTGAGGTGAGACCGGTTCGTGCAATCGACCCTTGACAGCGAGCAGATCGATCGCCTCTTTCGGTCGCAAGCGTCGCGCGCGGTCGCAACGCTGGCGCGCATTTTCAATGACCTCGATCGCGCGGAGGACGCCGTTCAAGATGCCTACGCGCAGGCTTTAGACCGTTGGCCGCGCTACGGTTTACCCGAGAACCCGGCTGCGTGGATCGTGGTCTCGGCTCGAAACGCGGCGATCGACGCTCTGCGACGCGAACGCACCGCGGATGCGAAACGGCAACTGCTTGCAAACCTGGAGGCGCTGGTTCACGCGGACACGTCGTTCGACGGCGAGGCGATGGACGATCGGCTGGCGATGATCTTCGCCGCCTGCCACCCGGCGCTCAACGAAGAAACGCGGATAGCGCTCACGTTACGCTTTGCCGCCGGTCTGACGGTTGCGGAAATCTCGTCGGCGTTGCTGGTACCTCAGCCGACCGTTGCGCAGCGGCTGGTTCGCGCGAAGCATAAAATTAAGCGAGCGCGAATTGCCTTCGCGATCCCCGAAGTAGCAGATCTGTCCGAGCGCTTGCACGATGTGTTGCGAGTCATCTACTTGATCTTCAACGAAGGATACGCTTCGTGGACGCACGCGGATCTCGTTCGCGCCGATCTCTGCGAGGAGGCGCTGCGCCTTGCCGAGCTACTCGGAAAGCTCTTACCGGGCCAAGCGGAGGTATCCGGACTGCACGCGCTGGTGCTCTTTCACGATGCTCGGCGCGCGACTCGCGTTGACGAGTCGGGCGAGCCGGTATTACTCGAACGTCAAGACCGTTCGTTGTGGGATCAGCGCAAGATCGAACGTGGAACGTCCTTGCTGGAGGGCGCCTCGTGGTACGGTGCGGGGCCGTATCTCTTGCAGGCGATGATCGCCCGGGAACATGCGACAGCCACAACCTGGGAGGCGACGAACTGGCGCAGGATTCTCGACTGCTACGAGAGCTTAATCGACAGAGATCCATCGCCCGTCGTGCAACTCAATCGCGCCGTTGCGCTGGCTTACGCGCACGGCCCCGAACTGGGGCTTACGGTTTTGGACGCACTCGGGGTTCGAGGCGTTTTGGCCGAGTACGCCCCATTCTTCGCTGCGCGAGCGGAGCTCTTGCGACGAGTCGGCCGGTGCACAGGGGCGCGCGCGGCGTACTCGCGCGCAATCGAACTGACGGAAAGCGCCGCAGAGCGCCGCTTTCTCCAACGCCGTTTAGCGGACTTGACTTCTTTGGAGTCACTAACGTCTTGAACTACACACGCATCGCTCTCTCCGCGATCGCGGCGACCGTCGCCTATTACCTCTTCGGGTCGATCGGCGGCGCACTCTTCGCGAATTACTACTCCCAGTATGCCGCCGTTTTTCGGCCGCGCGAGATGATCGTGGGATACATGCCTCTGGGGTTTGCCGGCACGTTTATCGCGGGGCTCGCCCTAGCAATGATTTACGCCACGGCCTATCGAGGTAAGAGCGGAGCGCTCGAGGGTCTGCGATTCGGAGTTCCGATTGGCGTGTTTATCGTCGGGGCGGGCGTGGCGCACGATTTCGTCATTCTCAACGTCGGACTGAATCTCGCGCTGGTTGAGGCATCGGGCCAGTTCGTGGGATGGCTGCTCGCCGGCGTTGCCATCGGCCTCATTTGTCGACCGCTGCCAAGCCGAGGAACCTAACGATGAGCCGTGCCATCGTTACGGGAGCTTCGGGGGGTCTGGGCCTCGAGTTTGCAAGGTTGCTCGCCGCCGATCGATACGATCTTGTGTTGATCGCGCGCTCGGGGGACAAACTCGAGGCGAACGCGGCGGAGCTGCGCGATCGTCACGGGGTGAGTGTCGAGACGCTGGCGATGGACCTGAGCGGGCCCAACGCAGCGGCTGCGGTGCTCGCGCGCGCGCCGCAGTGCGACGTGTTGATCAACAACGCCGGTTTCGCAACGAATGGTCGCTTCGACGAGATCGCAGAAGACCGGATTCGTGAAGAAGTGATGCTCGACGTCTTGACCCTTACCGGACTCACGCGCGTCTACTTGCCGGGCATGCGCGCCCGCGGCGCGGGACGGATTCTGAACATTGCTTCGACGGCGGGGTTTCTACCGGGTCCGTTCATGGCCGTCTACTATGCCGCCAAGGCGTATGTGATCTCGTTTTCGCAAGCGGTTGCCGAGGAATCGCGCGGCACGGGCGTCACCGTGACGTGCCTCTGTCCGGGTGCGACGGCGACCGGCTTTGCGGCCCGCGCTCGTGCAAGCGAGACGCTGCTTTTTAAACGGAACGTCGCCGATGCGGCGTCGGTTGCGCTGGCCGGTTATCGCGGCATGATGCGCGGTCGCGATCTCGTGATCCCAGGAATCTCGAACAAGCTCGTCCCGCTCGCCGCGCGGTTGAGTCCGCGCCGTTTGCTGCTTTGGGTATCCCGCAAGAGCGTGGAGTAGCGTTAATAGGCCAAGGCGCGGTCGGAAGCCATATTCGACAAGTGCCAGCGAACGTTGTCGAAGAGGGTCTGCTGATTGATGTCGCTCGCCCGCGTATGAAAAGCCTGGTCGGTCTGCTTCCAATAGGCGATCAACGACGCGGCGTAGGCGTACTCCTTGACGATGTCGGAGTGTTCGACGCCGTCGGCGTCGGTGCCCAAGAGGCAGCGCACGCGTGCCTCGAGCAAATATTTCAGTGACGCGTCGCCGAGAATGGCGCCCACTTGCCCGACGTTGCTTGGGTCGTTGACGAGGGTGCCGAGGAGGTTATTGAGCTCGAAGTTCGTCGCGGGATTTTGCGCGACGGGATCGATCTCGTCGGTAAGGATCCTCGCATCGCCCAGCGGCATTCGGGCGATCGGATACGCGCCGGTTGCCACGTTGCTCTCGAGGTTAACGTCGGCCTCGACCCCTTCGTCGTGCATCGCCTGCGCTTGGGCTGGTGTCGCCCACGTATCGTGCGCCAGGCGAAAGAGAACGTAGTCGTGGACGTCAGGATGAGTTACCTCGAAGTGGGCAATCGCCGCCAAGAGGATCGAGATATTTGCCTGGGCTTGCGCCGAGTTAGTGCGCGTCGACGGGAGTGTGGAGAAGAGCGCTTGGAACGTCCATGGTTGCGCCGGAGGAGTGGGTGCATAAGCGATCATGGCACCTTCGCCGACGTGCGTGTGCACGAGCAGCTTGCCGTGCCACCCTGCCAGTCGGCGGGCTTTGGCCGCGTCGTACACCGCGCCGATGAGTTGCTCGTAGTATCGCATCCCATCGGGGGTGAAGCAGGTCGTCTCAGGAGCGGCCGTATCGATGCCGACGACCGTGTTGAAGTACTGCGTCGCCGCTGCGCCGGAAACGACGAGCCGCCCCGCGCTCCAGCCCATCAGCCCGTCGTAGACCATCTTCGGCGTCGTCACCAGCGCGCGAGGGAGCAAAACGGCGGCGCACGCGCCAGTTTTCGACCATTCGCTATACTGCGTGTCCCCAGAGAGCGCTGCGAGTTGCGCGGTGTGCGTCATGAGCACGACTTTGATCGTCGGCATCGGCTTGTCCATCGCGCGCAGCGCCGCGGCGAGGCCCGTATCGGACGACGCCTCGATCATGCACTCGATCGAATCGAGCGGCTGGGATTTGCCGTCGACAAACCTCCATCCGCCGACGAAAGGCACCGATTGTTCCGAACTGTCGATGTGCGTCGAAGCGAGATCGAGAATTGTTGCCTTACAGAGGTCCGCGTTCAGTCGATCGTCGCCTCCGGCGTAGAAACGCGACTGAAGATACGACCAGGCCGGTCCTCCCCGGAAGGCGTACGCGCTGTCGAACTCGGACCACGGCGTCGCCGTCAGTACGCGTTCCAAGGTACCGTCGAGAGCCACCGCGCTGCCCGCAACTTGGTTGCGGTAAACGAGCAGCGCGGCACGCGCCCCCAAGGCGAAGCGTTGGCCGTCGGCCGGGG
>Ga0182015_10007087_pt1 | contig 11026 bp, 14 predicted proteins | sample 712P3MmetaG_FD_120478 | JGI IMG/M metagenome (GOLD analysis project Ga0182015, IMG submission 120478) | Permafrost microbial communities from Stordalen Mire, Sweden - 712P3M metaG | ecosystem: Environmental > Terrestrial > Soil > Wetlands > Permafrost | place: Sweden: Stordalen | collected...
GCGGCACGACCCGATCGAAACCGCTGGCCGAGGGGATCTGTGGCGTGTGTGCGCTCTGGCATTTCAGGCTGGGTGATCGGGCTCTTGATCCGTGGGCGTGCGGGCGCCGAACGGCGCGCGGCGCCGGCGCGGCAGATCAGCATCCGATAACGGACACGAAGGCGGAGGGCGGCGCGGCGCCCACTGGCCTTAATGATTGCCGTACTTTCGAGGCGCCATTCGGGCCAGAATCCATTTGCGAGCCTTGATCCTGAGGTGGGCGTGACGGATGTTTTCAACGTTCGGGACCATAACCACTTTACCGTCTGGTAGAACCCTTTCGACGTAATCGCCACTGCTGTCGTCCGCGATCTCCAGGATCTCGTCCAACAGCTCCTCCGCTCGACTCTCGCGCGCGCGAGCGTACGAGCGGCGAAATTCCTGGTTGCTGGCGAGCCAACGAAACACCGTGGCTCTGGCCGGCATCGCAGGATCGGCACAGATGGTCCTAAGGCTTTCACCGTTGATGAGGCGGTCGCAGATCGTATCGGCGATCTCGGTGCTATATCCGGCTGAACGGCCGCGCTTAGGCGGTTCCTTGGTCTGCATGGTGCCTGTCAACGGTCATGTTCCGCCGGGGCTATCACTCCGCCGGCGCTGTGCTCGGGCAATCCCGACGCGTCCGACCCGCCCGGCTTCACATTTCCGATGACGGCCTGCCCGCCGTCATTGATGTGAACATGCTCGACGCGGACATGCTGGTCACCACCATGCCGGAGACGACGGAGGGTCTCGACTTGCACGGAATAAGCACGCAGTAGTCGCGCCGCCGCCGTTGCAAGGGCGACAATTCGGCGCTCGCTACCGGCGCCCCCTCTGAACCTCGCTAGAACCGATAGCGCTGCCGAGTGGGTGCAGGCCATCTGAACCGCAAGGGCGCCTTCGATCTCATCCCTGGGGGCCGCCCCCTCAATCAGCGCCAATGCGGCATTCATGCCGACTTCCGAAATCCCGCCGGAGGGCAAGTTAGCCGCCGCCTGCAACTGCCGCAGAGACGCATTGACGAAATCACTCGAGCTGGTGCCAAGGGCTCGCTTCAGCCGAGCCCACCAAGCCTTGGTCTCGCCATCCGGGGGACGGACCTTCACGAGGTTCGCATTGACGCGCCGCAGCTTGACGCGGACTGGCGAGGGGCCAGGTTGACTGACTGCCGGATGTCTAGGCTGGCCGGTCACCGGCGTAAGCGCGTTGCTCGGCTTATCCGTCATTCGGTTGTCCCGCTCTTGGCAAAAGACTGCACTCGCCGGGCCGCGGTGATCGGCATTACCTGGCCGGTGCCGGAGGAGATTGACGACGCCGAACTGGAACGGCGGCTGTTCACGGCCCCGTCGTTCGAAGAGAAGGCGAAACGTCCGCCACCGGACTGGCCGCAGCTGCACGAGGAGCTCAAGCGCCGTGGCGTGACGCTGATGCTGCTCTGGCAGGAATACCGCGCCGACGAGCCTGATGGGTTCGGCTACAGCCGGTTTTGCGGCCTCTACGGCGACTGGCGCCGGAGCGTGTCGGCGACGATGCGCCAGACGCACGCGGCGGGCGAGAAGCTGTTTGTGGATTATGCCGGCGACACGGTGCCGGTGATCGACCCAGCGACCGACGACGCACGGCAAGCCCACGTCTTCGTTGCCGCGCTCGGCGCCTCCAACTTCACCTATGCGGAAGCGCGCTGGAGCGAGGGGCTCACCGGCATGGCCAAGGCGCTCGAAGACCAGCGCCGCCAACCCGATGTCGCCACGCTCCCCTTCGAGGAGCGCCTGGCAATGATGATCGACCGTGAGGCGATCGAGCGCGAGAACAAGCGCCTCGAACGCCGCCTCAAGGGTGCTGGGCCTGGAAGAGCGAGACGGCATCGTAAATCATCGGGTATCCCTCCTGACATAAGAAAACGGAACCCCAAGCGCGGCGCGGGCACGCAACGCGCTCGGTGCCCCCCAAGGCAGGCGTCGGTGTTGGAACCAAGACGCGCTGCCCCGGTGAGCAGTGGAAAGCACCCGCCTCCCAACATTCCAACCACGCGTTGAGATTAACGTTACGGTGGCAGCCCTGCTGCGATGCTCGCTCCGCACTGCCGTGGTCGCGCTAAGGCTATGGTCAGGCGCCACGCCAGCGCGCTCTTCGTGTTCGATTATATCGACGTAGGCGACGACACGGCTGCGCGTTATCGTCCAACGCGGCGGACAAAGTGCGACCGCCCGACGGCTGAAATATTCGAATGTCTCTATCGCGCGTGTCTCATCGCCAAAGAGCGTCTGTGAGCAGTGTAAGAGCAATTTGCGCACGCCCAGAGGCGTCGCCAGCCCGCGCAAAGCCATCGGCATGGTAAGCGAGGCGGCAAGACACGTCGATCTCGGAGAGCGGCGCTTTGGCTCAATCGGGTATGGGGGAACGTGGCCTCGGAAAATTCAGGCGTAAGTGCGGTGCAGGCGGTAAGGGAACCGGCGATGTGCTGTCTCGGCGTAACACCTCGCACAGCCAAGTTTGAGCCAACGCAAGATAAGTCATCCGCTCCGCATCTGTCTCTGCCTCGCGTGCTGATCGAAGGCACTTGTCTACCATTTCGCGATACTCGTTTGCGGTTGCCACAACGCGACCTGCTATTCGCTGACAGCCAACGTGACGTGACCCGTTTGGGATAACCTGATTGCCCGCGCCGCCGCTGGGGACAAATCGATATGCCTGCCGCGCACCCAAGGTCCGCGATCATTTATCCGCACGATCACGCATCCGTCGTGGCAGACACGAACACGAGTGCCGAAAGGAAACTTGCGGTGCGCGGCAGTCATCGCCGAGCAATTCAGCCGCTCGCCGTTCGCCGTGCGATGGCCGCATAGTCCATCTCTTCCGCCGTAGATGCTCGCCACTTCGGCATGTGCGAAGCTGGTAACGGCAAGCAAAACTGCGCCCGTGATGAGCGAACAGAGATATCCGCGTTTCATTCTGGCCCCCGTTCCCCGATGTCAAAATTTATCACGTCCCGTCATTTGGACGCCAGCGAAAAGATGATCGGAAAATCTTCTTCGCTACGATGAGCACCCGAGCAAGCGCAGCGGTAGGCCGGAGTCGTGTGTGCGGTGCGGCGTTAGTCATCGAATTCTCCATGTTTGGGTGTCGTTCGGCAAATGCTCCGACACGCCGACCGGCAGCGCGAGCAGCAAGCGCGCTCTGATCGGGCCAGATGATGCCGTCGATTTTTCGTTATGCCAGCTTGGCGAGGGCGGCGGCCAGCTCGTTCGGCAGGTCCACCATAACATCATGCCCGCAGGGCATCTTGATGACGTCCCAGCCTGGCGCGCCGGTATATTTCTTGGCGAAATAACGGAACGGGCTCGGGTCCCAGCCATCAGCCAGAATATATAGCCGGCGCTTGATGTTCTCGATCTTGCCCGAGAGCAAGACCGGCATCTCAAACGTGGCAAGTGCTTGCGGCACGCAGCGCCGGTTTACCCATTCACGATTTTCGGCTGAGACGTTGAACATTTCCGCCGGGATCGGGTTGGTCATCCCGCTATTCTTTTCCAGTGCTGCGCCCCGGAAACCGCCGACGAACTGTGCTGCTACCGGCGGTTCGAGAGCCTTGTGCAGCAGCGCGATCAACGACTCACCGTCACCCGGAACGAAAGCGTCTAGGTAGACCAGCGCCTTGATGCGGTCGGCCATCCGATCGGCCAGCCCTGTGATAACCATGCCGCCATAGGAATGGCCGACGAGAATGATGTCCTTGATTTCCTCAGACGCGATGCAGCCCTCTACGTCGCGAATGTGGGTTTCAAGTGTAATATTTTCGTCCGCCTGATGAGCCCGCTCGCCGACGCCGCTATGGGTCGGAGTAAACACCTCATGTCCCATCTTGCGCAGCGCCGCCGCGGTGTGGCGGTAGCACCAGCCGCCATGCCAGGCGCCGTGAACCAGAACGATATTCGCCATCGTCATCCTCCCTTGATTTGTTGGGCCCCATCGAACCCATTTTTTAAACTGGGGACACTCTCACATTTCCATTACCGTACAAAACGCGCTTTGAGCAGCAAAACCTGCGTCCTTGTCGTAGTCGTTCTCGATCTGCATGACCTTGTCGCCGGGCGCAAACGTCCAGCCAAATCTCTCGACCTTGCGCTCGCCTGCCGGATTCGGCTGGCGAGATAAGGATTGTCGAAGGAATACCACCGAGCGCTCTATTTTCTTACGGATTGATGTGTCTTCTCCCGAAACGTACGGTGTGTGGGACGGCGATCCGTTCGTGTACGCGCCCGGCGAGGCTTGGGTCTCGTATGACGGCAAGACATGGTCGCGCGAAAATTCCACTGAAGTGGCCATGAAGGGCCGCGTAATATCCAAAGAGGCATTTGATCGGATGTTTCCGCGGTTGCCGGCGCTGCCGGGCGACGCCTTCCATTCGGGATCTGCCAAGACTAAGATCTCTTCATAAACCATTTGCATCCTTCAGCTTGCCGCGGGCGGCCCTTTGATCGCCAATCAGTTTTGAGCAGGCCTTGAGCGTCTGTTGCGTAGGACGGATCATCGCCAAAACGTTTGCCGATAGCGGCTCGTTTCCGTAGCTTAGGACAAGCTCGGACACCCCACTGAGCGAGAGCCGTCGCATCCTTCTGAAACTGACTGAGCGCTCGTGACCGCCAAACTTCCTATCGTCGTTTAGGTGGATCGCTTCAAAAAATTCCTCTCGCACGTCATTCGGTATTGGTTCGGACGACTGCTCCGTCATTTGCTGTGTTTTGAACCCCGTGTCAGACCCAAACACGCCTCGAGGGTCTTCGATGGAAAGCTCATAAAGATATTCCGCCTCCGGCCAATTGATTTTGTGAAGGTACGCTGGATCGAGCGTCACCGTCACCGCAGGATAATCTCCATGGGGGCACTGTTCCCAAACAAGCACTAGTATTGGAGCCCCCGCCAGAAAAATTAGATCGGAATTGACGTGGCACCGGACCTTACTGTCGCGCATGATCGGATGTCGGACTTTCGTCACAGGCCCGATGCCCCCGATGCTGCTACGGTCGCGTGTCATTTGCCCTTCTCCAGACGCCGCAGCCAACGCGCGACAAACTCATCGTAGTCTCAGGCTTGGGCTTCGGCCGCTATGAGTTGCTGGCTAGGCGTTCCCCTAACATACGCGACATTCGACGCTTGATCGAACCGTCGGCAGACCTCCAATAAGCCGGATGTAATTTGCCAAGGCGCGAGGCCTGGCTGCGATGCTGGCCTCGCGTCTGCTGGGGTTCAAGCACTAACCAGCTAATCGCGTGTTTTGATTTCACGCGTCGGGTTGCCTAACTCATCCAGATACCAAGAACCAATGACCATTTCGGTCTTGGGTAACAGTTGCTCGTAATAGGTTACGTCCATTTGGCCAGCGTAGCTTTGCTGCTGAGGGCGCAAATTGTGCTGAAGCTGGGTAAGCGAGCGAGCATCGTGAATCATGACATCCCCCCTTACAAAGCGAGTTCTATGTTCCGCGCCAATAATGGCGATGAATGGGCATAATCCAGTTGCAATCTGGGCGAGGCCTGGCTGCGATGCTGGCCTCGCGCATTGCTTATTTTGTATTTGCTGACACGCTTACTTCATCACCATAGCGGTCCTCGACCCTGAATCTTGATCCTAGCGGGAAAGACAAGCAATTGCGGCGTGCTCTATAGTCGTGACACACACCGGGGTGATTTCAATGTGGGGGATAGCTCATGCCCGAAACACGACAACCGCGGCACATCGCGTCCGCGTATTGCACGCAATACGAAACGAACGCGGAATTTTTCATCCAGGACCAACACCCATAGGAAGCGGCAGCGCAGCGCGCGACCGAGGCGCAGATCCTTGAAGACGCCGGCCGCCTGGTCGCGGCATGGAACGAGCGGCAAGCCAAGCGCATGCCAATGCTGTTCTCGCCGACCATCGCAGCGTGGTTCGCCTTCGCGCGTCGTCCTGTGCCGGCAAGTAACTGCCGTTTTGCGCTCAATGTCCGATCTTGGAAGCAGAGCGGATGTCGCACGGTTTGTGGGACGAGGTCTGTCTTGCGACGGCAGACGATGACGATCGGGACTCGATTTGAGACCCAGGCCCGGCGTTCGGGCGAGCGTGATCGTGGCCAGTGAGAGCCGACCACAGGCATTGAACCAAAGACGCTCTTCACCCACCTCCGGACATATCGTTGCACCGCACTAACTGACGCGAAGGGCCAACAACTGCCTCACGCACCGCAGCAAAAAATAGGCCAGCGATAAATCGGTCTCATGCGCAAGCTGTTGTAGCGCGCGCTTTAGGTAGCGTTCCCGCTGATCCGGCAGGATGTCGCCGTCGGTCAGTTTGAGGATGTCCCCAGCGCGGGCCCGATATCTTTGAGCCCGGTCCTGTCGCTCCTCTTTGTCATTCGACGCCGCGGCAGGCGAATCAGCCATGGCAGATGCACTCCAGCTTCCCGGCGGCATGATCGTTGATCAGTCTTAAGGAAGAAACATCAAGCCGCTCCAACAGGTCGCTCGATCCCGTCTCGGAGTTCGATCGACTTGCTTCAATCATTCTGGAGCCGTTTTTGGCGCGCCAAATGGAAGAATGTTGGAGCCGGGCTTAAACCCCAGCCGCTCCAGGGCCGAGACCAAGACCTCGCTCTCGAGGATGCCGACCAACTTCATCATGGCCGCTGTACTCGTGAGACCCCGAGGCTGCCTGTATTGAGCGACGACAGCCTGAGCTTCCAGCACCGCCTTCAAGACCGTCTGCATCTCCTCGTTCATGACGCTTCCTCCTCCACGGTCTCTCCGGTCTCCCGCTCGACGAAATTACGAACGGATGCTCCAAGGCAAAGCGGCGGCATTTACGACCGGTGCCGCCGTTGATCTCGTGGCCCTCACGCGCGAGTCCATAAACAAAAGCCCCAAGATACGCGGGGCTTTAGACGGGGAAGCGGTTCGCTGGGGGGCGGGGGTGGGTTACCTCCCCATCCAACTGATCAACGCGCCGAAGCATATTAAGTTCCGCGCACGGGCTCGGCAGCTTGGCGAGTTGACGGCTACGCGCGCGCGAGCCGCAGTCCGATACCGCCGCCGCCAAAGCCGACCGAGCTACGGGGTCGCCGAAATCAATGGGATCACTGGCAACACCAGATGGCTCGGATGTTGCTCGTCGTGATAGATTTTGTGCATCACCGTCTTACTGCAGCAGATGTGGTACGGCGCGTATTCCACGTCGTGGGCGCCCGCGAGGCCACTCGGCAGGTCGAGGCTGGTGATGTCGACGCAGATGCGGTGGCCGGCCTTGAACAGATTGCCGGTGGCGAGAATTTCGATCCGGTATTCCTCGATCTTACCCGGTGCGACGGGCTTCTGCGCAGCGCGCGTGAGCGGGTGCCAGGGCCGCCACGGCTTTGAGCGCGTGGGATCGATCGCGCGATGCGAAGCCTTGAGCCATCCGCGGGTGAGCTCGCGCTCGGGAAGGTCGCCCGGGATTTCAACTTCGCCCGGCCGCGCGGTGTGTACCGATCCGTCGGGACCAATGTCTTTAAGAATAACGATCCAGTTGGTGTCGTCCTGGTCGATGGCAGCGTAAAGGTTCAGCGCAAGCGGCCCTATGACCAGTGTATCCTGCGGCAGTGGGTCGGTCATGTAGCGCAGGCGCTGGATTTCGTTGGTTTGCGTCGGCGGCATTTGCACGAACGTGTCAGGTTCGAGCCGCGCGTTGCGCGCGCCGGGCACGTAGGACTCGGGTTTCAGCCGCCCCCAGCTGTGCAGGTAGAGTTTGCTCCATTGCGTCTCGGGTAACGGCCAATCCTTGCCGTAGCGCCATTTATTCTCGCCCATGACCCAGACTTTTACCGGCGGCTCGTCGAGGATGCCTGTGTCCTTGCCTTTGAGCCAGTGGTCATACCAGCGCAGGATTTCGTCGTGGAATGAATGGAACGGCCGCTCCAGATGCGCGGGGCCGGTGATCAAGAGCTTCTTTGGTACGCCCTGCACCTCCTGAAACCATTGTTGGCTACCCTGCAAGTGCAGCTTGTATGTGTAAGCGTACCAACCTGACCCCGTGTAGAACGGAATCTTGATCTTCGACATCTTCTCTTTGGTCTTTTCGACGATGTCGTCGGGATCGTAGGGATTGAGCACCGTGTCGTAGACGAGCGGCATGGTCTGCCCCTTCTCCACGATCACGTTGAAGATGTTCGGGTACATCATCAGGTCGGGATTGTTCATGGCGGCGCGCCAGAGCTTGTCGGCGCCGCCGGTGAGCTGACCGGGCTGGCCGCGATTGACGTGATAGACCGCGCCGCCGTCGAGCAGGAACACCATCGTGTGGAGCACCCCGCCGGGATAGAAATCGCGAAAACCCCACTGGCCGTATGCGCCCATCGAATCGTAGGGGAAGATCGCCTTCAGCGACGGCGGTTGCTGCGCGGCGGCCTCGAACTGAGCACCACCGAAGGCGGAAATGCCGATCATGCCAACCTTGCCGTCGCACCAGGGCTGTTTGGCGATCCATTCGATCAGGTCGTACATGTCCCATGCCGGCGAACCGCCGCCGTCGGACTTGCCGGTGCCGCGGATGTTGCCGCAGACGTGCACATAGCCGCGCCGCACCAGGAAATCACTATCGCCACCCTCGGCGCCGCCGAACCACATGCGCGACCAGGCCGGCTGCGCCCACTGCACCGCCTTGGCGAATTCCGGCGTCTGATATTCCTTGTTGTGCGGGGCGATCGCCAGCAGCGCCGGAAACTTGCCGTCGATGTTCGGCCGGTAGATGTCAACACACAGGCTCTTGCCGTCGCGCATCGGCACCATGACGTCGCGGATGTCGATTACGCCGTCGCAGACGATCGGCGCTTGATAACCTGGCGGGGGGTTGTGCGAGTCCGGTACGGCAAGCGCAGCCGTTGTCGTCGTGCTCACGGAAGTGTTCTCGGCCATCTTGAGAGCCTCCTAGCTTATCTAGATTAGGCAATTTGTACGCGACGATTTGCCAACCGCCCACGGACAGCGGCGGATTCACATTTCGAATTGATCTTTATAATTGCCCGCATCGTAAGGCGGAAATTCATTTCCGCGGCGGTACTGTTGTGAGCGGGGACCAAGGGTGACGATCGAGGGTCCGCAGGGCGACCAACTGGGTGGTGCGGCAGGCCGGACAACGCACCCACAAGAACCAACGCCGGGCCTTGAGCGCGCAGCCGGTCGTCGGCGAGAACAGCATCGGCATGCGCTTGGCCTGCCGCACGTTCCAAGCGGCGACGAGGCGGCTGGCGTCTTCGAGAATCTGCGCCTCACCAAAGGAATGGCAGACGAACCCCGTGAAAGAGATTCGGGACGCGAAGGAATATTTCGACGTTATCCCGAACGTCGAGCTCGAGCCCGATATGCTAGCCGTCGTACCGGCGCGGAGCTATCGGGTAGGCAGCGGCACGACCCGATTCGATCCGGGCGGCGCCGGCCGCGAGCTATGGGGTAGCTTCGGCGCGAGCAGATCGAAACCGCTGGCCGAGGGGAGCTGTGGCGTGTGCGTGCTCTGGCATTTCAGGCTGGCGCGACCGTGCTCTTTATCCTTGGGCGTGCGGGCGCCCGAGGCGGCGCGCGGCGAATGAAGACCACCGATGCTGCCCGACGGCGAGGCCGCCGCCTGCTGGTCTTCGGCGCCGGATCGGGGGGTCGGATCCTGGGAGGGCGGACCGAGGCGCGGACCGAGGCGGGCATCTTCGGCAGCTGCTCGCCACCGCTGCCGGAGGTGGTGCTCGCGCTCCTGATTTTTCGAATCCGGCCGATCGCGAGCGCGATTGAATCTGCTCAGAATAGGGGCCGCGTTGACCTTCTCGCTGCCATTTTCTCGCGCGCGCGAGGGCGGCCCCTCGGCCAGCGGTTTCGATCCGGGCGGCGCCGGCCGCGAGCTATGGGGTAGCTTCGGCGCGAGCCGATCGAAACCGCTGGCCGAGGGGAGTGTGCCGATGAAGCTCAACCATTGTTGCAAGCGCGCGCGTGCAAGTTCATCTGTGGGGGCGAGGTTCGATTCGGGGAATCGATTGGCAATATATTGGAGAACCGCGGCGTTCTCGCTCAGCAACGAACCGTCATCAAGGCGTAGCAAGGGGACTAGCCCGAGTGGATGAATCTCAGCAAAGTCGGAACCGTCTGACGTGCGCTTTGTCTCGGGGTCTACCTCGATGAAGCGGGCGTCAGCTCCAGCCTCGTAAAGCGCTATCCGGGCCGCGAGAGAACCTGCCAGCGGTGAAAAGTAGAGGTCCATGTAGAGCCTCCCATATGCGCGATTCGGCGGGAGAACACTAGAAACGTGCATGCAAGGCCTTGGGCTTTACCTCGCGACCTTGCTTAGTCGCCCGCATCACAAGCGTCTGCATACGCGGCGGGTCTGTCTCGATGCGCAAGCCAAATGCCGATCGCTTCGTAGCGGCTATACCAGAAGCGCAGATCGGACGCGAGGCGACCGGCCTGATGTCCGGTCCGGGTCAACTGCGGAAGTTTTGCTGCGCCGTGGCGAACGTCGAAAAGGGCTAGAAGCAGACAAACTCAGCGCCAATTTCAGAGCTTGCCGTAAAGGGGCCGATCTCAACCCGCTCGGCCGAGCGCTTCGAGCCGCTGAAGTGCCTCGGCGGCCAGCTTCATGGTAAGCTCACTCGCGGGAAGCTCTCGACAGAGCGCCGCAGCCTCTCCGGCGTATAGCCCGCTAAAGTCGGCAGAGCCCTGAGACTCCGCCTTCGTGCCCAATGGCCCAAGCGCGACTTGGCCCAGAGGAAACGAGGGAACATCGGTGGTGACTGGTCCTACCTCGCGGACGATGCGATTGACGAATAGGCTCACAAGAAATGTCACTACTCCAGAAGATGCATAAGAACGATATCTTTAGGGCTATCCAGGCGGTTGGGCTCGACCCAAAAGAGTTCGATCTGGACGATTTCGACGACACAGTCCGGATCAAATACAGGTGGTCTGCGTCGTATTTTATCGTGAGCCGCCGGTCAGGATACTACGCCGGGGAATCC
>Ga0182015_10007088_pt1 | contig 11026 bp, 25 predicted proteins | sample 712P3MmetaG_FD_120478 | JGI IMG/M metagenome (GOLD analysis project Ga0182015, IMG submission 120478) | Permafrost microbial communities from Stordalen Mire, Sweden - 712P3M metaG | ecosystem: Environmental > Terrestrial > Soil > Wetlands > Permafrost | place: Sweden: Stordalen | collected...
CCCAATCTGTAAGTGTGACGAAAGCGTGGGATTCGTATGCGAGTGGTGCGCTTGGAGGGAAGTATATCGCTTGCGGACTGAGAACGCGGAGCTAGCGGCGCTTGTATCCCTGCGGGAAGGGCTGCTGGCGCTGGCAGATAAAATGGACGCGGGCGACGACGATGCGAGCTATGAATGTGCGCTCGCGTTGCGCCTGTTCGTCGCGGAAAAGTTAGGGAGAGGCTAAATGGCTACATGGTCTGACGTAACATCCGATGTCAAGAGACTGATCTGGCCTATCGGCACAATGGTCGCCGGGGGTTTGTATATCCGCCTACTCGGCTCCGAGGTCCTGAAGCAGCAATTCGGCATCCTCGCATGGAAGGCCGTCCTGATAGGGATCGCTACGGCGTTCGCGCACTTCGTCCGAGTCCAGCTATTCCCTTACATCGATCTCAGCGAGGCGCTAGCAGAGAAGACAGTCGCCGGGAGCCTTCAGCTTCTCGCTATGGTGATCTTGTACGCGGCGATCATAGGTGCGGTATGCTCTGGGTTGTAGCTTTGGGAGAATAAAATGCTAGACTGGCTTGTACCGACGTTCGTGGTGTTGGTTTTTAATGTGCGGCTTATCATCGGGTGTCAGCCGCACGAGGGTGGTTATCAGTTTCTTGCGTTGGATTATTTGAATGATCCCGGTGAGTTCATTCACTCTGGTCTTGGTGTATATCTCTACTTCCTACGCGTGGATTGTCCGATGTTCTCGATTCAGTTATTCCCCGAGCTAGACGCGCATCTTCTTTGGCTTTCGCCTCGCGCTCCAAAAGAAGATTCTGAGGACGAGAGCAATGAAAGCACATAACTTCTTGCTCGCATGTCGTGTCCGTGTCCGCTAGATCGCGCCATATCCCGCAGGCCGGGCAGTAAAATATCTTCGTCTCAATCGCTGTGCAGTCCTGTGCTTCGAGTTCGGTGACCTTAATTCCGAGTTGTTCACAGGCCCAATAGAGCGGGATCGTCCGATGGCGCATTGAATCGCAGAGTTCAGTTACTTGATTGGGAGTGAGCATTTGTGTTTTGGACAAGGGGCAAACGTCCAACCATTTTGTGAACGAACCATAGTCCGCCACATGCAGCGAGTATCGATGCAGTAGTTTTCTGGGTTTCGTTCTTTAGATTCCCTAGCAGATTTTGCGACTTGGTTGTGACCGCGCACTATCGTTCACCTCTTTGTCTTTCGAGCAGGACCTTATTCAAGGCGAGGATCGCGTTGATCTTCGGTGAACGCTCGCAGGTGCCGAAACTGCCAGTCGTGCCATTTGTAAAGTCGAACTCGCAGTCGTGGTAGATTGTTAGCCGATCTCCGTTCGTCGGATTCACAAGTAACGTGCCGGTCGTTCCCGCCGGTTTCATTATGAAGCCGTATTGTTTTGCGATAATAATTAGAGCTAGAAAAGGGTTATACGCGGTCATGTTAGTATAGTTCTCCGTATAGTTTTAGAATTGATCGTGCGAATCGAACGAGGTCTTTTACCCTTTGTCCTCGGCACTGATGGAGCACCCACGGCATCTTTTTGCCGCAGTTATCGCATATACAAAACAGCCGGACGCAATTCGCTCGTTGTGGTACCTTAGCCATTATGATACCTTGGAAATTAGTCCACCTACCATTGTTACAGATGCGAACCACTTCCGGTTATTGTAAGGGTCAGGGCCGACAACAGAGAAAGTTCCGTCCTCTTTGTACTCAGCGCCGAACATGCTGGTCTCGGTGTAATTCAAGGGCTTACCGATTGAGGCTTTTAGCTCTTTCTTGGACTTGTATAATGCTCCCATCATTGTTGGTCTCCTGTACTGCTACAACCATCATAGCAGAACCCGAGAAATTGTCAAGAGAAAATCACTTGACATGCTTTTCTTCCTGTAGTACTTTAGTTTGGAGGCGTCATGACGCGGAATGAAATCGTAGCCGTAATTTGGAAGCTCGAAGAGATCGACGCTGGTATCGATGATCTTCTCCAGTGCAAAGATTACCGGGACCTAGGGCAGTCGGAAACAACGATTGCGATTATTTTATTGCAGAATGAACTCGTGGACCATGTCGCACACGAGGCGCTGAAAATCGGATACGATGTTGATCTCAAAAAGCTGCGGAGAGAAAATGCTAAAATATCCAACCCGGAGAGAAGTTCTGGAAGCGGACCCAGACCAACTAAGGCAGTGGTACGACGAGCTAAACGGCGCACGAAACCGTGAGGAGTGTATCATCATTCAGATGATATGCGCTCGCCGTGAAAGGGAAATGGCGACAAGGAGGTAATCGTGCATGAAAATATACCTTATTTCTGACACGCACTTTTAACCACGCTAAGATCAAAACATATTGTGACCGTCCCGACGACTTTACAGATCGTATAATCCGGAACTGGCAAAACACGATCAAGCCAGATGACGTGGTGATCCACCTCGGCGACGTTTTTATCGGTAAGAAAGAAGGATGGTTTGAAATTCTCCCGCATTTGACGGGGCGCAAGGTCTTAGTCGTGGGCAACCATGACCGGCACTCATGCGTTTGGTGGATGACTCAGGGCGGCTTTGACTGGGCATGCGAGTCAATGATCCTTCGACGTGCTTATCTAACACACAAGCCCGCGCGTGAACTTCCACCTAACGCCGACATAAATATCTTCGGGCACCTTCATAATATCTGGGATGGATTTCATCCAGACGATCCGAAGGTCAAGCCGGACTCGGACGAGAACTTTATCTCTCGCCAAGGCCGGTTGTGGCATCCTTGGCAGCGGCTGTTCGCAGTCGAATACACTAACTACATGCCGGTGGAGTTCGACAAGTTCGTTCACCACGCGGACAGGTATCAGGCCCGTGGGCCGAAGGGAAAACATGTTCAGAACAATTCTGGTTATTCTCGCGTGGTCGATGGTGCTGATACTGGCAACTTCAGCCCACTGCCAATCGATCCCGAGGCAGGCATACCAGTATCAAACGCGTTTGACATCGGAGGCCCGCCTAATGTTTGGCCTTCAGCCTCCGACGTCAACGATGGCGGCGCAGATTCAACAGGAGTCGGATTGGAGACCGACGTCGAGTAGCGGCATGGCTCTCGGGTTGTCGCAATTTACGCCCGGCACGGCGGCATGGATCGCGAAAGTATATCCAGCGCAGCTAGGCGAGGCGGCTCCACTCGATCCGGCGTGGGCAATAAGAGCGCTTGTATATTACGATCATCGGTTGTATAATCAGGTTCCATCGTTTCAGGCGGGCACCGAACGATGGGCGGCGGCGCTTAGTGCGTACAACGGAGGACTCGGATGGGTATTGCGAGATGTCAAGAGTGCGACTGGATGCAACACCACAATGTGGTTCGGGTGTGTCGAAGATGTGGTGGACGCCAGATTACCGTCGAATCTGAAGCAGAACCGAGATTACCCGCAGAGGATTCTAAAACTTTACAAGCCGATGTACGACGCGGCAAGGTGGTAAAATGAAGATCACAATGGCGAGCGAGAAGGGCACGCGAACTTATCAGGAAGACGTCGTCCTGTTCGAGCAGATGCCCGAGGGCGTACTCGTCGGGATTTTCGACGGCCACGGCGGAGACAAAACCGCTAAAATGGCTTCGAAGCTTTTTAAGGAAGTATTCCCGGTGAAGCTCTCGAAGGTACCTACAGAGCCCTTGCTTGCTCTCGAGCGCACGTTCTTTTTCGTATCAAGCGCGACGCGGGAATACCACGACGGCTCTACTGCGTCAGTCGCGTACGTCACAGACAAGCACGCGTATGTCGCCGTCCTTGGGGATTCACTGGTAGTTGCTCGCGCCCGCGGAGAGACGTATCACCAGATGCCAGAGCACAACGTTCGTTCGAATCCGGAAGAGAAAGCAGCGGCGATTCGCCGAGGCGGGTTCGTCCAGAGTGGGTATCTGTTCGCACATGACACCGGTCAGGGCCTACAGATGGCACGGGCGCTAGGCGACGCAACCCTAGATTCGGTCCTATCCCGGAAGCCTGACACGGCTATTTACTCGCTAGACGCCAAGGGATGGGTTCTGCTGGCCTCGGATGGGTTATTCGACCCTTCGCACAAGGTTAGCGTCAGTGCAGCGTCGGACGGCACCCTAGTCCAGATCATCGAGGGCGGGATCGACGCGGCGGGGCTCGTCGAGGACGCAATTCGAAGAAAAACCGGTGACAACGTCAGCGCAGTGTTAGTGAGGGTAGGAGAATGACGGCAGCAGAACTTGTTGTATTCGAAAAATTACAATCTGAAGGCTTCGCGGTTGTCAATCGCGGTTGGCCGGATTTTCTCGCGTTCAGAATCGTAAACGGGATTCCAGAATTGCGTGCAGTAGAGGTGAAAGGGCCTACAGATCGCATGTCTGAGTATCAGAGAAACATGCACGATTTATTAGCGCAGGCCGGGATAAAGGTACAAGTGGTCAATGTTGTGCGGTCACAAGTGGAAGAGGTAAAGAGCAGGCCCAATCGGATTGTACTAGGAAAGTGGGTAAAGAAAAGAGGTAAAAAGCCTCGAAACGTGAGAATTCACAGTTGTTCTCATGAAAAAAAGCCGTTTGCTAGGCTCTGCCAAAAGTGTTGGGACTTAAGGCAAACCAAGTCAACAGTTTAACACTTAATATACATTTTAGGTATTGCAATCGCGTAAGTGTAAGATTCTTCGTGGGTGTTTGATTCAACTTTTGAGGATAACCCTCAATTCGTCCCATAACTACGACCGAGGGGGCACCGCATCGAATGTCGAAACCGATAGACAACCCAGATACCAGCAACACCGATCCTACATACTGGGAAAAGGTCCTCGCAAGTTATGGTTTGACAGCGAACGCCGGGCGTCCGGAGCGCCGCAAGACGTGGAGCGTAGGCGTCTCATACGCCCTTACAATGGTAGAAGAGCGGCAGGATCGAAAAGATACCGGAGTCGTAGAACCGCCGGGAGCAAAACCGAAATAATCTCTATCGAAGCACAAACGGAAAAGCGAATCTTAGGTGGCCTTTCACGGCGCAAATCCTATGTACCGGTTGACTTCGACATGAATCCCGGGGGCGACGGTATATTCGCCCAATAAAGTGAGAACCATGCAACGATATAAATATTCGTGTGCAACTCTGATTAACAATGGCGAGGAAACCTGTGGCGGAAGCGTCACTAAGGACCCATGCCGAGCCGTCAAGGCTGAACAGACCGCCAAGTCCGGAAAGAAACGCGGCACTACGCCCGAGAAGAAATTCGTCGGGCTCCACGGATGGCGATGTCAACAGCACGGGCCAACGAAAGTAAAACGTAATATCAACAACGAGGTATCACAATGATCGCACTTATTATCGCAGCACTTCTAGTCGCAGCCGGGGTTTACGCCCTTGGAAAGTACAGCGGAACCAACGCTGCTCTAACGAGCGTCGCCGCAGAAATCACGAAGCTTGAGACTGAAGGCGTGACCGACGTAAAGGCCGCAATCGCACGCATCAAGGCCGTTCTTTAATGTCGAAAAAGAAACAGTCCGCGAAAGATGAGCAGATCGCGAAGATGGAAGAAGAGATTCGCTATCTTCGCGGACTTGTGCTTGACCTGACGGCAAAGCTAAACAACCCGGTACAGCCGTTTACCCCGTTCACGCGGGACTAAGGAGAAATAAATATGCGAGGCGACGCTCTGGCTCGCGGGGCAAAATCCGCGACATTCCCCTCATTGAGTCATGTAAGTCAGCAGAAGTGGAACGACATCTTTGGCGAGGCATCTGAACCACAACGGAAGATCGCAAAGAGCGGAGCAAAGAAGAAAAAGAAAGTCTAGGGAGCCGTTGGGCGATTAGCTCACTCAGGAGAGCGCCACATTTGCAATGTGGAGGCAGTCGGGGCAGAGCCGACATTGTCCACCAAATGAAAATGGATTTCCCTAAGCTTGAGTGGACGTGTCCGCGATGCGGGCACCAGCTTTCAGCGTATCGAGAAAGCACAATGGACATGCTTCAGTTGGCGCATAACAGGGTGCATGCTAACGTTGACCAGCAGATTAGATATCAGTTCGAGCAGACAGCGACTACTCCGAGATATCTGCCCGCGCCCGATGCGGACAACGACACTCGTTCGAATGAAGAACTCGAAGAGGCTTTTCAGTCTAAGATGACGGCAGAAGGCAAGCGGCTTCTACGCGACATGCTTATAGGATGGAAATAATGCAGATTTCAATCGCCGAGCGGCATCTTCGTGTAACCGCAGAGCGTACCGACTTGACAACCAGCGAGCGTGTCAAGGTTGGGTTAGAGCTTTCATGGTTCGAGCGGCGTCGCGACAGATACAACGAGCGCAACCGCAAGCGCCGAGAGAAAGTAGCGCGTGGAGTCCGTGCGCCGAAGAGACAGAATTTTACGATTTAACCCTCGATAGCTTAGTTGGTCTGAGCGCTCCGCTGAAAACGGAGAGGTGTTCGTTCGATGCGAACTTGTGGGACCATGGATGGTTGGCAGAACGGCATTGCAATGCTTTGCTAAAGCATCGCCCGAGAGGGCTTACAGGTTCGAATCCTGTATCATCCGCCAGTTTACGGCAACAAGTTCGTCACTTACGCCGGGAAGTATAATGGTCATTGGACTGTGGTGAAAGTGAATGACACTAGCAGGCGTGAAGAAAACCGTTCGCGAGATAATGAGCGAACCTAATGGCGGCGGGCTCTCATGGGGCCGAGTCGCTTCGAGCGTCGCGCTGCTAGCTGCAATCACTTGGGTCACACGAGTCCTGCTAATGAGTCACGCGATGCCCGGCGATCTCTCTGGTATCACGGGTTTCGTTGTCGCGCCATATACCGGCAGCGCAATGAAGACAGCGGTTCAGTCGTTCTCGCAGAATCCAGTAAGCGCTCCACCAGCGCCAGCGATGGTTATCACCCCGGCTCCGCCGATGCAGCCGCCGCCGATGAACGTTACACTCAAGTCTTGACACCTTGATAGGGAAGCGCGATAATGCGAGTGGAGGCATTATGCTAAAACTCGCACTGTTGCTCGCAATGATGTTGCAAGGCACCACGGTCAAGCCACTGAATTCAACAGCAGTTGCAGTCGGTTGCACCTCGACAACGACATGCACCTATGTCGATACAGCGGTGCCGCCCGGCCCGCACTTTTACTTTGTGCTCGCTTCGACGAGCACGGAATACAGCGTCCCATCGAACAGCGTCAACGTAGTTGTTCCGGCGGGTACGCACAACGTAACACTCAACTGGGTTCCAAGCACGACTCCCGGGGTAGGATACTGGGTTTATCGTGGAGCGCCTCCTACAAATCTCGGCGTGACAAGTAGCAACTAAAGGATTATAACAAAAATGGCACACAACGTAAATCTATCATGGACCGCGAGCACCGACGCAGTAGACGGATACAACGTTTACCGTGGCGCTGCCGCAGGTGCAGAAACAACGACTCCGTTAAACGCAGCACTCATCACCGGCACAACCTATGATGATACAACGGCAGTCGCAGGCAAGAGCTATTACACGGTGAAGTCATCGCTTGGTGGCGTCCTATCGGTCGTCTCCAATGAAATTGCGGTGTCCCTTCCCCCAGCCGCTCCCACAAACCTCATTTTGGTCTCGGATAACTAGTTTCCTAGCCAAGATTTTTGAGTTCTGGAAGTGGTAACAAGTTTGGGCACTAGCGAGCGCTATCGACTTGCGATAGGGCGACTGAAGTGAAACCGGCGCAGATAGCGTGACCGGGAGTACCGAGGCCTTAAAATCTACCCCGTGCCCAAGACTATTGTCTGCTACGTCAATCGCGTAGACTACTCGCCTTTTAAGCGACGGAATCTCGGTTCGAGTCCGAGGCGGACAACCAATTTTATTGAGGTGTGGCTCAATTAGGCACAGCGCTCGGTTGTTACCCGAGTATTTGTAGGTTCGACTCCTACCGCCTCAGCCCTTAAGCAATATTCTCCGACTGATCCTCGGAGATCAGAGTTGGGGATGCGCCAGTACGCATCCCTGATTCGTCTTACTGGAGATAACAATGAAAATATGTAAAGAGTGTTCTAAGGCTCTGCCCAAAAACACGTACGGTTCACGTTTTTATCATTCTGAATGCGCTTTGAAAGTTAGACGCAGGCGGACAGCTTTGAAAGTAATCGATTGGCGGCGCAACACTAAACGTCAAGCGGTTAAAATGTTAGGTGGAAAGTGCGTCCGATGCGGGTATTCGAAATGCGTTCGTGCGCTACATTTTCATCACAAGAACCCAAAGACGAAACAGTTCATGGTTTCCCATCCGGAGACCAAAGCTAGAAAACTAGTTTTCTTAGAAGTTAAGAAGTGTATTCTTCTTTGCGCTAATTGTCACGCCGAGGAAGAGGATCGTATTTTTAGAGCGCTGAATTGAATCAGCACGAACCCAGTCGAGGCGGGGAGCAGTATCGGTGTATATCGCATGCGATATACAAACACTGCCCCCAATCGACTAGAACATCGACATCATTACGTTGTGTGCCTTCTCGGCAACTTCGGCATCGTTCAGTGAGATGTATTTCATTGTCGATGAGATTTGCGAATGCCCGAGCCTCGTCTGAACCTCAGCGACATTAAAGCCAGCACGGATAAGATGATTCGCGATGGTGTGCTTCAACGTGTGAGCGTTCGCCTTCGATTCATTCACGCCTGCCATCAGGACATACCGCCGATACAACCGTGCGAAGTGTCGTCCTGACATACAAGAGCCTTTCTCAGAGGGAAACAACGCGTCACCAGAATCTTTCGGTCTCTCCACCAACCACATCCGCAGCCCCTTGACCTCATCGAGCAAAGGCTGGCCGCGATGCGGCATAAGCGGTTGAACGGTTCTCTTCGAGCCTTTCAACCGCTCGATGTTCAGTTCTCCATTCTTGATATCACTGAGGCGGAGTTGGCAGACTTCCTCGCGACGCATACCGTGGCGATATGTCATCAGAATCATGAGCCAGTCGCGCACCGAGTACGACTGAGCGAGTTTCAGAACGGACAAGAGTTCGTCATGCGTTAGGAATTCCATTAGCGCACCTCATTGTAATTCTTTTCTTCTTGCGATCCGATGTAGTCATCGAGATTGAAAGGTAGTTTGAGTTTGAGTAGCATCCAGTTTGCAAGTGACTGGGTTCGAATGCCGACGCAGAGTTGAATCCACTTATCGGCCTCGACGTTGGCCCAAATTTCAAAACCGTATTTGAGTCTACCGCGAATTTCGAATGCTTTGTACATTATTGTTGTCCTTGGAACCAAAATTGAACGCAGGCCTTCCTAGCAGCAAAACCATCTTTTGCTTCGCTTGCGGCGTCTAATCCGGAGACACAAGTGTCATATCCCTTTGATCGCGTGTCTAGTTTAGCTTTTGCGGTGTTTTCACTTCGTTGGCATCCGCATCCGAGTATGACAACCACCAACGCAAAGGTAAAAAGTTTCATTAGAGCACCTTTTTGTAGACGAGAGATTTACTACGATCGTACGGCGTGCCTCTGAGACATACGCAGCGGTACGACTTTCGTATCGCGCGGTGAGCGTAGTGAGTCTTGTTGCAGTTGACGCAGACAGCTTGCCATTTTCCCTCTGGCGAGACGAGTTCAAGCCCGTTAGCGCAGGTCTGAGGTTTCGCGCCGATGAATTGAGCGTATTTTTTCCAGCGTAGGTCATGACCGTGGCCCGTCCCGACGATAGCGTGGGCGATCTCGTGAAGAACGGTGTCGAGCATTTCGTCTTCGTTGTTCAGAACAGCGTACGGTCTGCTGAGTTCGATAACGCGCCGCCCTCCACGGCAGCAGCCTAGTGAGCTCTTGCGGTTGTTCCAGCCCAGCTTCCAGCCCTGCTGTTCGAGCCCGAAGTGGCGGAGACAGTCGGTTGCCATCATCCAGAGTTTATTCGCATCCATTAGCGCACCACCAAACCGGATTCGCGAGCGCCGTTCGTTTTCATTTTCGTCTCCTGTGTGACTTTCATCGTGAGATCATAATATCAGTAAGCGGACATTACGTCAATGGTACTAAAGTTTAACCAGAACCAGTACGCCCTCGATGAGGCCGTTGCAACATCATAAAGAGTAACAAAGAGAGCAACAATGCAGAACCCAAAAGAATTCAAGGCAACACCTTACGATCACAAAAAGCCGGTAGCACACTCTGGTCCTGAGCCAAAGCGTGGCCGCGCAGAGAAGTCACACCCGACATTAGCGACACCGTTCAACCACTTCAAGCCGACAAAGAAGTCCGGCCACGAAGGGATGGGCGATCTCTCTGGTCACTTCAAGAAGGCCGAAATGAAGTCTTCTCCGGTTGGTGCAGGAATGCCGTCAGTGACTAACAAGTCAATGCCGATGGTTCCTCGCGAGCCTAAGAAATTCAAGCACGTAGGTAAGGATGAGCAATAAAGCGACAATCGTTCTAAACCCGTTGGGGCAGCTATCAGTAGTCTGCCCCTACGACGGTTTCACAATTGTTGTTCCACCGAACGACCTTCGCTCGATGCATCCGGTTGATTTGATCGGGGACGTTATCGCATCGTGCTCGCAGTGCGCGTACCGCAAGCAACACGAAACTAGCCGATGGCCCGAGGATGCCGAACTATGACGCCACAGGAACAATTGAACATCGCGATTTCCGAGACGGCGTCGCGAGCATTTGAAGCAGGATTGCAGTCTTTGCAAATGATGGTAGAAATAGCAGGCGTTCAGTATCACATAGAGTTCACGATGGAAATCGCGTCAGAGTACCTCTCGCGAGTCAGCGCAACAAAGCCGGATTCTATCGGCGAATAAGCTTGACAATCAAGCAATTAAGCTTGACAATGTATCATTGTCGGTAGCACGGGTAGTCCGGACGTTACGCGCAAGACGAAAAGGATGCCCTCCAATGCGCGAACATGCCCAATTCGTTTAGTGGTTAGGACGCGTGGTTCTCAACCATGTAACGCGAGTTCGATTCTCGCATCGGGCACCAATTTATTACGCACAATGCGTAATAGTCTACGCAATTAGCGTATATTTAGAAACTTCGGGTAGCTCCCGAGG
>Ga0182015_10007089_pt1 | contig 11025 bp, 14 predicted proteins | sample 712P3MmetaG_FD_120478 | JGI IMG/M metagenome (GOLD analysis project Ga0182015, IMG submission 120478) | Permafrost microbial communities from Stordalen Mire, Sweden - 712P3M metaG | ecosystem: Environmental > Terrestrial > Soil > Wetlands > Permafrost | place: Sweden: Stordalen | collected...
GCCTGCCCGTCAAGCCGCTATCGGGTCAGGTGGGCAAAGAGGGCATCTAGATCTGCCGGCTCTATCGAGCTGCCGCTCATCTCCTCATCGGGAAGCGCCATCGTGACCAGGTTCGGGTCAGAGAGCATCTCCGCCAGCCGCTCTGCCTTAACGCGAATACGGTCGTCGACGACCTCATCAATCGTGCCTTCGCTGACAAGGAACGTGATCCGGGTCTCCGTGCCCGGCTCCAGCCCAAGCCGGTGGATACGGTCAATCGACTGTAGGTATTGCCCCGCGTTGAATGTCCGCTCCAAATAGATTGCGTCGTGGCAGGTGTGATGAAGGCTTACTCCCTCGGACATCGCTGCCGGATTCGCCAGCAAGACCATGCACTGTCGGTCCTCGCGGAAGCGGGTGAGCTCACTCTCGCGCGTGGTGACACCCTCCAAGTCTTCGCCAGACGGTATTGCGCCGTAGATAAGCGCCGGCTCGTGGGGAGCCAGCACCCGCCGAAGGTCGAGCAGGCTATCGATGAAATTGCTCCACACGAGCGTCTTCCGGCCCTGCTCGGCGTTGCTCGAAACCATGGCAACTAGCTTCTCCAGCTTGCGCGGCGTCTCGGAGTTGGCGTATGACCTGATGAGCTCAGCCGTCGTTGAGCCCGAAGCAATTGGTTCTGGCGGCCATACGGTAGTCACCGCTCTTCCGCCAACCACTGGCGCGAGCAGCGCCGGGTTCGTCGCCGCCTCGAGCAAATACATCACGACGGCGCCCATGTCGCCGATCGTCGCTCGCTCGCGAGCACTCTCATCAACGGCCCGGCGCATTTGGGTACAGAGCGCCTCGTATATCTCGGCTTGAAGCGGCTTCATCTCGACCAGCTCGACACGTAGCAGGGGCGTCTCGAGACCGAGCTCATCCTTACGCGTGCGAGCGAACAGTGGGGCCAGACTGCGGGAGACCTCAGCCATCGTCGTTGGAGCCGGTTCGGACTGGTGCACGCTTGCGGGAAGGATGCGCCTGGACTGGTGCGGCCAGAGGAACTCCATCAAAGCGACGAAATCGCTTGGGTGCTGTGGAGCCGGCGTACCAGTCAGGATGTCGCGTCGCACAGCCAGGCGAGACAGATCGAGGCAAACCGAGCCCCACTCGCCGTTACGCCCGCGCTTCATGCGGTGTGCCTCGTCGAGGACAACATGCGTGCGTCCCGCAAGGACCCAAGGAGCAATCAGATCGTAGCGGCCAGCAAGCCGCTGGTAGTTGATGAGCACGACCTCCGCCCCGCGCGGCAGGCGTTGCTCGACCCGCCCGACGACCGGCGTGGGGCTCAGACACTCTCCGGCCTCCTCGACCCACGCGTCAAACGCCGACAGCGGCGCCACGACCAGTAGACGGTCTACGCGGCCTCGGGAGCGCTCGGCCTCGTAGACGGCATATGTAACGCTCGTCTTGCCGGCCCCAGGGACAGAAAAATTGGCACCGTGGGACAGTGAGACGATACGGGCCAAGTCGCGCTCTTGGAAGGGCCTCAGCTCACGGTAGAAGCGACTTTCACCGAGCAGCTCGGCGAGGAGATCGGCGCCGATAGGGACGATCTCGCCAGCGAGCGCGCGTCTGACCTCGGCGCGCTCATCATCCCCACGCTCGAGCAGGGCCAACAAAGAAGGGTCGAGTATCGCCGTGCAACGGTAGGTGGTAAGCGCACGGCCGAGCCAGTTGCGCGCGGCCAGAAAGCGCTCGAGCGGGACGATGACCTGATCGTCGCCCACACGTGCCGCGGCACCCGGGGCGATGTTACGGCCGACCGAATTCCACAGCTCGCTCGCCACGGCTTCGTCGCGCTTCAGCGACACCACTGGAGCCTCGCCGGCGAGAGCAATGCAAAGTGTGCCGGGCGTGGCCCTCTACTCCCCGATGACCTTCGCCTTAGTCAGCTCCGTCTTGAGGTCGCGGACATTGCGTTTGAGCTTGTGATAGGCGGACTCGAGCGACTTGCGCCGCTTCTGGTCGAAGTCGGGGTCATTGACCACAGCCTTCACGGCGGCCATGGCCTTGAGCACTTCACGATCGGCTGCCTTGACATTTGTGACGGGCGCCTCGACCTTGTCCGACTCTTTCTCGTCGCGCCGCTTCTCTTTGATGCCAGCGATGACCGCTTCTTTGATGGCTTCGCGAACGTTGTCACGGCTGACCACAACGACGGGCGTGCCGGGGATTTCCACGCGATTGTCACGCCGCGTGACGACGTCGATCAGACGCTTGATGTCAACGGGGTGCGGCTCGTCATCTTCTTCGGTCAACAAACTGCCGGCGCCAGCGGGAGGCGGGGCCGAGTCTTTGCCATCGGGGGCCGACAGGCGGCCGGCGACGGCTCCGATGACCTCGTCCTCTTCGAGCTGGGGGAGCATGTACTCGTGCATGAACGAGGCATCGATTTTTCGGACCTGATGCACCGGCGTGACATCAACGGCCACCGAGAGCAGAAAGCTCTCCAGATAGCGACGCGCCTCATTCCGATCGCGCTCGAGCAGCGCGTCGTAAGTCCTATGCAGCTCGCGGAGTTGCTCGTAGGCGAATCGATCAAAGAAAGTCAGTGGGAGCAGCTCATTGGGAATGCGCTGCATCTCGCGCACCAGATCGAGCATTCGCAGCCGTAGTGAAACCTCGTTCTCGCCCTTGCGCTCGTTCTCCAGGAATATGCGCAGCTCTCGAGCTATCTGTGCATTCGTCAGCTTCCGCTCGCTCGACAGCTCCTCGATGAACAGCAGCTCGTTCGTCAATGTGTACTCGACCTTGAGCTCCTTTTGCATCTGCAGGCGCAGCTCGAGCAGCGCGAGCTCCTCGGGCTGCGCCGTGGGAGGCAGAACCGCCACGCGGATGTAGTGCAGGCTCGGGTCCTCGAGCTCGCGTAGCGCCACGGCGCGTGTGTTGGCGTTGACGAGGACGCCGTCGTGCGTCACCACGCCCGGATGCGTCTGATCCTCGCGCCGTAGGGAGTCCTTGAGCGCCGCGAACTGATCCGGCTTGCGCGCGGCCCGCACGTGCTGCTCGATCACCCGCTGCGCCGCTTCGCTATGGGGATCGTTCTGCAGCTCACGCCACTGCGGGTCGCCCTCGAGCTGGGAGCGAACGCGATGGGACTGATGGTTGAGCAGAACCTCGTCGACCGGAATCTTGATCACGGAGCAAAGCAACGGTTCGCGGCCGGCCCAAGGCAGCCGCTCGACCTCGTGGCGCTCCGGCGGCACCTTGTTCAGCTCATCCAGGAGCCCTTTGATCCTTTCGCTTCGTTGTGCTTGGGTGATTTGGGCCATGCTTGCCTCTCGCAGAGATCGGTCGCGAGCGCCGTAGGCTAGTCATCTTTGCGGGCATGCAGCCCGCTCGCGCGCGCTGGGCTCTGTAGTCGCGTCTCGATGTCGGATAGTTGTTTGAGGCGGCGCCTGAGTGGTGGGTGTGTGTGAACGAGTGGGTGCTCCTTGCCGATGGCGACGATGTGGAAGACGTCAAGGCTCGCGGCTCGCCGAAGTAGGAGGAGCCAAAAAAACGCCGCATAAGCCAACGGCCCCATCATGCTAGCCGCGGCCTGAGGGCGTGACACGCCTGGCGGAGGCTCGACAGCACGAACCCCGCGTATGAAGGCGATGGGCGTGTGGAAGTAGAGGCCCGCGCCGTCGAGCATCGCTGCCACCGGCGCCCCGACCGCGGACATCAGGGTCGAGTCCTTCTGTCCCACGTGTGAAAGCTCGTGAGCGATCACGGCCTCCAATTGGCGCTCGTCCAAGAGCTCGACGAGTCGCGACGTCAGATGCAACGTCGTTCGACCGGAGGTCAGCCCCCTGATCCAACTGTTGGCGTAGCGCTTGTCGTGAAGCACGATCTTCGGCTTGGCGAGGTCTCCCGCGGCGCAGAGACGCTCAACGGTGGCGTGGATCCGTGGCGCGTCATGCGGGGATACAGGCTTCGGCACCAGCCCGGTCCAGCGCTTCGCGACGGCAACCTGCAGACCGATCACGAACGCCGCCCCCACCCCAACCGCGAGCCAAGGACTGGCCTCGATAAGCAGCCACGCGATCGCCGTGAGGATCACGGGAACGGCGAGCAGGCTCGCCACCCCAGCAACCTGCACGCGGTAGCTGACACGAAACACCCGATTCGCCGGTCGCGACATCGCCACAGATCATCGTGGATCGCGCGGACTGGCGCTACGAACCGGCTCGCAGACAGTGCTTGACACGGGGGCCCTTGTCGGTGGCGCCAGGACGCGCTATGGTGGGTAGATCCCACCTGCCCACTCACCCACAAAGGACTAGTCTATGCCGGCACTGAAGACCATCGACGACAAGGGCCGCCTGACTCTCGGCCGAGAGTTCGCTGGACGCACAGTGCAAGTCGAGAAGGACGACGATGGGATTCTCATCAAGTTCTACCGCGTGGTGCCAGACCGGGAGGCGTGGCTCTGGGAGAACGAGACCGCAAAGGGCATGGTCGACCGTGGCCTGCGCCAGGCGCGCGAGGGCGAGCTGAGCGAAGGCCCGGATCTCGCTGCCGCGTTTGCATTCGCTGACGGTCTCCCAGAGGACGAATGAGCTTCCGGCCGCATTGGACATCGGAGGCCACCACAACCTTCCAGGAGCTTCAGAGGGCAGCCGAGCAAGCAGCAGCCAAGGCCATTTCACAACTCTCCGATAACCCGCGCCACAGCGGTCTCAATACCCATGAGTACGACTCGCTGGAGCATCCCTTTGATCCGCGGGAGAAGGTCTTCGAGGCCTACGCCCAAAACAACACTCCGGGCGCATACCGCATCTTCTGGTGCTACGGGCCCGACAAGAGCGAGATCACGATCATCGCCATCACCCCGCATCCCTAAACCAGATGCGCGCTCGGTTCCGGTAGTGAGCTGCGATGCAGCAGAGCTTTGACCCCGCCGATGGCCCCCCTTCCGAGGCCCCTTCGACCTCGACAGACCGCCGATCGCGAGATATGCTTCAGCCATACGGTCTTGACGGGGAGAGGGGTCGGATGTGCCACACGTACACCTAAATCGCACAGCGGGCGCGCGGCGGGGGATGACCTACGTTGGCATCTCGCAGCGCTCCACCTCGGAAGGCCGCGAACGCCGTGAGAAGCGTGCTCTACGGCAGAAGAAGAAAATCGTCCGCGACGCCAAGCTCCTCGCCCAATCCGAGGACTGGAGGGCCGCCGGAGAAGAGTTCGCCGTCCTTTTCCGGCGCTGGAAAGCCGCCGGCTCAGCCGGTCGCGCTTACGACGAGAAGCTGTGGCAGAGCTTCAAGGCGGCAGCCGATCAGTTTCACCAGCGCCGGGCCAAGCATTTTGCCGAGCTCGCCCGGATCGCCAAGGCGAAAGCCACCGCGAAGCAGAAGCTGATCGCCGAGGCGGAGAAACTGAGCTCGATCAGCGACTACGAGCTCGCCAAGGGTCAGTTCTCCGACATCATGGTCCGCTGGCGCGAGACCGGTCACGCCGGGCGTCACGAGAACGAGCTTTGGGAAAAGTTCGTCACGGCGAGGCAGGCGATGTACAACGCGACCGCCGAGGATCGCCGTGGCCGCCAGAGCGAGTACGTGCAACGCGTCGAAGAGCGGATCATCGGGCACCGCGAGATGATCGGCAAGCTCAAGTCACAGCGCCGGGAGCTCGCCCTCCGCCGCAGGGGACTGATGCCGGGCTGGGTCGGACAAGAAATGGCCGAAGAGTTCGACTCACGAGGGCAGGAGATCGATGAGTACATCGAAGAACGTCAACGCTGGCTGGATGAGGACACCCAGCGGGTAGCTCGCGCGATGGTCGGCCAAGACGAGGTGAGCGTCGGGGAGTTCTACTCGCGCCTGACGAGCACCGACGCGTAGCTCGAGCGGGGGGCTGAGCGGCTGATCGAGCCGCTGGAGCTGACCCCGTAGAAGAGCGATGTCGCGCCAGGTTTTGGGGGCTAGGGCCAGTAAAACCGGGGGCGAGAACGCGATCATGGCCGCGATCGACTGAACCGTCACGAAGGGCGGCGTATGTTGCCGGCATGGATCGAGTCATACATGCCGCCAGTCACGCGCGGAGCATGCCCTCGTTTCTGCGCAGGCATCTCAGCTACGCAAACGTGACCGCGACGATGGCGCTCCTGCTCGCCATGAGCGGCAGCGCGCTGGCCGCATCAAAAGAGTTCACGGCCGAAACCAAATCGAAAGAGTTCAGCTACCTGATCACCTCGATCAGCCAGATCAGCCCGAAGGTGCAGGCAGAGCTGAAGGCCACCGGAAAAGCGGGTCGTGCGGGGCCAGCGGGAGTACCCGGCGCGCCTGGCACGCCTGGCGTTAGCGGATCTCAGGGACCGGCCGGGCTCACCGGCGCGGAAGGAACGCCCGGCATCAAAGGCGCGCAGGGCAACGAAGGCAAATCGGGCGAAAAAGGCCCGCTCGGCGAGCGGGGCGAAATCGGCGAGAGGGGTGAACCCGGCGAGCAGGGCCTTTCGCTGCTCTCGAAATCCGAACAGGAAACGCTGAAGTCGATCCTGCCCTACATCAAGTACGTCGCCTCAGGGGTGGGCGGCAAGCCGACGATCCTCCTCTCCGGCGCCAACGTGCAGATCGTCAACGGGGAAGGATCAACCGAAGCCACAAACGGCGCCGGGAACCTGGTGATCGGCTACGACGAAAACCCAAATAAAGAGGCACAGACGGGCTCGCACAACCTGGTGGTCGGGCCCGAACAGCGCTACACCTCCTACGGGGCAATCCTCGGCGGAAGAGACAACAAGGCTCTGGGCCCCTATGACTTCGTGGTCGGCATCGCCAACAAGGCCGGCAATGAAGGCTCCTCGGTGAGCGGCGGCTTCGAAAACACGGCGGGCTTCGAGCTCTCCTCGATCTTCGGCGGCAAAGACCTCTCGACAAAAGCCGAATACGAAGCTATTCCGTAGCGCGGTAATGTGGCAGGGATGCCTGATCCGCATCCGCACGCGCAACTGATTCGCGACTTCCACGATCGCCAGAATCGCTTCTACGCCGGAGGTGATCAAGAGCCAGTGCGCGCGATGCTCACCGACGACGTGGTCTGGCACGTGCCTGGTCACAACGCGATCACGGGCGAGCACCGAGGTCGGGATGAGGTGCTGCGCTACTTCGCCAGGAGACGCCAGCTCGCCAACGCGACGTTCCGAATCGATGTGCGCGGCGTGCTCGCGGACGATCAGCGCACAGTGATCCTCGCCACAGGCGCGCTCGAGCATGGCGGTGAGACCTTCACCTGGGGAACGGTCGCGATCTTCCGCATCGCCGCGGGCCAGATCGCCGAGTGCTGGGTTGTTCCCTACGACCAAGAGACCTACGATGAGATCTGGTCCTCGGTCAAAGGCGAGGACGGCACACGCTGAGTAATAAAGGTGGAGCCGATCCTGAGCAGTAATCAGGAGCCGGCGGGCGCCCTAGCCCCTCAGCGCCGCTTATGAGGCGACGCACCGACCTCCTAAAGAACGGTACCACCAGGATCGTTGTCGGCGGCCACCGTCGCAGGATCTGCCTGGGGGGTGCCTGCGCCGTTGCCGGCCTCGCGTGCGACCCGCTCACGAGCTTCGTTACGCATCTCGATCGCGCGGCGGGCGCCCTGCGATAGCAGCATCGCGCTTTCGGCCAAATCGCGGATCGCCTCAGGGGTTGCATCTACGAGCTGGTCCCCGCAGACGATCTGCGCAACATCGTGCTTCTCCTGTGAGCCGTGGAAGCCATTCTCCATGCTTTCAGAGTACCTCATGTAGCGTCCTTGCTCACGTGCTCGATGCGCGTCGCCAGGAGCTGCGCGAATGGCTCAACATCGCCGTCACGCGAGAAAAGCGCGGGTGCGACGGCATCATCGTGGTCGGTCATGTCCCTGTCCCGCGCAAATTCGACAGCGGGTAATCCCAATGACCACAACGAGGCCGAAAGCGCTACGAAGGCCGTTCGGTGGTTCCCGTCAGCAAAGGGATGCACGCGCAAGATGCCGGCGTACAGGGCACCTACCCACTCGCGCCTGCTCCAGAACAGTGGCATTTCGCTTCTCGAGTCGCTCAATGCCACCATTGAACGAGCCGCAGAGTACCTCAAGATCTTGGCGCAGAGTCTCAGGCGAACTCCCCTCGAGCTGGCGCATCCCACCATCAGCCGTCATTACCCCAAAAAACGCGCGCTCCTGACGGAAGCGTCCGCCATCATGGGGAAAGTGGCGCGAGAAGATCGCGCCGTGCCACCAGCGTACGCGCTCCGGAGCCAGCGAGAGTGGCTTGCGCCAAAACGCCTGCAGCGCATCAGCTAAGACACGTCCCAGCTCGTCCCCGAGAGCCCGCCAAGTCTCCTCCGGCGACAGACGGCCCGCCCTGTAAAAACGCGAGCCTTCATTGTCACGGTAGCCAACCGGAGTCAGATCATCAGCAGACATCACTGACTCAATATAGGCGGCGCTTGGGACGGGACATACAGCTAATCACCTAAGGCTGAAGACGCGTCGATGATGCCATCACCCGGCCTCCCGGGCAATAAAAAAGGCGCCTGGGGGCTTTTCAGCCCTAAGCGTCGTAAAAGCGCCGAACCGGCCCCTCTGCAGATGCAAGATACAGGGTCGCCCCTGCTCGAGGCCGGCCCTGCAAGCGGGAGCAGAGACTAGCGGTGTCGTTGCGGCGGGCAGGGCACGGTCGTCGACGCGCTCGCTTGGCTGCCGTCCTGGAAGGTGAATTCCGCCGCAAACGGGAAGCCGCCGCGGGGACAGCTTTCTGGAACCGAGACGCCTTTCGGGTGGAAGGCCACCTTACGACCGTGGACGTGCTTGTAGTAGGTGAGACGGTCGGGGCCGATCGTCGACTCGACGCTGACGATCGAAACGTCGGGGCCGCCAGGGACACTTGTCACCAGCGGTACACTCGCGGCGAGCTGCGTGCCATACGCCCCGGAGGCGGCCAGTACTTCCCCCTGGAACACCAGTTGCGCAGACACCGGGGCCTGGCCGTTGGCGTAGAACAACACGACCAGGTTACCGCCAGGCGATGGACCCGCCAGCGCCTGGATTTCGGGAATCTCATGTCCCGCCCCCTCGCCGAACGGCACTTCGACCAAGGCGCTGCCGAACCCCAGCCGCGAGTTGGGCGGACAGCCCGCGATGCCGCGTTCCAGCAGCGCTTGGGGCTGGCAGATCGCGAGGCCCAATGTCGTCGTCGTGTAGCTCATACCGGCGGGCATCCGTAGATCGAGCTTGGTCATCGGTGGCGGCGCGGTGCCTTCCGTGGTTTCGACGTGAAAGCCGAAGGAGATCGTCGTCGACGCACCGAGCCTATCCGGACTGAAGGAGGCATTCAGCGTAGCCCGCTCAGTGCTCGCGGCCGTCGCGGAGCCCCCACCGCACGCAAGCACGGCCAGCAGCCCAGCCACGATGGCGCTGATCCTGTACAAAAGGCTCACTCGGCCTTGCCACCCCTCTCCCTATATAGAACTCAGCGCCGCAACGAAACCAGCTCCTCTACGAATCTACTCTACAGCGGGCCAGATGGTGTGTGAGGAGCTCCGCAAAGCCCGGTGCGCTTTGCACGAAGTGCCCGGCGCCCGCGATCACGACACGCTCGGCGCGCAGCTCGCTCGCGAGCGCATCACAGATCCGCTCGATCGCGACGGAGTGCCCGCCGGAGGCCACGAGCGACGGGATCTCGGCGTCGCGCAGCCTCTGGAGGGGCGGTCGAGCCTCTCCTGGGAGCCGTCCGCCGTGAGCCCGCCGGATGCTATAGGCGAGCTTGGGCGGCAGTGAGCTGTCGGGCACGTCTGATGCGCCCGCGAGCGCCAGGAACTCGCGGAGTATCGAGGGATCGGCCTGGAGACCGTGAGTCAGCACCGCGTCTCCCATGCGTTGCAGACTTTCGACCTCGGGATCCCCGGGGACGAGGTGATAGAGCGGTGGCTCGATCAGGGTCAGCGACCGCACGTTATTGGGATTATTTGTAGCCGCGATCAGAGTGCCAAGTACTCCATATGAATGAGCCAAAACGTGCGGGCGAGATTTGAGTAGCGGAGCGATGTCCAGAGCGTCCAACTCGAAGTCGTGATGCCCCGGCGGACTAGGCGGATAGCCACGCCGGTGGACCAGCACTAGTGTCCAGTGCGCGGCCAGCGGGCTCAATGCGCGCCAGGTCGCGCGGGGACTGGCGCCGCCGTGAACGAGCAGTAATTCCGGTCCACGACCCTCCCGGGTCACAATGATCTCAGTCATTTAATTGACTGTTTGAGTAGCGGGACGGCGAGCTCAGGGCTCGATGCGGGCCACGCCGTTGACGTCCTCGCCGGCGACGAGAAAGAACTCGTTGCTTGCTCCCGCTCGGCGGCTTTCGCGATAGGGCCGGTACTCATCGCTCTCATAAAACGCCTCCGCCACCTCTTTGGACGGCCACTCGATGAGCACCAAGGCTTGGGACGGCGTCCGCTCACCCTCACCCTCGACCTGCTCGATCTTGCCCGTTCGCGCCAAGTAGCGTCCCCCCTGGCGCTCGACGATCGCGGTCACGTTCGCGACGTAGTCCCGCACCCAGCTCGGGTCGGTGATGTCGATCTCGGCGATCGCGTAGTACTTCACAGTTCGGGCAGGTCCTCAATCATGCTGCGCAGTTGCTCGCGTGTTGCCACGCGCTGATTGTAAACAGTGCGGATCCTGAGTGAGTTGAGTGCGACACCGTCCCGAGGAGTGGTCTAGCGACCAGCGAGCGCGGCCTGAGCGACGGGTGGAGCGTGTGACTGACGCAGGTAGAGCTGGAAGTCCTCGACCGTCAGTGGGCGGGCGAACAGAAAGCCCTGTCCGAGCTCACATTGCTCGTGCTTGAGGATCTCGAGTTGGGCCTGCTCCTCGATGCCCTCGGCAAGGGCTTCGAGGCCGAGTGTCTTGCCGAGCTGAATCAGCGTGTGCGCAAGCGCGCGCGAGTCGGCTGAGTCGGAGAGGCCTGTGATGAAAGTGCGGTCGATCTTCAGGACATCGACTGGGAACTGACTCAGATACGCCAGTGAGCTGTATCCGGTGCCGAAATCA
>Ga0182015_10007090_pt1 | contig 11023 bp, 12 predicted proteins | sample 712P3MmetaG_FD_120478 | JGI IMG/M metagenome (GOLD analysis project Ga0182015, IMG submission 120478) | Permafrost microbial communities from Stordalen Mire, Sweden - 712P3M metaG | ecosystem: Environmental > Terrestrial > Soil > Wetlands > Permafrost | place: Sweden: Stordalen | collected...
AAATAAGTCGATTATCCGGAAACACCGGGTACTAAGGTGTCGCGGGTCGCAATTATCGGCTTTACTTTCTTTATTAATAGGGACATGCAATTGAACGCCTTCCGACCGCACTAGTCTTCGACAAAATTCACGTCACTTGTTTCATTGTGGGGAAATTGGATAGGGTACAGATATCTCCTGAGCGAATTGGGGAACAACCGTAACATCATTAATGCCGAAATTCAGGCCGAGACTTTATAATCGTTAGTCACCTCACCAATGCTTTATCACCTCATAGTGCGTCTCAGCATACTGTATTAAGCCCTACGTAAACGGCATCAGATGATTTAAATCTCCCCTTTCCGACCCGAGCGGTTCAGCTTTCCGGTGGTCACATGATTAAAAACTAATCTCCCGATACGAGAGAAGCAACGCGAGAAGCGACGCAATCACTTAGGAAGCAGGAAGTTGGCATTAATCGAAGCAATGTGACATCTCCCGGATCAATACCCCAATCGCTATGGGGTGTGGAGACGAAGATGAAGTCGGCAAGTGTTCCTCGCGGGGACCCCAGTTTCGCTTTTTTATTCCTGGCGTGGCCGTCATCGGTATTTAAAAGAGCGTGTATCCCGCACAAAGCAACAACATATTTATCCACAAACACACCCCTGCTTCAGTTAAGTATCATTCGAAGCAGTCAAGATGGTCGCCACTCATACTTTGGATGTCCATGATGACACCAATCGCAGGCAGTTGGAAGAGGAACTCCATATCCAGATCGTTCCAGGGACGGAAATTATGGCGGATTTCGGTTCCCATCATTTCGCAAAGGAGGCAGGAAGCAAAGGCCCGGTTTTGGTTCCTCACCCCAGTAAAAGCCCTCACGATCCTCTCAACTGGACCAGGAAGCGTAAGTTTGTGGTTATATTTATCGGAAACCTTTTCTCCTTCACGCTTGGGTTTGGGCCTCTCGCGCTCTCTCCTCAATTTCCGTACTATATGCAATCTTTCAACTCTACTCTTGATGGAGTGATTCAATTTGTACATCGCACTTCCTTTTTTTTACAATCTGAGAGATTAGACCGGCGTTTGTATCCTTGTTCTTGGATTCTCCAACTACATTTGGGTTCCCATCTCAACAAACTTTGGACGTCGCGCTGTACTGATCTGGAGTTCTGTTATCTGCTTCGCTAGTATGATTTGGCGTGCCGAAGCGAAAACGTACGGCAGCTTCATGGGTGCTTGCGTGCTCAACGGAATTGGTGCCGGCCCCGCCGAAACCATGCAACCAGGTACTAATCTATTCGTCCTCCATAGCTAACAACAAGTCATCATTGCTGACGTCCTCTTTCTTCACGAGCGTGGATTCCACATGACCCTTTACATGGTCTCATACTTTGGCAGTCTTATGATTGGTCCCATCATTGCTGGGGTTATGACCGAACATGTCAACTGGCAATCATTTTGGTGGTTCAACGTCGCCATGTTCGCAGCCTTGATCATTTTGATCTTGGTCGGTTTCCCTGAAACAAAATACGTCCATCGTGCCGAAGACTCAGTTCCTCCCCCGAAAACTGAAACTTTGGCTACAGATGGCATAGCTGCGATCCGGAATACTAAGCCACAACCCATAAATACCGAAGCCATCGCGGAAATGGATCTCTGGCTTCACAAGGGTTATCCAGGCAAACATCAATATCCGACACTCTGGTTTCCTCGTTTCACCAAGGGTGGTTTGATCCCCGCTCTCATTCGCGATTTCTGGATTCCATGCAAACTTTTCGCATTCCCCATCGTCCAATACGGCGCTTTCGTCTTTTCCTGGTGCGCGTCCAATTTCTTAATTTGCAATCTTACTCAATCGCAAGTTTTCGCTGCTCCGCCTTACAACTTTGGCGCACAAAGTGTCGGATTTACCAATTTCGGCATTTTCGCCGGTGCACTAGTCGGCCTCCTAACCGCCGGCCCGCTCTCTGACTGGGTCGCCATGAGACAAACAATTAGGAACAACGGTATTCGTGAACCTGAGATGAGATTGCTCGCTCTCATTCCATACACTGTTCTCCTTTTCCTCGGGAGTTTGATCGTCGCGTTGGGTTACCAATATCAATGGCCCTGGGAAGTAATCGTCATTATCGGGTATTGATCTCACTGCTCGAATGTACTGACTTTAGTTACTCATTTATCGGTTGTCAAGTTACTGCACTTCCGGCCATGACAATGACCTACGTTATTGACTCTTACAAGCCTATTGCGGGTCTCTAATCATTCGAAATCAAAGCTAATTGCGCAGGGGAATTTCTCGTCACTGCGACGATCAACAAAAATGTGTGGGCATATGGTGTTTCAAAATTTATTACACCTTGGATTCTTTCGGATGGTTTTATCGCACCAATCATGACCAACAACGGCATCAATCTTTTGTGGGTTATTGGAGGTGGAGTTGTGATGTGGTTTTTTGGTAAATCATGTCGACGATGGACCAGGAATGACTCGTAAATTTCCCTTCATCTGATCCTGCTAATTTGGTAAGGGTCCACAAGCTTGAAACAGTCTAGTTAGGTATTACTGCTTAAATATACACACTCGAGAAACTTGCCGGAGAATTGTTAAGACTGGGTGAAACTTTCTGGTTCCACTATCAAGAACAGACTGTTACAGACAAAGCAATTGAATGTAATTCGAAAACTAATAGTAATGTTCATCCCGGTGAGAATGGGAATTCTAAGATCGACATTTCCGATTACACTGAATCCGCGGAGAGTAGTACAGCGAGCGGATGCCACGGAGGTGTAAATAATTGGCCGGTGACCCTTTGCGGAGACTTCAATGAGGGTATCATATTTTCCGGGATGTTCGGAGGCGCTTGCTTATTGGGGGAGTCGAATTCCACCACAGGTCCACAGCAGAAACATGAATCAGAGCAAAAGTAGGTGTGACAGCGAGAGCGATGAGAGCGATGGTAACAGGCTGTTTACTTAGATTGCTGAGAACCGATGTAGTAGACGTGAAATCCTATAGAAATGATACCCGTAGCAAATGCCGGTCCGACTGACAGTACCGATGTACCCAATTTGGATTATCAGATGACAAAGACAAGATGTAGGAAGACATAGGTATCAGCTATCAAATGATTCACTAGCAATTAAGATGTACTTGTCTCTATTTGAATATATCCTTGAACCGCACTTGTAGCTCCGGAACAAGTTTCTTCCACAAAATAGCCATGTCGGCTGCAATAATACTCCTCCACCTCTCGTCACTAAAATATCAGTGTGCGACTCAAACAGGATCAACTCGATCTCACAACGCAATATATCGAAAATATCAACTCCCCCTTCCTGAATTGGCCACACAATGCCATCGTACACCGCCCCAAGTGAAACGCCTTGTTTTTTTACAGCTTCGTCCAACGCCTTTCGAATGGCGTCATCTCTGGCATACTTCCTCATTTCTGTATCAGTCCAGTTCTCCATAACTAGTCTTGTTGAAAGTTGAACGAATTCTGAATTGATGTTAGCAAAGGAAGAATGGGAGATGACTTGTTCTTGGATTTGACCGTTTAACCCATGCCACTCTCAACTTATCTCTCGTCGCAAGCAGTGTATCCGTTTCATCCTTCAAGGTCGCAAAGCCTGTGATGTCAAGGTATTGCACTAGTGTGCATTGTGCAATCATCTCGTCGATGTAATCGACCTTGATTATAACTAGGTCCCCTTCGTCGGGAAATGCTTTACGGTATAACCGATGCACTTGCGTGGATGGATATTTATAGCCTCTGAATCTGTGGTCCAGGATCCGTTTAGCCGAGCGTTTTTCGGCGATAAATTGATCAAATCGACTATTTGCCTCCTTCTCTGCACAACCTTTTGCGTTTTGGATGTTCTACCAAAATTAAATCTCGAGAAGTGGATTAAGCCTGTACCTTCTCGGTCTCTCCACTTTCTCTCTTCTCGTATGATGCCTCGCATTCCGCTAAATGTTGCAGGAAGAACCCGACGTCCCCTAGGAACTTCGGTGGTTCCAATTTGAGGTCGTCGAGGGCCATTTTGATGTAAGGCGGGAGCTGCGGCCAAGCTTTTGCTTCTGAACTCTTTGTTCCCGCGATCAGTGGCTCAGTCCGGCGGTCGTGTTTGCTGGGGAGGCGGGGTCCCAATCTTGATTCTGCCGTGGCGCTCCGAGTGGTGGCACTAGGTGGTCCGATATATCTAGGAGACTCTGAATCAAAATATCGCCGTAGCTAAAGTGCCGGATCAGATCGTTTTGCTGAAGGGGGATATTACTTGAACGAGCGTAAACTTCTGCGCGGTGAAGGCGGGCTTTTGTGCCTTTTCCAATATTTCTCGACGCCTTTCCTGGATTTGGTCCTGAACTGTGGCCTCCTTCTTGTTCCACACCTTTTCAAACTCTGCTCTTTCGTACTTTTCATTCCATCGTTGCCACTCGCTAATTTTATGCATGAGATCAATCTCCATTTTATCCCGCTCTTTCAAGTTCAACTTACTACGAGTTTCTAGCCGGCCCTGAACCAGTTTCGTCAGTAGAATTCCCAGAGAACATGGCGATGAATGTTACCATTTTAAGGTTGATGTCCGCCGTCTCTTCCTCCAATTTTACAAACTCTCTGTCAAACTTCATGAGATCCAAATTTGGCATCTCTGCCGATATCGCCGACATCTGCATCTCTGGAAGAATGAGAAAGGGAGCACAAGGGCAGGGGGGAATGGTTGGTCTGAGGACGCTTTCGGCTGTTGTAAGCTTGGCAGCTCTGGCCTGCTCAATAGAACTTTCCACGGTTGTGGGAATAGAACCAACGGCGGTATAGATGGGATTATTGAGAACGAGGGGTTGAAATCTCTCTCGAGTCCAGTATCGTTCGATCTGGTCGCGTGGCAAATGATGCGCCACATTGTACCGGTCTACTAGTCTGAAATCTCGATAACCACCTCCGTGCGAAGAAGGATTGGCTTGAATGAAGCCATTGAAAATGGCGATTTCCGCCGCAAAACCGCTTTCACCTTGTCCCTCTTTCGCCTTCCCCCGTGCGTGACTGTATCCCAATTCCGGGGGAGTTTCGTCGTCTGAAAGTTGTGTTCGCATCCAGTGTGAGTACTCGTGTGCCATGGTAGCGAGGAGGAGGAAGGAGTACTCCAGATGTTCTCGGTCTCCTTCTCTGGAATTCTCGATTCCGTCGATAATTCTCCTGTTGATGTGGATTTTGGGACTCTCAGAGAGGATTCCTCTGACATGGTACCCGTGTAGGTTTGGCTCATTATCGTCAATGTGGAACTCGGGTTCTCTCGATAGTACTGCCTTGAGAATATGAACTGCTGTTAGCCACCGGGAAAGTGTTAAGAAAGTTGAAGATATTCACCTTCGGCATCCGTTGGAGGGCTATCATCCAAATTTCCTCTTAAGCAAATGACATACTTCCGATGTGTCAAAGGCTCTCGGATAATACGGAGAGCTTTCTCCATAACCGAACGAACCACGCCGAAATCCAGATCGTTGTCATCCCCGTTGTCGTATCGATGGTCACGGATGCGGGCTTCAAATACGCTATCCTCATCCTGGGATTCTTCTTTGGCTGCGACTGAGAGTTCGTAATAGTTAGCTGTCTATCATTTCTGGAACAGATACCTTGCGAAGAATGGATCATTTCATCATTAACTCTGAGAGCAGAGATATCTTGGGAAACTTGGAAAAGGGTTCTCATTCTGTTAGCAGTGTCGGCTGTGGAATGGGGAGAATACAATTCCTAGTCGGCTGTCAGCTAACATGAAAAGGATTGTACGATGTCTTCTTCAGCGATTTTCAATTCAGCTAGGACTGTTTTCATACAGTCCACAGCAATCCGCGAAGTCTTGGGATCTCCCGTTAATTCAAGTATCCCGGGAAGGAGGTCGCGGAGAATGGCGAGTTGAGATTTGGTTAGTGGCAATAAGGCGCTCCTAAGTGTCACCAACCAAGACCGAAAAAACTTCAAGCCAAGCGTAATTGTTTGGAAGTTTTCACTAGAGAGAATGCTCCGGAAGAGATCGAAATCCACAGTGGGCAATAATCTCAGGCTTTCTTCGTGTGTTGCCCATTCTGAAATCGATTGAGCTGCCTTGGATAGAACTTCAAGCGTTGACACGTAATGTGTTCCTCCTTTCTCACTAGTTTCCAGGGCCACCGTCAGAATGTCGAAGCCACCAATTTGGATAAATTCTCGCAAGAATTGGTCTAAATAGACATTAAGGACGATTTCGTGGAGGGATTACTTTCCGATAGAAGCCGCTTCAGAGCACCACACAAGCAGACTTGCAGTGGGACGGTCCTCAACTGGAATGCTCTGAGGAGCTTTGGGATCACGATGATAGTGAGAGCCGCCACGCGTAGACGACTGAGACCTCGGCGCGCCATTTCCTCCAAGATGCCTATGGCATATTTCATATCGACCGATGACAAGAGGAGTGGCTCCTCGGCCGAAATTGAATTCATGAGAATTTCAACGAAAGCTTCAGTTTCGGCCAAATTGACGGCGATTTGATCTGTTGTGGTCAGGTCATATCTTCAAAGCGAAGAGTTCCATACCAATTTTCGACTTTTTCCATAGTTGTTGGAAGGGAGAGTCGTTCGCTTGGTTCTTGTACATGAAGAGTTCTTGTATAGATTCAGTGAGATGCTTGTCTTTGCGAGTGGTTTTTGGTTTGATATTGGTTAAGAGCCCTAAAGTTAGCCTCGGCAAACAGGCAGCTGGCGTTCACCCTGAGTGAGAAGATTAATTATGGCTTCTTCTCCAAGTTTATGGTAAGGATGAGATGAACTGATCATTGCTGAACAGATGTCTGCCGAGAGTCCGCGGGAGAGAAGGTACGTGGAGTTTTGCACTATCACTGGTAAGCCAAGTTGCGATCTGAGGTGAGTAATTACCATTCGACATAAATGACACCAACGTACTGAATGCTTGTTCGTTGTCTTCTTCCTGTCGAATTTGCATGCAACGATCTAAGACAGCCGTGGACGCGATCCGCTCATCTAGTCCATTAGCATTGAGGGAGGGCGGATCTCACGGCCTCCCACTTCCCACAAAACGAACAAAGCCTCCTTTCTCGTCACAGAATCGTCCGAACACAAACATGATAAAAAGTCTTCTTCATATACTTCACTATAACAAACTCCGTCGTCCTGGGTAACATGCTTTAGTCAATCTCAATAGGGCTGTTTTACTCTCTCAAATTCCACTTCCTCACTGACTTCCAAGAGCCATAGGCGAAGGTCTGCGTTGCCCACTGCCGGTGACCCCATTCCGTCTTATGGATGTTCCGGCTGTGATAAGTCAGATTTTCGTCACCGGTAACTCAAGTGCTCGGCGTGCGACCGACACGTCACGTCTCGGTCTTTTCACGTGAGGATAGGGGCGGTTCTGATGGTTCGTGACGATGTGTGGTGTTAGGAGCGGAGGCAATGGTGGTGATCTTGTCAAATTCGTTTGTCGATTCTGTCAGATCAAATTGGTTGAAATACAAACGCTTGCACATGATTGCGCACGGTTCTCGTCAACTTGGGCTCCGTCAGTCGGGCAAACGCGCTGAGTCGTGGATATAAGTAGTCCGCCTAAAGTGCCAAACCTTGGTGCTTCGTACAGTGCTTCCTAAACGCTGATCAAAGGTTCTGGTTCATTCATTTTTCCAATCGGGCTGAACCGTACAGAGCTAATCCATGACATATTTTCTCTCAGCTTCTTGCCTTCGACACCAAAAGCTGATAGAATTCGATTACATCTCCGCTTAATCTCATGAAGACAATCCATCCTGAACTTTACAAGAAGGCCAAGAAAGTATAAATCAATAGTTACTCTAATATGTTAATAACACAGTTAACACTCATTGCGAGCTTGCCGCTCGTGCGTACCGTTTATCTCCCCCATCCCTAACCACCTCTCGCACTCATCTTCATCCTCTATTTCAACTTTCCGTAATCTTTCAAAGTCAATCGTAAGGTCGTTGGAAGCGAGAAACTCGTTCCAAATGTAAGTCGGATCCACATCGAATCTGGTGCCATCCTTACGTTCGATCCGCAACTTAGTGAACTCAGAGGTCGAGAGGATTTTTCCGCCGAAAATTGAATGTTCGACTTCTGTTCCACAGTCCACGTTGGACGCCTTCGAAGCTGGTTCGCCGAAATACGCGTCGGGCGTGTGATAGATTTTGAAGTGAAGGAGATGAGCAAGCTCATGACAAACGACGCAGTGAATAAGAACGAGCAGTCGTACTCTATCAGGACCTCGTTTCATTCTCTCGAACTCGTCCAGAAGTTTCGGGTTTAGATATATCGTGTTGCGAGTTATCGAAAGGGATGAAACTCGGTTCCATGAGTAAGACTTGAGGGACCGGTGGGGAGGGAACGCGACGCTTGTTGTGAATCGGTAGTCGAGTCGAGGATCATAATTTCGGTCTTTTCGAGTGTTGCTATCTTCGTCGCCAACGGGATCTTTCGGGTCATTACGTTGCTGAAGGCGTACGGCGCCACCTTGCTTTTCGGGCTCTGGTTGGGGGGGGAGCGATTCCAAGGCCACGGGAAATGCGGGGAATAATGAAGCATATTTAGCACGATTGGAACTATTCGCATATGCATATGCCATCACGATAGCTGCCTTAACCAGATGGTCCTTAACCACGGGAGGCCTGTGGTCGTAAATGATCATTCTGTTGTGACGAAGGTGGCGACACTGGCGGACAGAAAGGATCGGCACACTAAATTTTAAAGTGCTCCACAAAACTCAGAGCTGCCGATCCGGCTACTACACAACAAAGATTTCATTCGAAAATCATCTTGATTAAACCACTCCAGATATCCTCCTATAACTCCAGCTACTTTTTTCAGCTCAGATCCTGGTCTGTATGTCTTCTTGGCACTGCATCTATCAACTCCCAAATTCCAAAGACGAACCTGAAACAACAGAGACCCGTCGCGGAGGAGTATTCTGTTCCAAAAGCCTCGCCCGCGCCGGTAACATGATCGCCCGATCAAGTGCATAAGGCAACCCACGATGTCGTCCACGCATCTACATTAGTCACAAAAGCGGCCCCGGTGGGGGGTTACCATCAATGCCACGACGACCAATTTACTCACAACATGAAATTGAGATGAAAACGCCGCATCGGTGGTGGGATATCCCTGGCATCAGAACACCGTTTTGAGAGGGGAAATACGATCGATAATCCAACTCCTCCGTACGCACTCACAACCTCGAAAAGGATATTAAATATATTAAACCACTGCACGGTCAGCACGGGAAACAAGTCGGGGAGAAGGGGGTACGTAATTATTGGTATCCTCAATTTGATCCGACTCCACGATACAAATGATAAAAACGCCGAGAAAGATATACCATAGATCAAACGACAACTGTCGACGGATATGAGTCGCTATAATCAACGTCTTTTCCTCATGACAAAAGGCGGGGGGGCCTGGGGAAGTACCTACAAAAGATGTTCCCTTGCCGTCTTCTTCGTCATCTGCGGCATACACCCCCAAACTTTGTTCCTCGTATACATTCGTTCGACGAACACTGATTGCGACGGGATATACCGAAATATACATCATAACAAGATAACTGACAAGAATAGCAGGATTCAGTAACTGTAAATTCACCACCTCCAACCCCGTCGTTCGCGTCGATATCGCCTACCATCAGTTACCATTCATTCCAGGCAGCGGGGGGGAGACCTGATATAATCCGTCAAGCCAACGGTATCCAACTGGAATGGACAGCACATACGGATTTGATACGTCAAGAACAAGAAAGAAGAAAAGATCGCAGAGGTTAAGAAGGAGAAGAACGCTGAAAAGCCACCATGTCGCAGAAGCGGGGAAAAGGAGTGTGAAACATCGACGCGGGTGAGCCAGGAGGAAGGAGAATGTTTCTTTTTGTACTGATCCATTGGGACAGAGTTTGAATAGAATCCAGATGATTAGGCGGAGGAAACATGGGAATCCTGTGTTTCTGATTTATTAACCCCCTGACGGGGAGGGAGGATACCCTGCGATCATGATGAGGCACCCTATTAGGAGGGGGAATACTGCTTGACCAAACGATATCATCGAGTCAGGTGTCAAAGCGAATCCTACACATTATTACTTGGCTGACTTTCAACGGGGGTGGATGGTACCGGTGTTACTGAACTGGGATACAGTAGTGAAAATAGCCCACCAACCTCGTCCGATTCCGTCGGCGTTGACGATCCCTCCGTAATACGAGTCCCTTGCAATCCACGGTCCATAACATAACCACGAGAAGAACGTAAATCCAAAGAAATACGCTGGCAATTAGCCGTCAAGCAGGGAAGCGGGGGGGAAACAAAATAAGACCCATAATAAAACTTTGAGACCACGATACTCTACTCCTCCAAGCTCATCTTTTTGTTCTTCCGACAACCCCACGAAGATCTACATCAGCATCCATATGAGGGGGAGAGGTGGGTACAGAATTCCGGCCGATGGTGGGGGAGAAGGTGAAATAAGGAAGAGTGGCTTGTCGTTGAACTGGTTGTATACTTTGTTCTGTATTTCGTGGACTGAGGGTGTTGCTTAAGACGCGAGTAACGGGACGTTTGATGCCCGTTGATATTCGTCGTAGTAGGCGAGGCTGAAACTCATCGTCAGATGAAGGTACGGGCCCGCTTTTCTTTCTCCGACCTCGGAGTCCGTCTGTAGGTTCAACTACGATCAGGTGTCATGGTCTGTTGGGAACGCACTTTGAATGTCGTCCTGTTTTGGTAGTGGACGAGGAAGCTCGACGAAATGGATTCGTGGATCCTCTTGAACGGGACTTGAAACGATTTCATCGTCATGAGGAACACGGGAATCGATATCCATTGTTGATAATATTGACGGTTTCTGTGGAATTGATTCTGGTATTCCATTTGGCTCGGTCAAATCGAGTTTCGCTTCTGTGTCTATCGGAGGCAAGTTTGCAGGCGAGACTGGTCTCGAAGTATCCCCTGTATGACCAGTTTTGAAGAGAACTTTTATTTTGTCGGGATCTTCATCATTAGGC
>Ga0182015_10007092_pt1 | contig 11020 bp, 9 predicted proteins | sample 712P3MmetaG_FD_120478 | JGI IMG/M metagenome (GOLD analysis project Ga0182015, IMG submission 120478) | Permafrost microbial communities from Stordalen Mire, Sweden - 712P3M metaG | ecosystem: Environmental > Terrestrial > Soil > Wetlands > Permafrost | place: Sweden: Stordalen | collected...
AGATCCTCGGCGCGCTTGAGCGGATACGTCGGCGCCAGCGCCCGATCGTTGAAGATCGCGCGTGAAAGCCTGGCATTGGCCTGGAACGCCCGCCGCAAGGGCGTAGGTTGCATGCTCAAGGGTTTGCTTTGGTCGATCCACTGATAGAGCCCGTAACCGGCCGCCGCGCCTGCTGCCGCGACAAAGAAGCTCCGTCGCGTGTGTTTGCGGCTCTCCCGCAGCACTTTAGCGGCGGCTGCATCCTGCTCCGCCTTTCGCGCTTGCTCAGTGGGCGGCTCCTCTTCCGCTTGCACGGCAGGCACTTGCTTGTCGTCGAGATCGCTCATCCCCAACTCTTCCTCTCTGCAACGAGCGAACTTTCCTGCACCTTTTGCACTTCCAGCCCGCTGACCATGCTGCGGAAATTATTCCAGCCCGCGAGCACCACCTGCGTCACATGGACCAGGAAGAACCCGCAGAAACCGATGGTGAGCAGGAAATGCTCCCACCGCGCCATCTCATAGCCTCCGAGCAACGTCGTCACCCAATGCACCTGGGTCGGCTTGTAGATCGCCAGGCCCGTGATCAGGCTTCCCGCGCCCATCAGGATCACCGAGGTGTAAGCGATTTTCTGTGCGCCATTGTATTTTTTCTGCGGCGGAAGGTACTTGCTCAGGTGAAGGTCCTTCAGTGTTACCTGGATGCCTTCTTTCAAGCTGTTCCGGTCAGGAACGATGAACCGCCATTCACCGGAGAGGATTAAAAACAACATGTACGCGAAGCCGTTGATGGCGAAGATCCAGAGAAAGAAGAAGTGATATCCCAGCCCCTCGGTGACGTGGTATGGGGCGTTCATTGCCTTCCAAAACCACGGCGGGAAAAAACGAATGAGTGTGAACGGGCCCACCCCGACCCGGTAAACCGCATGTGGGTGGTGGTAGGCATTGTCTGAATCGTTCCAATAGATGAGCAAGCCACTCCAGATCATCGTGAACAGAACAGGAAAATTGACCCAATGCATCCAGCGGATCGCCAGCGGATGCTTTTTGTCCAGGCGAATCCGGGGCAACACCGGCGTGCTGGCCGCTTCCACCGGATCGACCACGAGGACCGCCGGTGCGGTGTCCACTTCGACGGGTTTGACTACAGGCACGACCGGGGCCGGCGGGTCGATCGACTTCGCGACGACCGGCGTGCTCGGCTCCGCGGGCTCGCTCTGCGCCTCCGCAGCGAGTTCACCCTCCGCAGCCGGCTGATCTGGGGGAGGGGTCTTGTCTTTGTCGCGCTCGCCCATCGGAAACCGTACCCCTAGTCAAAGCATCTCGCCTCTTGAGCTTACATGGCAAGGCCACTTTATCTTCGATGGTGCCAGTTTCGAGATTTTCGAGCAGAGTAAAAGTCAAACCTCGAAGGAAGGGCACGGCTTTTAGGCGTCTAGTTTCGGGACATAGTTTAAAGAGTGTCTCCGGACATCCTTTACAGCCTTGCTTCATCCGTGCCCATACCAAGCCAACAAGTCCGGAGGACGGCCGAAAATAGCAAGGACTTTAAGTCCTGGGTTGCGTACATCCCACCCAGACAAGTCCCGTCAGGGACGGCCGAAAGTAACCCAGGATGAAATCCTGGGCACTGGGCGCACCGCAACAAGCTTCTACGTCTCATCGGCAAAATTGTACCGGCGAGGACGGTCAGCGATACGGCGTCACAACCCGAACCTCTGGATTGTCACAAAATCGATGGCTATTCTGTCTTGGAATGCAACGGACGATGCGGATCGTTTCCGGGCACGTTGAGCGGATTTCGCGCTGACGATTCTTGGATACGTGGGCGCGGCGAGCATGCCTTGGGGGGAAGAGTGCAGAAGAGAGAGGATCGTGACCAGGAAGCGCCGGCCCGCCTGGCGGCTTTCGATCAATATCGTCCCCTACTCTTCTCCATTGCCTACCGCATGCTGGCAAACGTGGCCGACGCCGAGGACTTGCTGCAAGAGACGTTCATCCGCTGGCAGCAGGCGCGCGATGAGGAGATTCTATCGCCGCGGGCCTTTCTCGTTACGATCCTCAGCCGGCTGTGCATCAACCATCTCCAATCCGCGCGGGTGCAGCGCGAGGAGTACGTTGGCCCCTGGCTGCCGGAGCCGATCGTCACCGGCCCGGGAAGCGATCCGCTCGAGATCGTGCGCATCGACGAGTCGCTCTCGGTGGCCTTTCTCGTGATGCTCGAACGCCTGACACCCACCGAACGGGCAGTGTTTCTGCTGCGCGAGGTCTTCGACTACGAGTACGCAGAAATCGGCTCGGTCCTCGATCAGAGTGAAACCAATTGCCGCCAGATTTTCAGCCGCGCCAAACACCACGTGAGCGCGATGCGTCCGCGCTTCCAGGCTTCAGAGGGCGAGAAGAGGGAACTGCTCGACCGCTTTCTGGAGGCCACCACCAGCGGCAACCTGGAGGGTCTGGTTTCCTTGCTCTCCGACGATGTCGTGCTTCACTCCGATGGCGGTGGCAAAGCAGTGGCTGCGCCCAATCTGATTCGCGGCGCAAACAAGGTCGCGCGCGGCGCGTTGGGCACACTGCAGAGACTGACGCCCAGAAACCTGGTGACTCGCCTGGCGCAGGTCAACGGCGACCCGGGAATCGTCGGTTATCTGGATGGCAACCCGTATTCTGTTCTCACTTTCGAGGCCGGCCAAGGGCGAATCACGGCCATATACGTCGTCACCAACCCTGACAAACTCGCTGGTGTGCCGCGGTTGCCTGAGACCCCAGGCTAGCCCGCTCTGTCACAAATTCCGATCCTGCGCTGTCTTTCCTTCAGAGCGCTGAAGAGGCGGCCCGAACCCAGTCCCCCCGATCAAACTCCATTGCCTCGCATTGGGGCGTCGCTGATGGACGGAGTTCAGCAGCCAAAGCGGCAAAAAAACAGAAGACCACAGGAGAGAGCCACTATGTCTACACAAATCGCCGACCCGGCAGCCATCGTTCACGGAGATTCGGAACCATTCCTGACTCCTATTCAAAAACCCGGCAAACTGATGATGAAGCTGGCGTATTTCTTTGCCCGCCGGCAATTCGGCAAAGTGCCTACACCGGTAAAAGTGTATGCCGCCCGTATGCCCTCTGCCTTCGGCATGTTCACTGGAAAGATCGCCCGGTTAGACGGGAAGCTGTTGCTGCCCCACGAAACGATTTTTCTCATTCGCGAACAGGTGGCGCGACTCAATGTCTGCGAGTTCTGCATCGATATCGGCCGCTGGTTCCAAATCAAGGCGTCGATGAATGAAGCGAAATTCGATGCCCTCAGACAGTACCGGAGCAGTCCGCTTTTTACCGTCGCAGAACGCGCGGCACTGGACTATGTCACCGAGTTGACCAGAGACAAAAAGGTCGCGTCGTCCACCTTCACCCATCTGTCCAGTTGCTACTCCGAACGCGAGATCTGCGAGATCGTCTGGCTCGTGGCCAGCGAGCACCTCTACAACCTGACCAATCTTGGTCTGAACATCCATTCCGACATGCTGTGTGACATCGCCAGGAAAAAGGAGTAGCCATGACGGAGGCGCCGCGTACACCAAGGACGGCAGTCACTCCCGAACGAAACCCCCTGGCTCATGACGCTTAGGTGAATTCCTGGGATCGAACGAAAATCACGGCAAACTCACCCGTGGAACCTGAAAAGCGGCATCCGATTAGCATGGAGTCCTTGGGTGTGGTCTGATGGCATCCGTTCGCATTTTTTGAAAGTAAGGATTCACGCATGCATACGAATGTTCTGGTGGTCGGGGCGGGTCCCGTCGGACTGGCGATGGCGGTGGAACTCGCGCGCTATGGCGTCACCGTCCGCGTCGTCGAAAAGGCGGCGCAGCGTACTGACAAGTCGAAGGCAATCGTGATCTGGAGCCGAACACTGGAAATGTTCGACCGCATGGGTTGTAGCGCGTCTTTCCTGGCCGCAGGTTTCAAGACGATCGGTGCAAACATTGTTGCGGGCGCGGAGCGCATCGGCCATCTCACTTTGGACGGCGTCGCCAGTCCCCACCCTTTTGCATTGATGCTTCCGCAGAGCGACACGGAGCGGCTCCTCGACGACCATCTCAACACTTATGGGGTGAAAGTGGAGAGGAGCGTCGAGCTAACCGGTTTTATCGTCACTCCTGAGGGGGTTGTCTCGACCCTGCGCGGTCCGGATGGGCAGGAGCAGACGTTCGAGAGCGGGTGGCTTGTCGGTGCCGATGGAGCCCACAGCGCCGTGCGTCATCTGCTGGGAATGCAATTCGTTGGAGACACCATGCCCAGCAACTGGATCCTGGCGGATGTCCATCTCAGCGGCGTATCCAATCCCGATGAGATTGACGTGGCTTGGCATTCCGCCGGGATTCTTGTGACCTTCCCCATTCTGCCGCCCCGCTATCGGATCATCGCCGATGTCGCAGATGCGCCGGGTGGATCTACTCCGCAAGACCCCACTCTGCAAGAAGTGCAGGCCATCCTCGACCAACGCGGACCAGGCGGCGTTACCGCCTCCAATCCCATATGGCTCGCGGCATTTCACATCAATGAACGTAAGGTCGCGTCCTATCGTGCCGGTCGCGTGTTTCTCACCGGCGATGCTGCGCACATTCATAGTCCCGCCGGTGGGCAGGGCATGAACACCGGCATCCAGGACGCGTGCAATCTCGCCTGGAAGCTCGCGCTCGTGTGTCGTGGCATCTGCGCGCCGGAGCCTTTGCTGGATAGCTACAGCCCGGAACGAAGCGCGGTGGGAGACATGGTACTCAAGGGCGCAGGACGGTTAACCACGGTTGCCATCATGAGGGGGAGCATCAAGCAATCCATCCGCAACCACGTCGCTTCGCTCGTCTTCGGTCTCTCCCCCGTATTGAAGAAAGCGGCCGATGCGATGACAGAGCTTTCCATCGGCTATCCCCACAGCCCGTTGAACGGCGGTGGCCAACACGTCAGCAACGGGCCCGCGGAAGGCGAGCGGGCGCCGATTGACAACCGTCAGACCCCTGTCGGAGCAGGACGTTCACCACGCTTTACCCTCTTTGCGTATCAGGATCAACCAGGAATGCAGGTGATAGAAAAGTATCCCGCCCTGCTCGAGTCCGGCCTGCGCGAGCCTTTTGCTGAGGGCGGCTTATGGCTGGTGCGCCCCGATGGTTATGTCGGGCTCGCTACCAAACAAGGCCGTTGGGACGAAGTAACGAACTATCTCGATCAGTTCGTCCTCAAGCCGTGAATCGTGGTCATTGAGCGAGCACCGATGCGGACTGCAATCCTATCCGACATTCATGGCAACCTCACCGCCTTCGAGGCAGTGCTTGCCGACATCACGCGGCAATCGCCAGACCTGGTGCTGCATGGAGGCGATTTGGCCGATTGTGGGTCGAGCCCAATCGAAATTGTCGACTTGCTGCGCCACCTCGGCTGGCAGGGCGTGATGGGCAACACGGACGAGATGCTGGTCCGCCCCGAATCCTTAGACGATTTCGCGAGCCAGTCTTCGGCTCCCCCGGCACTTTGGGAAACCCTGAGGCAAATCGCAGCGGCAACCCGCTCCATTCTTGGAGACGAGAGGCTGGCGTGGCTGCGTGGTCTGCCGTATGTAAGCACTGCAGATACGTTTGCCCTGGTGCATGCCACTCCCCAGAGCTGCTGGCGAGCGCCGGCCGCGGAGGCCCCCGATGCAGAGCTCGAAGCCCTCTATGGCTCGCTGCGTCAGCCGATTGTTGTCTTTGGGCACACCCATCGCCCGTTCCTTCGCAGCCTCGCGGTGCAGCCCGGACTTCTCATCAATACCGGCAGCGTTGGGCTTCCGTACGACGGCGACCCACGCGCTTCCTATCTAATCCTTGACGGCAGCAACGCATCGATTCGCAGGGTCGAATACAGCCTCGAACAAGAATTGCAACGCCTCTCCTCCTGCGGCCTGCCAGGTGCAGCGTGGACAGCGAGCATGCTGCGCACGAGCGCTCCTCAGTTGCCGTAGATTTCGCGGCTTAGTCGCTCGTCCACTGCGTCGCCTGCAGTCGCTGGTTGACGCTCTTCCGCTCCGAGCGCAGGGCGTCGGCCATGGAGCACTCCATAAAGGCAGTAACAGCCTGGCGGAGCTGCGAATCAATCTCGTCCGCAATCACCATTACGTCCAAGAACAAAAAGCTTATGTCGATGTTTGCCAGATGATCCTGCAACGTCTGGAAAATGCTAAACCGCAGCATCCGCGCCTCTTCGACCAACATCCCTGCGCTGCAGCCTTGTTGATACCGCTTCTTGCCATGCTGCACAGCCGCTGGCGACAACTTCTGGCGGCTGCCGATCTCCTGCGTCGATTGAAGACGAGACACAAGCTCCCGGAAAAGCTGAGGCAAATGCGCGCAACGCTGTTCATACGTCATAGGAATCGAAGAAACTTCCCACTCCTCCTGCAGATATTCAAACCACAAACGCATAGTGGTCTCGGTATGGCGTTGCAAAATCTCACCCACACCGAGAGTCTCGCGAACCCCGCCAGGGCCAGCCGCTGTCCGCTGCCGGATGACATCCACCAGCGATGTCATATCAATGGGTTTGGTCAGAATCTCATCCGCCTGGAGCACGATCGCCTGGATCGCCGCCGCCAACTGTGGACATGCGCTCAACAGCAGCGTCACTGCCTTAGGATTGGCGTGCCGCATCGCGCTGATCACCGTCAGCCCGTCCCCCGCGCCCGGCATGTGCAGGTCGCTCAGCAGCACATCGTATGTCTCCGAACAGATCAGCTTGAGTGCCTCATTGACGTTCGCCGCCGTGGTCACCTGAAAACCGCTCACTGTCAATAAGCTGCTCAGCGTGGTGCGCACAACGCTATCATCGTCAACCAAAAGTACCCGAGTAGTGATGTCAGGGTTATTCATTACCGTGACTATCGGCACACCTTCTAGTTCCTTGAGATGATTCGATCGATTCTCAGGCAGAAAATCATCCCGGCCAGCCGCCGCCTGGCGCCGATTTGCCAGACGAGCCACCCTGCTCCCGCCTTTCGTCAAGAGAAGCTTGGGTGGCAAGAAAATGCATTTGCAGGGTCCGGGCTTCACTCTGCTCGCAAAGCAGCCATAGGTTCTGCCCGCATGGCGCGTCTGGCCGGTATATAGCAAGCGAGCATCGCGACCAACACGACAATCAACCCAACCGCCGCAAATGTCTCCGGATCCGATGGGCTGACCTCATAGATAAGGTTCTGCAGCAAGCGTGCAAGCGCCAGCGCCAACACCACACCGCTTGCGGTTCCTGCTAAAACCAGCACGGCCGCTTGCAACAGCACCAACCGCAGCACATCCCGCCGCTGCGCGCCCAGGGCCATGCGCAATCCAAACTCGGTACTGCGCTGGTTGACCGAATACGAGATCACCCCATAGGTCCCAATCATCGCCAGCAGTATCGCCAATGCTGCAAACGAACCCACCAGCACGAATGCCAAACGCGGCGTTGCTACGGAACTGTCGGCAATCTGATCCATCAACCGAATATCTGCTACGGCCAGCGTCGGATCAAGCTTGGCTGCCTCATTCCTCACCGTATCCACCAGCAACTGAGGATCGCCCTGGGCACGCACCACCAGCGACATATCCCCGTCGGGTTGTTGCAAATTCGGCCACCAGAATGCCGGCGTTGCGCCTGGGCTATTCGGCTGGTCCTTCACATTGCCCACAACCCCCACCACCGTCATCCAGTCCTTCTCTTTGGGTTTGTCCGCGTATGTGAATCGCTTGCCCACAACATCCTCGTGGGGCCAGTAAAGCTCCGCCATGGCCCGGTTAATGATCACCACGCTGGGTGCATTTGCCTTGTCGGCCTCGGTAAAGAACCGTCCTCCCACCAACGGAATGCCCAGCGCGCGAAAGTAATCCGGGGTGGCCCTGTGGTACCGCGCATGAAATTCCTGGTGCGGCGGCGGTTGTTTTCCTTCGATGGTGAAGCCCCCCGCATTCTCGTCATAGCCCGTCCACGGCACGTCGCTCCCAGCGCCCGCGCTTTGCACGCCAGGGGCGGAGCCCAGCGTGGTGACCAGCCGATCATAAAACTTTCCGACGGCTCCCTCGTCCTTGTATTTTTCGTGTGGTAACGAGAGGCTGGCAGTCAACACGTGCTCCTGCTGAAACCCTGGATCCACCCGTATGAGGTTGAGCAGACTGCGTAGCATCAGCCCCGCGCCAATCAACAGGATGCAGGCCAGGCTCACTTCCGATACCACCAGCGCGTTCCGTAACCGCCGCTGTCGTCCGCTTACCGTCGTCCCCCGGCCACCCTCATGCAGGCTCTGCCGCGGATCGGTCCGCGACGCCTGCAGCGCCGGGGCCAGTCCAAACAGGATGCCGGTCGCAATGCTCACCAGGAAGGTGAAGGCAAACACCGGAATGCTTACCCGGATGTCGTGCGCCCGCGGAAAGTCGGCCGGCAACAGCGCTACCAGCATCTTCACCCCAGCCATGGCCAACGCGACACCCAGGCCTCCACCCAGCAGGGCGATCAGCAGGCTCTCGGTAAGCAGTTGCCGCACCAGCCTGCGCCGCGGCGCGCCCAGCGACAGTCGCACCGCGATCTCCCGCTGCCGCGTAGCCGCGCGCGCCAGCAGCAGGTTGGCGGCATTGGCGCATGCAATCAGCAACACCATGGCGACCGCTCCCAGCAGCACCATCAGCATCCGCCGGCTGTTCCCGACAATCTCCTGGTACAGCGGGATCAGCATCACCCGCCACCCGGCATCATTCGTGTGCTCGCGGCCGAGCTGGGTCATCAGGGCGTTCATCTCGCTCAGTGCCTGGCTCAGGGTCACTCCATTCTTCAGCCTGCCGATCCCCTCGATGTAATGCGAACCACGTTGCGCAGGATCGCCGGCGAACGAAAACGGCCACCACACATCGATGCCTTCCCCATACGGTAGCGAGTGGTACTCATTGCCTGGGTGCTCCACACCCGCGGGCATCACGCCAATTACCGTAAACGGTTGCGCGTTGAGTGTGATCTTGCGTCCTATGATGTCGGGCGCGGCCGCGAACCGTGTTCGCCAAATCCGGTCGCTCAGGATCACCTGCAAACCGTTTCCCGGCACCTCTGCCAGTCGATCGAATTCGCGTCCCAGTGCAGGCTTCAATCCCAGAACATGAAAATACCCGGCAGTCACGCCGAAGCCGTAGAGGCGCTCCGCCTCGCCAGTGCCGGAGAGCTGCACGTCGCCCCGGGTGAATGCGGCCAGTGATTCGAAGGAGTGATTGCGGGTCCGAAAATCCCTGAAGTCGAAAGGATTCAACGGAAATTTCGGGTACTCCGGGCTGGTAAGAAAAATACGTACCAGCCGCTGCGCCTCAGGGTAGGGAAGTGGCTTGAGCAGAACTCCCTGAATCACGCTGAAGATCGCACTGTTGGCGCCGATGCTCAGCGCCAGCGTCAGCACAATCACGGCGGTGAACGACCGGTTCGCACCCAGTTGCCGCAGGGCATAGCGAACATCCTGCAATACGCTCTCGAAGGCGAAGCCGACCATCTCATGGCTTTGTTCCTTCAGCCGCGTCTGGTTTCCGAACTGCCGTCGAACGAGGATGCGCGCCGTATCCGCCGCTGTGCCGTCCGCTTGCAGATCCTTCTCTGCCTGCTCGCGGTGGAAGACCATTTCTTCTTCCAGGTCCCGGCCGAATTTTTCCCGAAACACCAGAAGCTTCAACTTTCTCAGCAAACGAAGAACTGTCTCCATTGCGTCCTCCTTATGCATTCTGCAAAACCCGGCCGATGGCCCCGATCCTTATGCCCCTATATATAGATAAGCTATGGATAGGGTGTCAATGCTTATTCCCAATCGAGCTGAATCAAAACTCGGCAGGGCCCCTTACATGTTGCGGAAAAACTCGACGCATAAAGACTGCGACGCACGAGGAATAGCAGCAAATTTCTCAGGAAGGGCACGGCTTTAGCCGTGCCATAGAGCTTTAGCCGCTGAGGTACGGCTGTTGTCCAATCCAAAATCGTGGGCCCGTCACTGGAGTTATTCGCCTGCAACCTCTAAGCAACCACCTTGCGTCGGCGCTTGCGGCCCGGGCGAATCAGTATCTCCGCCGGAATGTGCAGGTGTTCATGCAGGCGGCGGATCATATGCAGCGACAATGGGCGGTCGCGGCGCAGTACCTCATACACGCGGGTGCGGTTACCAATAACGCCGATAAGCGACTTCGTATCGGCCCCCTGCTGCTCCAACCGAAACTTGATAGCTTCAATCGGATCGGGCACATCGATAGGAAAATGGACGCGTTCGTACGCCTCCACCAGAGTGACAAGGACTTCCAGACGGTCTCCCGACGGCGTTCCTTCGTCGGCCCCCCAGAGCTGCTCGATCTCGCCGAGCGCGGCGGCGTGATCTTTTTCGTTCTTGATGGGTTTAATTTCCATATTGCACTGTCCTTGCGTCGATCTTGTCATAAGCAGCGTGCGTTCCCTGCCACTTGATAAAAACGATCTTCCGTTTGTAGTCCAACGCGGCGATCAGCCCGTAGTCATTCCCCTTGATGTTGAAGACTACGCGCTCCGCACCGATAATACTTGCGTTCCCGTAACTCTTCTTCACCTCGACGGAACTGGCCCAGTCCGATTTGTCCACTTCGTGGAACCATGCATCGAGCGCCGTCTTGACCGCTCGCTGTTCCCGCTGTCCAGCCAGACTCTCAACGAACCGCGACAAAGTGCTGCGGGCAATGATGCGCACGCTGTCATTCTATCCTGTTCCCGTTTTGGGTACAACCGTAATTCACTGCGTCACAGCAACATGATCAGTAACGTCATGTCATCATGTTGCTCGGCCCCCGCCGTAAAGGCATCCGCGGCACGAAAGATCTCTGCAAGAACCTCTGCAGCCGAAGAAGCACGCCGGCGTCCCGCTGCTTCGAGCATGCGCTCCTCGCCCCACTCCTCATCCTCGGCTGTCATCGCCTCGCTGATTCCATCGGTGTAGGCGATCAACAAGTCTCCCGGCTCGAGCACCAGGCACTTCGCTTCATAGTCGACCGACGGCAGCA
>Ga0182015_10007094_pt1 | contig 11020 bp, 17 predicted proteins | sample 712P3MmetaG_FD_120478 | JGI IMG/M metagenome (GOLD analysis project Ga0182015, IMG submission 120478) | Permafrost microbial communities from Stordalen Mire, Sweden - 712P3M metaG | ecosystem: Environmental > Terrestrial > Soil > Wetlands > Permafrost | place: Sweden: Stordalen | collected...
AGCCTGGGCGTCGACGGGTGGTAGTTCTCGAACTTGGTCAATGCTGAGCCGGAGACCGACACCGCCGCCTAGAGCCGTTATGGCACTCATCGGGATAGCGACCTCCTTCTTTCCCCCCAAGTGGCCCTCATCGAGGAGCACATGCGTGACACCGTAGGTACCGGGATCCACCAAGAAGCCTCGGGTATGCCCGATTTCGCCGTCCGTAGCATAGACGGGGTCCCCGCCCCGCAACCTCACCTCTCCGGGCTCGACAGGGTATTCCCAGACCGTGATATGCATCCCCGGTGGATCGTTACGGTCCTCGTAATCCATCTCCTCGGCGGACCGGAGAGACTCGAACTCGGCACGAGAGCAGCGCAGTCGTACGTCCGTCCCGGCCCTGTCGACGAGCTCGAGTGGCACGAGACGTCCCCGTCGCCAGTGGCCTGGCTCCACGGCAAGGTTGGTGAGGGCCCGCACGTTGGCGTCGACCACGACCAAGCGGACACGCCCACAACGCCCGTCGGTACAGTCGACCTCGGCGCCGAAAGTGAACCGGAGCGTCCCAGCCTCGCCCGTCATGGGTGTACGACCGTCACCGGGCAGTGGGCGTGTTGGATGACCTGCGAGCTCACCGAACCAAGGAGCAACCCGGCGAAGCCGTCGCGCCCACGCGAGCCGACGACCACTAGGTCGGCGTCCTCGGCCGCTTCAAGGATGACCCGGGTGGGTCGTCCCTGTTTGACGTAACGCTCGAGCGGGACGTCTGGGGAGGGCCCGAGTACAGCGGCGATCTGTGATACGACGACCGACGACTCCGCATCGTCGGGCCTCCGGACTTGCCTATGACCTCCGAGCGGAACTCGTCATACGCGGTGTCATCCGAGGGGAACCCGCTCGGCTCGGCCGGAGTACTGGCCTGCACGTACGCACCGTCACTCAACCTCGGAAAATGCCAAGCGTGCACGACCCGCAGGATCGCTCCCCGCATACGGGCTTCTTGTACGGCCCAGGCCAGTGCCTTCGCAGAGCCGTCCGACCCGTCGACGCCGACGACAACCACCGGGCGACGCTCCTCGACCGCATCGGATTGTCCTTGGTCCAGTGCCGAAGGCTCTGTCGCACCCATTCAGACCTTCACCCCTGAGGCGAGCTGCTCCAAAGCCGCGATCCTGTCCTCGATCGGAGGATGGGTGTCGTAGAGATGGTGGTACCACTTGTCATGGTGCTGCAACGGGTCGTCGATGCACATGGCAGCGGTAGCGTGGTTCATGCTCTTGAACGGCTTGTCGTTCTGCTGCAGCGTTTTAAGCGCGCTCAACAGCCCAGCCGGATTGCGGGTGAGCTCGACACCGCTGACATCTGCCAACGACTCGCGGTTGCGTGAAAGAGCGAGCCGGATGAGGGGGCCGACGACGAACCCGACGACGGTCAACAAGGCAGCGGCCGCTATGACAAGTAGGATGAACTGGCTCCCGCTGTTGTTGCCACCACCGTTGCTGCGACCCTCGTTGTTACCACCCGCGAGGCTTCCCCAGAAGGCGGCCCGCCACAGGACGCTCGCTAACAATGCGGCAAAACCGATCAGGGTGGCAACCACGAGCAGGAGCCGGATGTCGTGGTTCTTGATGTGGCTCATCTCATGGCTGGTGACACCCTCTAGCTCTTCACGGTTCATGATTGCGAGGATGCCGGTGGTGTAGGTGATGGCTGCCTTTTCTGGGCTGACCCCTGTGGCAAAGGCGTTGGGGGAAGGGTCATCGATGACGTACACCGCTGGTGCCGGTATCCCCTCACCGATCGCCAGCGTTTGCACCAGATTGTACAGTTGCGCGTACTGAGCGGGGTCGGCCGGGACCGCCCCCGAGACCCGGAGGACCAACCTCGCGCCAGCGGTCAGAGAATAAATGGTCCCCGCGACCGCCACGAGGCCACCGATCACTATCCCGACGACCACGGGCGCCCAGCTGGCGGTGGTCGGGTGGACTGGCGCCACGCCCTGGGCGGCAGAGGATTGGTAAATCGCCCTGACCACAAGCCCGATGACCGCCCCGATTGCCACCCAGATTACGAAGGCCAAACCCACAAAGACGATGGTGCGTCGTTTGTTACTGGCAATCTCGCTGTACATGGGAATATCCTCGACTAGGTAATCTCAGCTGGCGAGGGTCGTCGGAGCTTGAGGGCCAGGTCCGGTGAAACTGACCTGAGGGACACTGCGCTCGTCCTCTGTCGTGGCGAAAAATGCTACAGGCTTGAAGCCGAGCGGGCCTGCGATCAGATTGCGCGGGAACGTTTGCAGCGCGATGTTGTAGTCCCGGGCACTGGTGTTGTAGTACCGACGGGCATACTCGATTTTGTCCTCGGTGGACACAAGTGTTTCCTGGAGTTGCGTGAAGCTCTCGACAGCGCGTAGCTGCGGGTAGTTCTCAGCGACCGCGAACAGCGAGCGGAGCGCACCCGACAGAGCGTTCTCTGAACTGGCGATTTTGTTGACGTCGCCTGTCGCTCCTGCCGAAACAGCATTAGCCCGGGCCTGGGTTACCGCCTCAAAGGTCTGCTGTTCATGGGTCGCGTAACCCTGCACAGTGGACACCAGGTTAGGAATGAGGTCGTGGCGGCGCTTAAGTTCAATGTCGATCTCGGACCACGCCTCCTGGGTCCGGTTCCGTCTCTTGACAAGGCCGTTGAACAGAGCCCAGAGCCCAACAGCTAGCAGCACAACAATGACGATCAGGATTATCAAAGCAGTCATAGTCGGATGTCCCCTTCTCTGTGTAGGACCTTTTTCGTGGCACGGGGGGCCGGCACTTTGCCCCAGCACAGTCTCCGCTTTCGGTCCTCTCGTCGCACCCGTGCAACGCACTGGTACGTGCCGAAGCTTTGTCTGTCCGGCCAAAACGCGCCTCCGAGTCAGGTACGGTGGGCTCGCCCTGAGTGGCGAAGGAGAGGATGCTATGAGCACTACGCCAATTGCCGATTACGCTTTACTTTCCGATCGGCACAGTGCGGCGCTGGTGTCGCGCGACGGGTCGGTGGACTGGTTGTGCTTTCCTCGTTTCGACAGTCCCTCGCTCTTTGCTCGCCTGCTCGGTGAAGGGGCGGGACATTGGTCGATCCGCGCCACCGGTACCGAACAGGTCACTCGCCGCTATTTGGACCGGACCATGGTCCTGGAAACCACCTGCCGCACGCCCACGGGCATCGTGGTACTGGTCGACGCCTTAGCCATGGGCGAGGGCAACAAGGGCCACGAACTGGGCAGGGACGCCCCCCACCTCCTGTTGCGCCAAGCGAGGTGCACCGAAGGGGAGGTCGAGATGGAACTCGAGTACGCGCCGCGCCCCGAATACGGGCTGATCTACCCGTTGCTGGAAGTCGTCGACGGTGGCCTGACCGCAATCGGGGGCGCCGACGTGCTGGTCCTGTCAGGTCCCGTGGCCCTAGCCATGGACCGATCGTCTGCTTCGGGGCGGTTACGCCTTCGCCGCGGCGAGGACGCTGGGATAGAGCGGTGCGAGCGAGCCTCTAACGAGTGGACATCCCCTCGGGATATCGACCTGGCCCTGCGTGACGACCCGGGGCCCGCGGCAGGTCAGGAGGTATGTGTCAGGAGGTATGTGTCAGGAGGTATGTGGAGGGTATGCGCCTGAGGCAGCCCGGTTCCGCTGTCCGATCGGATGGCCGGCGACCGCCCGGTAGCCTTGTGCCGGTGAGCGTCGCGGTCCGGCCACTCTTCGAGTTCGACAATTCCTTTGTTCGTGACCTGAGGGGCTTATACGAGCCGTGGCGGGCGGCGCCGGCGCCGGCACCCAGGTTGTTGGTCCTCAACGAGGAGTTGGCCACAGAGCTGGGAGTCGATGCCGATGCGTTGAGAGCACCTGACGGTGTCGCCTTTCTGGTCGGCAACGCCACTACCCAGGGGGCGTCGCCGGTGGCGCAGGCGTACGCAGGCCATCAGTTCGGTCGGTTCTCGCCACGTCTCGGCGATGGTCGGGCGCTCCTGCTCGGCGAGGTGCTGGACGTGCTCGGACGCCGTCGGGACTTGCACCTGAAGGGCTCGGGCCCCACGCCGTTCGCGCGAAGTGGTGATGGGAAGGCAGCAGTCGGACCAATGCTGCGCGAGTACGTGATCGGCGAGGCGATGCATTCACTCGGCATCCGCACTACCCGGGCGCTGGGTGTTGTGGCGACCGGCGAGCAGATCGCGCGGGACGCCGTGCTGCCCGGTGCGGTGCTCGCCCGAGTCGCCGCGAGCCATCTCCGTGTCGGGACGTTCGAGTTCGCAGCAGCCCACGGTGATCCTACGCTCGTGCGGCGCCTCGCAGACCACGCGATCGTCCGCCACTATCCCCACGCGGTCGAGGCAGCGAACCCGTACCTTGCGTTCTTCGAGGGCGTCGTCGATGCTCAGGCCTCGCTGGTGGCTCACTGGATGCTCGTCGGGTTTATCCACGGTGTCATGAACACCGACAACATGACGATCTCCGGCGAGACCATCGACTTCGGGCCCTGCGCATTTATGGATGCCTTCGACCCCGCCACCGTGTTCAGTTCGATCGATCACAACGGCCGGTACGCCTACGGCAATCAGCCGCAGATCGCGCAGTGGAACCTGGCTCGGCTGGCCGAGACATTGCTGCCACTGTTTGACGCCGACACGGATGCGGCCATTGCCGCGGCCGCCGACGTGCTGCAGTCCTTCACCGGCCGCTATCACGTGTACTGGGCTGACGGGATGCGTGCCAAGCTGGGTCTCGCCAATGCCCAACGCGGCGATGGGGAGCTGATCGATGACCTGCTGGCGCTGCTCCATGCACAGAAGGTCGACTTCACTTTGTTTTTCCGGGCGCTCTCGTCGTCAGTACTCGGAGAAGCGGCAACTGCGCGTTCGCTCTTCGTCGAGGGCTCCGCCTTCGACGCGTGGGCGGTCCGTTGGCGGGAACTGCTGTCGTGCCAGAGCCGCGACCAACAGACCATCGCAGCAGCGATGGACCGCGTAAACCCCGTCTACATCCCGCGCAACCACCAGGTGGAAGAAGCCTTGGCCGCCGCGACCGACGACGACTTGGGACCGTTGCGACGACTGGTCGCCGTGCTCGCGGAGCCGTTCAACGAACGACTCGGTCTGGAGCCCTACGCAACACCGGCCCCGCCGAGCTTCGGCCCCTATCGCACGTTCTGTGGTACCTGAACCCGCTCAGGCCGAGTCTCGCTACGGTCGACCGGAAGGGCCTTATCACGCTCCCCGCGGAGCGTCCTGGAATAGATGCCGTCGCCTTCACCAGGAGAATTCGAACGGCGATTGAGCTGGCAAACCAAAGTGCGAAGGACGAGGCGATCGACAGAACGGTCTCAGCCCACCGCGCTGCCTTGAGCTCGTTCGTCGACGAGCATCAACGGCCCTTTCTTCTTGGAGGTACGCGGCTCCTTGGTTGAGGAAATCGGTGGCCCCAGTCCCGCACATCGGGCCCGACAACATCACCCTAAGAGCGGCACTGGAAATCGTTCTAAGGCCCGACATCGAGACGCTCGTCCGGTCGCCGATGTTCGCTCAGATTGTCCAGAGCAGTACCCGGTCTTTCGCGCACACCGACGGACCACCTCTGGTGATTCGGGTTGCCCGTTCCGTCGAGCCTGAGGAGCTAGTGGCTGCGCTGAAGCACGCGCTCCAGTCTTGCCGTGAGGACCTCAGCATTATCAGTGCTGGGCAAGGGGCTGTTTGATGAACAGAGGCCGCGTCTGACCTGCCTTTTTGTGACTGTCGGTGCTCCCCGAAGGCGTCCTATGCCACTTCGTTTGGGCACGTTTTGGGCACGACGTCCCGCAGGCGGTCCTGATATAGAATCGGAGCTCGCTCGATTTGCCGGACGACATGGTCACGATCGCTAGTGGGGCTGGAGGAGCTAGCCCGCTCGCAAAGTTGCCAGTAACAGCTGGGCTGACGGACTGATCGTTAAGCCGGCATGCAGGCGAGGCCGCCAGGGCCTACGTCGTCACCGAAGTCGATAAGGAACACAGTGCCCGTACGGTTGCAGGCCACGTACCTGCCATTGATCAGTTCCGGGCTCGGGTAGTTACCGAAGCTCCCAGGTGTGACTCTGAACCACGAGGGCATCACATGGAAAGGGCTCACTCCCCGGACGCTGAATGCATACGTAAACAACACGTACGGTAGGAGGCCACCAGGTGCCTTGCGCTCGGCGTAGAACCACCCAATGCGGCAGGGCGACGCGGAGGCCGGCTTCAGGCCCTCACATAAGAGGACCTCCGGTCCGAACATCGCCCGCACCAGTTCTTCGTACTCAGCGAGCAGCTGCCCTGCGGACGAGACTTCGTGACGTACCTCACGCAGATTGTAACCGGCTCAGTCTTGCCCGGCATCGCTGGGGCTAAGCATCCCATCTGGCCGGCCCCAACAGCAGAGCTGTACCGCACCAAGAACACGTTGTTTCCCGGGTCACAAGCCACGTAGCGCCCGTTGACCGTAACAGGGGTCGGGTTGTTCCAGGTGCATAGGCAGGCCCAGGAGGATACGCGTCCGGCTGAAACTCAAACCACTCCGGCATCAGGTGGAAGCTGCTGGGTCCAAAATGGCTAAACACGAACGTGTAGATCGTGAAGTCGGCCATTGGCCCATTCACGTACCTATAGAACCAGCCCACCTGGCAGACCGACTTATTACCGCATATCTCCACGAAGTTATTGCTCGGTTTGACGGTCTGGTGCAGGAGGGCCTCGTACTCATAGAGGACCTGCCCTGCTTGGGCGACTGCATAGTTCGCCGCGCTCGACGCGCTTGCGGGTGTCCCAGCGCTCACAAAGGCTATAAGCCCGGCCATCAGTACGGCCGCGGCGCGCCGTGCTAAGGGCCTACTTGCATGGGAGACTGAGACAGGGGTCCCTAGGTGGGCAGGGTTACTGGCTACAGCTGCCCGGTTGTAGCGTCTCAGCGGCACGGCGGGCGTCTCTCCGAGTGTCGCATTAGCTAGGACCGTAGCCCGTCTCCCACAAGAAGACCATCCCGGGCCTACGTAGCATGCGCCGCCTGTTGCCGATGGCGGGGGCCTGCAGCAGCTAGGCCTTCCGGTGCGACCCCCCTCGGCATGCCCAGTTGACAGCCGGCGGGGCTCGCGCTGTCACCCGTTGGCCTCATGTTGCACCCGGTACCCGGCGGCGGAACGGTCAGTGTCAGCACCCGACGAAGACCTCCTCGGCCCAGCTTGCAAAAACTCGCTGGGACCGGCAGTTCCGAACGTTACCGCCTGCGTAACGGCGCCAAAACGGCGACGAAGACGGCTACTAATACGCGTTGATGGCGGACCCATCAGTCTGCCTGAGATCTGGAGCGGTTATAACGGGGCCGTTCATACATCATTTAGTGCAAAACTGTCTACATCGTTAGGTCGCAGGTCGGTCACGGTGGCGAGAAGCCGGCCTGCTAGATAGAGCGCTTGGCGTAACTCGAGGTCACTGAGCGCTCCGCGAACAACCAGTCGATGCACCTCGCCCAGTTCGTCCGCGAAAATCGATGCCCAACGGGGCAGACGAACGAACGGCGGGTCCGGTACACCATTTGTCTTTTTGGGGAACCTGGCCAGCTCCGACGGAGACCACAGGTCGGGGGGCTTTCGTGCGAGTTGTTCTAAGGCGCGTAGTACACGGTCCCTTTGCGCGAGGAGGCTCCGGGCTGACATACGCTCCGCATCACTGTGAAATGGTTGGGTCAGCTCAGGCGGCAAGTTGGGCAAAGTACTTTTCTTCTTGTGAGTCGTAGCGACCGTTGTAAAACGCGAGTTCTGCCAAAGTCAGGGGGTCGGGTCGGATCGTAGCTTCGGGATTACTCCCCTCTTCTCCGAGGTCGGCAAAAGCGAGGCTGAGCTCGATCAGGTCCTGGTCCCCGAACCGAACGACCACAGATAGGTCACCACCCATGGCGTCGACGTAGCGTGCGAAGGTCGACAACAGTAAGTCCGTTTGGTGTTCCACCCGTGAGACCTCGCCCTGGGCCACACCGAGCTGCTCGGCCAGCACCACCTGGGTGAGCGAGCGAGCACGGCGCAGCGAACCAAGCATTTCCCCGTACGCGGCACGGCGGCGTTCCGCTCGCTGGGCCGCGCTGTCCCTGGCCGCCTGGTAGCCGGGCTCGGCGCTGCGCTCATGGTCGTTGGGGTCGTAGGTGTCCCACCCTTCGGGAAGGTTGCTCATCGTGGCTCCTCCTTAGACTTGGCTAGTGCGGTGAGATAGGTGTCGAAGCGGGTATCGGCTACCGGGACATTGACGTCGTACCAGCGGTTGCCTGACCCCGCCTTGTTCCCGGCCAGGAGCAGGACCACCTCCGCATCGGGGCCAAAGCCGACCAGCACCCGGTAGACGTGCTCGTCGTCAATGGTCACCCGGACTTCGCTCATGTCTGGGAAATGGCGTGAGGTCTGGATGCGGTGGCGTACATCTGGCAGGGCGGCTCCCCGGCCATGTTCCTCCAGGTAGCTCAGGGCTTCGTCAACTTCGGCTCGGGAGGCGTCGGGAGGCGTCGGGAGGCGTCGGGAGGCGTCGGGAGGCGTCGGGAGGCGTCGGGAGGTTGATAAGCCACTCAGCGACCTGAGGGTGCCGAGGGCTGCCCATCAGCTGCCAGTATAGGTGCACCCTGATATGGAGTCAAGTGTATGTCCGGCCCTGGCGACCGGCATCCGCTATTGCACGTGTGCCGCCAGGCGGCCTATGGGGTCGCCATCACCATCACCATCACCGTCGCCGTCGCCACCGGGTCTCGGGCGTGAGGGCCACCGCGGAGCCCCTCAAGCTTGGACGGCAAGCACAAGCTCTCTTGACAAGGAGCCATGAGTGGCTAGTACACACGCGTCACCACGAGGTGCGCAGCCGTGGCGGCCAGCCGCATCGCTGTCCCCGAACCCGCGGCCTCCAGCCAGAGAGCCGCCTAAAGGCGGCTGCGGGGAGCACCCCGCACCCCCTACCGCCGCCCCCTCCAGACCTCCTGTGGACTCAAACTTTGACCGCACGGGACTGCACTAGTGTAACTGTCGAGTGAGGCGGATCACAGTCTCTCTACATGTTCCTGGATGGCGAGCTGCCCAACGTCCCTAGTCGGGAAGGGGGGATTTGAACCCCCGGCCTCAGCGTCCCGAACGCTGCGCGCTAACCAAGCTGCGCTACTTCCCGTCTCTCTGGGGCCATCGTAGCTAACCGGGCGCCCGTGAGCTGCCGCGGTCCCAGCGCCAGAGCGGGACCGCTCGGTTACGCCGGCATCACATCCGCTGGGACGGCTGAGAGCGTCGTATCAAAGTAGTGCTCACCTGCCAGGACCGCCTTAGCAGCCGCCCGGGTGCGCAGCGGGTCAAGGGGCTTGATCAGCCACCCGGCGACGCCGATACGCTTGGCCATGAAGGTGTCGGGACGGCGGTCCAACAACAAAAGCACCGGGACCGGGCTAAGACGTCCGGAGCCGATCTCGAGAGCCAGCTGCATCCCGATCGCGAAACCGCCCATCGACCCGATCTGTAAGTACGAGATGACGAGGTCAGCGGCGCGTTCCTGCAGCGCAGGCAGCACCGAGCGGCCGGAATGAGCCCAGCGAAGGACGACGCCCGGCTCCTCCACCGCTGAGCGGACTTCGTCGAAGACAGTCTCGGAGTCGGTGGCAATCAACACGTCTGGCACATTGCGAGGGTAGCTCGCCGGTGCAACGGGTAGCATCTTCCCGACACTGTGCTGGGCACGGTGCCGGCATGGCCGGCACGGGCAGCACGGCCGGGGCAAGTTGGGAGGTGGCGTGCTCAACATCGAAACGAGCGAGACGGCGGAGGGTTATACCATCTGCCGCCCGATGGGCGAGCTGGACGCGTTCACGGTCAGCCAGTTCCGTCAGTCTCTCGCCGAGCTCGCATCCAAGCCCCGCCTCGTTATCGACATGAGCGGGGTCCCCTTCATAGACTCGGCGGGCCTCGGGGCGCTGATAGGCGGCATTCGGCGAGCACGGGAGCTCGGCGGCGACGTGGTCGTAAGCTGCAATAGGCCGAGCCTGGTCCGGACCCTGCGCACGACCGGCTTCGACCGCATCGTGACGATGACCGAGACCGTGGAAGAGGCCAAGGCTGTGTTCGACAAGCTTCCCGACGGCAGCCCCCAGAGCTAGGCCCCCCAGGACTAGGCGAGCCGAGAACTAGGCGAGATAGTCGGCCACCTCTGCGAGTGACCCGAGGTCCGCAACGTCGCGGGACAGGAACGGTACCCGCAGTACAGTCGCCTTGGGCAGAGCGGATGCGATCCTGGCGAGCTGGCTTTCCTGCATCGAGGCGACGGCGCTGAGCTGCTCGAGGTTGACAACTAGCGGGCTCAGCCCGGTGCCGGCCAGGGCGTCGGCCGTAGCGGCCGGCAAGGCTGCGTAGCTCGGGTAGCACCGGTTGACCACGACAGTTGTCGCCTCGGCCCCGGATGTCGACATCTGGCTAACCAGGTAAAGGGCTTCGTCTACGGTGTCCCGCCGGGGCGAGCAGACCAGGACGAACGACGTGAGCTCCGAATGCAACACTTCCTCGGCGCGTCGTGCTCGAGCCCTGAAGCCCTCCTCCATACCTTCGAACTGGGTGAAAAAGCCGATTGTGTCGGCCACAACCTGACCTCCGGCAACCTTGGCGATGGTCCGCAACATAAGTTGTGCACCGAGCTCCAGCGCCCGTAGCCCCGCCCTGGTGGGCGTCATGAGCAGGCGGAACACCCGATTGTCGAGCAGCCGGGCAAGATGCTTTGGCGCCTCCAGGAAATCGAGAGCGTGCTGGGCCGGGGGGGTGTCCACCACGATCAAGTCAAAAGCTCCGCTTTCTTGCAGCTCGTACAGCTTCTCGACCGCCATGTACTCCTGGGTCCCCGACAGCGCCGCCGAAATGTTCTGGTAGACGGGGTTGGCCAAGATCGTCGTCGCCTGATCGGGGCCAGTTGCGTACCGGCTCACGAGGTCGTCGAAAGTGCTTTGAGCGTCGAGCATCACGGCCCACAGCTCGCCGGGTACCTCGCTCCCCGG